>Ga0316221_1000124_pt1 | contig 108363 bp, 87 predicted proteins | sample TBH18007metaG_FD_206003 | JGI IMG/M metagenome (GOLD analysis project Ga0316221, IMG submission 206003) | Freshwater microbial communities from Trout Bog Lake, Wisconsin, USA - TBH18007 | ecosystem: Environmental > Aquatic > Freshwater > Lake > Hypolimnion/Profundal zone | place: USA: Wisconsin... | reverse complement strand
TCGCAATGCGAGCCTCCTTCTCGCTCCGCTGGTGGACATGGAGCCTCCCTGTTGCCGTCGAACGCGGCCATTAGCCGCGCCCGACTCGCGCTAGGCACTTGACGCAAAAGGAGCGCCGGGCTTGCCATGTGCGTGACCTAAGTGGGTCGGGAAGCAGGGCCGGGGGGCTCTGCGGAGCGGGGACCCACTGGGAGCGTACGCCAGTGCCGACCCGTGAGCGCAAGCCGCAGGCGCCGCGCGAACGGTTGGCAAGCCCGGCCCTTTTGCGCCCGGGCGCAAAAGGGCCGGGCTTGCCACGGCACTCGGGGGAACGACTTAGGGCTGCTTCTTCCGACCTGACCCGGTTCATCGCACCCCGATGCATGGGGCCCGGCTTGAATCCAGGCTAACCGGGATCTGATCCTAGGCGCCAACACCGGCACCGCCGCGCGGCCCGATCCCGCGAAAAGACACGGACTTCCAGCCCCTTTTCAGCGAGTGGGAAAATAGGGGCATCGGCCCTTGACACCCCCACATCTTGGGGGCATCCTTGGTTCCCGGCACAACCCCTAGAGGTAAGCTTCAAGCCCCCACCTCCCGGGGAGGGCTTCGTACGCTCGCCTTGACGCCGTGAATTTCGAATCGCCCCTCCCCACCCCTTGCCCAGGACTGTCACATGAAGATCGCCCGCCACTTCACGAAGGCAGGTCACGATCCCCTGGAGGGGATCCCGTTCGTGCCCAGGACCAGCCGCATCTCCAAGCTCGACGGCACCGTGGTCTTCGAGGCCAAGGACGTGCTGGTGCCCGAGACCTGGTCCCAGGTGGCCGTGGACATCCTGGCGCAGAAGTACTTCCGCCGGAAGGGAATCGACGACCAGAACAACGGGGAGAAGGACGCCCGGCAGGTGTTCCACCGGCTCGCGGGCTGCTGGCGGCACTGGGGCGACACCCACGGCTACTTCGAGGCCGAAGAGGACGCCCAGGCCTTCTACGACGAGCTCACCTACATGCTCGCCAACCAGATGTGCGCCCCCAACTCGCCCCAGTGGTTCAACACGGGCCTGCACTACGCCTATGGCATCAGCGGCCCGGCCCAGGGCCACAGCTTCGTCGATCCCCTCAGCGGCGAGATGAAGAAGTCCACCTCGGCCTACGAGCGCCCCCAGCCCCATGCCTGCTTCATCCAGAGCGTGGCCGACGACCTGGTGAACCCGGGCGGCATCATGGACCTGTGGACCCGCGAGGCCCGCATCTTCAAGTACGGGTCCGGCACCGGCACCAACTTCTCCAGGGTGCGCGGCTCCGAGGAGCCCCTGTCCGGCGGCGGCCGCAGCTCCGGCCTCATGAGCTTCCTGGCCGTGGGGGACCGGGCCGCGGGCGCCATCAAGAGCGGCGGCACCACACGCCGCGCCGCCAAGATGGTCTGCCTCGACCTGGACCACCCGGACATCGAAGCCTTCGTCGACTGGAAGGTGACCGAGGAGCGCAAGGTGGCCATGCTGGCCGCCGGCAGCGCCCTCGTGCGGCGCCACTGGGACGCCATCTGCAAGGCCGTGGAGGGCTCCACCAGCCGGGATGCCGATTCCCACACCAACGAGGCCCTGCGCAAGGCCCTGGCCCGCGCCAAGCGCGAGGGCGTGCCCCCTGCCTTCCTCACCCAGTGCCTGGGCCGCCTGGCCGAGGGCGATTTCTCCCGGGATCTGGCGGGCTACGACACTTCCTGGGACGGCGAGGGCTACCTCACCGTGGGCGGCATGAATTCCAACAACTCCGTGCGTGTGCCCGATCCTTTCATGCGCGCCCTGGAGATGGATGGCGACTGGGAGCTCAAGCGCCGCATCGACGGCAAGACCAGCAAGACCCTGCGGGCCCGCGACCTCTGGGAGAAGGTGAACCGCGCCGCCTGGGCCTGCGCCGACCCCGGGATCCAGTTCAACACCACCATCAACGACTGGCACACCTGCCCCGAGGATGGCCTCATCAACGCGAGCAACCCCTGCTCCGAGTACATGTTCCTGGACGACACGGCCTGCAACCTGGCCTCCCTGAACCTGTGCACCTTCCTCACCGAGGACGGCGGCTTCGACCTGGCGGGCTACCGCCACGCCATCCGCCTCTGGACCGTGGTGCTGGAAGTCAGCGTGCTCATGGCCCAGTTCCCCAGCGAAGCCATCGCCCAGCGCAGCTACGACTTCCGCACCCTGGGCCTGGGCTACGCCAACCTGGGCGCCATGCTCATGCGCATGGGCATCCCCTATGACAGCGTGGAGGGCACCCAGTGGTGCGCCGCCCTGACCGCCATCCTCACGGGCGACGCCTACGCCGCCAGCGCCGAAATGGCCCGGGAGCTGGGCCCCTTCCCCGGTTACCCGAAGAACGCCGCGGCCATGCTGCGGGTCATCCGCAACCACCGCCGCGCCGCCTACAACGCCCCGGCCTCCGAGTACGAGCAGCTCTCCATCCGCCCCCAGGGCCTGCACGGCGCCGGCGTGCCCAAGCGCATCGTCGAGGCCGCCCGGGAGAGCTGGGACACGGCTCTCACCTACGGCGAACAGTGGGGCTTCCGCAACGCCCAGGTATCCGTGCTGGCGCCCACGGGCACCATCGGCCTCCTCATGGACTGCGACACCACCGGCGTCGAGCCCGACTTCGCCCTGGTGAAGTTCAAGAAGCTCGCCGGCGGCGGCTACTTCAAGCTGGTGAACCGCGCCATTCCCGAGGCCCTGGCCCGCCTGGGCTACTCCCCCGCCCAGATCCACGAGATCGAGCGCCACGTGGTGGGCTGGCTCCAGATCACGGATGAGACGCCGGGCATCACCCGGACCATGCTGAAGGGCAATGGGTGGGCCGAGGAGGAGATCGCCCTCGTGGAGCAGAAGCTCCCCACGGCCTTCGATCCCGCCTACGCCATCGACGTGGACCGCCTGAAGAACGACTTCAGCCCCGAGCAGGTGGAGACCTTCCTCCTGGCCCTCAGCGGCAGCATGACCGTGGAAGGCGCGCCCCACCTCAGGGACGAGCACCTGCCCATCTTCGACTGCGCCAACCGCTGCGGCCGCACGGGACGCCGCTACATCGCCCCCATGGGCCACCTGCGCATGATGGGCGCGGCCCAGCCCTTCCTCAGCGGCGCCATCAGCAAAACCATCAACCTGCCCGCCGAAGCCACCGTGCCCGAGATCGGGGCCATCTACGAGGCCAGCTGGCAGCTCATGCTGAAGGCCGTGGCCCTCTACCGCGACGGTTCGAAGATGAGCCAGGCCATGGCCACCAGCCTGGACCTCCTGGACGGTGCCGACACCCTGCTGGACGAACAGGCCAGCGCCGCCGAGAAGACGCCCGCCATGGCCCAGGCCCTCACCCAGCAGCTGGTGCGCACCTACCGGCGCCGCCTGCCCAATCGCCGGGGCGGCTACACGCAGGCCGCCACCATCGGCGGCACCAAACTCTACCTGCGCACCGGCGAGTACGAGGACGGCAGTCTCGGCGAGATCTTCCTCGACATCCACAAGGAGGGCGCCGCCTTCCGCGCCGTGCTCAACTGCTTCGCCATCGCCGTGAGCATGGGCCTCCAGCACGGCGTGCCCCTCGAGGAGTTCTGCGACGCCTTCCTGTTCACCCGCTTCGAGCCCGGCGGCATGGTGGCCGGCAGCGACACCATCAAGCTCAGCACCAGCCTCATCGATTTCGTGTTCCGGGAACTGGCCATCAGCTACCTGGGCCGCTACGACCTGGCCCACGTGGAGCCGGAACAGCTCGTGAACGCCGCCACGGGTCTGCGGCCCAACAGCCACGCCCCCGGCGTGAACCTGCCCAGCCTCCCCACGGGCACGCCCCTGCCCTTCCCGGACTCGCCCGCCAGCGGGCTGCCCGCCGCCTCGACCCCGGCCCCCGTCCCCGTGCTGGTGGGCGTCTCCGGCGCCCGGGCCACGGTCTCGGCCGCCCAGGCCGCCCGGGAGAAGGGCTACACCGGCGACCCCTGCCCCGAGTGCGGTCACCTCACCCTCGTCCGCAACGGCGCCTGCATGAAGTGCCAGACCTGCGGGGCGACGACCGGCTGCAGCTAGTCCGACGGGCCAGGTTACAGGACCAGGGGCGGGAGCGATCCCGCCCCTGGTCAATTGTGGAGTTTTCCTTGAGCCTGACGAAAGGAAACGAATACCCTGCCAGCGCCAACCAGTCGGAACTGTGTGGACAGGGTGGGGTTCACCATGTTGTTTCTAACAATATTGTATACTACATTCTGTTGAACGACCCCAAGACTGAACTGGAGCAAGCCCGGATGAACCAAGGAGACGCCCCTGCCCAGTCTTATCCGCCGGGGCTGGATTTCCCGGGTGCTATGGGCTTCCTGCCCGTCATGCTCGAGTCCTTTCCCCAGGGCATTGTCATCCACGGCCGGGATGGCGCCATCCTCCATGCCAATCCGGCTGCAGAGCGGTTGCTGGGCCAGAGCCTGGAGCAGATGCGGGGACTGACGTCCGTGGACCCCAGGTGGCAGTCCGTCCATGAAGACGGGTCGCCCTTCCCGGGCGAGACCCACCCGGCCATGACCGCCCAGCGCACGGGCAAGCCCGTCCACGACGTGGTCATGGGCGTCGTCAATCCAAATCTGGACCGAATGGTCTGGCTCCAGATCCATGCCATTCCAGTGTTCAGCGATGGGGAGGCCGGAGCTCCGCTGGTCTACGCGACCTTCGCGGACATCAGCGCGCGCAAGGAGGCCGAGGCACTGCTGAGCCTGGAACGCAGCAAGCTGGCCGCAGCGGTCGACAACGTGGCCATTGGATTTGTCATCTCCAATGCCCAAGGGGGCGACATCTACATGAACGAGACCGCCTTGAGGATGCATGAGTTCGCCTCGGCGGAAGCCATGCACCACAGTGTCGAGGAGAACCGGAACGACTGGGAGCTGCGCCACCTGGATGGCCAAGTCATTCCCTTCGACCAATGGCCCCTGGTGCGCGCCATCCATGGTGATTTCGTCAGCCAATTCGAATTCGATTACCACAACCTCAGGACTGGCAGGAAGTGGACCTGCAACCTCACCGTGGTGCCGGTCCGCGATGGCGCGGGGGAAGTCAAACTCATCGTCCAGACTCTGCTCGATACCTCCGAGCGCACCCAGGCCGAAAAGGCACTGCGGGTCAGCGAAGAACGGCTGCGCTTGGCGATGGAAGGCACCCAGGACGCCATCTGGGACTGGGATCTTGCTGCTGGCACAGCCTTCCGAAGCGGGGCCTGGTTCAGGATGTTCGGCTACCCCGACCAGGATGCGGTGGATGACCTGGGCAGCGTTCGATCCCTGATCCACCCCGAGGATCTGGGCAGGGTGATGCAAGCCTCCCAGTCGGCCATTAATGATGGACAGCTGTACGAGGTCGAGGCCCGCATGCTCTGTGCGGATGGCTCCTGGCGGTGGATCCTGAGCCGTGGGAAGGTCAGCGCCTGGGATGCCCAGGGCAAGCCCGTAAGGATCTCTGGCATCAACTCGGACATCCACCTGCGGAAGCTGGCCGAAGCGAACCTGCAGAAGCGGGAGGCACAACTGCGTGAATCCCAGTCGGCTGCCAAGATCGGCACCTGGAGCTGGGACATGGTCGAGGACACCCTCGACTGGTCCGAACAGACCTTCCGATTGTTCGACAAGGACCCGGCCACCTTCCAACCATTCATGGATTACCTGGTCGACCGAATCCATCCGGAGGACCTGTCGCACAGAAACAACGCGATCCAGAGGGGCATGGAGGAGAAAGAGCCGTACCACTACGACCTCCGGATGATCAACGAATCGGGCCGGGAATGGGTCATGGAGACGTTCGGGCACGTCGAACACAGCCTGGACGGAAAACCCCTCCGCATCTCGGGTACCGCCCAGGACATCACCGGGCGCAAGCGCCTCGAAGAGGAGTTGCGGAAGAACGAGACCCGCTACCGGCTCCTCACGGAGAGCATCCGGGACGTCTTCAACGCCACGGACCGGAACCACCGCTTCATCTACTGGAACAGGCAGGCGGAGCTCGAAACGGGAATGGCAGCGGAGGCCGTGCTCGGTAAGAGCTGGTTCGAAGTGTTCGGCGAGACCGAGGACACGAGGCAGGCCTTCGCGAACCGCCAGGCCTGCATCGCCACCGGGCGGCCCGTGAAGTTCGTGAACGAGATGGTGATTCGGGGCCGGCGCCGGGTCCACGAGATCCAGCTCTTCCCCATGGACGACGGGGTGGCGGCCCTGGCCCGTGACATCACCCAGCAGACGGAGACCCTCGAGGCCCTGCAGGCCTCGGAGGAGAAGTTCTCCAAGGCCTTCCTGGCGAGCCCTGACGCCATGGTGCTTCTGGACGCCACCAGCAGCGAGTACCTCGAGGTCAACGGCAGCTTCACCCGGCTGTTCGGCTTCGAAGCCGGAGAGGTTTTGGGGCACAACCCCCTAGCCCAAGACCTGGACCTCTGGGTGGACCCAGAGGAACGGGAGCCCTTCCGCCTCGAGATCCTCCGCGCGGGCACGGCCACGGCCCAGGTCTCCCTGAAACGCAGGGACGGTTCCCGGCTCATCGCGAGAAACACCAGCACCAAGATGGAGATCGGCGGTCGGCACTGCATCCTGTCGATCCTGCGGGACATCACGGCGCAAGCCCAGGCCGAGGCGCGACTGCGGGAGAGCGAGCAGGAATTCCGCTCCCTGGCGGAATCCATGCCGCAGATCGTCTGGGCCACCAGGACGGACGGCTGGAACATCTATTTCAACCAGCAGTGGGTGGACTACACGGGCCTGTCCCTGGAGGAGAGCCGTGGCCATGGGTGGAGCACCCCCTTCCACCCGGAGGACCGGCCCCGGGCCCAGGCGGCCTGGCAGCAGGCCACGGCCAACGGTGGCAGCTACTCCCTCGAATGCCGCCTGCGCAGGCATGACGGCGTCTACCAGTGGTGGCTGGTGCGGGGCGTGCCGCACCGCAATGACGCCGGCGAGATCATCAAGTGGTTCGGCACCTGCACGGACATCGACGGCCTCAAGAAGGCCGAGGAGGAGCGCGCCCAGCTCCAGGCTCAGCTCCTGCAGACCCAGAAGATGGAGAGCCTGGGCAGCCTCGCTGGCGGGGTGGCCCACGACATGAACAATGTGCTGGCGGCCATCCTCGGGCTTGCCAGTATCCACCAGCTGACCACCCCGGATGCGCCCCTGCGCAGGGACCTGGAGACCATCACCAAGGCCTGCAACCGGGGCGCCGCCCTGGTGAATAGCCTCCTGCGGTTCTCCCGCCAGGAGCCGACCCGGGAGTTGGAGCTGCTGGACCTGAACGGGGTGGTGCGGGAGGAGGCGGCGCTCCTGGAGCGGACGACGCTGCAGAAGGTCCGGCTGGCGACGGAACTGGCTACCGATCTCCAGCCCGTGCACGGGGACGCGGCGGCCCTCAGCCATGCCCTGATGAACCTCTGCGTGAACGCCGTGGACGCCATGCCCCAGGGGGGAACCCTCACCCTGCGCACCCGGAACGAGGTCGACGGCAAGGTGCTCCTGGAAGTGGCCGACACGGGCACGGGGATGCCCCAGGCGGTCCTCGACCGGGCCCTGGATCCCTTCTTCACCACCAAGCCCCAGGGCAAGGGCACGGGGCTCGGCCTGTCCATGGTCTACACCACCGTGCAGGCCCACCAGGGCCGGCTGGAGATCCAGAGCCGGCCCGGAGAGGGCACTTGCGTGAAGGTGCACCTCCCCGCCTCCGCTTCCGGCGGAGTCCCCGAGGCGCGCGCCGAGACCCTGCCCCACCACCTCGGGCGGAGGCTGGAGGTGCTGCTGGTGGATGACGACGAGCTAATCCAGGACTCCACCACCGCGATCCTGGAGGCCCTGGGCCATGGCGTCCATCTGGCCGCCAGCGGCGAGGAGGCCTTGTTGAGGCTCGAAGGAGGACTGCCCTGCGATGTCGTGATCCTGGACCTGAACATGCCGGGCCTCGGCGGCGCCGGAGTGCTGCCCCAGATCCGGACGCTGCGCCCCGCCCTGCCGGTCCTGCTGGCCACGGGCCGCGTGGATCAGGTGGCCCTCGGCCTGGTGGAGGCCCATCAGCATGTATTCCTCCTGGCGAAACCGTTCAGCTTGAAGGATCTGCAACTTCAACTGGGCAGTTCCTAGTGCACCTCGCCTGAAATGGTTGGATCAAGGGAATGGGGGTGAGGTGCACTTCCATCGGGGCATGTCCCCTCGGCAACCTGGTGCGCAGACGCACCAGGGCTGTCAGCACACTGGGGTCCCATGAGCGGGAAGACGGTCCGCCGACCCTGACGGGGTGCAGCTGAAAAGAGCGGGCCATCAGGCCTTTTCAAGTGATTCCAGGCACCGCTGAAGTTCTTGGATGGTGAAGGGTTTGGGGAGCAGCGTGACGAACTGATGGGCCCTGGCGAGATCCAGGGCGCTCTGGTCGGTTCTTCCCGAGGACAGCAGGACCGGTGCGCATGGGAGCAGGGACCTCAGGCGCGACAGGGTCCCGATACCACCCAGTCCTGGCATGTTCATGTCCAGAATCACCACGTCCGGTTCAAAGCCCGTCTCGATCGCCGCGAGGGCCTGCTCACCTCCAGGGGTCGTCAGGACCTCGTGACCCATGGTCTGGAGGATGGTGCCCATGGAGCTCTGGATGAGCTCATCGTCATCCACCACAAGCACTTTCAAGGGGGGCATTGAAGGCCGGGGACCGGCCCCGGGGCTCGTTTCCGGCAGACCCTCGACGGATTCACAGGCCGGGAACCGCATCCTGACCTGGGTTCCATGGCCGGGCGAACTGGAAATATCGATCTCGCCCCGGTGGGCCTTCACGGTGCTGTAGACCATGGAGAGCCCCAGCCCGGTGCCCTTGCCCACCTCTTTGGTGGTGAAGAAGGGTTCCATGGCGCGATTCAGGACCTCCACGGGCATCCCGCTGCCCGAGTCTTCCACGGCCACTTCGACGCGATCACCAGGGAGGTTTCGGGTCCGAAGCGTGAGCACCCCGTTCTCGGGCATGGCCTCCACGGCGTTCACGCAGAGGTTCATGAATACGTGGGTGAGGGCACCGGCATCCCCGAGGATGTGGCGCAGGTCCGGCTCCAGGTCCACCACCAGGCGCACCCTCGCGAGCGTGGTCCGTTCCAGCAGGTGCGTTTCCTCCCGAAGCAGGGCGTTCACGTCCAGGCATTGTTCAACGGAAGGGCGCTGGCGGGCGAAGGCCAGCAGACCCCGCACCATTTCTCCACCCCGGGCGGCGGCCTTGGCGATGGTATCGAAGGAGCGGTGGGCGGGACTCCCCGGGGGTTGGAGATCCAGGTTGGCCGAGGCCAGTCCGAGGATGGCCCCAAGCACGTTGTTCATGTCATGGGCAATGCCACCGGACAGGGTCCCGAGACTCTCCATCTTCTGGGTCTGCTGCAGCTGAGCCTGAAGCCTTAGCCTCTCGGCCTCGGCCTGTCTCTGTCCACTGACATCCTGGAGGGACCCTTCGAGGATGCCCTCATCCCTGAAGAGCTTGATGGAAGTGACGCACTCGATGGCCCTCCCGCTCGAATGGGCGATGCTCATCTCGAAGTCCGTCACTTGCCCATCGGCCTGGAGGCGACGGACCATCTCTTCCCTGGCACCTGGATCGGCCCAGACCAGGGTGGAGGGCCGATGGGCCACCTCCTCCCGGGTCTTCCCGAGAATCTGGAGGTACTTGTCATTGAGCTCGAGGATCTCGCTGCCGTCCAGCCGGGTCCTGAACATGCCGACCTGGGCGTTGTTGAAGAGGGAACGGAAGCGCGCCTCGCTTGCCCTGAGTTCTTCTTCGTCGCGCTTCCGCGCCGTGATGTCTTCGAATACCGTGGCGAACTGCCCCTGCCTGGGGGACATCACGGAAATTCGGAAATGCTTTGCCATGGGCGGGAAGAAGGTCTCGAACGTGATGGGACCGCCTCCCAAGGCCACCCTGGCGTACTCCTCCAGATAGGGGGCCACCTCCGTCCCATAGACCTCCGAACCGAGCAGCCCCCTCACCTTGGTCGCCTGCAGTCCGGTGTGCACTTCGAAGGCGGGATTCAACTCGAGCAGGCGGTAGTCCACGGCCTGGCCGGCTCCATCCCTCACGACTTCGTGAAGGGCGACTCCTTCCTGCAGGCTCTCGAAGAGCGCCCGGAATTTCCGCTCGCTCTGCAGGAGTTCCTCCTCGGTCCCCTTCCGGTCCGTGATGTCCTCGGCCACCCCCAGGATCTGGAGAGGCAATCCGTCCCTCCCGCGGAGCAGCACCACATCGCGGCTTCGGAGCCAGCGCACCCGCCCATCGGAATCCTTGACCCGGTACTCCAGACTGCGGACCTGTTCATCCATGACCTGGTCGAACTGGGCATGGTGCCGGGCCACCCGGTCCCGGTCCTCGGGATGAAGAATGGTCGCCATGAGCCCGGATCCGAACCTCCTGATCTCTTCGGCCGTGTAGCCGAGGAAGGCCAGCAGGTCCTGGTTGGCGTAGACATTCCGCCGCTCGACCAGGTCGTAGACATAGACCAGGCCAGAGGAGACGGCCAGCAGGCTCCGGAGGATCCGGGGATCCCCCAGGAGGTCCGCTTCTGAAAGAGGGCGAGCACCTTGTCCTCCCGAACTGGCTTCATCCGGCATGAAATCCTCATTGGGAACCTTGCCGTGCCTATCGGCCCGGGCCAGGGCGGTCTCAATTATTCGTCTGGCCAGGTTCTTTTCCAGGTCGGCACCCCTCGCGGACCGGCCCAGCCCTTGCCGGCAGGCCGGAGTGGACCAAGTTATGAAGGTAGGGCGCCGCAGGGCAGGCCGAGACCCGGCACCTGGCGGCAGGGGCACTCGCATGGATTGGAGACGCTTGATGATTGTGCGTTGGGCTTGGGGCTTGGTGGCCGGTTCCCTCTTGCTGGTGGCCGGCTGCGCGGGCCCGCTCTGCGTGGCGCCGGGGACCCCGGAAGCGCAGGTCGTGGCGCGGTTCGGCCCTCCCAGTGCGGAGTACCGCACCCCGGGCAGAGCGGAGGGAGTGCGCTTCGAATACGACACGGGGCCCTTCGGCCAGAGGACCTACATGGTCGATTTCGGACCCGACGGCCGGGCCCTCCAGGTCCGGCAGGTCCTGACTTCCAACCACTTCGCACAGATCCGGGTCGAGGTCGATACGGCCCACTCGATCCGGCGGGAATTCGGCCGGCCGGACCGGATCGTGCCCTCCCGCCATGGCCCGGGCTATGCCCGTTGGGACTACCCGTTCTTCGAGGACGGGGTCTGGCACTCCATCATGAGCATCACCATCGACCCCAGGGGCCGGGTGCTATCCGTGGAGAACGGTCCCGATCCGAGGTACCTCGGGGGCCGCTAGCGGATCACGCGAAGCAGACCGCATGCACGGGCGGCAGGTGCTCGGCCAGGGTGCTCCAGTCGTCCCCCTGGTTCTCGCTGATCCACACGGATCCCGTGGTGGAGCCGAAGGCCAGGCATTCGCCCGAGGCATCCAGATCGAGGGCGTGACGGTAGATCAGGTCGTAGGCCCAGGCCTGTGGCAGGCCCCGGCGCAGGGTCTCGAAGGTGCGGCCTCCGTCGCGGGTGCGGTTCACCACCACCTGGCCCTCGGCTGGGATGCGGCGCTCGTCCTTGATGGCCGGGATGAACCAGGCCGTGTCGGGATCCTTCGGGTGCACCACCACCGGGAAGCCGAAGACCGAGGGCTTCACGTCCACGATCTCGGTCCAGCTCATGGCGTCGTCCGTGCTGCGGAAGATGCCGTTGTGATGCTGGATCCACCAGCTGTCCGGCGCCCCGTGGCACTGCACCATCCGGTGCGGATCCTGGGATTCCGGGGCGGACACCAGCTCGGGGGGGGCGTAGTCCGCCCGCATGCCTTCGGTGTGGGCGCTCCAGGTCTGCCCCAGGTCCGAGGTGTGCCACACGCCGCCGCTGGACACGGCCACGACCACCCGGTTGCCGTCCCGGGGGTCCACGCAGATGGAGTGGATGCCCGGCGCGTCCGCGCCGCCCCCGGCCCACTTCCGGCGCTCCGGCATGTGCCAGAGGGCCTCCACCAGGTGCCAGGAATCGCCGCAGTCCTCGCTCCAGAAGAGACCGCCCGGAACGGTGCCCGCCCAGAGCAGGCCCGGTTGCGAGGCGAGCCCCGGCGCCAGGCTCCAGAAGCGGATGAGGCGCCAGGGGATCTCCCGACCCAGGAAGTCCTTCTCCAGGTGTCCCTCGGGCGGCGTGGGATAGGCCGGCACGCCGACCTCCTGCCAGGTGGCGCCGCGGTCCCGGGAGCGGTGCAGCTTCGCGCCGAAGTGGCCGTGGTCCAGGGCCGCGTACCAGGCGCCATCCCGGGGATCAATCATGCTGAGGGTCACGTTGTCCCCCAGGAAGGACACGGCTTCCAATTCCCAGGAGCCACCCTTCCGTCGGGCCGAGAAGAGTCCCTTGCGGGTGGACACCAGCAGCTGATCGGCCATTTCAACCTCCTGACAGGGCCTGCATGACGTAGATTTCGCCCGAGTCGGGCACCGGGTCGCTGAGCCCCCTGCGGTCGGCGATGGGCACCCCGTCCACATAGACCGCCATGTGGAACCTCAGGGCGCCATGCTCGTCCAGGACGTAGCTCCGGACCTGCGGGTAGAGCCCGAAGGCCGCCTCCAGGCTCTCGCGCACGGTGCCGCCGGCCACGACACAGGGCGGACAGGCCACATGGCGCTGGAGGTTGCGGGTGAAGGCGACGCTGGGCATGGGATCCACGGAGGACCCGCCAATGTCTCTCCCGGAGGGGCTTCCTGTCAAGACAACCGGTCGGGGAGGCCGGCCTCCGGGGCCCCGGAAGCTGGCGCAAAAAAAAGCAGGGGGTCGCCCCCCTGCTTGTTCATGGATGGATGGAGGGGTCAGATGAGGCCCAGGTCCTTCACAGCCTGGCGCTCTTCCTCGAGCTCCTTGGCGGTGGCGTCCATCTTGGCGCGGGAGAAGGCGTTGATCTCCAGCCCCTTCACGATCTCCACCTGGCCGTTCTTCACGGTGACGGGGTAGCCGTAGACCAGGCCCTGGGGCACGCCGTAGGTGCCGTCGGAGGGGAAGGCCATGCTGGTCCAGTCGCCCTCGGGGGTGCCCAGCGCCCAGCTCTTCATGTGGTCGATGGCGGCGCTGGCGGCGCTGGCGGCGCTGCTGAGGCCGCGGGCCTCGATGATGGCCGCGCCGCGCTTGGCCACGGTGGGGATGTAGGTCTTTTCGTACCACTCGTGGTCATTGACCAGGTCGTAGGCGATCTTGCCCTCGACCTCGGTGTGGTAGAGGTCCGGGAACTGGGTGACGCTGTGATTGCCCCAGATGGTCATCTTCTTGATGGAGGTCACGGCCTTGCCGGTCTTCTCGGCCAGCTGCGAGATGGCGCGGTTGTGGTCCAGGCGCACCATGGCGTGGAACTGGGAGGGCTTGAGCTTGGGGGCGTTGGACAGCGCGATCAGGGCATTGGTGTTGGCGGGGTTGCCCACCACGAGCACCTTGACGTTGCGGCTGGCCACTTCGCTCAGGGCATGGCCCTGGGGCTTGAAGATGCCGCCATTGGCGCTCAGCAGGTCGCTGCGCTCCATGCCGGCCTTGCGCGGCAGGGCGCCCACCAGCAGGGCATAGTCCGCGTCCTTGAAGGCCACCATGGGATCGTCGGAGGTGACCACGCCCGCCAGCAGCGGGAAGGCACAGTCCTTGAGCTCCATGACGACGCCGTTCAGCGCCTTCAGGGCCGGGGTGATCTCCAGCAGCTGGAGGATCACGGGCTGGTCGTTGCCGAGCATCGCGCCGCTGGCGATGCGGAAAAGCAGACTGTATCCGATCTGACCGGCAGCGCCGGTGACGGCCACACGAACGGGGGGCTTCATGCTGGATCCTCCTGGATGATTGGGCCCCATTCTATACCCCGGTTCAGCCAAGAAAACCAGCGGGTAGGGAATCGTGACCTTTGCCCGGGATTCGCCACCCGGATGCAACCTTTTCCCCGGCCGCCTAGCCTTCCAGGTCCTTCACCACCTGGTCGCCCCCCAGCTGCCGCATCTGGTTGAGGATCCAGGCCTGCCGCCCGCGGATGTATTCGCTGGGGGCGTTGGCATGGAACCGGTGGGGATTCGGCAGCACCGCCGCCAGCAGGGCCGACTCCGAGGGGCTGAGGCGCTTGGCCGGCTTGCCGAAAAAGGCGCGGGCCGCGGCCTCGGCGCCGTAGATACCGTCCCCGAACTCGACGATGTTCAGGTAGACCTCCAGGATGCGCTTCTTGGACCAGCCCACCTCGATGAGCAGGGTGAACCAGGCTTCCAGCCCCTTCCGCGTCCAGGAACGGCTGCTCCACAGGAAGAGGTTCTTGGCCGTCTGCTGGGATACCGTGGAGGCCCCCCGCTTCCGGCGACTGTGCTCATTGTGCTGGACGGCCTTCTCGATGGCCTGCCAGTCGAACCCGAAGTGCTCGGTGAAGTTCTGGTCCTCCCCGGCGATCACCGCCACACCCAGGCTGGGTGAGATGTCCTCGAGGGGGACCCAGCGCTGGTGGGCGACATAGGGCCGACCCTCGGACCAGGCCTCGACGCGTCGCTGCACCATGAGCCCCGAGGTCGGCACCGGCAGGAACCGGAAGACCGCCACCAGCAGGAAGTTCAGGACCAGGAACAGGCCCACGGCCCAGCCCAGCCCCACCAGAATGCGCCGCCCCCAGCCCCGCTTCTTCGCCATCGCGTCCGTTCCCATCGAAAACACCAGTCTGCCAGCCGGATGCCGAAGAGTCTCCAGTGGGTCCGGGGATTCCCGGGACCCGGGATCGGATCACTCGGAGGACCACCCAGATGCGGGTCCAGCACGAGCAGCGGAAGTATCCACGCATGAGTGTCACGGGCGGGGACTATCGGGTCCACTTCAGGGTCAAGGACAGGGCGATCCGGGGCAACCGGCTGGTCAACCTCAGCGCCGGCGGCTGCTGCATGGAAGTCGACATGGGCGATATGGGGGCGATCGAAGTGGGGGACAGTGTGGAGGACCTCTACCTGGACCACCTGGACCTCCCCGCGGTGCCCCTGTCTGCGGTGGTCATGCGGATCCTCGGGAAGGTGCCCGGGAAGACCCACGGCTACGCCCTCATGGGGGTCGAATTCCAGGGCATCACGGAATTCGCCAGGAATCTCATCGCCGAACACGTGACGGCCCAGCTCACGGAGGTTTGAGCGACGGTGGGGTCATGGCACCGCGCGACCCTGCCGATGCGAACCGGAAGGACCTGGCCGCACCATGACGCAATCCCCCCTTGAGACCTTTCTCAACCACCTCGACCCGACCTTGCGCGAGCACCAGCTGGCCTTCTTCAAGGTCCTGGCCGCGGCGGGACCCGATGCGGTGGAGGAACTGGCCGGACGGGTCCACCGGGCCTCCTGCTCCGTGGGCCTGAGGCAGCTCACGCTGGAGTTCGGCTTCTACTTCCCATGGCCGGAATTGAGCCCCGTCATCGAACGCCTCATCCGGTATGAGAAGAACCTGGAACTCTTCGAGACGGGCGCGCGAACGCTGGGGAAGATCCGGACGCCGGAGTCACTGGACTCCCTTCGCACCCTCTCCCTGAGCCGCGCCACGCCGGGTTTCCGCGAGGTCGTGGCCCAGGTGCTCCTGGAATCCGACCCCGCGGAGGCCTTCCAGCACCACTTCTCCCGCCTGCTGGAGGGCAGTGCCCGTCCGGCGGAGGCCAATGAAGGCGCCCATCAGCTCGCGAGGCTCCTCCGGCCTGAGAGTCTGGAACCCCTTCGGGGGGCCCTCAGCCACCCGGATCCCCTGGTCAACCGCCATGCCCTCCGCCTGATCTGCCAGATCCCCTCCGAGGAGGCCGCGTCCTTCCTCCTGGGATACCTGGAGGAACTCCAGCAGGATGCCCGGGAGGATCACGAGGCCCGAACCCTCCTCACCGCCTTCCGGGTCCTCCCCCGTCCCGAGGTCCAGGCGAAGGCCCTCCAGGCCCTGTCCGCCCGCTGGCAAGAGAGGCAGCCCGAGGCCATGGCCGATCTGGACTCGGGCCAGGCGCAACGGATCCAGGGGGCGGCCGAGACCCTGCGCAGTTCCGGAGCCACGGCTCTGGACACCCTCCTGCTCGACGCCCTTCTCGCCGCCCTGGATGAGAATCCCACCCGGCTCGCCAGGTTCTTCACCCAGGCCGGTGACCTCGCCCACCAGCGGTCGCGCCGCCGGGACTTCGCCCTCCAGGTCTCCGCCCAGGGGCTGGCCGACATGGCGGACCGGGGCCACATCCAGGCGGAGCGGCTGCTCCCCGCACTGGCCGAGCCGCTTCGGCAGAACACCGGCAACGCCGGGGTCGCAACGGCACTGGCCCGGCTCGTCCCCGCCGGGGCCCAGGACCTGGTCGACCTCCTGCTGGACCAGCCCGAGGAAGCCATGCGGAGTGCCGCCCTGGAGGTCCTGGGCAACCGGAGGGATCCGGCCCTTCGAGCCGCCCTCCTCAAGCTGCGCCGGGATGCCATCTCGGATATCGCGGACCGCAGCCTCTGGCACCTGGGCCACCTGCCGGATCCGGTCGGTACCGCGAAGACCCTCCTCGATCATCAGGATCCCGGGGAGGTCCTGGTGGGCCTCCGGTTCATCGCGATCCACAAGCTGGAGGACCTGGTGCCCAGGCTCCTGGAACTCGCGGAGCGGGAGAGCCGGGAGACCGTGCTCATCGCCATCTTCGGAACCCTTGGCCAGGTGGGATCCCCCCGGGCCGTGGAACCGCTGCTGGGATTTCTGCGGACCTGCCTGAGGCCGAGGGTCCAGCTCGCTCTGGCCGAGGCCCTTCGCGACCTGGGAGATGAAGCCGGCGCCCTCGGACTCAGCGAGAAGGCCCAGGAGCAGAAACTCCCGGAACTCTGCACCGTGGCGGTGGAGGCCCTGGCCAGGGCCCACGGCACCTGGGACCGGCCCCTACCCGGCACGGCAGCCCCGTCCCTGCTCGCGGTCACACGAGGCGGCTGGTCGGCCAGGAATCCCTGGCCCTACCGCCAGCGCATTGCCGACGCCCTCCTGGCCCTGCATGTCCAGGACCAGGCCCTTTGGACGGGGCTGTCGAATCTCCTCCAGGCGACCCTCGACGAGAAACGTTCACCGGGGGCCCTCAGCACCGAGGAACTGGCCCACCTACAGGCCTGCAACCGGGCCCTGGCCCAGAAGGCCCGGGGCTGACCGGCTTTCCCCAGCGCGGGTCCCGCGGCTGGACGGCTTGTGAATCCGGTGGCCCGGTGATAGTTTGACCTTCACGCCAACCACCATGACTCCCGACCACCGGCCACTCCTGCACCATGCCATCGCGATCATTACGTCGCGCCAGGGGGCCTAGGCCGGATCCACCCGAGATTCCGAGCCACCCCCCGCATCGCAAGGTCGGGGGGTTCTTCTTTACCAGGAGCAGCCTTGAGCCCAGCCACGGTCCAGCCCCCACCCCGGGACCTCCTTGAACGCATCCTCACGGCCCTGGTCTACGACGTGGCCATCGAATCGCCCCTGGAGCCCGCGCAGCAGCTCAGCAAGCGCCTGGGCGCCCAGGTCTTCTTCAAGCGCGAGGACCTGCAGCCGGTGTTCTCCTTCAAGCTGCGCGGAGCCTACAACAAGATCGCCCACCTGGATGAAGCCACCCGGGGCCGCGGCGTCGTCGCCGCCTCGGCGGGCAACCACGCCCAGGGCGTGGCCCTCGCCGCCCAGCGCCTGGGCTGCCGGGCCACCATCGTCATGCCCGTGACCACGCCCCAGATCAAGGTGGACGCCGTGCGGGCCCTGGGCGCCGAGGTGGTGCTGCACGGCGACACGTTCGAAGGGGCCTTCGCCCATTCCCAGAGGCTGCAGGCCGAGAGCGGCGCCACCTACATCCACCCCTACGACGACCTGGACGTCATCGCGGGCCAGGGCACCATCGGCATGGAGCTCCTGCGCCAGATGCCCCGGGGCATCGAGGCGGTGTTCGTCCCCGTGGGCGGCGGCGGCCTCATCGCCGGCATCGCCGCCTACCTCAAGCGCCTCCAGCCCGGCCTCCGCATCATCGGCGTGGAGCCCGCCGACGCCGACGCCCTGCACCGTTCCCTGGCGGCGGGCCACCGGGTGAAGCTGGAGCAGGTGGGCCTCTTCGCCGACGGCGTGGCCGTGAGCCAGGTGGGCGAGCACACCTTCCCGCTCTGCCAGCAGTTCGTGGACGAGGTCGTGCTGGTGAGCACCGACGAGATCTGCGCCGCCATCAAGGACGTGTTCCAGGAGAACCGCTCGATCCTGGAGCCCGCCGGCGCCCTGGCCGTGGCGGGCCTCAAGGCCTGGACCGAGCGGAACCCGGACCGCCGCCCCGATCCCGGCGCCCTGGTGGCGATCCTGTCGGGCGCCAACACCAACTTCGACCGGCTGCGCTTCGTGGCGGAGCGGGCGGAACTGGGCGAGCAGCGGGAGGCCATCCTGGCGGTCACCATTCCGGAGCGGCCGGGCAGCTTCCGCGCCTTCTGCGAACGCATCGGCCGGCGCTCCATCACGGAGTTCAACTACCGCTACGCGGACCCGGCGAGGGCCCACATCTTCGTGGGCATGCAGGTGGCCGACCGCGCCGAGACGCGGCAACTCCTGGAGCACCTGCGGGCCGACGGCCTGGAGGCCGAGGACCTCAGCGACAATGAGATGGCCAAGCTCCACATCCGGCACCTGGTGGGCGGCCGGGCCCCCTCGGTCACCCACGAGCGGGTACTCCGCTTCGAATTCCCGGAACGGCCCGGCGCCCTGCTCCGCTTCCTGGACCGCATGAACGCGGGCTGGAACATCTCCCTGTTCCACTACCGCAACCACGGCGCCGACTACGGGCGCGTCCTGGTGGGCATCCAGGTGCCGCCCGCGGACCAGGCCGAGTTCCAGGCCTTCCTGGACCAGCTCGGCTATGCCTGGGTGGACGAGGGCGCCAACCCCGCCTACCGGCTGTTCCTGGCCTGATGCTCGCGACATTCAAAACGGAAAAGCTTTACCACCAAGACACCAAGGCACCAAGGCACCAAGGCACCAAATTTCCTTGTGTCTCGTGTATCGCTGCAGGCGATCCCGAGAAGAACTGCAGCCGTTATTATCTGTTAGCTTTTCTTGGTGGTCTTCGTGCCTTGGTGGTGAGCCTTTCTTTTGACGTTGCGGAGGACAGAATGGGCGCGGCGCTGAGCGGCCCGGAACTGGTGGCCCTGGTGCGGCGCGTGTTCCAACCCCGGCCTGATGAAACGGCGATGGCCATCCTGGTGGATCTGCCCGACGCCAGGGTGCCCGATGACGCCCCCTGGGCCGCCCGCCGAGCCATCGCCGAAGCCTGGACCCAGGAGCTCAGGGCGCATCACGCCGACCTCGGACTCGACACTGACCTGGTGGTCTACCCGAATGTCCACACCAACAACGGCGACCTGCCGGAGCGGGCCTGGGTCCATCGGGGCGGCCCCCTGCCCTCCGCCGATTCACTGGATCCCGCGGCGTCCCTCGCCTTGGCCGACCTCTACGCCACACACCCCATCCTCCTCGCGCTGACAAAATTCTCGGCCACGGCGCCGCTCAAGCTGGCGGCGAAGCGGCACCCCATCCGCGCCGCCACCATGCCGGGCTTCCGGGCGGACATGATCCCCGCCCTGCGCCTGGACTACACGGAGGTGAACCGCCGCGTGCACCTCCTGAAGAACCTGCTGGACCAGGCGGAAGGTGCGGACTTCCGTTTCGATACGCCGGGCGGCCCCTGCGGCCTGCACCTCGACCTGCGCCACCGCCCCGGCCACGCCTCCGGGGGCCTGCTCACCGAGCCCGGCATGGCGGGCAACCTCCCCTCGGGCGAGGCCTACATCGTGCCCTACGAGGGCGAACTCCCGGGCGACCCCAGCCGCACCGAAGGCGTCATGCCCGTGCAGTTCGGCGACGAAGTGGTGCGCTACCGAATCGCGGGGAACCGCGCCCTGGAGGTGCTCAGCGAAGGGCCGAAATCCCGTGATGAGGCTGCCCTGCTGGCCCGGGAACCGGCCTATGGGAACCTCGCCGAGCTGGGCCTGGGCGTGCTCTCCGCTTTCGGCCTCAAGCCCATCGGCGAGATCCTCCTGGACGAGAAGCTGGGCCTGCACCTGGCCTTCGGCCGCAGCGACCACTTCGGCGGCCAGGTGGGACCGGCCCAGTTCTCCGGCCCCGGTGCGGTCATCCACATCGACCGGGTCTACGTGCCCGAAACCCAACCGGACGTGAAGGTCCTCGCCGTGGACCTCCAGTTTCCGGACGGCGGCAGGCTGGCGTTGATGCGGGACGGGGAGTACGTGGTGGGATTCTGACCCGAGTCCCGATGGACCGGAACGTTCCATGTTCCATCGTCCGAGGGGCGCCCACCGCCGGCCAGGTCTGTCTCCGCGCTCGTTCCTTTGGGTGAACTTGAATCGGGTGGAAGGAAAAGAGCCCATGGGATTTCTACATCGTTTTGCTAGGCTGAATGGAATGCCCAACTTGCCCGGTCCGGAAGGCCTCGGGAACCCGGCGAGGGGGGTCCGTTCCCAGGGGGCCTTCCAGAATGTCTCACCTCAAGAGCATGGTCCTCTGGAAGGCCGCCCTGCTCACGTCCCTGTGCAGTCTGGTGATCTTCAGCCTGTGGTGGTGGGGACTGATCCATTCCGTGGAGACCCAGGGTCTGGCCCGTGCCGAGGACGCCCTGATCCAGATGCGGCAGACCATCTCCCGGGAGTTCCAGCGGGCGGAGGGGACAGGACGTGCCTTCGGGGCCTGGTGGACCCAGGAAGGCGGCCGCCTGGACAGCCCCGAGAGTCTCCAGAGCGTGATCCCCTTCCTGGGAAAAGGGGCCATCATCACGAATCTCATCCTGAGCCGCGAGAACGGGGACTCCGCCTGTGTGGTGCGGCTGGACGGGGAGTGGAACCTGCTGCTCTTCAAGGCCGGCAGGAACCCCAAGCGCTATCTGGTGCAGGGGGGGAGGTGGATCCCCGGGCTCACGGATGACCGTGAGATCTATGACGCCCGCACTCGCCATTGGTACCAATTCGGGGCCAGCCAGGCCGCACCCAGCTGGACCCCAGATGCCTACCGGTATTTCTCATCTTCAGTGGCCGGCTTCACCTACACCGTTCCGATCCGCGACCCGCAAGGGGCCCTGAGGGGCGTCATCGGGGTGGACGTGTCGCTGGAGGAACTGACCCGTTTGATCTGGGCTCACCAGCCCACGGCGAACGCCCGGATGCTCGTCACAGATCCTGCTGGCCGGATGCTCGTGCCACCTCAAACCCCGGCGATGATGGATTCCGTCAGCCGGTTCGCCCATTATCTGATGCCCCTGACCCCGGGCCTCCTGAGGAACCTCCAGGGCGGCGCCATGGCCGCCCCGCCCGAGGCTGCACCAAGCCTCCTGGATCCCGGCAAAGCCTACGAGAGAGCCACCGGTCCCTTCTCCTCGGATGGGACCCCCCGGATGAACCTCCACATCGCCATCCCAGACGAGGACCTCTTTCCCGGACAGCGCCGCTACGCCGCCGTCACGTTCCTCCTGGCGCTTGCCGCCGTCGCGGGTGTGGCCTGGACCCTGCTGGACCTCCACCGGCGTCTGGTGCGGCCCATGCGACTGCTTGCGGAAGGATTGCCCGCGCAGGCAGGCGAGCAGTCGGAGACCATGAACTTCAATTCGGACATTTGGGAGCTCCAACGCGTCGGCGAAAGATTGCACCTGGCGGGCCAGACTGACCACGAGCTGAAGCGCATGATGCACCAGGTGGAACACAGCCAGAGGGTGGACTCGCTGGGCATGCTGGCCCCCGGCATCGTCCACGACGTGAACAACCAGCTGACCCTGGTGCTCGGCCAGATCACGACCTGCCGCACCCTGCTCGAAGCGCACCCCGAGCTCCAGCCCCACCTTCGGGCGGCCGAAGGCGCGACCATCCAGTGCGCGGAGGTGCTCCGGGCGCTCATGGATTACAGTCGGCCCAACCACGGCCACCGGGAGCGGTTGAGCCTGAACACCGTGGTTGAGGCCGCAGTCTCGCTCTTGCGGCGGGTGTTGGGCAGGACCATCCGGATCGAGGCAGAGCTTTCACGCGACATCCCCCCGCTCTTCGGCGAGCCGGTCAAACTCCAGCAGGTGCTGGTCAACCTAGGGCTGAATGCCCGGGATGCCATGCCAGAGGGGGGGCTGCTCCTGTTCCGAACCTACCAGGCCAACGGGAAGGTCTGTCTGGAAGTGAAGGACACGGGCTGCGGCATGGGCGAGGACGTGAAACGGCGTGTCTTCGAGCCCTTCTTCTCCACGAAGGCCCCCGATAGGGGGACGGGCCTCGGCCTGTCCATGGTGGCGAACATCGTCGCTGCCCACGCTGGGCAGATCCAGGTGGAATCCGAGCCCGGCGAGGGGACCCTCTTCAGGATCGAATTCCCGCCCTCCCTGCGGAAGCGGCCGGGCCTGTCGCAGGAGCTTGCCGGGCAGGAATCCACCTGAGGGTCCTAATCTCTGTCACCAAGCCTGACTGGCGACCGTTCGCCGCCCTGGGCTCTCACCGCTTCGGATAGGCCGGAACCGGCGGGAAGGCCGGTGTCGGATGTTCCTGCAGCTGCTTCAGCAGGGTCCCGATGCCCACCTCCAGCTGACGGTCCTGGCCCTGGATGAGGCTCGCGGGGTCGTTCTCGACGGTGAGGTCGGGATCGACGCCGTGGTTCTCGACCCACCACTTGCCCTCGCGGCCGTAGAAGGCGTTGTTGCTCTGCTCCACGCGCCCGCCATCCAGGGTGTGCTGGGTGTTGATGATGCCCACCAGTCCGCCCCAGCTGTGGACACCCACGATGGTGCCGAGTCCCCGCGCCTTGACATGGGACAAGAAGGCCTCCCCATCGCTGCCGTTCTCCTCGTCGCTGAGGAAGAGGAACCGTCCATCCGAGGCGTTCACGGGCACGCGGAAGTGCCCCATCCCGCGCAGGACGTCGTGGCCCACCGTCTGGCGCTCCAGCTTGTCGATCATGAAGTACTGGGTCCAGCCGCCGTGGTTGCCCCGGACGTCCACCACGATCCCCTTGCGGTAGCGGAAGGCCCGCCAGTACTTGTCGAACTGACCCAGGCCGGCGGCATCCATCTGGGTGATGTGCATGTAGCCTAGCTGGCCCTGGCTGGCCTTCTCCACCGCCTCGATATTCCCGGCCACCCAGGCCTGGTAGCGCAGGTCCATGTCGCCCTGCGCGGGCTCCACCTCGATCACGCGGGCCCCTTCCAGGTCGGGCCTGGCATTCACCGTCAGCTTCACCTTCTGGCCCTTGCTCACCTGCAGCCGGGCGCCGATGGCTTCCGGTGGCAGGAGCGGCCGGCCGTCGACGGCCAGCAGGTAGTCGCCGACCCGGACCTTGGGCTCGGGATCGGCCAGGGGCGCCTTGAGGTCCCGGGCATAGGCCGTGGGCCCGAAGACCCTGGTGAACCGGTAGTGGCCATCCGCCTCGGTCAGGTCCGCGCCAAGGTGGCCGGTGAACACGGGGCTCGGGGAGAGCGCCCGCGGGCCCATGTCGCCGCCTCCCACATAGGTGTGGCTCACGCAGAGCTCGCCCACCATCTGGGAGAGGAGCCAGTTCAGCTCCTGGCGGGAGTTCAGCTCCGGCAGCCAGGCGGCAAAGCGGTCGTGCACCGCCTGCCAGTCGTGGCCGTGCATCCCCGGGTCGTAGAAGAAGTCCCGGTACCACCGCCAGCAGTCCTCGAAGACCTGCTGCCACTCCTGCCGTGGCACCACCGTGAGGCTCAGGCGCTCCAGGTCCACCCGCTCGGGCAGGGCCCTGGAGGTGAACACGGCCGAGGCCTCGCCCACATGGATTGCCCCGGCCTTCTGCAGGATCAGCTGCTTGCCGTCGGCGTCGAAGTCCCAGCGGCCCACCGGTTCGGCCAGGACCGACTCCTTCTTGGCGGCCAGGTCGTACAGGTGCACCTTCCACTTGTCCTGGCCGGAGGCCTGCCACACCTCCTCCACCACGCTGTCGTCCCAGCCTTCCGCCTCGTCCCAGGCCACCAGGCCCTTGCCGGCCCTGAGGTGGAAATAGTTCCCGGCCTTCACCGGAAGCGGCGCGACCCGGTCCTGGAGGCCATCGGCCTCGATCCGGAAGCCGTCCACCTTCTCGGCGGCGGCCAGCCGGACCCGCATCACCTCGACGGGCTCAGGCTGGATGTGGTTGTCCTCGCTGGGGTCCAGCCGCGTGTCGAAACGGGAGTAGCTCAGGAAGTAGAGGGCGTTGCCGTCCGCCTCGAAACAGGGGTTGAGGCTGTCGTAGAAGCCGTTGGTCACGGCGAGCTTCTGCCGGGTGGCCACATTGCAGAGCCAGATCCGCCCGTTGCGGGAGGGCTCGACCACCGTGTAGGCCACCCACTTGGAGTCCGGGGACCAGGCGTAGTCGCTGACCTCCCAGGTGAATTCGTCGTTCTTGAGTTCGTGCCAGGTCTCCAGGGTGCTCAGCTTCCGGGTGGCCAGGTCCATGACGTGGATGGCGAAGCTCTTGTCCCCGAACAGGATCTTGGAACCGTCGGGGCTCCATTCGAGGTGATAGAGGGCGGTCTTCAGGCCCGTGGGCATCCGCTCCGCCTTGCCGCCCTCCGCGGGCTGCACATAGAGGTCGTAGTCGCCGCTGGCATCGCTGAAGTAGGCGACCCGCTTGCCGTCCGGCGAGAGGCGCGGCATGCGCTCCCGAACTCCTGGCGTCTTCGTGAGATTCAGGGCCGGTTTCGCGGCGTCCGTGGGCAGGAGGAACACGTCCCCGCGCGCTTCCAGCGCCACCTGCCCCCGGTGGAGGGAGAAGGACTGGATCCATTCCTTCGGGTTCACCGTGCGGGGCAGCAACTTCCAGGCGTCGCTGGCAGCCCGGACTTCGATCCGCCAGGTCCGGTGGCTGGCCAGGTCCAGGGCGTTGAGGTAGCCACCCTGGACGAAGACCACGGTGCGCCCATCGGTGCTCGGCTGCTGGATGTCGAAGTCCTGGGCCCGGGTGAGCGCCTCGACGGCCTTGGAGGCGGGGTCCGCTGCATAGAGGTCCATCAGGCCGGAAGGTCCGCGGTCCGAGGTGAAGAGGACGCGATGGCCCGCCCACATGGGATGGCCGTTCTTGCCCTCGTAGGTGGTCAGCTTCTCGAACCGGTGGGTCCTGAAATCCCCGACCCAGAGGTCCGAGGCCTGGCCACCCTTGTAGCGCTTCCAGTAGTACTCGGGATCCCCCTTGGTACTGAAGGCGAAGGCGCCGTCCGGCCCAAACGCGCCGTCCCTGGCCCTCTTCAGCGGCAGGGCCTCGGGCTCGTGGCCGTCCAGGTCCACCGCGAAGATGCGCGGCACGGGATTGGCCGTCCGTTCGCGGAATTCCCGGTAGAGCACCTTCTTGGCATCCGGCGTCCAGCCCAGCACCGTGGCGCTGTTGCCCCAGGTGAGGCGCCTGGGCATGCCCCCTTCGGCCTGCATGAGGTAGACCTGGGGCGTCCCGTCATAGCCGCCACTGAAGGCGATCCACTTGCCGTCGGGGCTGAAGCGGGCGTTGGTCTCGACCCCCGGATGGGTCGTGAGCCGGCGTGCCGGGCCCCCTTTCAGGGACCCCAGCCAGAGGTCGTCCTCCCAGGTGAACACCACCCGGTCGCCGTTCACATCCGGGGAGCTGACGAACCGGGGGGGGCGCTCCTGGGCCACCAGGATGCAGGCGGCAAAGAACAACACGGAAAGGCGGAAATTCAGCATCGAGGACTCCAGGAACCGGTCGGACAATATACCTCGCGTCACGATATTATTAGAAGAGCTTCCCCACCAGGGCCGCCAGGGCGGTCTCTGTGCGGAGGATGCGGGGGCCCAGGTCAAGGGGACGCAGGCCCGCCCGCAGGAGGCTCTGCACCTCGGCCTCGATCCAGCCGCCTTCAGGACCGATGGCCAGGGTGACGGGCGCCACCAGCGGCCTCGGGGCGGACTGCCCGGTGCCGGGATGGGCCAGCAGCCCGGTTCCCCCGCCCAGCAGCTCCGGGAGTTCGTCCTCCACGAAGGGCCGGAAGAGCCGGGCCAGGCGCAGCTCCGGCAGCACCGTGTCCCTGGCCTGCTCCAGTCCCAGCAGCAGCTGGGCGCGCAGGTGCTCCGGGTCCATCCGCGGGCTGCCCCAGTAGGCCTTCTCCACCTTCCAGGCGTTGAGCAGCACGAGGCGGGCGGCACCCAGGCTCGCGGCAGCCGCCACCACGCGGTTCAGCACCTTGGGGCGGGGGACGGCGATCACCAGCGTCAGGGGCAGCTTGGGGGGCGGGTCCCGGTCCAGGTCCAGGGCCAGCTCCAGCACCTCGTCGTCCAGCCGCAGCACCCTGCCCCGGCCCATCCTCCCGCCCAGCAGGCCGACTGCCACGTCTTCGCCGACCACCGCCCGGTGCACCTCGCGGACGTGCCGGAGGCGGCGACCCGTGAGGCGAGCGCGGTCGGAGGAGATCAGATCCTCGGGCAGGAGCAGCACCAGGTTCACGGGCCTACTTCCGTCCCGCCTTGGGCCTGCCGCCGGCCTTGGGCTTCCCCTTGGGCTTGGCCTTCATGGCCACGGCGATGGCCTTGGCCATCCAGGGGGCCAGCTCCTCCGGATTTTCCAGGATCTCTGCGGGCAGCTCGTAGTACTGCATGGGCCGGTCGGGATCGCCGAAGGGCAGGAAAGGCCCCATGCCCGCGGCTTCGAAATCCGGGCGGTTGCTCTCGTCCACCTTGAAATAGATCACGCCGTCATCGGCCAGGGCGAAGGCCCGGCCCTCGGCGAAGAAGGTGAGACCGCCGAACATGGGCCGGGTGGTGACGGGGCGCACCTGGCCCAGCTGCTCCAGAAGGTATGTGCGGAAGCTCACAGAGACGGCCATGGGGGAATGCTACTCTCCCAGAGGCCGAGCTTCCTCGGTGTCTTTTCACAGGTCCTGCCATGCCGATCCGCACCCTCGAAGAGCTGCTCCGCGCCGTGCAGGACCGCCCCCGCAAGCGCCTGGTGGTGGCCTGGGCCAACGACGCCCACACCCTGGAGGCGGTGAATGCCGCCGTGGAGTCCGGTCTGGTGGAAGCCGTCCTCGTGGGCGATGAGCCGGCCATGGGGAGGACCTGCCAGGGCCTGGGCCTGCCGAAGGAGCGTTTCCGGCTGGTCCCCGCCGCCACGGACGCCGAGGCCGCGGCCAGGGCCGTGGCCATGGTCCAGTCCGGCGAGGCCGACCTGCTCATGAAGGGCCTGCTCAGCACCGACAAGTACATGAAGGCCATCCTGAACAAGGAGCAGGGCCTCCTGGCACCGGGTGGCATCCTGAGCCACGTGACCGTCATGGAACATCCGGGCCACCCGAAGCTCCTCATCGCCGGCGATGTGGCCGTGATCCCCGAGCCGGACTTTCGGGAGAAGCTGGCCATCCTCGGCTACCTGGTGGAGACGGCCCGGGCCCTGGGCATCGAGGTCCCCAAGGTCGCCGTGCTGGCAGCCTCGGAGCAGGTGCAGCCGAAGCAGAGGGCCAGTGTCGAGGCGGCGCTGCTCTCGAAGATGGCGGACCGCGGCCAGATCAAGGGGGCCTTCGTGGACGGCCCCATGGCCCTGGACGTGGCCATCGACCCCGAATCCGCCGCCATCAAGGGCATCAGTGGTCCCGTTGCAGGGGACGCGGACTGCCTGCTCTTCCCCTTTCTCGAGGCGGGCAACACCTTCTACAAGGCCGGCACCAAGCTCGGCGGCGCCGAGGTGGCCGCGGTCGTGGCCGGGGCACGGGTTCCCTGTGTCCTCAGCAGCCGCGGCGACAGCGCCAAGACCAAGCTCAGCTCCATCGCCCTGGCAGCCCTGCTGGCCTAGGAATTCCTAGAGCTTGTCGATGTTCCCCTGGGTGAAGGCCACCAGGATGTGCGTGTTGGCCTCGCCGACCTGGGCGGTCAGATCGAGGTCCGAAGGCACCACCAGCCCCTGGATGGGCCGGTACTTGATCAGGACCTTCACATGGATCCTGGGACCTCCGGACTTGTCCTTGTAGTCGGCCTCATAGCTGGAGAGGACCAAGCCTTCCCGTTGCCGGTCGAACACCGGGTAGATGACGGAATCGAAGGCGGGACTGTTGACCTTCATCTCCGTGACGGCGTAGGAGCGGTCCATCAGGATGTCCACCTTGATGTTCTCCTCCTCCACCCAGCGGACCCGGACCGTGTCGCCGGCCTCCTCCAGGTTCAGGGCCTTGCCCGGGCTGGAGAACGGGGTCTGGAGCATGAAGGGGTGCCAGGTCTGGAAGAAGCCCGTGAGCATCTGGTCCATGCCGCCGTAGACCTGGTCCATGCCGGCCTTCGCCTGCGCGTTGGGCGTCTCGACGTCATTGTGGGTGATCCTGGCCTCGCCTTTGGCATTCACCACCACGTCGAAGCGCACCTTCGCGAAGAGGGCCATGGCGGAGTCGAAGGCGGCGGGGTTGGTCCTCCCCAGGTCCCCCAGCAACTGGGCCCAATCCGGGATTGCCTTGAAGCGGTACTGCCTGAACCCCCGGGAAGCGAGGTTGTAGTAGGCCGCGCGAGCCTGGACCAGGATGCCCTTGGGATCCGGGCTGGGGAGAGGAGTGGGAGTCGGGGCCGACTGGGCCTGGAGGGGTAGCGCCAGGATCAGCGGGCCCAGGGTGGCGAGGAGGATGGGCAGGATCTGGGCAAAGCGTCGGCAACGGCTCAAGGGGCCTCCCCGGAAACGTGGTTCGTGGAACGGGATAGGCCCAGTCTAGGCGGATCCGTCGCGGGAACCATGATTTCCTGGGGAGTACCAGGATCCTTCAGGGACTCGGAGGGTAGTCCCTGGCGGCCTCTCGTCCGGACAACACGCGCAGGGCGCCCTTGGCCAGGGCTGCCATCTCGTTCTCGCCTGGGTAGACCTGGACCGGACAGCCCAGGGCGGCCGTGAGACGGCGCAGTTCCCCCACGAGCCTGGCCGAGCGGGCCATGCCGCCCGTGAGCAGGATGGCGTCCATGGGCTCGCCGTCGAAGGCGGGCACCAGGGCCGCGATGGCCTTGGCGACCTGGTAGGCCAGGGCCTCGAAGACCAGCCGGGCCTCGGCGTCTCCCGATTCCGCGCGACGCTCGACCTCGCGCAGATCCGAGGTGCCCAGCAGGTCCATGAGGCCGCCGCGGCCCTTGTTCAGGAGCTTCAGCTCGGCCCGGGTGTACTTGCCGGAGAAGCAGAGGTCGATGAGCTGGCCAGGCGGCAGGCTGCCCGAGCGCTGGGGCGAGAAGGGGCCCTCGCCGTCCAGGCCGTTGTTCACGTCGACGTAGCGGCCCTTGCGGTGGGCGCCCACAGTGATGCCGCCCCCCATGTGGGCCACGATGACGTTGATGCGCTCGTAGAAGGTCTCGCGCTCCTCGGCGTAGCGGCGGGCCGTGGCGATCTGGTTGAGGGCATGGCTGATGACGCGGCGGGGCAGCTCCTTCAGGCCCGAGACCTTCACCTTGGGCTCGGCCTCGTCCACCACCACCGGGTCCACGATGTAGGCGGGCTTGCCGGTGCCCGCCACCAGCTCGGCGGCGATGAGGGCACCCAGGTTGGAGGCGTGCTCGCCGCGGCCGCCGGACTTCAGGTCCTCCAGCATGGCGGCGTCCACCTTCCAGGTGCCGTGGGGGATGGGCCGCAGCAGGCCGCCCCGCGCGGACACGGCATCCAGGTCCGAGAGGGCCAGGCCGTGGTCCGACAGGAAGCCCAGCACCGCCTCCTTGCGGAAGGCGAACTGCGCGGTGATGGGCCGGCCCTCGAAGGCCTTTAGGGCCTCGGCCGGGTGCTGGAGTTCTTCCGTGAAGCGCTCCTCGTCGCCCTCGAAGATGGAGGTCCGGGTGGAGGTCGATCCGGGGTTCAGCACCAGCACCCGGTGCCGGCGGAAGAAGGTGTCCTTCGGCGAGCGCTTCCACTGACCGTAGTGGTGCAGGCGCAGGACGGAGGCTTTCACCGCCAGCCGGATGTCCTCGGGGGTGCAGTCCATGGGCAGGTCCACCCCCTGGAACAGGAGGCCGAACATCACCGGGAACTTCCGCGCGTCGGGGAAGCGCGTGGCGTAGAGGTTGTAGAGCAGGTTCCCCATGTCCAGGTTGGGGCAGACGATCACGTTGGGAGCGCCCTCCCAGGGCATTCCTTCGGCGTGGTAGAGGTCGGCGGACCGGCGCGACAGCGCCACGTTGACCTTCACCTCCCCGCGGATCTGGATGCTGCGGTAGCGCTCGGCGTGCTGGATGCGCTCCGCCAGGATCTCGGGCACCAGGTCCGCGGCCTGGCGCACCAGTTCCGGGGAAGGCCCCTCGTCGCTGCCGCGGTTGGAGTAGGACACCATGGCGCAGCGGATCTCCGGCAGCACCTCCTCGGGGATGAGGTCCCGGGCCACGGCGCAGGTGCCCACGGCCACCTCCGCGAGGATGCGCGGCGTCATGGTGGCGTTCACTCCAACGTCCCCGAAGACCACGATGTTGTGGGGATAGACCTCCTCGGGGTGCTCGTCCGGCAGCACGAAGACGCCGGCCTCGCAGGTGACGCTGCGCTGGGCTAGCAGGTCCACCATGGGGCGGAAGAAGGCCTTGGGCTCGTGGATGGCGCCCCCCACCACCATGTCCGCATGGCCCAGCTTCACGGCCCAGATGCCGAAGCGCCCCGGCTCGGACACCATCGCCCGGGCCACGTCCAGGCTCATGGGACGCTCGTGGACCTGGCACCAGTCCAGGCAGGCGGCGGCGAAGGCCTCCACCAGGTCGGGTCGGGAATCGGGACTGACGAAGGCGCTTTCGGCGAGGGTGTAGGCCACCCGGTCCGAGCCGAGGTGGCCCAGCGCGCGGGCGGCCAGGGCCCGCACTTCGGCCTCAGGGGCCAGGAAGACCGGCCGGATGAAGCGGCCCAGGAAGCAGGCGGCTTCCAGGGTGCGGGCATCAAGGGCTTCCGGGAACATCACCGTGGGGCGGTTCCGGGACTCGGCCAGCAGACGGGTATCGAGGGAGGCTTCGATGTCAAACATGGGGCTCCGAGGCCACCAGGGGCCTTCGTCCGCCGAGTCTATCAGGGGACCGGGGACCGTTTTCTACCGGAAGGTCAAAAGAGCTCATAACAAAAACCCACATAGCCGCGCGAGGGTCGCCGGGCGAGCGAGGTGAGGAACGCGAGTCAAAGCGTAGCGGGTACTACGCGCGACGAGCGTGACGCTGCATGGCGACGCCCGCCGGCCCTCGCCCGGAGGGATGAAGCCAGGCAGGCGCTCCGCGGCGTCGTCGGGTTTTGTTATGAGCTCTAAGTGACCTCAGCGGTCTGCGACCCTTACCGATTCCACCCAGACCACCTCGCAGGAGCCATCCCCGGTATCCGTCCTGGAGAGGCTGCTGACCCAGTGCCACCCGTTCCTTCCGTCGGCCCGGACGAGCTGCCCGCTCAGTTCCACGACCTGGCCGGTCCGCACGGCCAGCAGGCGTCGTTCCACGGAGCCGCTGGACGGGATCATGTGCATGTTCGCGCTGTGGCTGATCACCTCGGCCGCGGGGATCGGCATGTTCCCGGAGCTCCAGAAGTACCAGCGGTCCCGCTGCCGGATGGTGAAGGCGTCGAGAACCCGGGTGTCGGACATGGGGCCCCAGCCCAGGGCGAAGTCCACGGGGGACAGCTCGGCCGCGCGGTCGAAGCGGTAGCGCTCGGTGCTGAGCACCCGGGCCCGGAGCTCGAAGCGGGCCAGCGGCGTGATCCTGTGGTCCCGGAAGGTCCAGGGCACCGCAGGGTCCGGATCGGCCTGGAGGGGATCCTGGGGCGCGAGGATCCCCGGGGGCTGGGCCAGGGGAAGCCCCTGCCACCACCAGGCCCCCAGCAGGACCGCCAGCACCCCGGTCAGGAACCACCCGCCGCGTTCCCGGAGCCAGTCCACAAGGTCAGCCATGCTGCCAGCATACCTCCCCGGTTGGTCCGCTGTCCCCACCCCGGTTATCGATACACTTGCACCGACCCACCTCCGGAGCCGTCATGGATTCTTCCTGGCTGACCGCCTTCCCCGGCCTCTTCCTGCTGGTCCTCCTCGGCGGCGCCTTCGCCCTGATCCTGCTCAGCAAGTGGATCCGCTACATCCCCAACAACCGCGTGGGCATCGTGGAGAAGCTCATCAGCGGCAAGGGCTCGGTCAAGACCGGCCTCATGGCGCTGGGCGGCGAGGCGGGGTTCCAGCCGAACCTGCTGCGGGGCGGCTGGCACTTCCTCACGCCCTTCCAGTACCGCATCCACAAGATGCCCCTGGTCACCATCCCCCAGGGCAAGATCGGCTACGTGTTCGCCCGGGACGGCAAGGACCTGCCCCCCTCCCAGGCCCTGGCCGGCAACGCCCGGGGGGCGGACTTCCAGGACGTGCTGGCCTTCATCCAGGCCGGGGGCGAGAAGGGCCCCCAGCGGCAGATCCTCCGGGAGGGCATGTACGCCATCAACCTCGCCCAGTTCGTGGTGCTCACCGAGGACCAGGTCTACTACCTGCCCCTGGACAAGAGCGAGATCGAGACCTTCCAGAAGATGAGCGCCATCATCGCCGAGCGCGGCGGCTGGCGGCCCGTCATCATCCGTGGCGCCGACGACTCGGTGGGCATCGTCACCGTCCACGATGGACCCAGCCTGGGCAGCGGCGAGATCATCGCACCCACCGTGGGCGAGGATCCCCATCAGGCCCCCACCTACCACAACAACTTCCAGGACGCGGACAAGTTCCTGGCGGCGGGCGGCCAGCGCGGGCGCCAGCACCAGGTGCTGGTGGAGGGCACCTACTACATCAACCGTCTCTTCGCCACGGTGGAGCTCATCCCCAAGACCACCGTCGAGGTAGGTACGGTGGGCGTCGTGGTGAGCTACACGGGTGCCCTGGGCGACGACATCAGCGGGTCTGAGTACCGCCATGGGGAGCTGGTGGCCCCGGGCAGCCGCGGCGTCTGGAGCGATCCCCTGCTGCCGGGCAAGTACGCCTTCAACACCTATGCAGGCAAGGTACTCATGGTGCCGACCACTAACTTTATATTGAAGTGGACGAAGGGCGAAGTGGGCAGCCACAACTACGACGAGAACCTGAGCGAAGTGAGCCTCATCACCAAGGACGCCTTCGAGCCGAACCTGCCCCTCAGCGTCGTGGTGCACATCGACTACCGCAAGGCCCCCCTCGTCATCCAGCGCTTCGGCGACATCAAGAAGCTGGTGGAGCAGACCCTCGATCCCATGGTGAGCGCCTACTTCAAGAACGTGGGCCAGACCCGGACCCTCATCCAGCTCATCCAGGACCGCAGTGCCATCCAGGAACTGAGCGGCGTCCAGATGAAGGAGAAGTTCACCCAGTACAACCTGGAGCTCCAGGAAGTGCTCATTGGCACCCCCACCAGCGGGGCCCCCGGCGGGCAGATCGAGCAGATCCTGGTCCAGCTGCGCAGCCGGCAGATCGCCAATGAGCAGGTGGAGACCTACGCCCGCCAGGAGACCGCCGCCGTGAAGGAGCGGGAGCTCCGCGAGGCCGAGGCCAGGGCCAAGCAGCAGACCATGCTGACGGAATCCGCCATCGGCATCGAGGTGCAGAGCAACCAGGGCAAGGCCGACTACGCCAAGGCCCAGCAGCAGGCGGCGCAGATCCAGACGCTCGCCGGCGCCGAGGCCGAAAAGGTGCGCCTCATGGGCGAGGGCGAGGCCAAGCGCATCAAGGTCATGGCCGAGGCCCAGGCCGAGCAGGCCGCCCGCGTGGGCATCGCCCAGGCCATGGCCATCGAGGAGCAGGTCCGGGCCTACGGCGGTCCCCAGTTCCAGCTGGTGCAGCAGGTCATGAACCGCTTTGCCGAGGCCATCGAGAAGTCGCAGGTGGACGTCGTCCCCAAGATCCTCATGGGCGGTGGCGACAAGGGCGGCGGCAGCCTCATCGAAAGCCTGCTGGGCCTGCTGCTCAGCGAGAAGGCGGGCCAGCTGGCGGGCGTGGCCCCTACGACGGTGGCCAGCCCCGAGGCCGAAGCCCTCAAGGCCGCGCTGCGAAAGGACCTGGGCAAGAAAGGGATGATCTAGGGTCTGTTTTCAAAGTGGATGCGAGCCGCGACGGATCCAGCCGCGTGATCCAGCAAGGATGTGGCCGCAGGGCGACGTGGTTCGTCGTTCAAGGCCGCAGACGCCGCTGGGCGCGCGGCTGGCCCCGTCCCGTAGGGCAAGGGGCGGCGCCCGGCGCGATACTGCGTCAAGCTCCTCGTCGATAGTGCCGCTATCGCCTTCGTCGCTTTCCTTGTCTCGCTTGGGCGGCGCCCCTTGCGCGGCCACACCCCACCTTGAAAACAGACCCTAGACCACGGCGTCAGAAGGGCTGCTCCACCAGCAGGGCTTCGAGGACCTTCTCCACGTAGTCGGGCCGGAGACCCAGGGCGCGCAGGGTGCCATGGCGGTCGATGACGGCGTAAGTGGGCCACCACTGGACGTTCCAGGCCGCCGTGCTGGCGCTGGCCACCACTGGACGTTCCAGGCCGCCGTGCTGGCGCTGGCCACCCGGGCCGTGGGATAGGCCAGCCCCGTGGCCTTGGCGACCTCCTCCATCTTCTCCTCGCCCCGGCCACTGCCACAGGCGCCGATCACCAGCACACCACTGCCGGTGAATTTCTTGGCGATTTCGTTGTTGTGGGGCACTGAAGCGCGGCAGGGTCCGCACCAGGTGGCCCAGAAATCCACCACGACGATCTTGCCCTTCATGGCGGAAGGACTCACCTCGCCGTTCAGCCAGCCGGACAGGCTCAGGCCCGGCGCGGGCCTGCCGAGCATGGGTCCATGGGCGGCCCAGCCCGTGTCCAGCCAGTGGCCTTCCCGGGCCAGGGCGGCCACCTGCGGGTTCTCGGCGGCGAAGCCCAGGCCGGGAATCAGCAGGCTCAGGGTCAAGAGGCTTGGACGGATCATGGGCTCTCCCGGGGAACGCACCAGGATAGCGGGGATCCCAGGCGGGTCCTCCGGTGTCCTACACTGGTCCCATGTCCGACGCCCTGCTTCAGGATCTCCTCGACGCCTGTCGCCGCCTCCACGCAGGGGGCCTGCTGGCGGCCTCGGACGGCAACCTGTCCGTGCGCCTGCCCAACGGCCTCATCGCCATGACACCCAGTGGCGTGCCCAAGGTCAGGGTGCAACTGGGCGACCTGGCCCACCTGCAGCTGGACGGCACCATCCTCTCGGGCCGCCCCAGCAGCGAGCGGGCCATGCACCTGGCCATCTACCGAGCCGTGCCTGCGGCCAGGGCCATCGTCCACGCCCACCCACCCACGGCCATCGCCTGGTCCCTGGCCCGGCCCGAATTGAGGGAACTGCCCTCCGACGGACTCCCGGAGGTGATCCTCGCCGCGGGCCGCATCCCCATCGTGCCCATGGCCCTGCCGGGAACGGAAGACATGGGCACCAACCTCATGCCGTTCCTGCCGGAGCACCGCCTCCTGATCCTGGCCCGCCACGGCGGCCTCTGCTGGGGCGAGCACCTGGACGAGGCCGCAGGTGGCCTGGAGCGCCTGGAACAGGTCGCCACGATCCTCTGGAAGGCCGAGGCCCTGGGCGGCGCAAAACCTCTGTCCACCGAAGAACTCCAGGAACTGCGTGCGCTCCGGTCCAAGATAGGTCCGAAGATTATCTAAAAAGAAATGGGTCCACAGATTCCACAGATTCACACAGATTTCTGGCGGACATTTTTTCTGTGTAATCTGTGAAATCTGTGGAAAGAAAATCTTTATGAATCCTTTCGACTCCCTCGGTCTCCGCCACGACGGCCGCAGGCTCTGGGTGCTGGACCAGACGCAGCTGCCGGATGCGGAGGTGTGGCTGGACGGCAGCGCTCCCAATGCCATGGTCGCGCTGATCCGGAGCCTGGCCGTGCGCGGCGCACCGCTCATTGGCGTGGCGGCGGCGGCCAGCCTGGCCACCTTCGCCGAGGCCGGCGCCTCCGCCACCGAGTACGCCGCCGCCTGCTCGGCCCTGCGCGGGGCCCGGCCCACGGCCGTGAACCTCATGTGGGCCATGGACCGCATGAAAGGCGCCTCCGATCCCGTGCGTGAGGCCCAGGCCATCTTCGAGGAGGACGTGCGGCTCTGCGAAGGGATGGCGACCCATGGCGCGGCCCTCATCCAGGACGGCGAAGGCATCCTCACTCACTGCAACACCGGCGGCCTGGCCACCGCGGGCATCGGCACGGCCCTGGGCGTCATCCGGCGCGCCTTCGAGCAGGGCAAGCGCATCCAGGTCTACGCGGACGAGACGAGGCCGTTGCTCCAGGGCGGCCGCCTCACGGCCTGGGAGCTGAGGAAGCTCGGCATCCCGTCCACCCTTATCACCGACAGCATGGCCGCCCTGCTCCTGCGCGACGGCAAGGTCCAGCGCGTGCTGGTGGGCTCGGACCGCGTGGCCGCCAACGGCGACTTCGCCAACAAGGTGGGCACCTACGGCCTGGCGGTGCAGGCGAAGCACCACGGCGTCCCCTTCCATCCCGTGGCGCCCTTCTCCACCGTGGACCTGGCCTGCCCCGACGGCGCCGCCATCCCCATCGAGGAGCGGGACCCGGCCGAAGTGCGCGGCTACGGCTCCCTGCGCTGGGCGCCGGAAGGCATGCCCGCCTGGAACCCCAGCTTCGATGTCACCCCCGTGGACCTGGTCACCAGCCTCGTGCTGGATCGGGGCGTGTTCAGCACCGCGGATCTGAACTCAGGCGTACTGACCAGGACCTGCGGAACGGGTATGAAATGAAGCATGGTTCACTGCAGATGGCGCAGGGAGTGAGCTTCGTCGTCTTAAATCTGCGACATCTGCGGCTTCCTGATTCAGTTCATTGCCCCCGCCCGCTCCAGGCCTGGAGGCCCACGCCGACCACGATGATGGAGAGGGCCACCCAGCGCATGGGGGTCATGGCTTCGCCCAGGAAGGCGCGGGCCATGAGGGCGTTGGCGATGAAGCCCAGGGCCAGGAAGGGGTAGGCGTAGTTCACCTGCACCAGGGAGAGGGCGCCCAGCCACACGACCACGCTCACGGCGTAGCAGGCCAGGCCCGCCAGCACCCAGGGCTCCAGCATGAGCCGGAACAGGGGGCCCAGGGCCACCTGCATCCCACCGGCGGCCTGCAGTCCCTTCTTCAGGCAGATCTGCGCGGCGGCGTTGAGCAGCACGCCCAGCACGATGAGGGGGATGGCCTTCACATTGGGGCTCATGGGGCCTCCGGAACGGGGGTGCTGAGGTGGGCTTCGAGGGCCGCCCAGAGGGTGTCCGCGGGCAGCTGGGTCATGCAGGGGTGGTCCGGCAGGGGGCAGTGCCACTGCTGGCATTCGAGGCAGCCGAGGTCCTCCTTGCGCAGCACGGTCACGCGTGGGCCCCTGGGCGCCGTGTGGCGGGGGATGGTGGGACCGAAGACCGCCACCACGGGCACGCCGCAGGCGGCTCCGAGGTGCGCCAGCCCCGAGTCGTTGGCCAGCACGGCGGAGGCCCCCGACAGCCAGGCGGCGCTCTGGGACCAGGGGATCCTCGCCGTGAGGTTCAGCACCCCGGGCACCTGGTCCTGGAGGCGGCCGCCCCAGAGGACATCGTCCCCGGGTCCGCCGAGCACCACGATGCGCAGGCCCCGGGCGAGCATCCGGTGGGCCATGTCCACCAGCAGTTCCAGTCCCAGGCGCTTGGCGCCCGCGGCGGCGCCGATGGCGAAGACCACGTAGGGAGCCTGGTCGAGCCCCTGGTCGCGGCGGGCCCGGGCCACGGCCTCGGCACTTTCGGTGCGCGGCCGGAAGGGCCTGAAGGCCGGCAGTCCCAGCTCGGGATATCCCAGACCCACGATGTCGCGGTAGCGGTCCAGGGAGTGGTCGTCCCGGTTCCAGTACCGGAGGCTGGCGGTGAGCAGCAGGGAGGCACCGCCATCGCCACAGCCCACCCGGCGGGGCACCCGGGCCAGGAAGGCGGCGGCGGGGGCCCGCAGGCTCTTGGCCAGGGCCAGCAGCGAGGCAGGGCGGCGGGTCCGCAGCAGGGCGGCGCCATCCAGCAGGCTGGGCTTCTTCGCGGGATCAGCCCAAGCGCCAACGTAGCCCGGGGAGCCCTCGAAGAGCTCCACGGTCGCCGCGGGTCCCCAAGCCACCAGGGGCAGGCCCGCGGCAAGGAGCGGCGCCGCGGCCTGGTGCATCATGATGGCGTCGCCCACGAACCGGGGCATGCGGATCCAGTGGGCGCCCTTCGGGATCATGGTCTCTTCCTCAGCAGCAGGATCTCGCCCCCGCCCGTGGGCACCGAGAGGAGCACCTCGAAGCGCGAGCGCAGGGTCGGGGTCATGCCCCAGGCATCCTGCTCCCACTCCCCGCGCTGGGCCACCAGACGGGCCTGGGGATCCAGGGCCTCCAGGGCCTGGGCTGAACGCAGTTCGGGCATGAGGTGATCCGTGTAGACCATGACGCCGCTGCGGATGGTCTGCCAGTAATAGACCTGGCGTCCCTGGATCAGGGGCTGGACAGCGGCTGTCCAGCGGCGGTAGGACTTGGGCGGATCCAGGAGGCGGAAGCCCCAGGTGCCCCCCACCAGGTACAGCCATCCCAGGCACAGCGCCACTCCCGGAATGAGCCGGGCCGCCCGTCCGCGGCCCGCCTGGACCACCACGTAGGCCGTGCCGACCATCATCCCCAGGGCCATGAGCCGCAGGGGGCCAAGAAAGGGCCCGACCTGGCCCCGGAGTTTCGGTCCCCCGACACCGAGGGCCAGGGCCGCCAGGGCCGCCCCGAGGAGCGCCAGCCCCCCTGCCAGCAGGCCGCCCAGGCGCCGGGCCCGGGCTGGCTCCATCCGCCGGCACAGGTCCGCCAGGAGCAGGGCCAGGAAGGGGTAGCCCATGAGCAGGTACTTGCCCTGCTTGCTCTGCACCAGGCTCAGGAAGACGAAGGGCACCAGGAAGGCCAGCAGCAGGAAGCGCCGCGCCGGCTCCACCAGACGGCGTTCCCGGCGCAGGTGCAGGGCCAGGGCCGGCAGCAGCAGCACCCAGGGGTAGAAGTCCCCCAGGAGGTACTCGCCGTACTTCCACCAGGGCTGGATGTGGTCCCAGGCGTGGGTGGCCCGTTCGAAATTCTGGAGGACGACCAGCTCGTAGACATAGTGGGCGCCGCCCTGCAGGCCCGCCGCGAGGTACCAGGGCGCCACGAGAAGCAGGGTGAGCCCCAGTCCTGCCAGGACGTGGGTGCGCGGGAGGGCCTTGAGATCCCGCTGCCAGCCGAGGAAGGTCGCCAGCAGCAGCAGCGACAGCACCGGCGCCAGCGGCCCTTTGGCCAGGAAGGCCAGGGCCAGCCAGAAGTAGGCCTTCAGGAACCAGCGGCGAGATTCACTTTCAGGAAAGGACTCACCACCAAGACACCAAGACACCAAATAGAAAGACAGAATTGCTTTTCTTGGTGACTTGGTGTCTTGGTGGTAGATCTGTTGATTTTTTTCAATGGTGGGGGGATTGCTCAATAGCAGGTAGCCGCCCAGCCAGCAGAGCCAGCTCCAGGCCAGCAGGGCCGAGAAGAGGAGGTCGATCTGGATGAACTGGCTCTGCCAGAACCAGAGGGGCGTGGTGGCCAGGATCAGGGCGGCTGGTTCAGATAGGTCTGGTTCCAGAAAGTGGGCGGCCCAGCGGCGGAAGGCGGACAGGAACGCCACGGCGGCGATCGCCGAAGGCAGGCGCAGGGCCCAGGCCGCCACGCCCTGGGTGAAGCCAAGCCCCCCCGTGAGCGTGTCCAGCAGCACCGAGGAGGCCTTCATCACCCAGTAGTAGAGGATGGGTTTCTCGCTGTAGGGCACGCCGTTGAGGTAGGGCAGCAGCCAGCCGCCCCGCAGCCTCATTTCTTTCACGCACTGGGCGAAGTCCGGTTCGTCCGGGGCCCAGAGGTCGCGGATGGGCAGCACGGCCAGCAGGAGGAGGGCGAGGAGCAGTTCGGGTGCATGGGCCCGCAGCCAGCCGGCGAGGCGCACCCTGGATCCCGGCTGAGGCGTAGGTTCATCCATCCTTCCATCTTCCCCGGAAGCGGCCCCCTCGCCCAGCGCGATAGAATGGACCATGACTCCCGCGCTCCTCAGCCTCCTCCTCCTCACCGGCCTGGGCACCATCGACAGCCCGAAGGAAGACCTCAAGCACGCGGGCAAGGAGATCGGCCAGGGCTTCAAGAAGGGCGGCCTGGCCGTGGGTCACGCGGCCAAGAAGGGCGGTCTGGCCGTGGGCCACGGGGCCAGGACCGCGGCCAAGGGCATTGCCAAGGGCGCCAAGGAGACAGGGCACGGGATCAAAGAGGCGGTCAAGTAGCCTCCAGTCTGGGGCCCTACTGTCTGCGGGCCACCACCGCCACAGGGCTGCGGGCCACTTCCTCCCAGCGGGCCTTCTCTTCGGCGCTCAGCTGCTTCCAGCTGGAGGGCTTGGCCAGTACCAGCACGGGCCTGGAGGGGTCATCGACCTTCATGCGTTCGGCCATGGCACCCAGGGCGCGGGGATCCTCGTTGAACCAGCGACCGGCGTCCGGCAGGCGATCGCGGCCATAGGCCAGCTCCCCCGTGCCCGCCACCACCACAGCCCGGGTCCGGGCGTAGAAGGGGAGGCCCTGGAAGTAGGTGCCATAGCTGATCCACTGGGCCTTCACGGGACTCCTCCGGACCAGTTCCATCACGGACTTGCCCGGCCCGGCCGCCGCCTGGGCGGCCAGGATCAGCAGCCACAGGACCGCGCCAAGGGCCGCCTTCAACCGGAGCGGGGTCAGTCCCCTCGGTCGGCGGGTCCAGACGCCCAGGCCCGCAAAGGCTCCACCCAGGGCGAACACCCAGAGCATTCCTCCCAGGTCCCGGCGGAAGAGGGCCGCCGCCAGGAGGAAGAGCCCCCCCAGCAGGATCAGCTCCACGCCCATGCGGCGCAGGGCCAGCCCTTCCTCGCCCTCGCGCTCGAAGACACAGGCCAGGGCGGCCAGGGGCACGATGCAGGGCAGGATGTAGGGCGGCAGCTTGGAGCCCGACAGGCTGAAGAAGGCCAGGGGCCAGAGGAAGGCGAGGAGGGTGATCCCCACGGTCCACCGGGCCAGCGGGTCCCGGCTCTGGGGCCCCTTGCCCTTGAGAAAGGTCCAGCTTCGCCTCAGCCCCGTGACCGAGGCCGACAGCCAGGGCAGCAGGCCCAGGGCGAGGATGCCGACGAAGTAGAGCTTGTCCAGCAGCCAGTTGTCCGAGCCCTGCCGGGCATGCTCGTGGGTGAGGAAGCGGGTGAAGTGCTCGTGGATGAAGAAGAACTGGGCGTGGCCCGGATTCAACTTATTCACGGCCCAGAACCAGGGCGCCACCAGGACCAGATAGAGCAGCCAGCCGAGGGGATCCAGGGCCGTGCGGACCACCGCCCTTCGCAGGTCCGCGTCCGGCCAGGCGAAGGCCAGGGAGAAGATCAGGATCCCCCCGCTGAGGATCGCCTCGGCCAGCCCCTTGGTGAGCATGGCGCCCGCCAGCAGGGCGTAGGTCAGCAGCGTCCAGCCGGTCGAGGCCAGCCCCTCGTGGCGCCGGGCCACGGCCTCCACGAAGGCTGCGGTGGCGGCCACCAGGAAGGCGCTGAAGAGGGCGTCGAGGGTGAGAATCTGCCCCACCAGGAAGGCCAGGAGCCCCGTGGCTGCCATGAAGGGCGCCCAGAGCGGCTCCCGGGCCCCCAGGCGCCGGGCCAGGCGCCAGGCGGCCCAGATCATCAGGCCGGAGGCCAGGGCCAGGGGCAGGCGCGCCGCCGCGCCGTTCACCCCGAAGAGCTTCATGCTGAGGGCCGACAGCCAGTACTGCAGGGGCGGCTTCTCGAAGTAGAGCACCCCGTTGAGCCGCGGCGTGAGCCAGTCCCCCGTGGCCAGCATCTCCCGGGGGATCTCCGCATAGCGGCCCTCGTCCGGCTCCCACAGGGGCCGGACCAGCAGGGGCAGGAAGCCGAGGAAGAACCAGAGCAGAAGAAGGGAGGTGCGTTCGCGGCGCGTCATGGTTTGAGGATTATCCAGAAGAAAAAGATTCACCACCAAGACACCAAGGCACCAAGAAAAAACTTCTTTTCTATCTCAGCGCGGCTCCGCGACCATCGGGTGGGTCTTCATCAACCGCCGCGCTGAGCGGGCTGGAACCGAATTCGTCGGAACCTAATTCTCTGTCTCGACGACCTTCTCCAGCAGCTTGTGCTCCTCGATGAAGAAGTCCATGGCCTTCTTCAGCGAATCCTTCATGGACACCCTGGGCTCGAAGCCGAAGGTCTCCTGCATGCGCTTGATGCTGGGGGTGCGGCGGGCCACGTCCTGGTAGCCCTTGCCGTAGAACTCCCCGCTGCCGGTCTCCACCGTGCGGCCCTCGGGGAGGCCCCGCTCGATGCGGAACGGATGGTCCTTCCAGATGGCGATCATCATCTCGGCGATCTCGCGCACGCTGAAGTCGTTGGCGGGATTCCCGATGTTGAAGATCCCGCCGTCGGCCTTGCCGCCCTCGTTGCGCAGGATGGCCATGATGCCGTTCATGGCGTCGCTCACGTCGCAGAAGCAGCGGTGGGCATGGCCCCCGTCCACCAGGTTGAGGGGCTCGCCGTTGAACAGGTTCCAGCTGAACTGGGTCACCAGCCGGGAGCTGCCCTCCTTGGCGGTGTTGAGGCTGTCGAGCTTGGGACCCATCCAGTTGAAGGGGCGGAAGAGGGTGAACTTGAGGCCCTGCTGGAAGCCGTAGGCCCAGATCACTCGGTCAAGCAGCTGCTTGCTGGTGCTGTAGATCCAGCGGTTCATGGGGATGGGGCCGGTGACCAGCGGGGATTCGTACTCGTCGAACTCCTCGTCGGGGCACATGCCGTAGACTTCGGAGGTGCTGGGGAACACCACGCGCTTCTTGTACTTCACGCACTGGCGGACCACGCGCAGGTTCTCCTCGAAGTCCAGCTCGAAGACCCGCAGGGGATCCGTCACGTAGACCTTGGGCGTGGCGATGGCCACCAGGGGGAGCACCACGTCGCACTTCTTGATGTGGTACTCGATCCACTCCTTGGAGATGGTCACGTCGCCCTCCACGAAATGGAAGCGCGGGTTGGCCAGGTGGTCCGTCACCTTGTTCGTGCCCAGGTCCAGGCCGTAGACCTCCCAGTCCGTGTCCGCCAGGATGCGGTCCACCAGATGGGAACCGATGAAACCGTTGACGCCGAGGATGAGAACTTTCACGGGAGCTCCAAAGGCAAACGGATGATTCTAGCAGGAGATGGGCGGACTTTCCCGCTCAGGTTCCGCCCGCCACCCAGTGGGGAGACCGGCCCGGCCCGGGGCGGGCCCTTCACTCGGACTTCAAGGAGCGGGTCATGAGCCGCCGCACGGCCTCCTGGGGGGATTCGCCGTTGAGCAGCCGCTGCACCTCGGCGGCGATGGGCAGGTCGAGGCCGTGCGCCTTCCCCAGGGCCAGGGCGGCGTCACAGGTGAACATGCCCTCGATGACCTGGCCGCCCAGGGCGTCCCGGGCCGCGCCCACGCTCTGGCCCCGGCCCACCAACTCGCCGAAAGTTCGGTTGCGGCTCTGGGGCCCGGTGGCGGTCAGGAGCAGGTCGCCCATGCCGGCGAGGCCCATGACGGTGGCGGGCTGCCCGCCCAGCACCTCCACGAGCCGAGACATCTCCGCCAGGCCGCGCGTGATGAGGGCGGCCCGGGCGTTGTAGCCCAGTTGCAGTCCATCCACCAGCCCTGCGGCGATGGCCAGGACGTTCTTCAGGGCGCCGCAGAGCTCCGTGCCCACCACGTCGCGGCTGAGGTAGATGCGCAGCTTGTCGCAGGCGAGCTGAGCCTGCAGGGCCTTGGCGCGCTCATCCGAAACGGTACCCGGCATCGCCAGCACGATGGCCGTGGGCACGCCCAGGGACACCTCATCGGCGAAGGAGGGTCCGGACAGCACGCCCACGGGCACATCCAGCACCCCCGTGAGGGCCTGGGACAGGGTCTGATGGGTGCTCTGCAGGATGCCCTTGCTGACGTGGACGACCAGCTCGGGGCGGTGTGAGGTGCGGGCCAGCAGCCCTCGCCAGGCCTCGGGCGTCACCTGGGTGGGCATGGCCGAGATCCACAGCGGGGCGGCGAAGGCCTCCGTGGGATCGTCGGACGTCGTCAGACCCTCCGGGAAGGCCACATCCTTCAGCCGCAGGTGCCGCCGGGTGGCGGCCATCTGGGCCATCTCATCGGGGAAATTCCCCCAGAGCGCGACCTTCGCGCCCTTCCGGGCCCAGGTGATGGCCAGGGCCGTGCCCCAGGCGCCCGAGCCGAAGACCCCGATGTCAGCCCTCGACATGGGCGGTCTCCTTCTTGGCTCCCCAGAGGGGCGACTCGGTGCCCTTCAGCAGGCGCCGGATGTTCTCGTGGTGCTTGATCACGACGAGCAGGGAAAGCGCGGCCCACAGGATGAGGACAGGGGGTGGCCCGCCCCTCCAGGCCAGGACGAGCGGCAGGGCCACCGCCGAGAGCACGCTGCCCAGGCTTACGTAGCGGAAGACCAGCAGCAGCACGATGAAGACACCCAGGGCCGGCAGCACCATGCCGGCGCGGAAGGCCAGGGCCACGCCCAGGGCGGTGGCCACGCCCTTGCCTCCCTGGAACTTCAGCCAGGGGGTGAACACATGACCCAGCACGGCGCTGAGGGCCAGCAGGGAAAGGGCGGTTTCACCCCAGCCGAGCTGCTTCGCGACGAACACCGGCAGGAAGCCCTTGGCGATGTCCAGCAGGAGGGTAAGGAGGCCCAGGGCCTTGCCGCCCACGCGGCTGACATTGGTGGCGCCGATGTTGCCGCTGCCATGCTCCCGCACGTCCCCCTTCCCGGCCACCTTCACCAGCAGGAGGCCGAAGGGGACGCTGCCGCACAGAAAGGCGCCGAGGCAGCCGAGGGCCAGGGTGGGAAGGGGCATGGGATTCATCCCCGCAGGTTATCAGCACCGGCGGCCTTCCGCAGGCCCGGCCCCGCGCCACGGAACAGCTCAATCGAAAGCAGCCTTTGTTTTCAAGCCATCTGCCGTCGCAGGTAGTCCAGGGCGGCGGCGGTGCTCCGCAGCTGCACATCGGCCCGATCGCCGGGAATCAGGCGGCCCGTGGAGACCGTTTCCCCCGGACCCGCCACCGCCAGGAACACCGTCCCGACCTGGGTCTCCCCCTCGGCTCCGGGACCGGCGTTCCCGGTCACCGCCAGCCCCCAGGTGGCGCCGAGGGCCCTTCGCACCGCCTCGGCCAGGGCCCTGGTAGTGGCCTCGGAGACGGTGCCATGCTCGGCCAGGAAGGCCGCGGGAAGCCCCAGCAGGGCGCTCTTGGCCACCGGGGAGTAAACCGTGGCGCCTCCCAGGAAGCTGCGGCTGGCGCCGGGGATGGCCGTGAGGCGCGCCGCCAGCAGCCCGCCCGGCATGCTCTCGGCCACCGCGAGGGTGTGGCCCCGGAGCCGGAGGCCCTCCAGGACGGCATCCTCGAGGTTGCCATCCCCCACCGCGGCGAGGTCGCTGCCCAGCACCGGTCTCATGTCCGAGAGCACCCCCTCCAGGGCCCGTGGGTCATCGCTGCGGACCAGCAGTTCCACCTGGGTGAGGCTGGCCAGGATGCTCCAGTCCAGGTGGCCATGGCCTTCGCGGACCGCCCGTGTGCGCTCGTCCAGGGTGCTTTCCGGCACGCCCGCCACCACCATCCGCAGGGTCTGCCTGGCCCGGCCCGCCAGGGGCCGGAGGCGCGGTTCGACCTGCTCCTCCCACATGCGCTTCATCTCGCGGGGCACGCCGGGCAGCATCACGATCCGCACCCCGGGGTGGCCCGGCGGGTCCTCCCACCAGACGCCGGGGGCCGTGCCCACCGGGTTCCGCAGCGCCTCGGCACCCACCGGGATGAGCGCCTGTTTGAAGTTCACCTGGGGGGGGACGCGGTTGCGCGCGGTGTAAAAGGCCATCATGTCCGCCCGGGCCGTGGCATCCTCCACGAGCTCCGCCCCCAGGATCTCGGCGAAGAGCTCCTTGGTGAAATCGTCGAAGGTGGGGCCGAGGCCGCCGGTGGCGATGATGAGGTCCGAACGGAGCAGCGCCTCCTGGAACAGCTCTCGCAGGTCCTCCCGGCTGTCCCCCACGGCCGTCTTACGGTGGAAGGCCAGGCCCAGGTCCGCCAGCCGCTCCCCCAGCCAGACGGAGTTGGTGTCCAGGCGCCGGGTGGTCAGGAGCTCGGTGCCGATGGCGATGCATTCGATGCGCATTGTAGAATCATGCCTTAAAGGACACTCCATGATCGTGCATGATCTCGACGACCTGGTGCTGGAATCCGATGAGGAATCGGGGCTCCAGGAACTGGGGCGCCGCTTCCTGGCCAGGGGTCCCTGGACCACGGTGGCCTTCCTGGTGAGGACGAAGACCGACCCGGAAGGCGACTGGGAGGGCCCCTTCCTGTGGCTCCACCGCTACCAGAAGGTGGCCCAGGGCTGGAAGCTGGTGAGCCGCTTCCGCACCACGGAACCGGCGCAGCTGGCCAAGCTGGCCGGGGCCCTGGAGGAGTGGGGGGCCTACTTCAGTCCGGGCAGGTAGCGCTCCCGGAGCACGGCGATGTGGTGCGCCACGTGGCCCAGGCCGATGTAGGGGATGCAGCGGGCGGTGAGGGCGCGCCCATTGGACGTGCCCTGCTGCGCCCAGGCGGCCTCCGGCAGGCTGCGGAACAGTTCGAGGCTGGCGGACCTGGCCGCCCGGAAATCCGCCAGCAGGTCTTTCACGGCACGCTCATCGGCAGCGGCGGCCGCCGCGAAGCTGTTCTCGTCGAAGCCCGGCAGCGGGGTCGCATCCCCCCGGCCGATGCGCAGGCAGCGGTAGGCGAAGATGCGCTCGGAGTCGCTGAGGTGCTGGAGCAGGTCCTTGAGGCTCCACTTGCCGGGCGCATAGCGGTAGCCGCCCTGGGCCTCGGACAGCCCCCCGTAGAGTGCCGCCACTTCGCCCAGCTGGGCCTCGAGGAGGGCCAGTACATCCCCCTCGGGGGCCTGGGCGAGGTAGGGCGCGTAGCCCTCGGCGTATTCGCCCGGAAGCGGTCGTGTGAGGCCCATGCGTCCCTCCTTTAAAAAGACATGACCTTCATGGTGTTCGTGGTGCCGGACTTCCACAGGGGCAGGCCCATGGTCATCACGACCCGGTCGAAGGCGCCCACGTCGTGCTTGGCGATGAGCAGAGCCCGGACGGCCTCCACCATCTCGTCGGTGCTGGAGACCCGGGGGATGATGAGCGCGGTCACACCCCGGAGGATCCCCATGCGGCGGGCCGTAAGCTCGTCCACAGTGGCGCCCAGCACCGGGGTCCGCCCGGCCAGCCGGCTCACCATGCGGGCCGTGCCGCCCCCTTCGGTGAAGGCCACGATCCAGCGGGCATTGATCTCGTCCGCGGTGCGGCAGGCGGCAAAGGCCACCGAGATGTCCGTGCGGGCGAGCACCTTCTCCGCCAGATCCTCGGGCAGCGTGGTGACCCGCTGCTTCACGTTGGCGTCCGCCTCGGCGGCGATGCGGGCCAGCCACTGAACCGCCTCCACGGGGTGGTCCCCGGAGGCGCTTTCCGCGCTCAGCATCACGGCGTCGGTGCCGTCCCAGATGGCGTTGGCCACGTCGCTGGCCTCGGCCCGGGTGGGCTGGGCGTGCTCGATCATGCTCTCCAGCATCTGGGTCGCGGTGATCACAGGTTTCAGGGCCTTGCGCGCCGCCCGGATGATCTGCTTCTGGAGCCCCGGCACCCGCTCCACGCCCAGTTCCACGCCCAGGTCCCCGCGGGCCACCATCACGCCCCAGGCCACGTCGAGGATCTCGCCCAGGTGGGCCAGGGCGGTGGGATGCTCGATCTTGGCGATGACGGGCTGGGTGCCCCCCAGATGGTGCACGATGGCCTGGAGCTGCTGCACGTCCGAGGCCCGGCGCACGAAGCTCTGGGCGAAGAGGTCCACCTGGTGCTCCACGCCCCAGCGGATGTCGACGTGGTCCTTCTCGGTGAGCGGGTCCATCGCGATGTCCATGCCGATGGGATGGATGCCCTTCCGCGCCTTCAGCGGCCCCCCGATGACCACCTCCGCCTTCACCAGGTCAGGGCCCTTGGCGAGGATCTTCACGGTGATGGCCGCGTCATCCAGGAGCCAGTGCTGGCCAGCTTCGGCCCCTTCGAAGAGCTCCGGATGCGGCAGGGGAGCCGCCCAGGCGAACCCCGTGGGCACCGGCGTTCCCGGTGTGTAGAAGACCCCCTCGCTGCCTTCGGCCAGTTCCAGGGTTGCCTCCAGGAGGCCGATGCGCCACTTGGGTCCCTGCAGGTCCAGGAACACCGGGATGGAGCGGCCGAGATCCTGGGCCAGCATTCGCACCTGGCGGAGGCCCTCGGCCCGGGACTCAGGGTCCCCGTGACTGGCATTCAGGCGGACCGCATCGGCCTCTTTCAGGGCTTCCCGCAGCCGATCCCCCTGCATGAGGGCAGGTCCCAAGGTCATCACGAGTTTGGTCTTGCGCACCGTTTCTCCCAAGCCCTGCACAGGCATTCCACACACTTTTCCACAGGTTGCAACTCGGTTACAAACTTATCACGGGGCCTTTCCACGGCGTCACCGCAGTGCTACCTTTCGATCTTCCGATACGGTTTCCTGGAGACGATGGAATGCGCGAGAAGCTGCGAATGCTCGTAGCCGAGATGGTGCGTGGCGGCATCCCTCTGGAGCTGGCGCGACGCGAATTCGAGCGGGTGTACCTGGAGGAGGTCCTGGCGGCCCACGAGGGCAACCACAGCGCCGCTGCCCGGGAACTGGGCATCCACCGCAACACGCTGGCCAAGAAGCTCGAGGCCCCGCCGAGCAGGCTCCGCCCCGTGAGCCTGGCCAACTGAACCCGGCTCCGCCCAGCGCGACCACTCCCGGGTCCCGGTGCCCATCAGCCGAGACTGCCCGCCGTGAACCCAGTGCTGAAGGCCGCCTGCAGGTTGTAGCCCCCCACGGGTCCGTCGATGTCCAGCAGCTCTCCGCACACACGCAGGTTCTCCCAGCCCCGGAGTGCCATGGTGCGGGGGTCCACCGCGCCGAGCTCCACGCCCCCCGCGGCCACCTCGCCCCGGGCCAGGGGCACCGCCTGGGGTTCGCCCAGGTCAAGCTCCGTGACCAGGGCCACCATGGCCCTCCGCCCGGCCTTCGGCAGATCCTTGAGCCTGAGGTCCGGGCCCAGCCCCGCCTCCTGGAGCAGCACCTCGACGAGCCGTTCCGGCAGCACCCGCTTGAGCCAGCTGGCCGCCAGCAGATGGGGATTCGCCCCCTGTTCAGCCCGGAGGACCAGGTCCAGGTCGGTCGGCGGCTCGGGAACGGAGGCGTAGGTCAGCCAGGCCCCGTCGGCACGCCGGGCCCGTTCCACGGCCTGGCTCAGTTCCAGCGCCGCGGGCCCGCTGATGCCCGACCGGGTGAAGACGATGTCCGCCGCGAAGGCCCCCAGGCGGCGTCCCCCGGGTCCGGCGCTGAGGCGCAGTTCCCCCCCGCGGAGGGACACACCCTCCCAGGCCGGGCGCGGACGCTGGAGCGGGATCGGGGCCAGGGCCGGGAACCAGGGCCGCACCGGCGTGCCCAGGTCCCTGAGCCAGCCCAGGATCTCGCCCCGGGTGCCGGTCTCCGGATAGCTGGCCCCCCCCGTGGCCAGGATGTAGGCATCCGCCTTGAGGGCCTCGCCATCCAGGAGCAGTGCCTCCAGCCTCGGCGCAGTGCCCTTCAGGGCAGTCACCCGGGCCCCGGTGTGGACTTCCACGCCGGCCCGCCGGGCCAGCGTCTCCAGGGCCGCCACCACTGCGGCGGCGCTGCCCGGGCGATCCAGGGGGAAGACCCGGCCGTTGTCCCGGGTGTAGGTCTCGACGCCTTCCCGCCGCAGCAAAGCCAGCAGCGCCCCGTTGTCGAAGGCGTGGAAGGAGGTGCGCAGGAATCGCCCCTGTGCCTTCGAAAAGGCCGCCAGGAGTGCCTGGGGCGTCCCGTCGTGGGTGATGTTGCACTTGCCGCCGCCGCTGATGCGGAGCTTCACGCCCAGGCGCCCGTTGGCCTCCAGCAGTCGCACGGAGTGTCCCAGGGTGGCCGCCCGCCAGGCCGCCACCAGTCCCGCGGCCCCGCCGCCCACCACGATCACCCTCGCCAAGGGGCCCTCATGGCCGGATCTCCCGATGGAAGACGCCCGTGAAGAACTTCTGCAGCCGCCCCGGCTTCTCGGCGGACATCCGGGTCCTCGCCTTCTGGAGCTTCACCGGATCCGGCAGCGGCTTCTGCCGCTCCAGCACCGTGTTCCAGGGCCGGTGCCCTTCCAGGGTCAGGCGCAGCTGGTGGGTCCCCGTCCCCGGCACCGCCAGGGAGAGGGGCGTGCGCCCCTTGGCCTCGCCGTCCAGGAGGACCTCGGCCCCGGCCGGATCGCTGTGGACCGCGACTTCGAAAGGGGCCGGCTGGAGCCGGAGGAGCAGGTCGCTGTCCTGGGGCTGCAGGCGCACTTCGAGGGTCTGGTAGTCGGGCTTCTCCAGGCGCAGCAGCTCCGCCTTGCCCTTCACCACCACCTGGCGCAGGGGCGTGGGCCCCAGGTGCGTGCCATCGAGGAAGACCTCGGCGGCCTCGGGCCGGGAATCGATGGACAGCACGCGGCTGGTGTCCCGCCGGAAGAAGGCCATCCAGGCGAGGAGGACCCCCACCGGGAGGGCGCCGGCCCAGAGGAGCCGGGAACGCTTCCAGGATCCCCGGGGGGGGGAGGGCCTGAGGGGCATCACCCCGGGAGCGCGCTCGGTCCCCAGCAGCTCGATCCGGGCGAGACAGCCGTGTTTCAGGGCGGGTTCCAGTGGCAGCGCCTCGACCAGATCCCGAAGGAAGGTCTGCAGGTCGGGAGGCCGCCGGGCAGGCTCCTTCTCGAAGGCCCTGCGGAAGACCGCCTTGGTCTCCTCGGGCAGCTCCTCCAGGAACACGGGCTCGTGGTGGATGATCCGGTAGAGGGTGGCCCCCACGCTGTCACCCAGGAAGGGGAGGTCCCCGGTGAGCATCTCGTAGGCGGTGAGGGCAAAGGCCCACTGGTCGGAGGCCACCGTGGCCCCGGCCCCGTTCACGACTTCGGGCGCGGCGTAGGCGGGGGTTCCCAGGAACGTGTTGGTGGTGGTGAGCCGGCTCGATTCGTCCCGGGCGATGCCGAAGTCCATGAGCTTGATGCGGCCGTCCCGGCCCACCATGAAATTCCCGGGCTTGATGTCCCGGTGGATGAATCCCAGGGCATGGAGCGCCGCCAGGGCCTCGCCGGCCTGCAGGAGGAACCCCACGGCCTCGGCCGGCGGAAGGGGCGCGCGGCGGATGCGGTCGGACAGGCGTTCGCCCTCGACGAACTCCATCACCAGGTAGGGTCCCAGGTCCGGTTCTTCCCCGACATCGAAGACCGTGATTGCGTGGGGATGGTTCAGGCGGGCGGAGACCTCGGCCTCCCGCTTGAAGCGCTGGAGGACTTCCGCATCCCCCGTGCCCTCCCGCACCACCTTGATGGCCAGGGTCCGCTTCAGGAGGGGATCCTCCGCCAGGTAGACGGTGCCCATCGCCCCGGAACCGAGGGTGCCGAGGACCTTGTAGCGGCCGATGGTGGAGGGGCCCGGACTCATCTCCCCCTGATCATGCCAGAGCGGGCGAGGTTCAGCCCTGCTGGTACACTCCAGGCCATGTCCGAAACCGGTTTTTCCGTGCCCCGCCCTGCCCAGCTCCGCCGCTTCGGGCGCGTGTTCTATCCGGCGGGCCTGCGGCTGCAGAAGGCCCTGGCGGACTATGTGGGCGAGGAGGGCCGGCCCGATCAGCTGGTGGTCCTGGAGCACGATCCGGTCTTCACCCTGGGTCGCAACGCCACCCCCGCGGACATCCACATGAGCGACGATTTCCTGGCCGCCCAGGGGCTGAGCGTCCACCGCACCGACCGGGGCGGCGAGGTCACCTACCATGGCCCCGGCCAGGTCGTGGTCTACCCCATCTGCAACCTCCGGGGCGGCCGGGAGGATGTGGGCCGTCTGGTGCGGGGCCTGGAGGAGGCCATGATCCGCACGGCGGCGGGTTTCGGGGTCGAGGCGGACCGCCTCCCGGGCGCGCCCGGCATCTGGGTGGAGACGGCGCGGGGACCCGAGAAGCTCGGCGCCATCGGGCTCCACCTCAGCCGCTGGATCAGCACTCACGGCATCGCCTTCAACGTGCGACCCAACCTGGACCACTTCAAGTGGATCACCCCCTGCGGCTTCACCGACAAGGGCGTGTGCAGCCTGGCCTCGCTCCTGGGCGGGGGCGCGCCGACCTGGGAGGAGGCCGCCGACCGGCTCCAGGCCCACCTCGTCGAGCAGCTGGCCCTGGACCTGCAGCCATCGCCCGCGCCCAGCCGCAGCGTCTCGGCCCTCACCTGGCGCCGGGGTCCGGTCGGGCCCGAGATCCTCATGATGCTGCGGCGTCCGGAGCATGGCCTCTGGTGGCAGAGCGTCACGGGCATGATGGAACCCGGCGAGACCCCGGAACAGACCGCCCACCGCGAACTGATGGAAGAGACGGGCCTCGTGGGCACCCTGCGCCCCCTCGGCCTGTCCCACAGCTTCTGGGTGGATCCCTCCATCGTGCACTTCCCCGATGCCGAGCCCCGCTTCAACACCGAGATCTGCTTCTCCATGGAGGCCGCCCCGGAGGCGGTCGTGCGCCTGGAGCCCACCGAGCACAGCGAGTTCCTGTGGTGCGACCTGGACGAGGCCTACCGGCGCATGAAGTGGGAGGGGTCCAAGGCCGCGCTTCAGCTGCTGAGGAAGGCGCTCTGCCCCTGATCCGGGCTGCGCGGTCTGTGGTTCGTGACCGGCACCGGGGTCGCTGGGTCCGGGTCCTGCGGCCGGGCTTGATACCCTGAGGCATTCTCCGGAGTACCCATGTTCCCCCAGTTCACCGAGGATCAGTCTGCCATCCGCGATGCGGCCCGGGCCTTCGCGATGGCCGAGATCGACCCGGGCGCGGCCGCCCGGGACGCCAGCGGCGACTTCCCCGCGGACATCCTGAAGAAGCTGGGCGAGATGGGTTTCCTGGGGATGACCGTGCCTGAGGCCTATGGCGGGGGCGGCTCGGACTTCCTCAGCTACATCCTGGCCCTGGAGCAGATCGCCTACACCGACGCCTCCGTGGCCGTGACCATGAGTGTCAACAACTCCGTGGCCTGCGCCCCCATCCTTACGTTCGGCACCCCGGCCCAGAAGCAGAAATACCTGAAGCCCCTGGCCAGCGGCGAGGTGCTGGGCGGATTCATGCTCACCGAACCCGATGCGGGCTCCGACGCCGCCGCCCTGAAGACCCGCGCCAACCGGGTGGAGGGCGGCTGGCTGCTGAACGGCTCCAAGGCCTGGATTACGAATGGCGGCGTGGGCCGCTACTTCGTCATCATGGCGCGCACGGACCCCGACAAGGGCAAGAAGGGCATCAGCGCCTTCATCCTCGATGCGGATCAGCCCGGCGTCATCATGGGCCCCCCCGAGGCTAAGATGGGCCTCCGCTCCAGCAAGACTGTGATGGTGACCCTGGAGGACGCCTTCGTGTCGGAGGATGCCCTCCTCGGCAAGCTTGGCGATGGCCTCAAGGTGGCCTTCGGCGGCCTCGATGGCGGCCGCATCGGCATCGCGGCCCAGGCCCTGGGCATCGCCCAGCGGGCCATGGACGAGAGCGTGGCCTACGCGAAGACGCGGCGTTCCTTCGGCAAGCCCATCGGCGAGCACCAGATGATCCAGACCTACCTGGCCGAGATGGAATCTCATCTCCAGGCCGCGCGGCTGCTGGTCTACCGGGCCGCGGCCATGAAGGAGGCCGGGAAGACCTGCACGGTGGAAGCCGCCACCGCCAAGCTCTTCACCACCGAAAGCGCCGTCTGGCTCTGCGACCGGGCCGTCCAGATCCACGGCGGCTACGGCTACTCCCGCGAGTACCTCGTCGAGCGCCTCTACCGCGACGTGCGGGTGACCACCATCTACGAGGGCACCAGCGAAATCCAGCGCATGGTCATCGCCCGCGAGTTGTTGAAGTAGACAAGTTCAACGCGGGTCGGAACTCGGCTTGCCCCCGCCATGCGGGGGAGGCATTCTGGTTGCCAGGCCCCATCTAAACCGGGTCCAGGGCCCGCCCGTAGGCACCCTGTCCCTGTGGCGGCTTCGTGGTGGATGTTCAAGGAGTGGTGATGACGCGTTTCCCGATCTTCCCGGCCCTGCTGGTGGCCTTCACCTTGGTGGCCCAGACCGACCCCAAGCCCGCTGGCCCCAGGCTGGACCTGCCCAAGGCGGAGGCACCCAGAGCGGCCGCGCCCCAGGTGGACGCCTCCCACCTCACCCTGCAGAATGCCATCGAGACCTCCCTGAGGAACAACCTGCAAGTGCAGATCTCGGCGGAGACCCGGGAGACGGTCCGGGCGGGCGTGCCCATCAATGCCGGCGTCTTCGACTGGCAGCTGACCAGTGGGCTCACCATCCAGCACGCCAAATCCACTGCTGACGGCAAATCCTTCGACCTTTATGGGGACCCCTTGTTTGGAACCACGGTGGCCGACAACCGGAGCTGGACCGTGGGCCTCGCCAAACCCACTGAGTGGGGCGGCACCCTTCAGCTGAACTACAACCCACTCTTCACGTACTACAACCAGAACCTGCAAAGCCGTGCGACTCCGCCCAATCCAACCGTCAACATTTCGGAATCTTCACCCTACCCCTACACCGGCAGCTTCACCGCCTCCTTCACCCAGAGTCTGCTGCGGAACTTCGGGCGGGACGCCACGGCCGCCAACCTGATCGTGGCCCGCTACGGTTCCAAGGCCGCTGACTTCAACTTCCAGCTGGCGATCATCAACCAGGTGGCCAGCACGGAATCGGCCTACTGGGCCGTGGTCTACGCCAAGCTGGACCTGGAGAACAAGCGGGTGGCCCTGGCCCTGGCCCAGCAGCAGCTCAAGGAGGACACCACCCGCGTCCGGGTCGGCACCCTGGCTCCCCTCGGCCTGCTCCAGGACGAGGCCTCCGTGGCCCAGGCCGAGCAGGACATCATCACCTCCGAGGCCAACCTAGCCAATGCCAAGGATGCCCTCATCCGGACCATCTATCCCATTCCGGACCGCCCGGACAGCCTGGACACCGTGGACCTGCCCAACCTGAAACCCCTGGCGATGGACGAGGATGCCGCGGAAAAGCTGGCCTTGGCCAACCGCGTGGAGCTGAAGAGCGCGGACCTGGACCTGCTCTCCAAGCGGGCCCTCGAGACCGCCGCCAACAACCGGACCCTGCCCCAGCTGGACCTCAATGTCGCCTACAACGGCAGCACCAATAACTACGCATCTCTCAGTCCCGTGAACTCGGACCTCATCCAGGGCAAGAATCCTGGCTACTCGGTGGGCCTACAGTTCTCCCTGCCCATCCTGAACCAGACCGCCAAGGGCAATCAGGCCCTGGCCCGGGCCAACCGCCGGAGCAGCGAACTCTCCCGCCACGACCAGGAACTGGGCATCATCCTGCAGGTCCGCACGGCCTACCGGAACCTGGACTCCCTCGCCAAGGGCGTGGTCGCAGCCGAGAAGACCCGGGTCTTCCGGGAGCAGAATCTCGACGCCGAGAAGAAGAAGCTCGAGAACGGCATGAGCACGAGCTTCCTGGTGCTGACGGCCCTGAACGACCTGAACACCTCCAAGGGCAATGAGCTGCAGGCCCGGATCGCCTATGCCAATGCCGTGACGGCCTTCGACCAGGCCGTGGGACAGCTCCTGCAGGCCCGGCATCTCGAAGTGAAGTAAGCCGGGCTTCTGGACCCGCGCCAAAGCGAGCCCCGAACGGGGCTCGCTTTGGCATCAACTCCGCCGCGCAGCGGCGGGGCCGGTCTCTTCAGTCCATGCGCAGGCTGAGATCCACCGCCGGCGCGCTGTGGGTGAGTGCCCCGACACTGAGGAAGTCCACGCCTGTTTCGGCCACGGCCCTGGCCCGGTCGAGGGTGAGGTTGCCGCTCGCCTCCAGGAAGAGGCGGCGCCCGCTGCGGTCCCGAAGGGCCACGGCCTCGCGCATCTGATCCAGGGTCATGTGGTCCAGCAGCACGCCGTCCACGTCGGGCAGGTCCAGGCAGGCCTTGAGCTGGCCCAGGGTCTCCACCTCGACCTCGATCTTCACCAGGTTCGGGGCGCTGCGGCGGGCCGCCTCCACGGCGGCGCGGATGCCGCCGGCCGCCGCGAGGTGGTTCTCCTTGAGCAGCACGCCGTCGCCCAGGGTGAGCCGATGGTTCACGCCCCCCCCGCAGCGCACGGCGTACTTTTCCAGCAGTTTCAGGCCCGGCGTGGTCTTGCGTGTGTCCAGGATCCGGGCGCCCGTACCCTCGACGGCCTCCACGAACTGGCGCGTGAGGGTGGCAGTGCCCGAGAGCCGCTGGAGGAGGTTCAGCATGACCCGCTCGGCCAGCAGGATGCCGTGGCTGGAGCCCTCGATCCGCAGCACCTCCTTGCCCTTGGTCACGCGCTGGCCGTCGGCGGCGGCAAGGGAAATCTCAAGGGCCGGATCCGACAGGTGAAACACCTCCCGGACCACGGGCAGGCCGGCCAGCACCAGCTCGCCCTTGGCGACCACGCGCGCGGCCATGGGCCGGTCCGGCACCGCCGCCGTGGTCCAGTCCTGGGTGCCCCAGTCCTCCCGCAGGAAGGCACGGAGCTGGTCGCGGTAGGTCTCGGGATGCGGGGGATGGTACATGGGATTCTCCCCGTTCAGCCTACAATCATCCCAAACAGGGAGCCCCCATGTCTTTCATCCTCGTCGAAAAAGCCGACCGCATCGCCTGGGTCACCCTCAACCGGCCGGAGAAACTCAACGCCCTGAACAACGAGGTGCTGAAGGAGCTGGAGCAGCTCTTCGCCGAGCTTGAGCACGACGCCGAGGTGGGCGTCGTGGTGCTCACCGGGGCCGGCGAAAAGGCCTTCGTGGCGGGGGCCGACATCGCGGAGCTGAAGGCTCTCGACACCGCCGGGGCCCGGGTGCAGGCCCTGCGCGGCCAGGCGGTCTACCAGCGGATCGAATCCTTTCCGAAGCCCGTGATCGCCGCGGTGAACGGCTTCGCCCTCGGAGGCGGATGCGAGCTGGCCCTGGCCTGCCACATCCGCATCGCCAGCGAGAACGCCCGGTTCGGCCTGCCCGAAGTGAGCCTGGGCATCATCCCCGGCTACGGCGGCACGCAGCGCCTGCCCCGCCTCGTGGGCAAGGGCGTGGCCCTGGACCTGATCCTCAGTGGCGAGATGGCCCCTGCCCCCGAGGCCCTCCGCATGGGCCTCGTGAGCCGCGTCGTGCCCCAGGCGGACCTCAGGACCACCGCCGAGAAACTGGCCAGGACCATCCTGTCCCGCGGCCCCCTGGCCCTGCGCAGCGCCCTGGCCGCCGTGAACGAAGGCCTCGAGATGCCCCAGGAGCAGGGTCTCCAGTACGAAGCCGCCCTCTTCGGCCTCCTGGCCGCCACCCAGGACATGCAGGAGGGCATGGGCGCCTTCCTGGAGAAGCGGCCGGCGCAGTTCATGGGTTTGTAGTCTTCCGCTTACGAAGGAAACGGTTAACGCTTGGCGCCCACCGCGCCAATGGTCACCGCGGCGGTCTGCTCGTTGTTGTCCTGGTCCACGACCTTCACCAGCACCCGATCCCCGCGGATCTCGGCCCTGGGCACGAGGACCTCGAAGCGCTCCTCTTTCTGGTCGAAGACGCGATCCTCCGGCACGATCTGGAGCCAGCGGTCCCCGTCGGCGCTGATGGCGGCCTCCTTCAGGATCGAGGTCGCATCCCTGGCCAGGAACCGCACCCGGACGCCCTCCCCCTCGGCCACGGCACTGAGTTCGGAGATGGCCGGTGGCGTATGGTTGATGATGAAGGGGGCCGTGCGCCAGGTGCTGGTGAGCACCGCGTTGAACGGGGCCGACGGCGCGTTCGAGGCCGTGACCTCGAGCCGGTAGCGGCCGTCGGGCACGGCAAGCGTGTCGAAGCTGAAGAACTTTTCCTTCCACGCTTTTTCCAGCAGGATGGGGGCCCCGTGGTCCGGGAGGAGCCGGATGCTGAACTGGAGGACGTCCCCGTCGGGATCAGTCACCCGGAAGACGCAACTCTGACTCCCACGGCGGAAGCTCCGCTTCTCCGCGCCCATGAATCCGATGGCCGGAATGAGCTTCTGGGTCTGGAGGGGGATTCGCTCCAGGCCGATGTCCTCGGGCGGCGCCGACCGGGCGATGACCAGCCCGGGCGGCATCAGGTCCACGCCTCCCCAGACCGGGGCGAGGCTCCGGCGCGCCCAGTAGACACTCACGGTCTCCACGATGGGCGTCGCTCCGCCCCGGGTGCTGCTGAGGCGCAGGCGGAACTGGGCGAACCGCGCCGGCGGCAGGGCGGGCCGCTCGCCGCTGCGCAGGGGGGGCGTCCAGGGTCCCCAGGTGGCATCCGGGGTCTCCGTGCTGCCGATGCGGAACTGGAACTCCACATTGGTGCCCGTGGGCAGCTCCGCCTCCAGGTAGGCGCGCCCCCAGTCCGCGATGGGCTCCCCTTTGAGGATCCTCGATTCCAGGGTGCCCTCCGTGGCCTGGGCCTCGGACAGCAGGTGCAGCTCCGCGGGGTTGGAGCCCACCACCAGCAAGTCCCCTCCCGAGGGGACGAAGGCCGTGGCCTGGGCCGTGCCCAGTTCCTGCACTACGGCAAAGGGGTCCGTGTCGCGCGCTGTTCCCAAGGGAAGGGAGAACAGGCGGGAGCGGTTGCCCGTGCCCACCAGCAGCTGCCCCTTCCACGCGGCCAGGGCATAGACCTGGCTCTGGGCGCTCTGCCAGAGGGTCGCGGGCACGCGATCCCGGTCCAGCCGGATGACGGCCGAGCGGGTGGCGGCCAGGGTGTCGGCGTGGAGGTAGCCTTCCCGGCGCTCCAGCTGCCCCGTGCTGAACTTGGGGGTGAGGCCGTTGTCGGCGCCGATGTAGAGCTGGCCATCGGCGAGGGCCAGGGCCCGCACTTCCTCGAAGCTGGTGTCCATGAGGGTTTCCAGCCGATCGCCCTGGCGGTTGTAGCGCAGGACCAGGCCCCGACCGTGGCTTCCGAGATACCAGCCGCCCTGCCCGTCCGAAGCCAGGGCCGTGAAGCCCGTCTCGTCCGGCAGCTCCGCCAGGCGGCGGCTGGAACCTTCGCGGGCTTGCACGAGCACCGCGCCCTTCTCGGCGCCGCCCGCGGCGATGACCGCATCCCCCTCCACCGCCAGGGCCCAGACGATGCGGGCATCGATGTCCGCGAAGGGCTTCACGTCACCGGCAGGCGTCATCCGCAACAGCTTGCCTTCCCCGGTGGGAGCCACCACAAGGTCCAGCCCCAGCCGGGCGATGGCAAAGACGATGCCGCCCTTGACCTGCCCCAGCGGCTTCATCTGCCCATCAATGTAGTGGAAGATCTTCCCCTCGGTGCCGGCCGACAGGTAGGCGCCACCGCTCCCGTCCGACACGGCGGACCAGATCACCCCCTCCGGCAGCTGGCCCACCCGGCGCAGGTTCGGAGCCAGGCGCAGGCGGCCATCGGCGCCGATGCGCACGCCCCGGGTCTCGGAGCCGAGCCAGTCGTTGAAGGCCGAGAAGGTGGCATGGGGCTGGTCCGCCAGGGCGGCCACACTCAGGATCGCGGAAAGCAGGAGCGTCATCCAGCGCATAGGGTCCTCTCGCAACTATTCAATCTCGACTTCCAACTGGCTGATCCCCCGCACCTCGCGCTCCAGCGGGAGCAGGGCGCGCCCGATGATGCGGCGCTGGAGGCGGTTGTCACTGGAGGCGCCGTCGCCGCCCACCAGGCTGGCCACGGTCGGCGGAATCCCCTCGATGCGGCTCCCGCGCAGGCCCGCGCCCGGCTGCGCCTGCACCAGCAGGGCATAGACATGGTTGTTCCGCATGGCCCCGTTCAGCAGGCGGACCACGTCCCCGAGGCTGGCCACCTCGATCATCCGTTCGTCGGGATCGGCCGCCGTGAGGCTGAAGCCGTCGCCCACCATCAGGATGGCCCGGCCCTTGGCGGCGGAAGACGGCACCTGGATGTTGAAGGTCGCGGTTTCGCGCACCCCCTGGATGTTCTGGAGGGTCACCAGCACGGGCAGGACCTCGCCCCGCTTGGCCCGGGCCTTCAGCAGCCGGACGCCCGCGATGGCCGTCAGGTCGAGGCGCTCCTCGGCCTTGATGGTGAGGGAGATGCCTTCGATCACGGGCTTCTCGAAGGGGTTCAGGCAGACCGCCTGGAGGAAGGCGCCCACGTACTGGGCCATGCGGGAGGGGTTCAGGTCCGCGATCACGTTCTCGATCACGATGGGCGGCTGGCCCGCCAGCTTGATGTTCCCCTGCATGGACAGGCTCTGGAGGCCCTGGCCCCGGGTGTGGGCATCCAGGGTCTGGGCCACGGCCGTGGCGGCCAGCGAGGCGGTGGCCACCGGGTGGTCCATGATCTCGAAGCGGAAGTTCAGGGTGCGCCGGCCGGCTAGGTTCAGGCCGATGCGGAGGGGCACCATGTGGGCCTCGGCGCCCAGGATCCCCGCCACGCCCGAGCTGCGATCCAGCCGCAGGGCCCCGATGGGCGCCACGGGCAGGGCCAGCTTGAAGGACGACTCGTAGGTCGAGACGGTGGTGGCGACCGTGGCGGACCAGAGGGGCAGGTCCACGGGGCCGAGGTTGAACAGCTGGTGGCCGAACAGCAGCACCCGTTTCCCGGACACGTAGGTGATGGTGCCCGAGGCGCCGAGGTCGAGATCGCCCTGCATGAGGGTGATGGTGGCCATGCCCCCGGGCTCCAGGGGACTCGCCTCCTCCCGCCCGACCCCGGACAGAAGGGGGCCGGCGGCGAAGGTGACCGGCCAGCCGGACCAGAGCCGCCGGGCCTCGGTCCCGAGGGGACTGCCCGCCAGGGCCATGGGCAGGGCCTGGGGGTCTGGTTCACCCAGCAGGGTCTGGAAATCCAGCATCTGCCCCAGCAGGGCCGCCTTGAGCACCTTGGGGGGTTCCAGCTTGGGCAGGATCAGGGGGGTCCGGCTGGGGGCGGTCTCCGGGATGTCCCTCAACTGCTCCAGCATCTCCGCGATGGGCGTGATGCCCCCGATGGCCTCCTTCTCCCAGGGGATGCCCGTGCTCAGCGCGCCGATGAGCTTGCCATCGATGTAGCAGGGGCTGCCGCTCATGCCCGCCAGGATGCCCGTTTCCACCAGGGGGCCGCCGGAGGCCCGCACCATGATGCGGCTCCGACCCGGAGCGGAGTTCTTCTGCACTCCCAGCACCTCGAACTCGAAGCGTTCGATCTTCCCGCCCTGGAAGACGGTCTTCCCATAGCCTTTCATTCCCGCCCGGATCTCCGCCACGCCGAGGGTGGCCGGGCCCTGGGCGAGCAGACCGGTCAGGGAGAAGAACGCGAGCACGATGGCGGCCAGTTTCATGGGGATCTCAAGCGAAAAAAGAAGCCTAACAGACGGCCCCCCGCGGACCTCCCTGTGACCATCAGGTGTCGCGCAAGGGGCTTTCGTTTCACGGATGCGACGGAAGTTGCAAGATGGTCAGAATCTCCGGTCCAGCTTAGGCTGGTTGCATGCGAATCCTTGCGCTGGGCGATGTGGTGGGGGAACCGGGCCGGCGCCTGGTCGAGGCCTTCCTGCCTGAGCTGCGCCGAGAAACCGGGGCGGACCTGGTGGTGGTGAACGGCGAGAACGCCGCCCACGGCCATGGCATCACGGACGCCATGGCCCGGGAGTGGTTCGACCGCTACGGCGTGGACGTCATCACCACCGGCAACCACGCCTTCGATGTGAAGGGCATCGAGAGCTATTTCCGCCAGGAGCCCCGCCTCCTGCGCCCCGCCAACCACCCCCCGGACACGGCGGGCAGCGGCTGGGTGAAACTGCATAGCCCCTCGGGCGCCGAAGTCCTGGTCATCAACCTCATGGGCCGGGTGCACATGCCCGCCTGCGACTGCCCCTTCCGCTGCGTGGATGGAATCCTGCAGAAGGAGCGGGCCGACCTGGTGCTCGTGGACATGCACGCCGAGGCCACCAGCGAGGCCCAGGCCATGGGCCACCACCTGGACGGCCGGGCCGCGGCCGTACTGGGCACCCATACCCACGTGCCCACCCTCGATGCCAAGGTGCTGCCCGGCGGCACGGCCTACGTGACGGACATCGGCATGACCGGGCCCTACGCAGGCGTCATCGGCATGAAAAAGGAGGCCAGCCTGGGCCGCTTCCTGAAGGTTCAGCGCCCCCGGTACGAGGTCGCCGAAGGGGACCTGCAGCTCCATGCCGTGCTCATCACCACCGAAGGCCGCCGGGCCACCGCGATCGAACGGATCCTGCGCAGGCTCTAGCCTTTCCTGCGCAGAGATCGCGCGGCGAGTTCAGCGGGAGTACCGCCTCAGCATGCGCATATTCCTGCGGTACGCGACGCCCCTGGTGAAGTTGATGGCCACCTGGCGGGGAAAGCGGGTGATGGAGCTGGCCAGGGTGATGAAAGTTCGCACGGTCTGGGCCGGTCCCCGGCCCTGCCGGCTGGCATTGTCGTAATAGACCATCAGGGCCTGGCGCATGGTGGCCCGGGGCAGGTTGAAGAGGCCATAGCTCTCGATCACGTCGTGGTTGATGCGGCGGGTACCGTCCTGCTCGGTCACGATCAGGTCCTCGGGACGGATCTCCTGGGTCATGTCGGCTCCTGGTCATGAGTGTATCGGCCCGGAGCCTGGTTTGCTCAAGCCGTGCCAATTTGCCTAGGAAAGCCGGGTCCAGCCTTCGAGGTACAGCCCGAAGGCCGGATCCACGGCGGTCTTCTGCTGGACCAGGGCCCTCACCTGGGCCTCCTCGGCCTCCAGGTTTTCCGGTGTGAGGTGGCCCGCCAGGGTCATGGCCCGCAGCCAGACTAGGAAGGTGGTCAGGGCGTCGAACTGGTTGTAGCGGACGATGCCCCGGATGTCCCCGGTCCGCCAGAGGTCGATGACGCTCCGCCCGTCCGTGCCGAGCTTGCCGGGGATTCCGCAGGCCGTGGCCAGTTCGTGGAGCGTCGAGGAGGCCTTCCCCCAGGCGCCGGTGATCTCCCGGAGGTCGACGTGCTGGTTGCCGTAGCGGTCGAAGAAGTCGCCCGGCGCCCACTTCTCCGCACTCCGCCCCAGGCCCGGGATGGAGAGGCGGTGGACCATGGCCCGCTGGACCAGGATGGGCAGGTCCGAGTCCCGGGAGTTGAAGCCCACCAGCTGGGGCTTCCGGTCGCCGATGGCCACCAGAAAACGGCGAAGCAGCTCGTCCTCGGGCAGGGCCTCGGGGCCCTCAGGCAGGGCGTAGAGCCGGTGCTGCACCTCTCCCTGCTTCACCGTCCGGATCACGGCCGCGATGGACACCACCCGGCACAGTACCGTCTTCAGGTAGGGCCTCGGCTCCGCCTCCGTGGCGCCGCCATAGGCCCACAGCCGGTTCAGCACCTCTTCATCGGGCAGATCCCCTGGCAGGTCCAGCACGCGCCGTCCGGTGGCCGGGTCCGGCACCCATTCGGCGTCGAAGGCGAAGAGCTGGTGGTGCGGAGGTCGAAGCATGGTCCACCCCCCTCAATCGGTCCAGGCAGGATTCATGGAGTCAGCGGTCGATGGCCCACATGCCTCCGCCGCCGATGGCGCAGGCCAGGCCCACGAGCAGGCGGAACAGGCCCCCCAGGTTCGACAGCAGGCCCGCGCCGTGGATCCAGGCGTGCACCAGGGGCCAACCCAGCACCGCCACCAGGACCAGGCCCATCAGCGGGACCCAGAGGCCCACCAGGATCAGGGTCCCGCAGGCCAGCTCACCCAGGGCCCAACCCCAGGTGGAGGCGTGGGCCAGGGTGACGGCGCCGTGGGCGTGGCGAAGGACTTCGAACCCCTGCAGCACGGCCATGCCCCCCACCGCCAGGCGAAGCAGGAAAAGGGCCCAATCCGTGCGCGTCTTGGAGGCGGCCATGGAATCCTCGGAAAGATCTCATTGTAGTCACGATGACGGACAGCACACGCTTCCAAGAGTAAGCTTGGCGGTTGGAGGGATCCCTATCTCGGCATCTGCTCCGCAGATACGCGAGACCTCTCATGGCAAGGCGCGGGACCCCCATCCCACACATCCCCCTGATCAATATTTCTAAGGAGAGGTCGGTATGAGCATCCAGACCATCGGCGTCATCGGCGCCGGCCAGATGGGCAATGGCATTGCCCATGTCTTCGCCCAGGCAGGCTACGCCGTCCTCATGCAGGACGTCACGGACGGCTTCGCGCGCAAGGGCCTCGCCACCATCGACAAGAACCTCCAGCGCGGGGTGGACAAGGGCAAGCTGACCGGGGAGGAGAAAGCGGCCGTCCTGGACCGCGTGAGGCTTACGACGCGGCTGGAGGACCTGGCGGACTGCGACCTCGTCATCGAGGCGGCCACCGAGAAGTGGGAGGTCAAGAAGCAGCTCTTCGAAACCCTGGACAAGCTCTGCAGGCCCGGCACCATCCTGGCCTCCAACACCAGCAGCATCTCCATCACCAAGCTGGCGGCCCTCACCGAGCGGCCCGGGGCCTTCATCGGCATGCACTTCATGAACCCCGTGCCGGTCATGCAGCTCGTCGAGATCATCCGCGGTCTGGCCACCGATGACGCCACCTTCGAGGCGGTGATGGGGCTGGCCAGGAAGCTGGGCAAGACTCCCATCGCCTGCAACGACTTCCCGGGTTTCGTGAGCAATCGCGTCCTGCTGCCCATGATCAACGAGGCCATCTACGCCCTCTATGAAGGCGTGGCCACGGTCGAGAGCATCGACGGGATCATGAAGCTGGGCATGAACCACCCCATGGGACCGCTCACCCTGGCGGACTTCATCGGCCTGGACACCTGCCTCTACATCCTCAACGTGCTGCATGAGGGGTTGGGCGATCCCAAGTACCGTCCCTGCCCCCTGCTCATCAAATACGTGGATGCCGGATGGCTGGGCCGCAAGAGCGGCCGCGGCTTCTACGACTACAGCAAGGCCTGAGCGCCCGGGAATGGCATGCGCCGTGCACTGCTGGCCCTCCTGGCCGCCCTGGGCCTGGCCGCGGAAGAGCCCCTCCACGAGATGGGCCCCTTCCCCACCCGGGAGATGTTCCCGCTGTACCTCCCCGCCCTGGCCTACCAGCCCGTGGATCCGGCCCCCCTGGGCCGGGGCCGCTGGCGCTGGGCCCTGAACTGGATCGAGGCCAACACCTTCCAGTATTCCGACCTCTTCGAGAACAACCCGGTCCGGGACGTCTCCGGACGCATCGCCGTCACCCGCAGCCTCTTCCAAACCACCGCGGCCAGCTACCCCAACGTCTCCACGCTCTATTTCTTCGACGAGGAGATCGCCCGCTTCGAACTGCAGGGCCGCTATGGCCTCACCGATCGCACGGACCTCTGGTGCTTCCTCCCGGTCCAGGACCACACGGGCGGCTTCCTGGACCCCCTCATCGAGGACTTTCACAGAATCGGCTTCGAGCAGTACGGGCGCGACCTGGTGCTGCAGAACCAGGTCACCATCGCCGTGGCCCACAATGGCCAGGTCACCTTCTTCAGCGATGAGCGGATCTTCAACAAGGTCCAGGATCCGGTCCTGGGGATCACCCAGAGCCTCCTCCGAAGCAGGGACTGGAGGGTCTCAGCCACCTTCAGCCTGAAGCCGCCCCTGACTCACACCTATGACGTCTACCGCTCGGGCTGGGACCAGAGCTATGGCCTCACGGCCCAGTGGCGGGGCGCCCCGCAGCACATGTTCTATTTCGGCGGGGCCTTCATCGAACGCCCCCGCGGGAGCCCCGACTACAATGCCCTCGGCTTCCGGGACGGGGTCGGGCTCCACGCCACCTGGGAGTACCGGAAGTGGCGGGCGGTCCAGCCCTACGTCCAGCTCTACTGGCAGAGCGGCTACCTGCCGCCCCAGCCCTACCAGCACTTCGACCAGCCCAGCCTCCAGCACGACCTGGGCGTCCACTGGCACTGGACTCCGCACAGCACCCTGACCTTCCGCTACCTCAACAACATTTCCCACGAGGGGAACACCGCGGACATGGGCCTCGGAGCCAGCCTATCGGCCCATTTCTAGCCAATTACCGGTAGAATGTCCCCTTCGAACGATTCTCGAGGAGACTCCATGGCCACCGCCCGCGTGCGCGAAATCCTGTCCTGGTACAGCTCGGAAACACCGGGTGTGAAGGCCAACCTGGCCCGCATCATGAACACCGGCCGCCTGGCCGGCACGGGCAAGTTCGTGATCCTGCCCGTGGACCAGGGCTTCGAGCACGGTCCGGCCCGCAGCTTCGCGCCCAACCCGGCAGGCTACGATCCCCGCTACCACGTGGAGCTGGCCATCGAGGCGGGCTGCAACGCCTACGCCGCCCCCCTGGGCTTCATCGAGCACGTGGCTTCGGACTATGCGGGCGACATCCCCCTCATCCTCAAGCTCAACAACAGCGACTGCCTGAGCAAGGGCCACGAGCCCTGCAGCGCCATCACCGGCAGCGTGGAGGACGCCCTGCGCCTGGGCTGCGCCGCCATCGGCTACACCATCTATCCGGGCAGCGGTGCCCGCAACGAGCAGTATGAGGCTTTGCGCGAGCTGATCCTGGAAGCCAAGGCCGTCGGCCTGCCCTCCATCGTCTGGTCCTACCCCCGCGGCGCGGGCCTCTCCAAGGACGGTGAGACCGCCGTGGACGTGGCCGGCTACGCCGCCCAGATCGCCGCCCAGCTGGGAGCCCATGTCATCAAGGTGAAGCCGCCCAAGAAGCACCTCGAGGTAAAGGAGGCCGCCGCCACCTTCGAGAAGCAGGGCATCCCCATCGACACGCTCTCCGACCGGGTGAAGGAAGTGGTGCGCAGCGCCTTCAACGGCCGCCGCATCGTGATTTTCAGCGGCGGCGAAGCCAAGGGCACCGATGAGGTGCTGAAGGAAGTGACCGAGATCGCCGCCGGCGGGGCCTTTGGCTCCATCATGGGCCGCAACGCCTTCCAGCGACCCAAGAAGGAAGCCATCGAGCTGCTGCACGCGGTCATGGATATCTTCAAGAACGCGAAGTAGGCTGCGCGTTCCGACATGAAGAAGCGGCGCCTTCGCGCCGCTTCTTCATGTCTGCCCGGCTTCGTCAGTCGAACCTGGCCTTCTGGTCCAGCTCGAATTGCCGGGCGCTTGCCAGCTCGTTGATCTCCTTCGAGAATTCAGGATTCTGGTCGAGCACAGCCCGGAAGTGGGAGGCGGCCAGGACGAAGAGCCGGCTCACGGAGTCACAGGCCACCGTGGCGTTCCGGGGCGCATCGTTCAACAAGGCCATCTCGCCGAAACAGTCCCCGGGCCCTAGCCTCGCGATCCTTCTCGACCAGGAGAGCCGCCCCTTCCTGACGGAGACCGTCAGGCCGCCCTTCTGCACCACGAAGAACGTGTCCCCGACCTCGCCCTGGACGCAGACTTTCTCGCCGCGTTCACCCTCGCAGAGCTGGAGACCCTCCAGGACCCGCTCCAGCATGGCCATGTTCATGGACCCGAAGAACTTCAGTCCCCGCACGATCTTGGAGAACTGGACCGTATCTGCAGCCGTGAGGGAGAGACGCTTCATCCTGAGCCTTTCGGGTTCCCCTGACGAGCCATGCTAGGGCCGGAGACGAGGGTGGTTCAAGCCCTCCAGGCACTTCATTCCCAGCCTCGATGCTCAAGCCTGTACCTGGCCCGCAGGTCCCTCCGGTCACCGGGGAAGACATCCGCCCGGCGCGCCTGCTCCTCGGCCAGGCGCAAAATCCCCCTGAGGCTTTCTGCTCTGCGTCGAAGGTCGCTGAAGCGGAATTCAGCCCCCGGGAAAGGCCTTCCCTGGAGCGCTCCATCCTCCCACAGGGCATAGAAACTCCGGTCGAAGTGGCCCCGGACCTTGCCGTCCCACTGGCGTTCCAGAAAGCTGCTGAAAGCCGTCTCAAGTTGGTCGGCGGTCCTGGAGATCCTGGCGAGCTCTGTCTCGTACTGGCGTGCCCCAGCGCTTCGGATCTGGTCCGCCTCGGTGGGCCTTCCGGGGGTGAAGGGCCTCAGCTGCCGATCCCCAGAACCGACCCTGGGTGGGCCGTCCGCCCCCGCGATCCAGGCCGCCAGTTCCTGACCACTCCGGAAGATGCCCACCTTTCGCCGGAGTTCCTTGCCATTCGCATCCAGCAGCAGCAGGGTCGGGAACGCGTTCACCCGGAACTTCTCCAGGATGGCCCTGCCCCCGGGGAGGTCCTTGCCGTCCTTGGACTGGACCATGAGGGAGGCGGGGACCACCTTGGCCAGGGCGGCGGAGGCCTCGGAAGTGGGGAAGATGCTCTTCTGCAGGTATTGGCAGGGACCACACCACTCCGTCCAGACATCCACGAAGACCTGCTTCCGTTCGCCCTGGGCCCTGCGAAGGGCACTGTCCAGGTCATGCACCCAACGGGCATCGCCCTGGGCCACGAGGGGCAGGGCTAAAAGCAGGAAGGCGATGGGCAGTTTCATCTGGACTCCACCGGCTCCTGAGGGTTCCCCATCATTTCGGCGGGTGCTCCAAGAAGCTTAATCCCGGGCACTTCTCGGCGGTGGTGCGGCGCTGCCAGTCGTTCTCGAAGAGGATGGCCGGGTTGGCCTCGGTGTCCTCCACCAGCTCGCCCCAGAAGCGGCTGGGCTCGGGCCAGCCGCCTTGGATCCAGCGGGCCATCTGAAAGCCCCGGACCTCCAGCAGCACGGGGCAGGCGTACTCGTCCTTGAGGCGGTGCTGGAGCACCTCGAACTGCAGGCGGCCGATGGCGCCCAGAATGGGGAGGGGTGCGCCGCCTTTCGGCCAGAAGACCTGCACCACGCCCTCCTCGGCGATCTGGCCCAGGCCCTTGAGGAAGCCCTTGCGGGCGCCGGGGTCCGCCAGGCGCACGGAGGCGAACTGCTCAGGGGCGAAGCGGGGCACGGCGTGGAACTCCACGGGCCCGGTGGCGCTCAGCACGTCGCCGATGCGGAAGAGGCCGGGGTTGATGAGACCCAGGATGTCGCCCGGATAGGCCTCGTCCACGATCTGCCGCTCGCGGCCGAAGAACATGTGGGGGTAGTTCAGCTTGATGGATTTCTTCTCGCGCACATGCAGGGCGTCCATGCCCCGCTCGAACCGGCCGGACACGATGCGGGCGAAGGCCACGCGGTCCCGGTGGGCCTTGTTCATGTTGGCCTGCACCTTGAATACGAAGGCCGTGAAGGGCTGCTCAGGCAGGACCTCTCCGCCGTTCATGAGGGGCCGGGCTCCAGGAGCCGGGGCCAGGTCCAGGAACTCCTCCAGGAATTCGGCCACCCCGAAGTTGTTCACGGCGGAACCGAAGAACATGGGGGACTGCTCGCCCCGCAGGAAGGCCTCCCGGTCGAAGGGCGGCAGCACGTGGTCCATGAGGTCCACGTCGTCCTTGAGCTGCTGCAGTTCGCCTGGCGTCAGCAGAGCGGCGATCTCCGGATCGTCCAGCCCGCCCTTCCCGGCCACCCTCGCCTTGCGGCCCGCCTTGGCCCGCTCAAAGACCTGGATCTGCCCGGTGGCGCGCACGTAGACGCCCTTGAAGTCGGTCCCGGAGCCGATGGGCCAGGTCATGGGCACGGCGTGGAGCCCGAAGAGCTCCTCCACCTCGTCGATGAGCTCCACGGGCTCGCGGCCCGGACGGTCCAGCTTGTTCACGAAGGTGAAGATGGGGAGCCGGCGTTCCCGAGCCACCCGGAAAAGCTTCTTGGTCTGCTCTTCCACACCCTTGGCGCAGTCCAGGAGCATCACCACGCTGTCGGCCGCCGTGAGGGCCCGGTAGGTGTCCTCGCTGAAGTCCTGGTGGCCCGGCGTGTCCAGCAGGTTGATGGCCTTGCCCAGGTACTCGAACTGCATGGCCGCCGAGGTGACGCTGATGCCGCGCTCCTGCTCGATGCTCATCCAGTCCGAATGCGCCGCAGCGCCACCCTCCCGGGCCTTCACGGACCCGGCGCGGTCGATGGCTCCGCCATAGAGCAGCAGCTTCTCGGTCAGCGTGGTCTTGCCCGCATCGGGGTGGGAGATGATGGCGAAGGTTCGCCGCCGCAGGATTTCTTGGGGAAGGGACATGGGGTTCCGGACATGGGAGGACGCGGCGGGGGATCCGTCTCCGCGAAGCTGACGAACGGGCCCGGAGGCCCCGATTGGCATCTGACGGAGGCCGCGTGGCTCCATTGTCGCGTTTGTGGCGCCGGGACTCAACCTTGGACTCGCCAAACGCCGGATGCCCGCCAATGGCTGGCGCCAGGGAAGGCGCCGCAAAATGACCTCAAAGTAGTATATTCAAGTGCATTGCTTGACGATGGGTCCCGGCAGGGGTTCTCCCGGCCTGGGCGATCGGCTTCGGGTCAGACCCCGAATCCTGTAGAGGAGGCTCGCCATGCACTATCCATTCTGGGATCAGCCCATCGGCTACGGCGTGCTGATGGCGGCGATCGCCGTCTTTCACGTGTTCGTGTCCCACTTCGCCATCGGCGGCGGCCTCTATCTGGTCGTGAACGAGCAGCTGGCCCGGCGCTCCGGGGATGGCCAGCGCCTGGACTACCTGGAGAAGCTGTCGAAGTTCTTCGCCCTGGCGACCCTGGTCGCCGGTGCCGTGACCGGGGTGGGCATCTGGTTCGTCATCGGCCTGCTGGCGCCCGCGGCCACCGAGGCCCTCATCCACAACTACGTCTGGGGCTGGGCCATCGAATGGACCTTCTTTGTGGTGGAGATCGCCGCCGCGATGATCTACTACTACGGCTGGAAGCGCATGACGGCGCGCGCCCACCTCACGGTGGGCTGGATCTACTTCGTGGCGGCCTGGCTGTCCCTGGTCATCATCAACGGCATACTCACCTTCATGCTGACCCCGGGCCGCTGGCTGGCGACCGGCAACTTCTGGGACGGCTTCTTCAACCCGACCTACTGGCCCTCCCTGGTGCTCCGCACCGGCGTCTGCGTGATGCTGGCGGGTCTCTACGCCCTCCTGGTGGCCTCCCGCCTCGAGTCCGGTGACTTCAAGGCCAGGACTGTCCGTCAGGCCGCGCTTTGGAGCCTGGGCGGTCTGGCGGTGACCGTGCTCTCCCAGGTGTGGTACTGGAAGGCCATTCCCCTGGAGCTCACCGCCAAGGCCCTGCAGGCCATGCCGACGCCCATCCGGTCCATCGAGACCTCCTTCGGGCTGGCCGGGGTCATTGCCATCGCGATGCTGACCCTGGCGATCCTGGCCCCACGCAGGCTCGGCACCCCCATGGCGCTGGCCTTCATGGCCCTGGGCCTGGCCTGGTTCGGGGCCTTCGAATGGTCCCGGGAATCCCTCCGCAAGCCCTACATCATCACCGGCTACATCTACGGAAACGGTTTGGAGCTGGCCCACACCGACCAGTACAGGCAGGAAGGCTACCTGGCCCAGATCCCCTACCGGACCGGCAAGGACGGCGCGGACCTGTTCCGCCATGCCTGCAGGAACTGCCATACCCTGGACGGCTACAAGGCGCTGAAGCCCGCCTTCGATGGCACCGATCGCGCCTTCATCGCGGCCATCGTCCAGGGCACCCAGCTCCTTAGGGGGAACATGCCGCCCTTCCTGGGCACCCCCGCCGAGGCCGGACTGATCGCCGATCAGATCTACCAGCGGGTCGACCCGCGGCCCCTGGCGGCCATCTACCACCTCGAGGGTGCCGCCCTCGGCCGGAAGGTCTACGACATCCGGTGCGGGAAGTGCCATGTCCCCGGCACCGGCAGTGACAAGTCGAAGTCCTTCGAAGGGCAGTCCGCCGAGGACCTCAACGGCCTCCTGGACATGGCGGCGAGCATGGGCGAGGGGATGCCCGCCTTCACGGCCACCGACGCGGACCGGAAGGCCCTCGTCGCCCATCTCCAGACCCTTGGCAAAGGAGGCCGGCCATGAGGCTCCCCGACTACCATTTCCTCGCGGCGCCCCTCTGGCTGGTGACGTCCCTCCACCTGCTGACCCTGACCCTGCACTTCTTCGCCATGAACATCCTGTTCGGCGGGGCGGCCATCACCCTGTGGTCGAGCGCCCGGAGCCGCTGGGACGGAACCCAGGCCGTGCACTTCTCGAGGCTGTTCCCGGCGGCGACCGCCGCCACCGTGACGCTGGGCGTGGCGCCCCTGCTCTTCCTGCAACTGGTCTATCCCGGCCAGGTCTACGCGGCGGCCATCGTGAGCGGCTGGTTCTGGCTGCTGGTGCCTGCGGCGGTGATCGCGGCCTACTACGCCCTCTACCGCGCCTCCTTCGAGGGCCAGCGGACGGGCCGGGCCAGCCACCTCATGCTGGCCGTGGCCCTGGGTGGCCTGGTCTACGTCTCCCTGGTCTACAGCTCGGTGTTCTCGATGGCAGAGCAGCCCGCCCTGGTCCGCTCCCTCTACGCGAAGAACCAGTCCGGGTGGGCCTGGAACCCGGCCCTGGGAGCCTACGCCCTGCGCTGGCTTCACATGCTGCTGGGCGCCCTGACTGTCGGAGGCTTCTTCGTGGGGATGTTGGGCCAGGACCACCCCAAGGTCTTCGCCACCGGAAAAGCGGCCTTCGTGGGCGGCATGGCAGTGGCCGCGGCCGTGGGCGCCGCCTACCTCATCTCGCTCATGCCCTACCTCGAAGCCTTCATGCGGTCCCCCGCCATCACGGTCCTCGTGGCCGCCATCCTGCTCTCCCTGGCCGCCCTCCACTTCTACGTCAGGAGGCACTTCTGGGTCTCGGGCCTCGCGCTGTTCCTGTCGGTCTTCGGGATGGTCTACGTCCGCCACGTCGTCCGCCTGCTGAGGCTCGGGAAGGATTTCGCTCCCGCCTCCTGGCGCATCGCCCCCCAGTGGTCGCCCTTCCTCCTCTTCCTGGCCTGCTTCCTGCTCATGCTGGCGGCCCTGGCGTGGATGCTCTGGCTCTTCTTCCGGGCGAAGGAGGAAGCCGGACCGGCGGCCTGACCCGGATTCCTCCGCAGGTCCGCCCCGCCCCCCCGGCCGCTGAGGTTTCCTTCCCGAGGGACCGGCCTGCTGCGATCAGCCCCGGGCCGCCATCCGCCGCTGGACCTCGGCTTCGTCCACATCCTCGATGTGGGTGGCGATCCACCAGTTGTTGCCCCAGGGATCCTGCACCCCGGCATTGCGGTCCCCGTAGAACTGGTCCGAGGGTTCCAGCACGGACGCGCCCCCCGCGGCCAGGGCAGCCCGGTAGGTGGCGTCCGTGTCCGTCACGTAGAGATAGAATCCGGCAGGCATGGGCTTCCAGGGTTCCCGGGCCTGGGCCACCATCACCATGGAGTCGCCGATGCGCATTTCGGCGTTGGCGATGGTTCCGTCCGGCCGGATGGCCCTGCTGCACACCTCCGCTTCGAAAGCGGCCACCAGGAACCCGATGAGACCTTCGCCATCGGCCACGACCAGGTAGGGTGTGATCCGGTGATAGCCAGGGGGAACGGGTGCTACGGCCATGATCCACCTCCACGATTCGACGTCCACTGCTGCCCCTGGAATCAGGACAGGCTACTTGGTGATCCCCACCTGCCCCAGCAGCCAGGCGGTCTCGAAGGCCTTGTCCTTCAGGGCGTCGTAGCGCCCCGAGGCGCCGCCGTGTCCGGCCGGGTCCATCTTGACCTTCAGCAGCAGGGGGCTACGGTCGGTCTTGAGGGTGCGGAGCTTGGCCACGTACTTCGCCGGCTCCCAGTACATCACCTGGCTGTCGTTGAAGCTGGTGGTGACGAGGATGGCCGGATAGCCCTTCTTGGCCAGGTTGTCATAGGGGCTGTAGGCCCGCATGTAGTCGAAGGCGGCCTTCTCGTTGGGATTGCCCCACTCCAGCCACTCCTCGACGGTGCCGGGCAGGGTCGCATCCAATTCCGTGTTCATCACATCGACGAAAGGAACGGCGGCATGAACGGCCTTGAACAGGTCAGGGCGGAGGTTGGTGACGGCCCCCATGAGGAGACCGCCCGCGCTGCCACCCTCGATGACCAGACGATCCGGGGCCGTCCACCGCTCCTTCACGAGGAACTCGGCGGCATCGATGAAGTCGGTGAAGGTGTTCATCTTCTTCATGAGCATGCCGTCGTCGTGCCAGCCCTCCCCCAGCTCATTGCCGCCGCGGATGTGGGCGATGACGTAGACCATGCCCCGGTCCAGCAGGCTGAGGCGCGGGCTGGAGAAGGTCGGGGCCATGCCTAGGCCGTAGGAGCCATAGCCGTAGAGGAGGAGGGGCGCTCTGCCATCCCGCTTCAGGCCCTTCCTGTAGACCACGGACAGGGGCACCTTCACCCCATCTCTGGCCGTGGCCCAGAGCCGCTCCGTGGCGTACTGGGACTTGTCATAGCCGCCCAGCACCTCGGTCTGCTTCAGCAGCGTCTGGCGGCCCGAGGCCATGTCGCAGTCGTAGATGCTCGCGGGCGTCACCATGGACTGGTAGTTCAACCGGAAGGCCGTAGCGGTGTATTCCGGCGTTCCCCCGGGGAAGGCCGCATAGACGCTCTCGGGAAAGGTGACCTCGCGCCAGGCCTTGGCCCTCACGTCGTAGATCCGGAACCGGTCCAGGCCCTGCCTCTTTTCTCTCACCACGAGGAAGTCCTGGAAGGGGTCCACCCCCTCCAGGAGGACGTCGGGACGATGCGCCAGCAGCTCGATCCAGTGGCTGGGGTCCGGGGCTTTCTCCGGGGCCGTCACCAGGCGGAAATTCTTGGCGCCCTTGTTGGTCCGGATGTAGAAGAGCCCCTCCCGGTGCTCCAGCTCGTACTTGTGCCCCTTTTCCCGGGGGAGGAAGACTCGGAAGGCTCCGAGGGGTGCATCGGAGGAGAGGTAACGGGTTTCCCAGGTGTCCGTGGACTGGAGATGGAGGAGCACGAACCTGCGGTCCCTCGTCCGGCCCAGCCCGATCTGGTAGAGCCCGTCCTTCTCCTCGAAAACCAGGCCCGGCTTGCCTTCCTTCAGATCCGTCCGCCAGAGCTGATTGGAGCGCTTGGTGACGGCATCCTCGGTCACGAAGAAGAAATGCTGGTGGTCCGCCGACCAGGCCATGGAGGTCACCCGTTCCGCCAGGGGCCCGCTGATCTTCCCCGTGGCCAGGTCCTTGGCGAAGAGGCGGTACTGGCGGTAGCCGGTGACGTCCGTGGTGAACAGCAGGGTGCGGTCGTCGTCACTCACCGAAAAGCCGCCGAGACTCAGGAATTTCAGCCCCTTGGCCAGCTCGTTCTGGTCCAGGAGCACCTCCTCGGCGGCATTGGCATCGTAGGCGCCGTCCTTCGCGGCCCGCCGGCGGCACTGGATGGGATACTGCTTCCCCTCCTCCGTGCGGGAGTAGTAGCAGAAGGCCCCCCGGCGCGTGGGAACGCCCAGGTCCGTCTGTTTGAGGCGGCCCAGCATCTCCCTGTAGAGCGCCTCCGAAAAGGGCCTGAGATCCGCGGTCATGGCCTCGGTATAGGCATTCTCGGCGTTCAGGTAGGCCGCTACTTCTGGGTTCGTCTTCTCTCTGAGCCAGAACCAGGGATCGTTCACCTGCTCGCCGTGCCACACGGAGATGTGCTCGACCTGCCTGGCAGCCGGAGCCGCCGGGGACTCAGCGGAAAGGTGCGGGGACAGGGTCACCAGGGCCGCCAGGAGGCAGGGAATGAGGGTGGGCATGCAGGGCTCCGGGAAGACACGGTGTCCACCGTACCATAAAAGCACAGGCCCCTCGGTGGAGGGGCCTGTGGGCTGGTTCCTTGTCGGTTATGGCGCGGGCTACTTGATCTCCATGACGGGGATGCGCATGCCGTAGAAGGAGCGCCACACGAAGACCGTGGAGATCAGGAAGAAGACCAGGGCCGCGATGTGGGCGGTCATGGGGTTCAGCCCGATGGCCAGTTCGACGGCCAGGAGGCCGAAGAGCGTCGTGAACTTGATGACCGGGTTCATGGCCACCGAAGAGGTGTCCTTGAAGGGGTCGCCCACGGTGTCGCCCACGACACAGGCGTCATGGAGTTCGGTGCCCTTCGCCTTCAGCTCGGTTTCCACGAGCTTCTTCGCGTTGTCCCAGGCACCACCGGCATTGGCCATGAAGATGGCCTGGTAGAGGCCGAAGACGGCGATGGAGATCAGGTAGCCGATGAAGAAGAAGTGGTTCAGGCAGGCGAAGGCCAGGGTGGAGAAGAACACGGCCAGGAAGATGTTGAACATGCCCTTCTGGGCGTACTGGGTGCAGATCTCCACGACCTTCTTGGAGTCCTCCACGGAGGCCTTGGTGGCCCCGGAGTCCAGGTTGATGTTCTGCTTGATGAACTCCACGGCCCGGTAGGCGCCAGTGGCCACGGCCTGGCAGGCCGCGCCGGAGAACCAGAAGATGATGGCGCCACCGGTGATCAGGCCGAGCAGGAAGAGGGGGTTGATGATGGAGAGCCCCTCGACCACGTTCGGGGTCCCGAACTTGCCGTTGAGCACCTGGATGATGGAGAAGATCAGGGTCGTGGCACCCACGACCGCCGTCCCGATGAGCACGGGCTTGGCCGTCGCCTTGAACGTGTTGCCGGCGCCGTCATTCTCCTCGAGGTACATCTTGCCGTTCTCGAAGTCGGGCTTGAAGCCGAAGTCCTTCTGGATCTCCGCCTCGATGCCGGGGATGGCCTCGATGGTGGAAAGCTCGTAGACGGACTGGGCGTTGTCCGTCACGGGGCCGTAGGAGTCCACCGCGATGGTCACAGGGCCCATGCCCAGGAAGCCGAAGGCCACGAGGCCGAAGGAGAAGATGGCCGGGGCCTCCATGAAGGCGCCGAGACCGAAGGTGGACACGTAGTAGGCGGCGCCCATGAGGGCGACGATGGTGAGGCCCATCCAGTAGGCGGAGAAGTAGCCCGCCACCAGGCCGGAGATGATGTTGAGGGAGGCACCGCCCTCCTTGGAGGCCGTCACCACTTCGCGGACGTGGCCGGAATTCGTGGACGTGAAGGCCTTCACCAGTTCCGGGATGAGGGCGCCGGCGAGGGTGCCGCAGGTGATGATGGTCGAGAGCTTGCACCAGAGGTGGGCCGGCAGGTTGCCGATGAGCATGTAGGAAAGCACGTAGGTCACCACGATCGAGAGGATCGAGGTCAGCCACACCAGGGTGGTCAGGGGCACTTCGAAATCGAACTTGGAGGCGGCGCCGAACTTGGCCTTCGCCCACAGGCCGTTGATCCAGTAGGAGGCGGCGGAGGTGAGCACCATGCCCACGCGCATGACGAAGATCCAGACCAGCAGGGAGACCTGGATGGACTGGAAGTTGAGGCCAGCGGACTTTTCATTGACCGCCAGCAGGATGAAGGTGATGAGCGCGACGCCGGTGACGCCGTAGGTCTCGAAGCCGTCCGCCGTGGGGCCCACGGAATCGCCGGCGTTGTCGCCCACGCAGTCGGCGATGACGCCGGGGTTACGGGCATCGTCTTCCTTGATCTTGAAGACGATCTTCATGAGGTCGGAGCCGATGTCGGCAATCTTGGTGAAAATGCCGCCGGCGATGCGCAGGGCGGCAGCACCCAGGGACTCACCGATGGCGAAGCCGATGAAGCAGCGGCCGGCGGCGTTGCCCGGGACGAAGAGCAGGATGGCGAGCATGAGGAACAGCTCGACGGAGATCAGCAGCATGCCGATGGACATGCCCGCCTTGAGGGGGATTTCCATGGTGGGATAGGGCTTGCCGCCCAGGCTGGCGAAGGCGGTCCGGGAGTTGGCGAAGGTGTTGATGCGGATGCCGAACCAGGCCACGGCCACGGAGCCGAGGATGCCGATGATCGAGAAGATCAGGATGACGATCACCTGCGGCCAGCTCATCTGTGGCGTCGACAGGTACTTGAAGTAGGCGACGATCACCAGGGCGATGAAGGTCCAGAGCACCGCGATGAACTTGATCTGCGTGACCAGGTAGGTCTTGCAGGTCTCGTAGATCAGCTCGGAGATTTCCAGCATCGACTTGTGCACCGGGAGGTCCCGGATCTGGGCGTACTGGAACAGCCCGAAGCCGACGCCGAGCAGGCAGATGACGAGCCCGATGAGCAGGAGGTTGTGGCCCGTCATGCCCAGGAAGCTGCCCTGGAGGGCGGGGATCTTCAATTCCGCCTCGCCACCGGCGAAGACCGGGGTCCCGAGCAGGAAAAGGAGAACGGCGGTCACCCCTCCCTTCAAGATGCGCGTTGACGCCAGGGCGCCAACCAGTCGTTTCATCGTCTCCATGACTTTCCTCCAGATGGGTTCAGGGAAGGGGTACTCGGGGCGTGGAATTGGCGGTTGATGCCCAATCGGATTGACCTGTGCGAAAGCGGTTCAAGCCCATGACCGGGGGCGAACTACCCGCAGATCCTGTTTGGATCGTGTGTGACTTTAACGTGGAAAAGCCAGGCACGGCAATACCTATGGACCCGGATCGCGGCAGTTTCAACCCGGCCGGGCCCCAGGGGTGCAGTGTGACCTAGGTCCGAACCTAGGGGCTTGGATTTCCCGGCCCGTAGAAGATAATCGGATCACACATGAACCCGAAGCCCATCGTCGATCCCATGCCCTTCCCGGGATCCCTGTTTCCTTCATTTGCCTTCTTCAAGGAGTCCAACTATGTCCGTCGCTGAAAAGAGCATCGCGGGCGCGGAAGCACGCGGCCACGGCTTCATGGCGTCATCGGTCGGCCGAAAGGTCATCATGGCCGCCACGGGGATCATCCTGTTCGGGTTCGTCACGGTGCACATGCTAGGAAACACGCAGGCCTACATGGGCGAGGAGGCCTTCAACGGCTACGCGAAGTTCCTGCACACCATGATCCACGGCGATGGCATCTGGGTCTTCCGGGCCGTGCTCCTCCTGGCCGCCGGGTTCCACGTCTGGGCCGCCACGAGCCTCACCCTCGACAACCTGGCCGCACGCCCCCAGGGCTACCGCGCCCAGCAGAGCGTCGCCTCCACCTGGGCCTCCCGCACCATGCGCTGGACCGGCGTCATCCTGGCGGTGTTCATCGTCTATCACCTGCTCCACCTGACCACCGGCACGGTCCACCCCAATTTCGACCACGCCAATCCCTACATGAACTTCGTGAACGGCTTCAAGGTGCCCGCGGTCGCCGCGTTCTACATCGTGGCCCAGCTCTGCCTCGGTCTGCACATGTGGCACGGCGTCTGGAGCTTCACTCAGACCCTGGGCCTGGCCCATCCCCGCTACGACGGCCTCCGGCGGAACTTCGCCTACGGTCTGTCCATCCTCGTGGTGGGCGTGAACATCACTTTCCCCATCGCCGTCCTCACCGGCTTCATCCACTGACCCTAGGGAGCCATCCATGGAACTCAATTCCCGCACCCCCGACGGCCCGATCGACAAGAAATGGGACAAGCACCGCTTCGACCTCAAGCTCGTGAATCCGGCCAACAAGCGCAAGTACAAGGTCATCATGGTGGGCTCCGGCCTCGCCGGTGGCGCCGCCGCCGCGTCCCTGGCCGAGCTCGGCTATGAGGTGGAGTGCTACTGCTACCAGGACAGCCCCCGCCGGGCCCACTCCATCGCGGCCCAGGGCGGCATCAACGCCGCCAAGAACTACCGCAACGACGGTGACAGCGTCTTCCGGCTCTTCTACGACACGGTGAAGGGCGGCGATTTCCGCGCCCGGGAAAGCAACGTGTACCGCCTGGCCCAGGTCAGCGTCGACATCATCGACCAGTGCGTGGCCCAGGGCGTGCCCTTCGCCCGGGAATACGGCGGACTGCTGGACAACCGCTCCTTCGGCGGCGCCCAGGTGAGCCGCACCTTCTACGCCCGCGGGCAGACCGGGCAGCAGCTGCTGCTGGGTGCCTACCAGGCCCTGGAGCGCCAGATCGGCCTCGGTGCCGTGAAGATGTTCCCCCGCCACGAGATGCTGGAGCTGATCGTCGTGGACGGCGTGGCCAAGGGCATCGTCACCCGTGACATGGTCACCGGCGAGATCGAGTCCCACGTGGCCGATGCGGTCTGCCTCGCCACCGGCGGCTACGGCAGCGTCTTCTACCTCTCCACCAACGCCAAGGGCTGCAACGCCACCGCCATCTGGCGCGCCCACCAGAAGGGTGCGGCCTTCGCCAATCCCTGCTACACGCAGATCCATCCCACCTGCATCCCCGTCACTGGCGACCATCAGTCCAAGCTGACGCTCATGTCGGAAAGCCTGCGCAACGACGGGCGCATCTGGGTGCCCAAGCGCAAGGAGGACTGCGGGAAGCCGGCCCACCAGATCCCCGAGGAGGACCGCGACTACTACCTGGAGCGGAAGTACCCCTCCTACGGGAACCTCGCCCCCCGGGACATCTCCAGCCGCGCCGCCAAGCAGGTCTGCGACGAGGGCCGGGGCGTCGGCTCCACGGGCCGGGGTGTCTACCTCGATTTCGACGCCTCCATCAAGCGCCTGGGCCAGCCGAAGATCGAGGAGCGCTACGGGAACCTCTTCGAGATGTATGAGCGCATTACCGACGAGAACCCCTACAAAGAGCCCATGCGCATCTACCCCGCCTCGCACTACACCATGGGCGGCCTCTGGGTGGACTACAACCTCATGAGCACCATCCCCGGCCTCTTCGTGCTGGGCGAAGCCAACTTCTCCGACCACGGCGCCAACCGCCTGGGCGCCTCCGCGCTCATGCAGGGTCTGGCTGACGGCTACTTCGTGCTCCCCTATACCATCGGCGGCTACCTCGCCGGCATCAAGCCCGGCACCCGCATCAAGGCCGACGACCCGGCCGTGAAGGCCGCCGAGCAGACGACCGCTGACCGCACCCAGAAGTTCCTTGCCATCGGCGGCAAGGAGACCCCCACCCACTTCCACCGCGAGCTGGGGAAGATCATGTGGGAGTTCTGCGGCATGGCCCGGAACGAGGCTGGTCTCAAGAAGGCCCTCCAGGCCATTCCGGAACTGCGCGAGCGGTTCTGGAGCGACCTCAAGGTCCCGGGCACGGGGAACGACCTCAATCAGACCCTCGAGGTCGCCGGCCGTGTGGCCGATTTCCTGGAACTCGGCGAACTGATGTGCCTGGATGCCCTCGAGCGCCGCGAATCCTGCGGCGGCCACTTCCGCGAGGAATGGCAGACCGAGGAGGGCGAAGCCCTTCGCGACGACGAGAACTTCACCCATGTGGCTGCCTGGGAATACAAGGGCGACGGCCAGAAGCCCGTCCGCCACATCGAGCCCCTGGTGTTCGAGAACATCCACCTCGCGACCCGCAGCTACAAGTGAGGAGCTGAATCATGTCCAAGAACCTCAATCTCACCCTTCACGTGTGGCGGCAGAAGAACGCCAAGTGCGACGGCAAGTTCGTCGAGTACCCGGCCAAGGACATCAGCCCGGACATGTCCTTCCTGGAGATGCTCGATGTGGTGAACGACGGCCTCATCCACAACGGTGAGGAGCCCATCACCTTCGATCACGACTGTCGCGAGGGCATCTGCGGGACCTGCGGCATGGTCATCAATGGCCAGCCCCACGGGCCCAAGGAGCGCACCACGACCTGCCAGCTCCACATGCGCAGCTTCAAGGACGGGGACAGCCTGACCCTCGAGCCCTGGCGCGCCGAGGCCTTCCCGGTCATCAAGGACCTGCTGGTCGATCGCAGCGCCTTCGACCGCATCATCGCAGCCGGCGGGTTCATCAGCGCCCCCACGGGCACCCCGCAGGACGCCAACGCCCTGCCCATTTCCAAAGAAAACGCGGATCTCGCGATGGATGCCGCTGCCTGCATCGGCTGCGCTGCCTGCGTGGCCGCCTGCCCCAACGCCAGCGCCATGCTGTTCCTCTCCGCCAAGATCAGCCACCTGGGCCTGCTGCCCCAGGGCCAGCCCGAGCGCTACACCCGCGTGCGGGACATGGTCGCCCAGATGGATGCGGAGGAGTTCGGCACCTGCACCAACCACGGCGAGTGCGAAGCCGCCTGCCCCAAGGGCATCAAGATGGAGAACATCGCCCGCATGAACCGCGACTTCATCAAGGCCAGCCTCACCTACCGGCCCGCCACCGCGGGCGGGGGCGGCGCGGGCTGATCACACCCGTTCCCAGCAAAACGCCCGGCACCCGCCGGGCGTTTTGCTGTATGAAGAAGGCAGGGAGGATGCCATGCCCGAAGGTCCGGAAATCGAAACCGAACGGCTCCACGAGGCCATCCAGGAGGAGATGGAAAAGGAAGGAGGCGGGTTCCTCAAGCGGATCGCCCTCAGCACCGCCATCCTCGCCGCCTTTGCCGCCATCGCGGCCCTGAAGGCGGGGGCCACGGTGAATGAGTCCCTCCTGCTCAAGACCGAATCCACGCGGCTCCAGGCCCAGGCTTCCGACCAGTGGGCCTACTACCAGGCCAAGGGCCTGAAGGCCGCCGTCCAGGAAGCCACGGCGGCCAGCTGGGAGGCCGCCGGGAAGCCCGTTCCAGGCAGGCTGCGCGAACAGTCGAAGCGCTATGCCGAGGAACAGGCGGAGATCAAGAAGGCTGCCGAGGAGAAGGAGCGGGAGCGCGATGAGAAATCCGCCGAAGCGGACCACCTGCTGCATCGGCACCATCGGTTCGCCAACGCCGTGGCCCTCTTCCAGGTCTCCATCGCCCTCGGCGCCCTGGCGGCCCTGACCCGGAGCCGGGCGGTCTGGTGGGGCTCCCTGCTGTTGGGCCTGTCGGGCATCCCCCTCTTCGTCCTCGCCTTCCTGGGCTAGTCCGGGGGCATCAGCTTCCGGGCCACCTCGGCCAGGGCCTCGGCCCGGTTGAGGCCGGGATCGTCCAGCACGGCCACCAGCAGCTGGCGCTGGAGTTCGCCCAGCCAGGGACCGCCGGGACGCCCGGCCAGCTTCATGAGGGCCGCGCCGTCCAGGGCCAGGTCGCGCACCGCCAGGGGTGGGGCCGCGGCCGCCAGGGCCCTGAGGCGGGACAGGAGGCCCTGGTGCCCGTCCAGCCGGGACTCCAGATCCAGCCCCTTGCCCCGCTGGTCCGCCAGCCGGAAGGCGGCCCAGCGCTCCAGGGGCAGGCTGTCCTCGGCCAGGCGGCCCAGGAACCGCCGGCAGGCGGCATCGCTCCAGGCTTCGGTGGGATGGGTGCCGTGGTGCCTGATGAGGGCGGCAACCTCCCGGCGCAGGCTGAGGCTGGACCTCAGGCGCTCGAGGATGGTCTCGGCCAGTTCCAGGGATCGGGCCTCGTGGCCGTGGAAATGCACCTCCCCGTCGGGACCGGTGCTGCGGGTCCCGGGCTTGCCCGCATCATGCAGGAGCGCGGCCCAGCGCAGGCCGGCTTCGGCGGGCACCTGGCGGACCACCTCCAGGGTGTGGGTCCAGACATCGTGGCGGTGGTGGCGGTTCTGGAGGCAGCCGAGCATGGGCCGGAGCTCGGCCAGCCACAGGTCCAGGAGGCCGCTTTCCGCCAGCAGGGTCAGGCCCAGGTGAGGCTCATCCCCCCGCAGCAGCTTGTCCAGTTCCGTGAAGACCCGCTCCACGGCGACCTTGCGGGCCACCCCCAGGCGCAGGGGAATCGCGGCGAGGGTGGCCGGCTCCACCGTGAACCCGAGCTGCGAGGCGAAGCGGCAGGCGCGCAGGGGGCGGAGCCCGTCCTCAGCGAAGCGCTGCAGGGGATCCCCCACGGCCCGGAGGGTCCGCGCCGCCAGATCCCTCTGGCCCCCGAAGGGGTCCACCAGGTCGCTCCCGCCCACGGGCTGGGCCATGGCGTTGATGGTGAAGTCGCGGCGCGCCAGGTCCTCCTCCAGGCCCACGCCCAGGCGCACCGACTCGGGCCGGCGGCCGTCCAGGTAGCCGCCATCACTGCGGAAGGTGGTCACCTCCACAGGAAGGTCCTCGAGGAGCACCGTGACCGTCCCGTGCTGGAGACCCGTGGGGATCACCCGCAGGCCGGCGGCCCGCGCCCTCTCCATCACGACCTGGGGCAGGAGCCGCGTCGCCAGGTCCCAGTCCGCATGGGACCGTCCCAGCCGCTCATCCCGGACCGCACCGCCCACCACCATCAGCTCCGCCTCGGGGCCCAGGGCCTCCTTGAGCCGGAGCAGGGGGCCCCAGGTCAATCCACCCCCCTGCCCAGGCGCAGGAGCGCCTCGCCCTCGACCCGGCAGGTGAGCCAGGGGCGCATGACCTTGGCGCCGTGGGCCTCGTAGAACTCGATGGCCGGCGTGTTCCAGTCCAGCACCTGCCAGACGAAGCGGGTCCAGCCCTCCCGCACGGCCCGCGCCGCGAGGTGCTGGAGCAGGGCCTTGCCGATGCCCTTGCCCCGGAGGGCCGGACGAACGAAGAGGTCCTCCAGGTAGATCCCGGGCTTCCCCTCCCAGGTGCTGAAGTTGAGGAACCAGAGGGCGAAGCCGGCGGGCCGCCCTTCCCACTCGGCCATGGTCACGTGCACCAGGGGCGGCTCGGAAAAGGCATGTTTCAGGATGTCCGCCTCGGTGGCGACGGCGGCCTCCGGTTCCCGTTCGTACTCGGCCAGTTCGCGGATGTACTGCAGGATTTGGGGGGCGTCGGCGGGGGCAGCGGGACGGAGGGTCAGCATGCGTCTATCCTATCCCCATGGACCGAGCCACCGCCCTGAGCCTTTATGAGCTCATGCTGCTCACGCGCCTCACGGAGGAGCGTCTGGTGAAGCTGTTCCGCCAGGGCCTGACCCTCGGCAGTGTGTACCGCAGCCTGGGCCAGGAGGCCACCGCCTGTGCCTCAGCCATGGCCCTGGGCCCGGACGATGTGATCGCCCCGCTCATCCGCAATCTGGGATCCATACTCGTCCGCGGGGTGACCCCCAGGGAAGTCTTCCTCCAGTATCTGGGCCGGGCCCCGGGTCCTACGGGTGGACGGGAGCACAACAACCACTTCGGCTCGGTGGAACGGGGGATCATCGCGCCCACGTCCATGCTGGGGGCGCTCATCCCCGTCATGGCGGGCGTGGCCCTCTCCTTCCGGCAGAAGGGCGAGCGGCGGGTGGCCATGACCTGGATCGGCGATGGCGGCAGCTCCACCGGCGCCTTTTACGAAGGCCTCAACTTCGCCGTGGTCCAGAAGCTTCCGCTCATCGTGGTGGGTGAATCCAACGGCTACGCCTTCTCGACCCCGCCGGAGCGCCAGATGGCCGGCCGTATGTCCCAGCGCTCCCAGGGGGCCTTCACCCTGACCGTGGATGGCAACGACGCCGCCAAGGTCTACCAGGCCGCGGCCCAGGCCCGGCAGCGCTGCCTCGAGGGGAAGGGCCCCGTCTTCCTCGTCTGCGAGACCTTCCGCATGTCCGGCCATGCTGAGCACGACGACCAGCGCTACGTGGACCCCGCCCTGCTGGCCGAATGGGCCGCCAAGGACCCCCTGCCCCGCTTCGAGGCCTGGATGGGGCTCCGGGGCTGGGCCCTGGACCCCGGTCTCGCCCCCCGGCTCGAAGCCGAGCTCCTGGCCGCGGCCGAGGCGGCGCTGGAGGCCCCCTGGCCCGATCCGGCCTCGCTCATGACCGGCCTGTTCTCCGCCGCTCCCCGCTGATATTCAGGGTTCCCGCGTTCAGGTCGAAGAGCATTTAGATTGAATTCAGGCGGCGACATGAATCTCGAGAAATTCACGGACCACCTCGGAATGCGGGGGAAGTTCAACCTGATCCTCGCCATCCAGACCCTGGCCCTGATCCTGGTGGGCAGCCTTGGCTGGGGAATCGTAGCTGGGCTCCAGCAAGGACAGGGAAACCTCTCGCTCCAGCTCACGAAGACCGCTGCCCTCTCCCGGGTGCTGAACGGCATGAACATCGCCCGTACCCTGCACACCAGCCTGATCGGAGGGGCCGCGGACCCGGACTACCTGAGCGCCCGGGAGGCCAAGCTCAAGGAATACTCGGAGACCCTCCAGAAGGACCTGAAGACCCTCCAGGGGCTTTCCTGGACCAGGGAGGACAAAGCCCTCCTGGACGAGGCCCTGACAGCCTTCAAGAATTACGAGGATGGCTTCCCCGCCCTCCTGGCCGAGGCCCGCTCGGACCGCGGCGCCAAGACCGTCTCCCGGCTCATGGAGCGGAACGTCGAGGTGATGCGCCTGGCCCGGGACCGGATCCTCAAGCTCCAGAAGGCAGCGGAGCTGAACGCCGAGGCCGCCATCCTGGCGGACCGGGGCCGCGCCGCCGCCGGCAAGGTCTGGATATTTGCGATCAGCCTGGGCTCTATCCTCGTGGGCGCCGCCCTGAGCTGGTCCATCGGGAACCGGGTGGGCCAGGCGGCCCGAGACATCGAGGCAGCCATGGACACGGTCGCCAAGGGGGACCTGACCGCCCGGCCCGCCTCCGAGGGCAAGGACGAACTGGCCCGGGTGGCCGCGGGCCTCGGGCAGGTGGTCCAGGGGCTCCGGAAGGACATCCACGCCATCGCTCAGGCGGCGGAGGGCACGGCCTCCAGTGCCACGGAACTGGCCGCGACCACCGAACAGGTGAACCGCACGACGGAGGAACTCCGCCACAGCGCGGAACAGGAGCGCCTGGCCATGGAGCGGTCCTCCGCCGCCCTGGAGCAGATGAACGCCAACATCCAGCAGGTCAAGCAGAGCGCCCGGCGCGCGGAGGAACTGGCTTCGCGGTCCCAACAGGCGGGCCAGGAGGGGCTGGGGGCCGTGCAGGCCACAGGCAGGGCCATGGAGGCCATCGAGGAGAGTTCTGCCAAGGTCGGCCGCATCATCACGGTGATCACCGACATCGCCCGGCAGACCAACCTGCTCTCCCTCAACGCGGCCATCGAGGCGGCCAAGGCCGGGGCCATGGGCAAGGGCTTTGCCGTGGTGGCCGAGGAGGTCCGCAAGCTCGCCGAGCGGAGTGGCGCCGCGGCCAAGGAGATCACGGCCCTCATCCAGGAGAGCGGCGAGCGGGTGGGACTCGGCACGGACTCCGCGAAGGAGGCCGCCCGCAGCCTGCAGCGCATCGGCGAACTGGTGGGAGACAACGCGAGTCAGCTCAAGGAGATCGCGACGGCCATGGAGGAACAGGGCCGGGCCAGCGAGGAGGTGGTCCAGGCCATGGGCTCGGCCACCCAGATGGTGGAGCGCAACGCCTCGGCTGCCACACAGCTCTCCGCCACCGTCCACGAGACCGCCCGCACCACGGAGGAGCTGGCCCGCCTCGGGCAGGAGCTCCAGGGCCTGACCCGGAGATTCAAGCTCCATTGACCTGATTACGGGGCTCCCTGCAGGGGTCAGGATCCCCGGCTAAGCATCGACCATTTCCGGCCCGGTCACCCGGACCCACCCTTCTTCCTCGGCATAACGGAGGATGCTGTGCACTTTGAGCGCGACCCGGCTTGTGCGGGGGTCCAGCTCGTGGTGGAGGGGCAGGTTGAAGTAGTAGAGCCGCGTGCCCGGGCCGAAGCGGAGCCGGCAGACCGGCGCGCCCCCGAAATCATCGGTGGCGAACTCGGAGCGCTGGACGGCCGCCAGCTTGTGGCGGGGGTTGATCACCACGAAGGAATGGCCGAAGCCCCCTTCGATGGCCACATCCTCCAGGTTGGTCTCATCCGAGGTGTTGCCGAAGACCGTGATGGTCTCCCGCACCCCCGGCGTGTCCTCCAGATACTCCCCGTAGAAGCCGCTGATCACCTCCTGGTAGGCCCGATGCTCGGGCTTGGGGTTGCACTGGATGACGAACAGGGCGTCCAGCCCCTGGCGGGTGGTGAAGAAGAGGCGGTTGGCGTGGTCGATGATCTGCTTGATGTTCGAGGCGTACAGGTCGCGATAGAGGTAGTCCATGCAGATCAGGGTCATGAAGTTGAAGCAGGCAGGCTGGCTGCGGAACAGGAAGAAATGGCGGCCCCGGTAGAGATCCTGGAACTTGTCGAGGAATTCCTCGCCTGAGAACGGATGGGACTTCGCCTCGAGGAAGACGCGCAGCCGGCCGTCCGCCTCCTTGACGGCGGTGCAGCACCAGTTGACGGGCATCTCCAGCACGTCGCCGGATTCGACATCCAGATCCACGAACTCGATCGCTTCGCCGTGATCCGCCCTGAACCGCTCCAGCAGGTCCCGGTAGGTCCGGAGGCGCACCTGCTCCACCCCGAACATGGTCACCGTATTGGGCCTGAACTTCTTCCCGAGGAAGGCCAGCATGTCGTCGAAGCGGGCGAAGGGGATGGCGGCTTCGGGGAACATGAGGAAACGGAGCTTCTTCAGGTTGCCTTTGCCAGCCGCCACCAGGTCCAGGACCGAGCGCACCTGATCCCACTTCCGGTCCGGATCCGCCAGGGCCCAGCCGTTCTCCGACCGGCGCAGGTGGTTGGGGATCTGGGCCACCAGGCAATGGAGGTGGTGCCCGAGGGGGAACTCCAGGTTCACTTCTTTTTCGACGATTTGCATGACGACTGCCTGCCTGTTCGAGTGCCGGATCCTGGCAATTTCAAGTCCATGGCTACCCGAAGAGCCTTCTCTGCGGTGCCGATCCGAAGGGCCAAGTCGCGCCGAGCGAACGGACGGAAATGCACAGAGGGTCTGGTTCAAATAGCAGGTTGCCTGGGCCAGTGTGCGATGTGGAATCGAATCGGGCCCAGGCCCTTGATCTTGACAGCACCGAGTTCCACCGGCCACCCGAGGGTGGGGAAGGGCGGAAGTGACCCAACGGAATGATGGTGCATGCATGATTAATTTTGATTTTTTAGATCCACCTTCCCCGGGAGGACAGGGCACCAGCCACTCGGAGCCGCCCCGGCCCTCTGGCCTGGCCTCCCGGGACCCCTCAGGTCGGGGCCACCGGGCAGTCCCGCACCTTCCCGGGAGGCTGGGGCGGCTCTGATGACGGCTGGATCGATAATTAGGTACCATTCCCACCCCCGATGAGCTAAACTGGCTGGCTAAATCCGGGGGAAAAAGTGCTCGTGCTCGTATTGAATGCAGGCTCCTCGAGCCTGAAGTTCAACCTGTTCGACATGAACAAGGAAGACTCCATCGCCGAAGGCATCGCAGAGCGCATCAGCCTCGCCGAGTCGATCCTGGACTTCACCATCGAGGGCGACCGCCGCAAGGAGGCCCTCCACCTGCCCACCCACCGGGAGGCCCTGGAGGCCATCCTCGAGCGCCTCCGGGCCACGGTCCTGAAGGACACTCCGATCCACGCCGTGGGCCACCGGGTGGTGCACGGGGGGCCCAAATACGGCGATTCGGTCCTCATCACCGAAGAGGTGGTGAAGGACATCGAGACCTTCGCGATGTACGCCCCCCTGCACAATCCGGCCAACGCCATGGGGATCCGGAGCGCCATGGAAGCCTTCCCGGGCGTGCCCCACGTGGCGGTCTTCGACACGGCCTTCCACCACAACATGCCTGACTACGCCCGCATCTACGGCATCCCCTACGAGCTGAGCCAGAAGTACGGCATCCGCCGCTACGGCTTCCACGGCACCAGCCACGCCTTCGTGGCGGCCCGCACGGCCATCCTGCTCTGCCGGCCCCTCCGCGCCCTCAAGATCGTCACCTGCCATATCGGCAACGGCACCAGCATCTGTGCAGTGGAGAACGGCAAGAGCGTGGAGACGAGCATGGGGATGACCCCCCTCCAGGGCGTCATCATGGGCACCCGGAGCGGCTCCATCGACGCCAGCGTGGTGGAGATGCTCATGGAGTACGAGCACCTCGACCAGAAGGCCGTCACCGAGCTCCTCAACAAGAAGTCCGGCCTCCTGGGCATCTCCGGCGTGTCCTCGGACTTCCGCGAGATCGAGCTGGCCGCCGACCAGGGCAATGACCGGGCCCGGCTGGCCCGGGACCTCCTGACCTACAGCGTGCGCAAGTTCATCGGTTCCTACGCCACGGTCCTGGACGGCCTGGACGCCATCACCTTCACCGCCGGCATCGGCACCAACAGCAGCTACGTCCGGGCGAGGGTCTGCAGCAAGCTCACTTTCCTGGGCGTGAAGCTGGATGACGAAGCCAATGAGCGCGGCAAGGGGGAACGCATCATCAGCACCCCGGACTCCCGCGTGGTCGTCACGGTCGTGCCCACCAACGAAGAGCTCATGATCGCCCGGGAAACCATCCGCTAGGGCCGGACCTGCCCCTCCCCTGAGACAGTCCGGGCCGATTGGCCCAATTGGCCCCCTAGTGAAAGCCGAGGAGCCTCTGGGCCCCGAGCACAGCGAGCCCCATCGCGATCTGCAGCGTCGTTGAAACGGCGATCTTCAACCGGAGGGCGTGCGGCAGGCGCTTGAAGACCAGGGGCAGATTGGTCAGGGTGCTGGCCATGGATGCGACGACCGCGGCCGTGCCAGCCAACGCGGGGACGATTTTCCCGGCGGCACTGAGGTTGGCGGCCGCCGCAGTGGCGCTGGCACTGCTGGCCATCCCGCTGAGACCGCTGGCGGCGAGGAAGCCCAAGTTCCCGAACAGGCGCTCGGCCAGGGTACTGATCACCTGGATGGCGAGGAAAAGGACGGCATAGGACAGTACGCGTCGCAAGGAAATCGGAGAAGTCAGGGCCAGGTCGCGGCCCGGCTCATCCTCCCGCCTGCCGGTCAGGAGCAGCAGGGAGACCCCTGCCATTGCGAGCAGGGGGCCGATGGCAGTGAGCAGCGCCCTGGGTGCGAACAGGGCCAGGAGGGCGATGTTGCGGAGGTACATCGCCAGCGTGGCGAGCAGGACCACACCCACGATCCGCAAACCGGCCACCACGTTCATAAGTTCGGCGATGGCGGCCCGGTTGTTGACCAGGCCACCCAGGAAGGCCGTCCAGTACAGGCCCCGATTGCCGTACAGCCGGAGCAGGACGTAGTTGACGAAGGCGATGCCGGCAATCACCACCACGGTGATCCAGGCCTCCTGAAGATTCACAAGTTGCCAGCGATCGACGAAGCGGTCCGGAAGGATGGGGTAGATCACCAGGCCGATCAGTCCGAGCAGCACAGCACTTCGCAGTTCATCCATGGTCACGCCGCCGGCAAACTTCCTCAGTTCCACCTTCCACGCCAGCAGCAGGGTCATCAGGATCGTCGCTGCCACCGGCGTGAAACTGTGACCGAGGCCCACAAGGGTGCCCAGGGCATAGGTCACCAGCAGCGCAGCTGAAGTGGTAATTTCCAGGGATTGATTGGCGACCAGGCTCCGGAGGTTGAGGAGCGCCACCAGGACGATCACACCGACCATGGCCACAAGGCCATAGGCAGGCGAGACCATCACGGACACCGCCCCCAGCAGGGAGGTCAGCCCGAAGGTCCGGATGCCGACATCCTTGCTGGCGGATTCACGCTCGAAGCCCACCAGCATGCCGATGGCCAGAGCGACTGCAATCTTGAACGCGACCGCATTGGGAGGAAACCGGGTGACGGTCCCAAGATCCAACATCAAACCCTCCTCTGAGACCCTTTCTCCACTGAGAATTCCTGAACCGTTCCTGGGGTTTTCCTTACAAGATGCCGTCTTTATGGGAAACCGTCAGCTTAATCCCCTCCCCTTTCCCCGCCAATCCGGGTCCACCCTGGGCCGTTGGTTCCCTGGCCTGAGTGGGCGTTGGCCGACTCCGCCCGCCCGGTGGCCGATTCCAGGACCGTCCCGGTTCTAAACGGGGCGAGACTCTGGTCCGTAGTCCTTCCATCATCCGGACCGGTCCGGCGTTTGTCCCGTCAGGGGGTTGCATGCAGAAGCGATGGGTCGTCGTCTCCGTGGCCGGGGCCGCGCTGGCGGCCGGCATGTTCTTCACCCTGAGGGGCGGGGATGGCAAGGCCAAGAAGGCCGAGGCCAACACCCCCTTCCGGGTGGGCAAGGTCCAGACCGAGGACCTGCAGGTGAGCGTGCGGGAGGTGGGGGTGGTCGATCCCCTCATCAAGGTGGACGTGAAGTCGGCGGTCTCGGGGCGCATTGTCGGGCTGAAGGTCCGCGAGGGCGCCAAGGTGCGCTCCGGCGAGGTGCTGGCGGAGGTGGAACCCGACGTGAACCAGGCCCAGACCCTCTCCGATGTCCAGGGCAGCGTCTCCCAGGCCCGGGTGAGCTTCAAGAACGCGGAGCGCGATTTCACTCAGCAGGCGGCCCTCTTCAAGGAGGGACTCATCTCGGATCAGGCCTACCGCCTGGCCCGGACCACGAAGGACCTGGCCGAGGAGGCCTACAAGAGCGCCCAGACCCGCTACCAGATCGTGGAGGATCGGGGCATTCCCATCAGCGGCAACGCCTCCACCCAGCTGGCCCGGGTCACCTCCCCCATGAACGGCGTGGTGATCAAGAAGGGCGTGGAACTGGGCGACACCATCACCTCCGGGGTCAGCTCCTTCAATGCCGGCACCGTGGTGTTCACGGTGGCCGACCTGGGCTCGCTGATCGTGAAGGTGAACCTCAACGAGGTGGACATCGCCAAGGTGCGGGTGGGCCAGCCCGTACGCATCACCCTGGACGCCTATCCCCAGCATGCCTTCACGGGCAAGGTGCGCTTCGTGGCCCCGGCCGCGGACCTGGTGGAGAAGATCAAGGTCTTCCGGGTGGAGATCGACCTGGACGCACTCACGGACTCCTTCAAGACCGGCATGAGCGCCAACGTGGAGATCCTGGGCGAGAAGCGCGACAAGGCCGTCAGCGTCCCCCTGGAGGCCCTGCAGCGACGGGAGGGACAGACCGTGGTCTACCGGCTGAAGGAGGGCCTCACCTCCAAGGACCTCGCCCGGGCCAAGGACGGGTTGACCGGCCGCGGCAAGTTCATCTGGCTGGCGGACCACTGGAAGGAATACTTCGACGTGGTGCCCGTCAGGGCCGGCATCGCCACCCTTGAGCGGGTGGAAATCCTGTCGGGCCTCAAGGCCGACGACCAGGTGAGCCTGGAAGATCCCAGCAAGAAGAAGGTCGAGAAAGATGACGAAAACAACTAGCGGCGCGCCCATCATCGAGACTCGCGGTCTCACCAAGGTCTACGGGGCCAACGGGGCGGCGGTCCACGCCCTCCGGGGCATCGACCTCAAGGTGGAGAAGGGCGAGTTCGTGGCCCTCATCGGCCCCTCGGGATCCGGCAAATCCACCCTCATGGCCATCCTGGGCTGCCTGGACCTCCCCACGGCCGGCACCTACACGCTCGACGGGCGACAGGTCCAGGGGCTCTCGGGCGGCGAGCTGGCCCGGATCCGCAACGAGAAGGTCGGCTTCGTCTTCCAGAGCTACAACCTCCTGCCCAAGGCGAGCATCGTGCGCAATGTGGAACTGCCCATGCTCTACGCGGGCGTGGGTCGCCGGGAGCGCCGCGAGCGGGCCCTGGCCCTGTTGGAGAAGGTGGGCATCGCCGACAAGGCGGACAAGCTGCCGGCCACCCTCTCCGGAGGCCAGAAACAGCGGGTCGCCGTGGCCCGGGCTCTGGCCAACCGGCCCGCCCTCCTGCTGGCGGACGAGCCCACGGGCGCGCTGGATTCCAAGACAGGCACCGAGGTGCTCGATCTCTTCCGCGAGCTGCACCGGCAGGGCAACACCCTGCTGCTCGTGACCCACGACCCGTCCATCGCCGCCCTGGCCGAGCGCCGGGTCGAGATCCGGGATGGCGAAGCCGTGATGGGTGGCGAGAGGGAGGACTTGATGTCCTCCCGCGAGCCGGGCACCCATCCGGCTGAGCATCATGCCGGAGTGCGTCCATGACCCCGATGTCCTCCCACGAGCCGGGCACCCATCCGGCTGAGCATCATGCCGGGGTGCGTCCATGACCCCGATGTCCTCCCACGAGCCGGGCACCCATCCGGCTGAGCATCATGCCGGAGTGCGTCGATGACCCCGATGTCCTCCCGCGACCCGGGCACCCATCCGGCTGAGCATCATGCCGGAGTGCGTCGATGACCCCGATGTCCTCCCGCGACCCGGGCACCCATCCGGCTGAGCATCATGCCGAGGTGCGTCCATGACCCCGATGTCCTCCCGCGAGCCGGGCACCCATCCGGCTGAGCATCCCGTCCGACCGGGCATATGACCACCTCCGGCGCCTTCCGCGAACGCCTTTACGGCGCCTGGGTGGAGATTCGGGAGAATCTTGGCCGGTCCGTGCTGCAGGCCCTGGGCGTCCTGCTGGGCGTGGCCTCGGTGCTGGGCGGGTTCTCCATTTCCGACAGCCAGCGGAAGCGGGCCGACGAGATGTTCGTGAAGATGGGCGGCCTGGACAAGCTGAATGTCCAGCCCCGGGCGGCCATCAAGGATGGAACCCCCTCGGCCCTCCAGCAGGCCAACCTGGGCCTCCGGGACGCGGACGCCGTGGGCGGCGAGGCCCTCAGGTCAGAGGCCATCCAGGGGGTCAGCCTCCAGAAGAGCGCCAGGTCCCGCGTGGTCTCCGCCTACGCCGACCAGGATCGGCAGGTGAGCGGCATCGGCGGCGACTACATTCCCACGAACGGCTATGCCGTCGCCCAGGGACGGGGCTTCTCGAGCCTGGACCTGGAGACCGGGGCCCCCGTCGCGATCCTGGGCATGGAAGCCGCCAACACCTTCTTCCCCAAGGGGGATCCCCTGGGCCAGCCGCTGAAGGTGGGCGACATCCCCGTGACGGTGATCGGCATTTTCGAGGAACGGGTGTTCCGGTTCCGGGAAGGCCAGGGCAACCAGTTCTGGTGGCGGAACCGCATCATCGCCGTCCCCGCGAACCTGGTGCAGCGCCGCATGAACGGGGACGCCTACCGCCGCCTCGACCGGGTGACCTTCCGCATCCCCGACCTGAACGTGATGAGCGGATTCTCGAAGCAGCTCAAGAACCTCGTGACCACCAGCCACCGGCTCCAGGACGACTTCCGCCTCGACGACGTGGCCGCGCGGGTCCGCCGCCGGCAGAGCCAGGGCGATGTCTACGACATCATCTTCATGCTCTCGGGCGTGCTGGCCCTGGTGGGCGGGGGCATCGTGAACGTGAACATCCAGACGGCCAGCCTCAAGGAGCGGGTGCGCGAGGTGGGCGTGAAGATGGCCATCGGCGCCTCGGGGCGGGAGATCTTCAAGGGCTTCATGACCGAGGCCCTTCTGCTGACCGCCCTGGGCGGGTTCGCCGGCCTGATCCTCGGGATCGGCTTCTCCTGGATCATCACCAAGAGCATCGGGATCCCCCTCCACATGACGCCCGGGAGCTTCCTCTGGGCCTACGGCCTGGCCGCGGCCTTCGGGTTCCTCTTCGCCTTGGTTCCCGCCTGGAAGGCTTCACGCCTGTCTCCGATGGAAGCTTTGCGTTATGAGTGAGGGTGCCCTCCCCCTCCGGGCCCCCGGCCCTTCCCTGCTGGATGGCGGCGAGGCCCCTGCCCCGGCCAGCCGCGGCTTCAGCCCGGCCATGCTCTGGGAAGTGGTCCGCACGGGACTGATCGAGCTCTGGGCCCACAAGGTGCGCAGCCTGCTCACCCTGACCCTGCTCATGCTGGGGGTCTTCGCCCTGGTCGTGATGACCTCGGTGCTGGACGGCATCATGGACAAGATCAACACGGGGTTCGCCGGCATGAGCTGGGACGGCACCGTGCGCATCGCCCCGAAGGTCCCCGAGACGGGCGAGGACCGGAAGCGCTTCAACATGAGCCCGGGCCTGCGCTTCGAGGACATCCCCCGGGTCGGTGCGACCCACCCCAAGGTGCTGGCCTTCCTGCCCAGGGCCCAGAAGTCGGTGACGGTACGGGTGCTGGGTGACACGGAGCGGATCTACGTGATGGGAGTACCCCCCGACTACGCCCAGTGGATGAACCGGCCCATCGGGCTGGGGCGGGGCCTCACGGAAGACGACGAGCGGCGGCGCTCCACCGTGGCCGTGGTGGGGGCCACCCTGGCCACCAAGCTCTTCGGCGGCGCCGATCCCGTGGGCCGGGACCTGGTGGTGGAGGGAGTGCCCTTCCGGATCATCGGCGTCCAGGCACCTGGCCAGATCTTCAATGACGAGAACTACTACGACGCCAACGGCGTCCTCATCCCGCTGCAGACCTACATGGATCGCATGGATCCGGACCACAAGCTCGTCCAGGTCACCGTGAAGCTGCGGCGTCAGGGGGACATGGGCGAGGTCTCCGCCATGCTGCTGGGGCGGGTGCGTCAGGCCCACCATGGCATCGAGGACGTGGAAGTGGCGGACCTGGACGCCGAGGCCGCCAAGTCCTACCAGAACGTCCTGGAGCAGATCCGGGGGTGGAGGATCGTCCTGCTGAGCCTGGCCAGCACCGTCCTGCTCGTGGGCGGCGTGGGCGTACTATCCGTCATGCTCATCAGCTTCAGCGACCGCCGCTTCGAGATCGGCCTCCGCAAGGCCCTGGGCGCCTCGGATCACGAGATCTTCATCCAGTTCCTGCTGGAGGCGGTGGTCCTGGCCGCCATCGGCGCCCTCCTCGGCACCCTCTCCGGCGCCCTGCTCTGCCAGGCCCTCTCGTCGAGCTTCCCCTACGGCCTGGTGGTGAATCCAGTCGGCCTGGTCACCGCCTGGATCGTGGCCCTGGCCCTCGCCCTGGTGTTCGGCCTCTACCCCGCCTTCCGGGCCATGCGCCTCAGCCCCATGGAGGCCATGAGGTAGGATCGATCCATGGCCGATCCCATCCAAGTCTCCGCCACCGTCCGCATCCCGGGCGAGGCCATCCGCTTCAAGGCGGTGCGGGCCGGCGGGGCCGGCGGCCAGAACGTGAACAAGGTGTCCTCCAAGGTGGAGCTGCGCATCGACCTCGCGGCCATCGAGGGCCTGCCCGAGGACGCGCTGGCCCGCCTGCGAACGGCCCAGCGGAACCGGCTCGACGCCGAGGGGCTGTGGATCATCCTCAGCGACCGCACCAGGGACCAGCTCAAGAACCTGGACGACGCCCGGGAGAAGGCCGCCGAAGCCGTCCGGGCCGCCCTGGTCAGGCCCATCCCGCGCCGAGCCACCCGGCCCACGAAGGGCTCCAAGGAGCGGCGGCTGGACACCAAGAAGCGGATCTCCCAAACCAAGCAACAGCGTCGCGGGGGCTTCGAGTAACCTGGACCCGTTCCCCGGGAGAGTCCATGGCCGAGCCCCAGACCTACGCCAACCACCGCCGCTTCGAGCCGCTCCAGCACTTCGTCCTCACGCCGATCCTCCTCGTCACCTGGATCGCCACCATCTGGCAAGCCATCAAGTACCCAAGCCTGCACAGTGTCTGGGTGGCCGTCCTGGGCTTCGCCCTCCTCATGGTCGCCATGCAGGTGCGGGTGTACGCGCTGAAGGTCCAGGACCGCCTGATCCGCCTGGAGGAGACCCTCCGCATGGAACGGCACCTCCCCCAGGACCTGAAGGCCAGGATCCCCGAACTCACCGTGAAACAGATGGTGGGCCTGCGCTTCGCCGCCGACGCCGAACTGGCGGACCGCGTGCGCGAGGCCCTGGACCAGAAGCTGGCTGGCGAGGCCATCAAGAAGCGCATCCAGGCCTGGCGGCCCGACACGTTCCGCGTCTGATCAACGATCGGAACTCAATCAAGACAACAATCACCACCAAGACACCAAGAAATGCCAGAAGGTTTGTTTGCAGTTCTTGGTGGTCTTGATGCCTTGGTGGTGGAATTTTTTTCAGTGGAAATGCCCCGGGAATAGAGGTGAGAACTTACTCCCGGATGTAGTGGCAGGTGTAGCCCCCGGGATGCTTGACCAGGTAATCCTGGTGGTATTCCTCGGCTGTCCACCAGGGGCCGGCCTGGGTGATCTCGGTCACCACGGGCCGCTTCCACTTGCCGCTGGCGTCCACCTCGGCCTTCACCCGCTCGGCGGTCTGCCGCTGGGCCTCTGAGTGGTAGAAGATCGCACTGCGGTACGAGGTGCCCATGTCGTTGCCCTGGCGGTTCAGGGTGGTGGGGTCGTGGATGCGGAAGAAGAAGCGCAACAGGGACTCGAAACTGGTCTTGGAGGGGTCGAAGCGTATCTGCACGGCTTCGGCGTGGCCCGCGTGGTTCTCATAGGTGGCGTGGGCGACGGTGCCGCCGGTGTAGCCAACCTCGATGGCGACCACTCCGGGTTGTTTGCGGAGCAGGTCCTCCATGCCCCAGAAGCAGCCGCCGGCCAGGGTGGCGAGTTCCTCCTTGGGCTCCTTCGGGGCAGCCGGAGTCTTTCCGAAGAGGGGAAGCAGGGCGCCCAGGCCCTCCTTCTGGAGGTCCTCCAGGGGGATGAAGCGCAGGGATGCGCTGTTGATGCAGTAGCGGAGCCCGCCGCGATCCCTGGGGCCGTCATCAAAGACATGGCCCAGGTGCGAATCCACATCCTTGGACCGGACCTCGGTTCGCATCATGCCGAGGCTGAAGTCATGCTTCTCGACGACGGCCTCCCCCGCCAGGGGCTTCGAGAAGCTGGGCCATCCGCAGCCGGAGTCGAACTTGTCCTTCGAGGTGAAGAGGGGTCTGCCGCTGACGACGTCGACGTAGACGCCCTCTCGGTGCTCATTCCAGTACTCGTTGCGGAAGGGCGGTTCAGTCCCGGCCTCCTGGGTCACGTGGTACTGCATGGGCGTGAGCTTCTGCTTCAGTTCAGCGGGGCTGGGCTTCCTGAATTCCGTCACCTTGTCCTCTCGGGGGGTCTGGGGCACCGCATCTGCGGGCCCATGGTTGGCGGAGCCGGCGAACCCGCAGGCCGTCAGGGCCAGTGTGAAGGCGATACCGCCAAGGATCGCACGTGCTCGCAAGGAATACCTCCGCAATGCCGTTTGGATGCACGGGCGGAGGGGAATGGTACAGCCTGCCCGGGCCCCGGCCACAGGTCCGCCCGGGCCGGGTCGGAACCGGGCCCGGTTCGGCCCTCGATCTGTCCCGGTCTGCTTCAGGGGCGGGACCCACCCCTCGAGGGCGGCGGGAGCACCCGGCTGGACCTTTACCCTGGGCAGTCCCTTCGGGCCGGCCCGACTTCAGGACCCCGGCGGTCGACCGGTCCTTCAGCCGCCTCTTCCTCAGGCGGAGGTATGCAGGGGGAGCAGGTCCCCGCCCCGGGACCGGGCGCTCATAGCATGGACATTCTGGAGGGTTTGGCAACGATCCAGCGTGGCGCACCGCGGGCACCAGGAGCCTCGGTTCCGCACATTGCTGAGGGTCGCCTCCCATTCGTGCCCCCGCGCGCAGCGCCAGTGGAGTTTGTGATGGCAGTTGCCAGTGTACTGCCGCGTCAGACAACGGCCTCCCCTCGTCGTGGCAAGGCTCTCGATGGTGGCCAGGTCGGTCCGTAGCTTGTCCGCCAGCGCCTTCGCGGCGCACTGCCGGCACCAGGCGCCCATCTTCACCGAGGCGGGAGTGGCCTCCCATTCGTGGCCACTGGCGCAGCGCCAACGGAGGTGGACCTTGCTGTGCTCGTACCGGGTCGAGAGACATTCCCCGCCCCGCGCCTGGGCGACGGCCTGCATCTCATCCAACGTGAGTTTTTTCATGAGTCAGGCCTCCTGCGGTGGAGAACGGGAATGGCGATCGGCTGGTGCGGCTCGCGGGACCTGGGGGATCTGCGAGCCGCCCCCTCCTGATTGCAAGGGGACCCGACAACCTGCTCGGCGACCGGGCCCCTCCAACAAACCACTGGGACCCATGGGGCCCGGCGGACCGGGCCCCGGAGGTCCGACGACTAGAAGTTCATGTGGACGGTCTTGATGTCCGCGATGGTTCCCGTGCCATGGCAGATCAGGCACTGTTCCGCCTGGCTCGGCAAGGTTCCGGCGGCTGGACGGGGGGCATTGAAGGAGCCGCCATTGCCCTTGATGTGGGCGATGGCAAGGGGCGCATCATGGCAGGCCACACAGGCCGCCGCGATCGGGGAGGTCACCAGCGAATTGGCCTGGGCCGGGGTGATCGTTGCGCCGGTCGCCGCGATGGCTGCGCTGTAGGCATTTCCATAGGTGGTGCCGGGGGTCACCCAGGGAGCCACCGCGATGTTCACTCCGGTTCCGCCGCTTGAGACGCCCCGGAAGTCCAGGGCATCGCTGGCCGCGCCGACATAGGCGATGGTCGGGCCAGAAGTGCCCGAGACGTAATCACCCACCTTCGCGATGTAGCCGGCCGTGCTGGTCGTCCACAGTAGGTTCGGAATGGCGGCAGCGTTGGTGCTGTTGCTGAAGTCATAGGAACCGGGCACGTGGCAGGCTTCGCAGTCGTTGAGGAAGCCCGGGTAGGTGATGTCCCAGTACTTGTCCCCAGCGGAGGCTTCCCAGGAGAAATTGTTCGCACGCATGCCGCCCGCATGGAGAGAGTGGACCGCGTCCTTGATGTTCGCCCCCCAGCCGCTGCCGGCATTCGCCTTGTTGACGTTGTGGCAGAAGGTGCAGGTGGGGGCGTCGTTGCGCTGACCGGCGTGGTAGACGCTGCCGGTGAACACACCGAGCACCGCATGGCAGTCGTTGCATTTGGAATTGGTGACGATGGCTCGACGGGTGGCCTTGGCGGCAGTCGCCTGGGCGGTGCTGAACAAGGTGGTGGGCAGCGTGCCACTGAGGGCGACGGTGGCATTGGGCGCAGGAACGGTCACGCCCCCCTGGCCGCCGCCGGCGGTGAAGGTGCCGACACCGGTCCACACCAGCGGCGTGAACGGATAGCCGGGAACGTCAGTCTGGGTCAGGGGCATGGTGGTCTTGGGGGCATAGGTGTAGCCGATACCGCCGGTGACCATCCTGGCGTCGTTGGGCACGATCACGCCCGTCATGGTCAGGGTGTAGTAGCCGGAGGAATCAGGCTGGCTCAGGGTGCCCTTGGAGGTCGCGCCGAGGGCGGTGCCACCCGGGTCCTTGCCGTCATTTCGGTAGATGTTCGGGAAGAATAGGCTGGCCGTGGTGTTCCAGTCGGCGGGGGCCGCGATGCCGTCCTGGGGCCGAGCCATGGCCACATAGAAGCTGGGGCCGCTGTTCAGGGCGTAGTTGGTCCAGAAGGGACCGGCGTTGATGAGCGTTGAACTGAAGGTATTGAAATCCTTGCGGACACCATCTTCCAGGAACCGGAAGGTGAAGACCGGGTTCCCCGTGGCGTTGAGCGTCAGGGACTTCAGATCCCAGGTCACGCGGTGGGCACCGGCCGGCAGGCTGCCTGCATAGGCCGCCACGTAGGAGGCATTGGTGTTGCTGTTTTGGACGGTGGCGGCGGCGCCCACCAGGAGGAGATTCTGCGGGTTGGGAGCCACGATCGGGGTGTGGGCGGTATCGATGCTGGCCGCCGAGTGGCAACTCACGCACTTCGAATCATCAGCCTGGGCTCCCCCGGCGTGGTTGGCACCGGTGGTGAAGTTGTCGGCGTCATGGCAGGCTCCGCAGGCCAGGCGGCTGGGCACGTTCTTCCAGTTGTCGCCCTGGGGCGTGGCATAGGGAGAGGTGGCCGTCCCGTCGTGGCACATGACGCAGTTGCGCTGATCCTGGGGATAGGTGACCTCATTGAACTGGACGCCGGTGGCGCTGGGATAGGCGTAACCGGTCTTCTGCAGTTCCTCGCCCATGTGGATCTTGTGGACCAGGGTGACGAAGTTGCCTACGGCCAGGCCGTTGACCTTCACCGTCGAGCTGGTGAAGTTCCCGCTGGCGTCGACGGTGGCCTCGGCATTGCCGTACTTGCGCTGGTCGGTATGGCAGGTCACGCAGTACTGGGTGTCCACGCGGCTGGCATGCGTCTGCAGCATGGTGTGGCAGCGGTTGCAGCTGGCGATGTTCACGATCTGGCGATCGAGGTCCGTGGAGGCCACGGGCTTGCCAGTCGCGGGGATGAAGTCATAGATTAGGTCCGCAGGGCCGAGCACGGGCACCGCGGTGATCCCGCTGTTGGAGGCGTCGGGGGTGTTGGTGCTGGTGCCCCGGGCATTGCCGCCCACCTGGATCGCCACGCGGTGGGTCAGGGTCGGCTGGAAGCTCACGTCGCCGAGGTCCACCTGGACGTTGTTGCCGGTGTAGGTGGCGGCGGCCAGGGCGGTCGCGGCGGCCGTGATGTCCCGGTAGAAGGTGTACTGGTACTTGCCATTGCCCAGGTCGACCAGGGTGCCCGTGCTGTCGGTGCTGGGCTTGGCCGGGATGGAGGCGGTGGTGGTGGTGGGCATCGAGGTGACGATGTAGTTCACCCAGAAGCTGGGGCTGCCGGCGGTGCCGGGCACCAGCTTGGCGATGGTGAAGGCCAGGTTGGGGTAGCTGGCGGCCAGGGCCGTGCTGGCCTTGCTGGTGAGCTTGGCGAAGCCGACCACAGGGGTGCCGTAGGCATCGGTGATCGTGAAGTTCACGACCGGCTTCCCGGAGGCGGCGGAGACCGCGACACTCTGAACGGAGCCACTGAACCGCATGTTGGCCCACTCGGTGGGCGTCAGGGTGGCGGCGTTGACGGTCACGGTCCCACTGGTGCCATTGGTGCCATTGGTGCCGTTGGTGCCGTTGAGACCGGCGGTGCCGTTCTGTCCGTTGGCTCCACTGGAACCGTTGCAACCTACGAGCACAAGGGCGACCGCTAGGAGCCCGCATAACTGTTTCAGAGGACGCTGTTTCATGTTCCCGATCTCCTGTGGGGGTGTGGGTGAGGGGTTTGTGAGTGGCCCTTCCATGGAGGCTCCGTGGGTGGTGATTTCGTGGAAGGAAGGCTGGAAGGTCATGAAAGCTAGATGACCATCAAGTCAGAAAAGGATCATGACTTGTATCCCACAACCAACAAAAAAGGTTTAAATAAATTTTTAATACCTATTTAATTATTCTAGAATCTTTTATGATGAATTTGTGACAATTTTTAAATTTTGCTAATTAATTAATTTTATTATGTTTAGAATTTAATGAATTTGTATTTTTTAGCTATTTATTAATAAATTTTAATTTTTTTACACATTATTATTTGATCTGTTTGTGACTCCCATCACCCGATCCTGTAAGCCTCTCCCGAAGGCAGGGGCCCTGGGCTCCTGGCGCGACAAATCGAGGCCCGCACAAGGCTGAACAGGCGGATTGCGCTCGTCTGGATTGGGCCAGGGCCGGAGGTTCCAGAGACCGGATCCCCGAACCGGACGTTCCGCCAACCGCCCAGGACCCTCTCGGGGCATCGGAGTCCTTCAATTGGTTGATCGGACACCGAACTCGCTGCACCTGCTCTGCCCGGAGCACGATTGCGGCCGTTTCAGGACCGCCCCCATTTGGGCGTCATGGCGGGCCGGCGCAGCCGGGCTATCGGACGGCAGGGGCCCGAGGGCCTCCCCGGTGGCCCTCCCAACCCCTAGCCCGGCAGGTAGGCCTTGAATTCCATGTCCTCGCGGAGGATGTGATAGGTGAGCCAGTCGACCAGGGACATGGCCACGGATTTCGTGCTGACGTGGCCACCGGACTTCAGCTTGGCCCGCATCTGCCGGAGTTGGCCGATCAGATCCTCGTGCATCTTGGAATGGGCGGACCGGTCCGGGAACCCGACCTGCTCCATCACCCCTTCCTCGAACCGGAAATGCTCGATGGTGCTGGCGATGAGGTCATCCACGATCCGGACCAGCTCGGCGGGCATGCCCATCTGGATCACGTCATCGAAGTGGTTGACCAGCTCAAACAGCTTGCGGTGCTGGGCATCGAGCTCTGCGTGGCCAAGGCAGTACCGGTCGTGCCAGGACAGAAATGCCATCGGGTCTCCATGGCTTGTCGACAGCCACAGGAGACGGATCGGATGCAAGGGATGAATTCGTTAAATGGGGCCAGGTCCCGGCCGGTACCCCTGGAAGCCGTAACATGCAAAGAGGCTCGGCTTGTCAAAGCGCCAACGGCCGTCATTCTCTATATGTCGCAGGTTTCATTCCATGGCTGTTGAAGGTAGCTGCCTGCACTTGCCTAGGTCAGCAGCGGAAAGGGGAACACCATGAGCGCAGCCAAGCTTGGCGGCCGCTTCACGTTCATCGGCACCTCATTGACGGTCCATCGGATCGGCTACGGGGCCATGCAGTTGGCCGGTCCCGGCGTGTGGGGGCCCCCCAGGAACCCCGACGCTGCCCTCGCCGTCCTCCGCGAGGCCGTCGAGGCCGGTGCGAACCATATCGACACCTCGGATTTCTACGGTCCGCACCTGACCAACCAGGTCATCCGGCAGGCCTTGCATCCCTACCCGGAAGGGCTGGTGATTGTCACCAAGCTTGGGGCACGCAGACCACCGGACAGATCATGGCAGCCGTCCATCTCGCCCGAGGCCCTGACTGCCGGTGTCCATGACAACCTCCGCCACCTAGGCTTGGACACGCTCGACATTGTCAACTACCGAGTGATGGGGGCGGGCCACGGCCCCGAGGAGGGGTCGATCGCCGAGCAGGTGCGGGTGCTGGCCGACCTCCGGCGCCAGGGACTGATCCGCCACATCGGCCTGAGCAACGTCACGGCCAACCAGGTCGCGGAGGCGCAGACCATCACCGACATCGTGTGCGTACAGAACAACTACAATCTGGCCCACCGCCACGACGACGCCCTGATCAACGACCTGGCCCAGAAGGGCATCGCCTACGTGCCCTTCTTCCCCCTCGGCGGGTTCACGCCGTTGCAGTCAGCGACCCTGTCGAAAGTCGCCGGTCGATTGGGCGCCACACCGATGCAGGTCGCCTTTGTCAAGCGACAGAACTATTGACCCCCCGAACGACACGAATATTGACCCCCTTGGTTGATGTGAAGCCGATGGGATGTCCGGAGCGGAGGCCGTAGGCCGCAGCGGAGGGCATCCCATCGGTCGCGGCCTTCAGTCGGCCACTTCCGGGGCTGGCACGATGCCGGCCCGGCGCTTTTCTCGCAGGCGATAGCTCTCGCCCTTGATGGTCACGATATGGCTGTGGTGCAGTAGGCGGTCGAGGATGGCCGTGGCCACGACCTCGTCGCCTAGCATCTCGCCCCAGGCCCCCACGGGCTGGTTGCTGGTCAGCATCAGGCTCCCCTTCTCATAGCGACGGCGGATTAGGTGGAACAGCAGGTGCCCGGCCTCGCGCTCTAATGGAAGGTAGCCCAGTTCGTCGATGATCAGCAGGTGGGGCCGGGCAAAGAGGGCGATGGCCTCCTCCAGGGCTCCATGGCGGGAGGCGGCGATGAGTTGGTGGGCCAGGTCCGCGGCGTGGACGAAGCGGCAGCTATAGCCGAACTCGATGGCCTTCCGCCCGAGCCCGATGGCCAGGTGGGTCTTTCCCACGCCCGGAGGCCCAAGCAGCAGGACGTTCGTGGCATTGGCCAGGTACCGGCCCGTCTCCAACTCGGTGATGAGGCGCCGATCCAGGCTCGGCTGGAGGCTGAAGTCGTAATCCTCCAGACGGCGGTCCAGCGGGAACTTGGCCATCTGGATCCGCATCCGGGCCCGTTTCTGGTCCTTGTTCTGGACCTCCTCCCGGATCACATGGTCCAGGAACTCCAGAAAGCTCATCTCACCTTTGGCACCGGCCTCCAGCAGGCCATCCAACCGTTCCCGGGTGCTCACCAGCTTCAGGCGGGTCAGGTGGCGCTCCAGCCGCTCCATGCGGGGATCTACCATGCTTCACCTCCCACGATGGCGGCATAGTGGGCCAGGGGGCGGCGGATCTCACAGGGCTTCGCTGAAGCTTTCGCCCCACCCACCAGACCCTCCACATGCCCAGGGTCCTCGATGACCTGGTGGCGACCCGGGTGCACCGTGTGCTCGGCGATGACCACACCACGGGACATTACCTGGATCAGTTCGAACTCGACCCTGACCTCCAGGGTGATGCCCACGAACTGAGGCGGGACGCTGTAGCGGTTGGTGTCCACATCGATCCGACCATCGCTGGCCGCCTTCCGCGTGAAGTGCCTGATCCGTAGGTGGCTTGGGTGGTTTCCCACAGGTTTGAGGGAAGCCTTCTCCATCTCGAACCGGTCGATGGGTCGTTCATGGGTGGTGCCATGCACCCGCACATCGGCCACCTCCCGCATCCACCAGGTCAGGTGCTCATCCAGAGCCTCGTCGCTCTCCCATTCCAATCGGCCCAGAGCGTTCCCTTTGGCATACCCCACGCCGTTCTCCACCTTTCCTTTGGTCCGGGCGCGGAAGGGTTGGCAAGCCCTCGGCACCACGCCCCAATGCCGGCAGAAAGCTTCGAACTCGGGGTGGAACTGGGGCCTTCCCCCTTTGCGTCCCAGCACCAGGGGCTTTGCGTTGTCCGTCAGGACCTCCTCGGGCACGCCACCGAAGTGCCGGAAGGCGTGTTCAAGGCCCGTGATCCAGTCCCGCTGACGCAGGCTGCCGGAGATCTCGATGTAGCACCGGCGAGAGAAACCCAGGGTTGCCACGAACACACAGCGTTTCTGGCGCTCGCCCCCGATCAGTAGCCACTTCTCCCCGAAATCCACCTGCATCTGCTTCCCGGGCATGGTCTCGAATCGCATGGTCGCCTTCTGCGCCCGCTCCCAGGCCTGGCGGAAGGGCTTAACCTCCCGCTCGACCGTCCGCAGGCTCACGGCGATCCCCCTGGACGCCAGTTCCTGCCGCAGCACGTCGGAGTTCCGAACCCCAGCGTGGAACCGAGCTCGGATCCAGTCCCGATGGGGCGTCAGAATCCCTGGGCGGCCCTGGTCTCCCCCATACCGGCGGCTCTCACCTGACCTGAGCCAGTCCCGGACTGTATTCCGCGACACACCCGTCTCCTGCGAGATCCGCTTCGCTCCCCAACCCAAGGCCTTCAATGCGAATACCTGTGCCACTGCCCCCTCACCCAGCATAGTGGCCTCCGATCTCCGGACGCCAGGATCCTCCCTCTCCACTTCCATCGCTTCCCCCTTCCTCAGGGGGTCAATATTCGTGTCGCCAGGGGGTCAGTTTCTGATGTCGCCTGACAGCCTTGGCGTGGTTGCTGCACCGGTCGCCCAATATCCTGCTTATCCCGGGCACCTCCTCGGTCGCCCACCTCCGCGAGAACCTGGCTGCCTGTCAGGTGGCGCTCACGCCGGAAACCATGGTGGAACTGAACGGAATCGCCGGCGAGTCGGCGAGGGTGGAGCATTGAACACCTTTTCCTTTCCGGGTGTCCTGGACTCGGGTGCAGGGCTCCGGGCCACGCGCAGGTTCGAAAACGAAGGTGGCTTTCCCCCCGACCATGGCATCGGACCGGCCCCCTCCCCCGGGGGGCCGGGTCGAATTCGAGGGCTGGCTTGAGGCCATCACTGGCCAATGCAGGTGGGAACCGACTACCGCGCAGGTTTGCTGGCATTAGATTTGAAGACAGACCCCAGTCAGCCCTCGCGTTCGCCCTTCCCAGGCGGAAAGGTCACCGCCTTTGAAGGGACGAAGGAAGGATTCAGTCTCCACGTTTTGCGCCGATAAGCTGAATCAAAGACACCTCAGGAGGTATTCATGCGCCGTGCAGGTCGCTTCTCTGTCATTTTGCTGATTGCGATGGGCCTTCAAAGCCAGGATTTGCCGGTGGCCGCCCAGGCTAAGTTCCTGAAGAGCCTCCTTTCCGCCGCCGGCCAGTTCGGCTTCGCCTGCGGTGATCCAGCCCTTAGGCCTCAATTGGAGGCCAACGGTGTCTCAGTGTCCCCAGGATTTAAAATGGCCTGGGCGGGTTCCGAAGCGGAGGCCAGAGCCCTGAAGGCCGAAGGGAAGATGGTGATCGTTCCCCGGATCCCATGGCTTAAAACGGGCGGGTCCATCGCCATCGTCGAGGAGGATGGCAAACCAGCAATCTACCTCAACTCAGCCAATGTCAAAGCCTCGGGTACGCAGCTTCCTGATGTCATCCTCAAGATGGCAAAGAAACCAAAATAGTTCCATTTTCGATACATCTCTCTTACCAATTCACAGATCTGTTCTGTCCAGCCTGCCTGCTTCCAGGCCCAGGACCCGTGGCGGGTCGAGACCCCGTTGCAGGTCCGGACCTGGACCCCAGCGCCCTGGTCACCATCGTGCGGTTCCTTAGGAGGCACCGCGGTTGAATACAGGCCACGGTGGAGGGTGGACGCTGGTTCATAGCCTGCGACTACGTTTACACCCAGCAGAGGCCGATCTGGCTGGCCTGTGCCCTGCCCCAATCCTATGGCACGGAGACTAACTGGTTTCGTCCGCCCGTAGGCGACGTGCGAAGCCGAGGAAGCGAGGCGACAATAGAATACGGAAGGCGGGAGAGGCGGGGGCCGAGTTGAGCGCAGGGTTAGGCCGAGGTTCAAAATAGCTGGATTGAATTCCTTCTTGCAGCTTCACGCATTTTAGCAACCACGGGATGTGAAAACCAAAGGCCAATGATTCGAACCTTGGGTATAAACATGATTGAATTTCCGAATTCCGTCGGCTGTGCGAAATGGACAGTTACCGGGTGAGTATGATTCCAACGCCACTCAGTCACCTTACTGATTTGGGTGAGCGGAATTTGGCATTGCCTCCGCGTGTTTGAAACATAGAGAAATGTATCATCCATGCGAACGACCTTGAACCTAATCCAAGTTGAAGAGATGTATGCAGCCCCAACGAGCCAGACAAACAAGATCCCGCCCCTGCCTCCCAGGGGGATTATTTCCCCTTCCAAAAACCTCAAGGAGATAGCTCCAATCCCGAATCCCCCGGTCCATAAGACTGGGAAGATGAATTTATAAATGAAAGTCCAATCGGATGAGAGTTCTTCTGGAAGTTCGTTCATGTGCGTTGCCTAACGAATGAAGCTGGCCGGCCACGCCTGCACCGAGGCAATGAACGAAGCCGAGGAAG
>Ga0316221_1000110_pt1 | contig 114377 bp, 97 predicted proteins | sample TBH18007metaG_FD_206003 | JGI IMG/M metagenome (GOLD analysis project Ga0316221, IMG submission 206003) | Freshwater microbial communities from Trout Bog Lake, Wisconsin, USA - TBH18007 | ecosystem: Environmental > Aquatic > Freshwater > Lake > Hypolimnion/Profundal zone | place: USA: Wisconsin... | reverse complement strand
AAAAACGGGCCGCCGGATATTAAAGGTTGGGGATTTTGATCAAACCGGCGAGCTCGCTGCGCTCACCGCCAAAAACCCAACCCTAAGCGGCCCCTCTGAGGCGACAACTATCCTGACACAGGGGGCTTTAAAAAACTATTTAATATGTGTAGTGAGCTGTATAAATGCCATTAATGGCACTTGACTCTGGGCGATGTTGCTGCTATAACCTTGCCATGATAAGTCAACGGATACCCAAAAAAACAGATGAACGTTGGGTATGGATAAAGGGCCAATTGGAACTCAGGGGTGAATCGTTTGCCTCAATGGCCAGAGAGTTAGGTGTAAGCCGTCAGGCGGTGCGTAGCGTGCGTGAAGCACCGTACCCTAAGATGGAAAAGGCCATAGCAAAGAAACTCGGCATGCAAGCTAAAAACCTGTGGCCCGAGCGTTATATAACTTAGGGCATGCAGTTGCTAACGTCAATCTATTTTCAATGTAGCTTGAAACTGGGAATGTATATCTGTGGAAAAGTGTGGTCTCCCAGAATGCAAGCCCAGCGATTTGCCGCTGTAGAAGGATATTACCGCCTATCCGGCGACAATGCCCTCAAAAAACTTCAGATTGACAGCGCATAACCGTGAGCAATATATGGCGCAATAAAAGGCCCAGAGCACTTATATGATGCTACATTCCTTACCATTAGGTGCGTTCGACGACATAAACCTGAGATGTTTAGTTTTTTGTAAAGAAATTTGGTTATTGCTAACGTGAAAGAAGAATGATGTGGCATAAATGGCGATTGAGACGGGGAAGGGGGTTACGTCTTCTGAGGTGCATCCGGCTTTTTGGGGGGAACGGCTCTGATCCCGGGAAAAGAGAAGTAGTTGCTGTCCATGAAGCCGTAACTCATTCGCTTAGCACTTGGATTTTGTTGTTAATGCCTTCAGGATTTCGGTGTGGAGAGACCACTCTATTTCATGCAGTAACCTGGGTCAACCGTTTGAAGTCTTCTAGCGGCTTTTACTTGTTCTCCACAGCTTTTCGTCAGCACTGATCCAAAAAAATATCCATAGCACCTATGAATAGCCATAACTGCTTGAGCTCTTCCTTGAGTAGGCAGTCCGTGGGGAGTGCGGCTCGTGATAGTCAACTCAAAACTACCCCCTAACCCGGCTCTATAGTCGAAAGGGTAGCCGACCAGCTAAGGCAGCCTAACAACAACTCTTCCGCGGCTTTCTCCCCTCAGTATCGACTGTATCTTTTCCTCTAAACCGTTTAAATCGACCTCGGTAATCATTTCTTCCAAATGCTTCGGCTTCCATTCGTTGGACAGTTTTCTCCAAACTTTATCGCGAGTGTCGCCAGAGCAATTGGCAGAGTCTATGCCGATGAGACGCACCCCCCGTAGGATGAAAGGGTAGACGTTCAAACTTAGATCCGGTGAGCCGACCAGGCCGCAGGCGGTGACCGCCCCCCCATACTGGGTAGCCTTGATAGCGGCAGCCAAGGTATCACCTCCGACGACATCTACGACTCCGGCCCAACGTTCTTTCAGCATCGGACGATCCGCTCCTAATGTCACATGTTCGCGCTGTATTACGTCCACCGCTCCCAGGCCTCGAAGAAAGCCTTCGTCGGCGCTTTTCCCTGTAGATGCCACCGCTCGGTATCCTGCGCGGGTAAGGATGGCGACTGCCATGCTTCCGACACCGCCTGTGGCGCCGGTAACCAGGATGTCACCGTGAGCAGGAGTAACCCCTGCCTTTTCCAGTTCCAGTACCGAAAGGGCAGCTGTGAAACCTGCGGTTCCAAGCGCCATGCTCTCGCGAAGAGTGAGCCCTTTTGGCAGCCGAACGGCCCAAGCTGACGGGATACGGACATAGTCACCCCATCCGCCATCAGTTTCCATTCCCAGATCATATCCCGTGACGATTATCTGGTCACCTTGTGCAAATGCTCCGCTTTCACATGATACAACTTCCCCTGCCGCGTCGACGCCGGGCGTATGGGGGAACTGCCGCGTTACGCCAGGATGACCCGTAGCAGAGAGGGCGTCCTTGTAATTGAGGGAGGAGAAGCGTACCCGAACCAGCAAATCTCCTGGAGGCAGATCGCAGATGGACCGCTCCTTGATTTCTCTAACGAACTGCCGGTCCGTGGCCTTCTCCACCACTAGCGCCATGAATTGTGTGGCATTGTCCATATAAGCCTCCTCTCGGTAGACGGAATTTAGAGCTTAAAATTAATGTAAAACAAATTATTGCTGACATGGGAAACAGGATGTGTCAATGACTTTGAGACGCCTACCATTCGAATTTAATGTAGCTCTTTTTAGCTCGTCGCCGGTTTGGGTGGATTGATCCATACGGCTTTCGGCATGGACTCGTGTGTTGCCGGCTTCCTGACGAACCGCTCCGGAGTCAATTCATAGGCTCTGTCCAGAACGGTCTGACGCGAGGCGATCAAGGATTCTGCTTTACCGTAATGGACCGCTGATGGTGGTAAAAGGCAGATCCCCGTGTGCTTATGCTCGTCGTTGTACCAGGGGAAGAATTCTCGACAAAAGAGCCTGGCATCCTCAATGCTGCCGAATCGGTCTGGAAAATCCGGGCGATATTTCAATGTCTTGAATTGGGCCTCCGAAAAGGGGTTGTCATCGCTCGTGTATGGTCGCGAATGCGTCTTTGTCACGCCCAAATCCGCCATTAGGAAAGCCACCGGTTTTGACTTCATGGAAGAGCCTCGATCGGCGTGAATCGTTAGCTGCCCGCGCTGGACGTTCTGCTTCGCGCAGGCCGCTGCGATCAGTTCCTTCGCCAAAGCAGCAGATTCGCGGTGGGCCAACATCCACCCGACGACATATCGGCTGAAGATGTCGAGGATTACGTAGAGATAGAAGTAGCTCCACTTCACCGGTCCCAGCAATTTGGTGATATCCCATGACCAGACCTGGTTCGGCGCGATGGCCAACAGTTCCGGCTTCTTATAGGCGGGGTGGCTCAGCTGATCCCGTCGCTCCTTGACCTCGGCGTTATCGTCGAGAATCCGATACATAGTGCGGGCAGAGCAAAGGTAGCGGCCCTCGTCCAGAAGCGTGGCATACACTTCCAGCGGTGCTTTGTCCTGAAAACGCTCGGAATGCAGGGTATCCAGCACTTCATGTCGTTTCGGTTCTGAAAGGGCGCGTGGTGGAGCCTTCCGTCGCCTGGGAGTCTCTGGGCTGTCAGTTTTTCCTCGATGCCGGTACACGCTGGCACGCGATATCCCGAAGGATTTGCAGGCCGTCTTGGTCCCCACGTCAGGGGCTAGCTTGTCTACGGCTGCCATCAGTCGATCTCGTTGTCCGGCGGCGTCGCCAGGGTGATCCCCAGGATCTGTGAGACTTTTTTTTGGATATCAATGATCAATTCGGCTTGTTTCAGTCGCTGCTCTAGGCGTGAATTCTCCTTGCGAAGCCGTTCGTTTTCCAGGGTCACGGGATCAACGATAGCGGCCTTACGACCTCGATGTTTGGGAGCTAATGCCGCCAAACTGCCATCATCCCGCTGACGGCGCCAATTGGTAAGGTGGGAGGAATAAAGTCCCTCTTGCCGCAGGAGTTCACCAATACTGCCTGGATCCTTGCAGGCATCGGCCCGTTGCAAAATGCTCAGTTTGTACTTGGCCGTGAATCGACGCCTGACAGCCCTGTCGCTGACCTCCGGATCAGGTACCTTGGTGGATTCGGCGGACGAAACCAATTCCGCCCCTTCGATTGCACTCGCCCTTCGGGCTCCCGCACTCTCAGGCGCGGGTCTCAAAATCTCAACTGCCATGGTTCAAGCCTCCCCGCCCTACAGTATATACCGGGGGGGGTAAGTGTCTCACCTATATTGTCACAGAGGGCGGATCTCCTCCACTGCCACCTGACTTTGTCGATTTAAAATAAATTCGGACTGACAAAGGTCTCAAAGTAGCCTTTATTTTGTCGATTTTATATCACCAAAATAATTTGGCGAATTTTTTGTCGATTCTGATAGCTAAAGCAAACAAGATGTCAAGTATTTCAGGTGATTACATGCGAGAATTGTGCACCACCACGCATACCCCCTTCCGGGGGGTTCGGCTTGAGCGACGAGTAGTGCACCCGGACCAGGAGCTCCCCTTGCGGCAGTTCGTCCACGGATCTGCTTTTGATCTGCCGGGTGAACTTCCCGGGGGCGCTCTCTTCGACTACCAAGGCAACGAATTTTTCGGTCATGGCGTCTCTCTCCTTGTGGTAGGCCGGGCCCTCAGCAGACCCGGACGATCTCGAAATCCCTTTTCAGCCGGTTTATCCCCAGGTTCACCGCGTCTCCCACGCACTTGCCGATCAGGTCGTTTCCCAGCGGCGAGCCCGGCGTGATGACCAGGATCTCCTCCCCGTCCAGGTTGAGTTTCATGCCCCCCTCGTCGGGACCGATGAAAACGGTCCTGGTTTCTCCGTCCTCAGCCTCAAGGGTGACCAGGGCGGTGAGGCGGATCGGCGCGTCCTCCTCGAAAACCTGCAGCGTCAAGGTGCGGTAGGCGTGCAGCGCGCGCTTGATCTCCTGGGCGCGATTGGCCTGGCCCTGGGCGACGTAAGAGGCCTCCAGGCTCAGCGTGTCGTACTTGTTGTCCGGTATGTTCTCCTCGTGAATGGATGCCTCATGTGCGGTTTTGGCGGCGATGGAGAAAACCGCAAGATCTGCGGCCAGACGCTCGATTATGAGCTTATGAATCCGTTTCTTTTTGCTTGTTCTGATGGGAAGCACCTTCCTGTCGGTAATGTATTGGTTTTTTCCTTAGTCACTTGAAGGTGGCGAGGATGTATTCGGCGATCTCGAGCGCGTCCTTATCCGGCAGGTCCTTGGGGTCGAATCTGGTCATGCCGGGACCGGGTTTGCGCATTTTAGCGACGATTTCTTGGGCTGTGGTGATGCCGTTTGCTCTCAGGGTCAGCACCCGGAGGTCCTTCGCCGGGGTGACGATGTTCCTGCCTCCGGGATGGCATTCGGAGCAGTTGGCCTCGAAGGCGGAGGCGCCTGCCGAAGGCGCGGCCAGGATGGTTGATGTTGTCATGCAGTTAAGTGCGAGCGCGAGTGCGCAGAGAACCACCAACCTTTTCATAATGCTCCTCCCCTTGCAACAGCGAAATAAGGAACAAGACCCAGACCCGGACCCGGACCGTCGGGTTCCAGTGCAGCCCGTGCGATACTATAACTTCCCGATGCATCTGTCATCCGCAAATAATTACCCGGTAACCGACCGCGCCTGCGGCCGGGTTTTGTCAACGACCTAGGGGTTGTCTTCGGCAGCGCAGGGCGACCGCCGGTCGCCCCTACATGTCGGTTATCGGTATGGTACCGTAGGGGCGACCCGCGGTCGCCCTGCACTTTCTCTGGAATCACGATCTTCCGCTGGAGTGATTCCTCCCCTGGGATCAGGTGAGAGCAGTGGTATACTCATTATTTACCTGCCTATGTCACTGCTAATAACTGCGCAATCATTATACCAGCCGGAAATGGGGGGAAGACCATGAAAGCAATAATTGTCGACAGATGCGGGGAGCCGGAGGTGATGCGGATGGGGGAAGTGCCCGATCCCGTCCCGAGCAAAGGTCAGGTGCTGGTCCGGGTTCATGCCGCCGGGGTCAACCCGGTGGATACCTACATCCGGTCCGGACTCTACTCGCAGCCCATTCCACCACCCTATACCCCGGGAATCGACGGCGCCGGGGTCATCGAGGCGGTGGGGCCGGGCGTCAAACACCGCAAAGCCGGGGATCGCGTCTATGTCGCCTGGTCGCTCAGCGGAACCTACGCGGAGAAGGTCCTTTGTGCCGAGGCCCAGACCCATCCGCTTCCTGAAGGGATTTCTTACTCCCAGGGGGCGGCGCTCGGCGTGCCGTACGGGGCCGCCTACCGCGCCTTGTTCCAGAAGGCCCACGCGCTCGCGGGCGAGAACCTGCTGGTGCACGGTGCAAGCGGTGGCGTCGGGATTGCCGCAGTGCAGTTGGCTCGCGCCGCGGGAATCGGGGTCATCGCGACCGTGGGAAGCGAGGAGGGACGCAAGCTGGTGCTGGAGGCGGGAGCGCATAGCGTACTGAACCATCACGATGCGGACCATCTGGCGAAAACAGCCGAGCTTACTTGCGGGGCCGGCTTGGACGTTATCCTGGAGATGCTTGCCAACGTAAACCTAGGAGCCGACCTCGGGGTGCTCGCCACCGGTGGGCGGGTCGTGGTGGTCGGCAGTCGCGGCAAGGTGGAGATCGATCCTCGCGACGCCATGTCGCGCGAAGCCGTCATCATGGGGATGACTCTCTTCAAGGCGAGCGACCGCGAACTTGCCAGCATGCACGCGGCCTTCGTCGCGGGCATGGAAAACGGCACGTTGCGCCCGGTGGTTAGCCGCGAACTGCCGCTTGCCGAGGCGGCCCGCTCACATCATGAGGTGATTGAAAGCAGCACATTGGGAAAAATTGTTCTGATCCCCTGAAGTCAGGGAGCTTCCCGGATCAAAGCTGGAGAAATTATCATCTAAGTGATCGAATAAATACAATCTTCAGGGACGGACAAAGTAAGTACGGCTCAGGCGCCAAGCCTTGCAGTATGGGACCCCGGGGGGTACAATTAAAGCTGGGAGTTGCTGCGAATCTCGGATGGGGTAGGACTCAAAGGAGGTTGGCTATGCAGGGATACGAACTGGTAAAGGAGATCGAGAAGGAAAGAAGTGCACATCCTGACCGTATATTTATCAAGTGGTGGCGCAAAGAGGAAGACTTCATCGACTTCGACCTGGTGCCGAGGTTCCTGGAGACTCTCAACTATGCGAGCGAGATCTCGGGTTTCGAGCTGATTGACCAGGAAAAGATGTGGGAAACCCTGGAAAGCCGCTCCAAGGGAAGGGTGAGCAAGGTGCAGCGTAACGGCGGATGGGTGGTGTTATGGACGCCCCCGAAAGGGGCGGAGACCGAGATCACCTGCACCGAATGCGCCTATACACCGGACACGCTGCTGAAGATTCTGGATGCCGAGACCAACGATAACTACGTCGACTGAGCCCCGCAACGGCCGCCGAAGAGCAAAAAAGCGACCCTTTGCAAACGGCAAACCATCAAAGTGAGCGGCGGCGCGGAAGTCCCGCGCCGCCCGTCTCGTGTAAGTCCAGCCTTGTGTAGGGGCGCATCATCATGCGCCCGGGCTCGTCCGGCTGAAAATCCCCTTACTATCGTCTGGCTTTCCAGTATTCACCTGCCCTTGGCGAGCATCTTGAAGAAATCGAGCACCTTGTCCGGGTGTTCGGAAGCCTTCGGGATCTTGGGCCAATGCTTGATGACCGTGCCGTCCGGGCCGATGACCACGGTGGAACGGATGCTCCCCACGGTCGTCTTGCCGTAGGCGATCTTCTCGCCGTAGGCGCCGTACGCTTTCATGACGGCCGCGTCGGGGTCCGAGAGCAGCGTGAAAGGGAGCTTGAACTCGCAGACGAACTTATCGTGGGACTTGAGGGAATCCTTGCTGACGCCGACCACCACGCCGCCCAGTTGCTCGAAGAGCGGCTGCAGTTCGCGAAAACCGATCGCTTCAGCGGTACATCCCGGCGTGTTGTCCCTCGGGTAGAAGTAGAGCACCAGAATCCTGCCGGCATAGTCCTTGAGTGAATGAAGCTTCCCGTCGCTTCCCTGCAGCTTGAAATCCGGTGCGGCTTGTCCTTCCAAAAACATGTCATCCTCCAGTATTTTAAATTCCCTACCCCGCTTCTCCGTACCATAGCAGAGCGCGGTGGAAACGGCAAGAGATGGGCTAGCGGTTGCCTCCTGCGGCGAATCGCGCTATGCTGCGCTGAACGCAGCAACCGGAGGAAGCTATGAGTGGCGCAACCATGCATGCCCTGGCAGTTGAGGGTCACGAGCCTTGGCACCATTTTGCCGGTCTGCTGCTGGTTATTCTGCTGGCGGTGCTGCAGGGGAGGGTCGGCAGGATCGGCAGTTTCTGGCAGATCTGCTGGGCCCTGCCCGGTACCATACTGCACGAATTCGCCCACCTTATCGTCGCGGCTGTCACCGGCGGGAGGCCGGTCGGATTCAGCGTCATACCGCGCCGGGACCGCGGTGGGTGGCTGCTCGGTTCCGTGACCATCAGCCGTCCCGGGCCGGTCTCAGCGCTTCCCTCCGCCCTGGCGCCGCTTGCCCTGAACGCCGTCGCCTACTATCTCTACCTGAGCTGGGGGCGCTGGTTCCCGCCGGACCTCCCGCACACGCTGCTGATGTACGCCGCAGTCTATCTCTTCTGCTACAGTTCCATCCCTTCCGGACAAGACGTCAGGGTCGCGCTCTCCAGCCCGGTCGGCCTGCTGTTCTATTCTGCCCTGGGCGGAGGGGCCTGGCTCCTGCTGCATTGACGGCGTAATCCGGCTATCTGCTGACCGGCATTCCCAGAGCCCCTTCCTGGAAGTTCCTGAGAGCATGGCCAAAACGTGAGAGGAGGGCCACAGCGGCCCTCCTCTTGTCAGTTCCAAGGCAATTGTGCTGAAGCGGTCAGCTTTTGGCGGGCAGTCTCTCGAACTCCTTGCGCGAGCGCACGATGCAGTCCTCCACGGCCATGCCCGCGAAGTAGTTGCCGGTCACGAAGAGCTTTTCCTTGGCGATGCTGCTGTCGATTGCTTCGGTGAGCTTGCCGTGTCCCAGGACGGGGGAGGGGAGGCAGCTCTCACGCTGGACCGCCTGCTCCAGGTCTTCGGGCTTGACGCGCAGCACCTGGGCGATCCGTTTCAGTTTGGCCTCGAGCGGGAGGCGGCCGGACTTGAAGTGGAAGCTGAAGCCGCGCAGGCTCGGGTGGGGCACGGTATCCCGGGACACGGCGGAGTAGAAATCGTCGTTCGCGGGTATGATGCCGGCCAGCAGGGGGATCGTGAGCTTCTCCCGGGCGACCGCGACGCCGACCGACTCAATGTTCTCCACCTTGATCCGGCCCAGCACCCCCGAGAGCTCGGGAGCGATCTCGGCGGCCAGCCGCGAGGCCTCCGGCGGCGGGGTGGCGAAGGCGAGCCGTTCGCCCTCGAAGCTGCGACCGTCGCTGAGCTCAACCGCGTAGCGACCGGCGCTCTTGGAGATGCGGCTCACCTGGGCCTCGGTCACCAGGGTAACACCGGGAATCGCGGAGATCCGGTCGGTGACGCTGGAAAGCCCACCCTGCAGGGTGAAGCTCTTCAGCACGTCCTTTCTCCTGGGACGCTTGTTGAACAGCATGTCGGCCGGAAAGTCGTTGGCACGCTGGGAGATGACCGCGTTGAAGGCCGGGGCGAAGACACGCTGGTAGTTGCTGCGTCCGACAATCCGGCCGTAGTAGGACTCGACGCTCTCGCCTTCCTTCTTCAGGGTGAACAGGTGCCAGCCGGAAGCGATCAGCTCCAGGAAGGAGAGCTGCGAGGTGATGGATTTGATCTCGTTGTCGATCAGCATCTTGAAGGAGACCTTCTCCCGCGCCAGGATGCTCCCCATCAGCCCGTACTGCTCCATGAGCCCGATCAGCCCCCCGTAGGAGTTGTAGCAGGTGTGTGCCCCGAGCTCCAGCCAGAAGTCCGCCGCCTTCCCCTCGAAGCGGTGCGAATGGAAGCAGCCGCCTACCCGCCCGCTCTTCTCTATGACAAGCGTGCTGAGTCCCGCAGCCGCGGCATAACTGGCGAAGCTCAAGCCGCTGATTCCGGCACCTATGACAATCACGTCGAATTGCTTCATCTGGCAGCTCCTGGTGGTTTAAGTCTGGATTAACATGGGATATATAAGCCCGCCTGACGCCGCTTGTCAAGTTTACAATGGTTGACAAGCGACCATGCACCGTTTACATTCTGGGAAGCGGATCATACGGAAGATAAAAGGACTTTTATCATGGCTCAAAGGGATTATTACGAGGTGCTCGGTGTCAAAAAGGGCGCCTCGATCGAGGAATTGAAGAAGGCGTACCGCAAGCTCGCGGTCAAATACCACCCGGACAAGAACCCCGGCGACAAGCAGGCGGAGGACCGTTTCAAGGAGATCAACGAGGCGTACGCGGTGCTGTCGGACCCGAAGAAGAAGGAGCAGTTCGACCAGTTCGGTTCCAACAACTTCCACCAGCACTACTCCCAGGAGGACATCTTCAGGGGGTTCAACGTCGACGACCTCTTCAAGGATCAGGGCTTCGGCACGGACGACATCTTCTCCCGCATCTTCGGTGGCGGCATGCGCCACCAGCGCGGCGGCCAAGGGCGCATGGCGGCCAAGGGGGAAGACTACAACATGGAGATCCAGGTCACATTCCGGGATGCCTATGACGGCGCCGACAAGCGCATCGCCTATCTGCGCGACGGGGCCCGCGAGGAGCTCTCGGTGAAGATACCGGCGGGGATCGAGAGCGGTACCAAGCTGCGGGTTGCCGGGCGCGGCGGTTCCGGGCGCGGGGGCGGCCCGGCGGGAGACATCTTCCTGACGGTGAACGTGGGGGCTGACGCCCTGTTCCAGCGCGAGGGGGCCGATATCGTGCTGCCGCTGGAGGTGCGTTTCAGCGAGGCCGCGCTGGGCGGCACGATAGACGTGCCGACCATGGAGGGACCCAAGCGGATCAAGATTCCGGCGGGGATCCAGACCGGCACCAAGGTGAGGCTGAAGGGGCACGGCTTTCATCAGCCCGGCAAGAAGGAGAGGGGTGACATGTACGTGCGGATCGGGGTGAAGGTGCCGGAAAAACTGACCCCCCGCCAGCGGGAACTCCTGGAGCAGGCCGCCAGCGAGGGGCTGTAATAAAAAAAGTTCTACGTTCTAGGTTCTAGGTTGAAACCCAGAAGCCAAATCTAGAACGTAGAACTTAGACTTAAGACGTGGAACGTAGAACGTAGAACGTAGAACGTAGAACGGTTTCTACCTGATCTCGACCGGCACGCTGGCCCGCAGATCCTTGACCCACTGGGCAAAGCGCTCGTCTGCCTTCTTTTTGTAGAGGAGCTCTTCGATATCCCCCTTCACCTCGCTCAAGGGCTTCCCGGTGCTCTGCGACCTTTCCTCAAGCTTTATGATGTGCAGACCGGCCGGACTCAAGACCAGCTCGCTCACCTCGCCGGGCTTCATGGCGGCCACGCTGTCGCCAATCTCCGGCAGCATGTCCGCCTTCTTGAAGGTCCCTAGGTCGCCGCCGTCCTTGGCCGCAGCCGGGTCGTTGGAGTAGGTCTTGGCCAATTCGGCGAAATCCTTCCCGGCGCGCGCCTGCTTCAGCACGCCGGCGGCCACCGCCTCCACCCGCGCCAGTTCCGCCGCCCCCCCCTTCTTGTCGATCTTGAAGAAGATGTGCCGCGCCCGGAACTGCTCGACGGCGCCGTACTTGGCGCGGTTCGCCTCGTAGTACTCGCGGATCTCCTGCTCGCCTACCTGGATTTTGGAGCGGACCTCCTGGCTCATCAGCCTCAGTCTCTCCAACTGCTCCTTGAGCTGGGTCCGGTACTGCTCGAACGTGAGCCCCTGCCCGGCAAGCGCCTGGACCAGGGCCTCCTGGGTCATGTTGTTCTGCTTCTTCACGTCGTCGATGGCGAGCTTCACCTCTTCGTCCATCACCTTGATGTCGAGCTCGCGAACCTTCTGGTCGATGAGTTTCTTGTCCACCAGCCGGTTAAGGGCGGCGCTCCTGAGCCCCATCTTCTCGGAAGGGGGGAGCTTTTCCTGCTCCTTTTGCATCAGCTGGTACTCTTTGTCCAACTCGAAGGAGGTGATCACCTCTTCGTTCACGACCGCGGCGATGCCGTCGATGACCTGGGCGTGGGAGAGGCCGGGCTGCAGCGCCAGGAGGGCGAGGAGGGTGATGCCGGTGAGGATCTTTGCCATTGGTTTCTCTCGATTCTTTGATTGCCTGCCGGTGAGCAAAAAACGGCCGGGCCTAAGGCCCGGCCGCAGGTGTTGTCGGTATGAACTGTCTCGTTACGGCTTCGTGGCCGAGGCCGGTACTGCGGCAGGCTCGGTCTTGGCAGCAGGCTCAGCCTTGGCATCTTCCGGCTTGGAGCTCTTGAGGCCCTTCAGGGCGTCTTCCTTGATGGAGATTTTGGCCTCTTTCTTCAGGTCTTCCTTGAGCTTCTTGAAGGTCTCCTGCTGCTTCTCGGGGGCGATGGCCGCCTTGATCTGGTCCTTCACCTCATCGAAGGAGCGGGTGCCGGCCGGGCGTTTGCCGGTCGCCTTGATGATGTGGAAGCCGAACTTGGTGGGGACGATGCCCGAGGTGGACCCTTCTTTGAGCGAGAAGGCGACCTTCTCGAAGTCGGGGAGCATGGAGCCCTTGCCGAACCAGCCGAGATCGCCACCCTTGGCGGCCGCGCCGTCGATGGAGTGCTTCTTGGCCAGGTCCTCGAAGTTGCCGCCCGCCTTGAGCTGCTTCTCGATATCCTTGGCCTCCGCCTCGGTCTTCACCAGGATGTGGCTCGCCCTGATCTGGTCGCCGGTCTTGAACTTGTCTTCGTTCTTCTTGTAGAAGGCCTGCAGCTCGGCGTCGCTCACGTTGGCCGACTCCTCAACCTTCTTCTTCAGGAAGGCCTCGACGATGACCCGCTTCTTGAGGTCCTCCAGCTTGGCGGCGACGGCGGGGCTCTTGTCGATGCCGTCCTTTTGCGCCTGCTGCATGATGAGCTCACGCACCACCATGGTGTCGAGCATTTCCTTCTTCCCCTCGGGGGTCTCGGTCATCGGCTTGAGATACGGAGGCAGGTTCTCCTGCTCCTTGTAGAACTCGGCGTCCGTAATGGTGGCGCCGTTCACTTCCGCGAGCACCACGCCGCCCTTGGACTCTTTCTTCGCCTCGCTCCCCGCCTGCTGCTTGCAGCCGGTTCCGGCGACACAGAGTGCCAGCGCGAGTAATGTGGCAGTTTTTCTGAAATGCACGGTGACTCCTTTTTAATTCAGTAAGTATCTTCCAATCCCAAGAACGCTAGCATATCAGCTTAGGAGTTTCAAGAGATTTCTGGCTTCCCGCAGCACGCCGTCGAAGGAGTTGTCGGTGATCCGCGCGTAGAGCCGGAACTCAGGCGTGAAGCGGTATTTCCCCTTTTCCTTCCGAAGTAGCGCGGTGATGGCGTCCGGCGAAACCGGGGTGCGCTCGTGGAAGGAGAGCACCAGGTCGGCCCCCGCCAGCTCGATCTCCTTCACCAGGAGCCCCTTCAAGAGGACCCGCAGGCGCATGATCTCCAGCAGGTAGACCGCGGCCATCGGGAGCGCGCCGAAGCGGTCGATGAGCTCGGCCCGGATGTCGTCGATCTCCGCCTCGTCGGCGGGCTGGGTCAGCTTCTTGTAAATCAGGAGCCGCTGGTTGGGGTCCCTCACGTAGTCTTCTGGGATGAAGGCCGGGACCTTCAGCTTGATCTCGGGCTCCACGCGCTCCGGCATCGCCTCGCCCTTGAGGGTGCGCACCGCCTCGTCCAGCAGCTCGGCATAGAGCTCGTACCCCACGGCGACGATGTCGCCGGACTGGCGCGCCCCCAGGAGGTCGCCGGCGCCCCGGATCTCCAGGTCGTGGGTGGCGATCCGGAAGCCCGCGCCCAGCTCCGTCAGGTCCTGGATGATCTTCAGCCGCTCCCGGGCGTCGGAGGAGATGGACCCCTCGCCCGGGATCAGCAGGTAGGCGTAGGCGCGCTGTTTGGAGCGCCCCACCCGGCCCCGCAGCTGGTAGAGCTGGGAGAGGCCGAAGGTGTCGGCGCGGTTCACGATCAGCGTGTTGGCGCTCGGGATGTCCAGCCCGCTCTCGATGATGGTGGTGCACAGGAGCAGGTTCGACTCGCCGTGCATGAATGAGAGCATGACCCGCTCCAGCTCCTTCTCCGCCAGCTGGCCGTGGCCTACGGCGATGCGCGCCTCCGGGACGATGCGCTTGAGTTCCTCGGCCATGGCGCCGATGCTCTGCACCCGGTTGTGCACGAAGAAGACCTGCCCGCCGCGCCGCAGTTCCCGCAGCACGGCCTCCCGGATCAGCTCGTCCGAGGAGCGCGAGACGAAGGTCTTGATGGCGAGCCGGTCCACCGGAGCGGTGTCGATGATGGAGAGGTCGCGGATCCCCATGAGCGACATGTAGAGGGTGCGCGGGATCGGGGTCGCGGTCAGGGTCAGGATGTCGACGACCGCCCGGAACTGCTTGAGGCGCTCCTTGTGGGTGACCCCGAAGCGCTGCTCCTCGTCCACGATCAAGAGCCCCAGGTCCTTGAAGACCACGTCCTTCTGGAGCAGGCGGTGGGTGCCGATGATGATGTCCACCTCTCCCTTCTTCACTCCCTCGAGAATCTTCTTCTGCTCCTGGGCGGTGCGGAACCGGGAGAGCATCTCCACCCGCACCGGGTAGTCCTTGAGCCTCGCCGCGAAGCTCTCGGCGTGCTGCTGGGCGAGCACCGTGGTCGGGACCAGGATGGCGACCTGCTTGCCGTCCAGGGCCGCCTTGAAGGCGGCGCGCATGGCGACCTCGGTTTTGCCGTAGCCCACGTCGCCGCAGACCAGCCGGTCCATCGGCCGCGGGCTCTCCATGTCGGCGATCACCTGGTCGATGGCCGCGGCCTGGTCCGGGGTCTCCTCGAAGGCGAAGGCCGCCTCGAACTCGCGGTACATGTCGTCCGCCGGCGAGAACCGGAACCCCTCCTGCACCTCGCGGGCGGCGTGGATCTTCAGGAGCTCGGCGGCCATCTCCTGGACCTCGCTCCTCGCCTTGGCCTTGGCCTTCTCCCACCCAGCGGCACCCAGGCGGTCCAGGCGCGGCTCGATCCCCTCGGCCCCCACGTAGCGCTGCACCAGGTTGATGCGGTCCACCGGGAGGTAGAGCTTGTCCCCGCCGGCGTACTCCAGCAGCAGGAAGTCGCCCTCCAGGCCGGTCAGACTCAGGTGCTCCAGACCGCGGTACAGGGCGACGCCGAAGTCGATGTGCACCATGTGGTCGCCGGGCTTCAGTTCGGCGAGCGAGGTCAGCAGCTGCTTCTTGCGCGCCTCGGAGAGGCCGCGCCGCTTGACGCGCTTGCCGAAGATCTCCTCCTCGGCGACCACGACCAGGCGCTCCGCCTCCAGGCGGAAGCCCCGGGAGATCTCGCCCACCAGGATCTCCACCCGGCCGGGGGCTCGCGTCGCGGCTAAGGGGAAGCGCTCCTCGCAGATCTCCAGCGGCAGCCGGTAGTGGGTGAGCAGCTCGTAGAGCCGGCGCGCCTGCCCGGCCTGGTGGCAGGGGACCAGCACCCGGAAGCCCGCGGCGATCCAGGACACCATCCGGTCCGCCAGCGGGGCGAGCACGCGCTCACCCTCGGAGCCTAACTCCAGCTTCAGGTCGGAGTTCTCCTCAGTCGGGAGGCGCAGCAGCGTGCCCCCTTCCCCCGCCAGCTCCAGCTGCGGCAGCAGCAGGCGGCGCCCCTCCGAAAGCTTCCCGGTAAACTGCCCCGCGCTCAGGAAGAGCTCGTCCGGCTCGCAGGTGACCGCGTCGCGCAGCTCGGAGCGGGTGACTGCGTCGGCCAGGTCCTGGGCGAAGCGCTCGCACTCCCCCTCCAGGGCGGCCGGGTCGAGGATCACCCGGATCGCGCCGGGGCCGGCGTAGTCGAAGAGGGTCTCCAGGTTCGGGTGGAAGAGCGGCTGCAGGAAGTCGATCCCCGGCGGGTAGATGGCGTGGGTGAGCTGCTCCAGGAGTTCGCGGCGCCGGTCGGCGCCGATCCCCTGGTGGTCGCAGCGCCTTTTCAGGCGCGGGGCGAAATCCTTCAGCACCGCCTCGGAGAGGACCACCTCACGGGAGGGGAGCAGCACCAACTCCTCGATCGGCTCCAGGGAGCGCTGGGAGACCGGGTCGAAGAAGCGCATGGTCTCGACCAGGTCGCCGAAGAACTCGATGCGGACCGGCTTGGGGAGGTCGGGCGGGAAGATGTCCAGGATGCCGCCGCGCACCGAGAAGCTCCCCCGGTCCTCGACGATCGGCACGTGGGCGTAGCCGAGCTTCACCAGCTTGCCGACCAGGACCTCGCGCTCGAGCTCCTCGCCGGTCACCAGGTACTGGCAGACCTCGCCCAGGACCGCGCGCGGCAGGACGCGCTGCAGGGCGCTCGCAAGCGGCACGACCAGCGCCCGGGCCCGGCCGTCCAAAAGGCGCAGCAGCGCATTGAGCCGCTCCCCGACGATGTCGGGATGCGGGGAGGCCGCCTCGAACGGGGTGACGTCCCAGGAGGGAAAGGGGAGGATCTCCTCGGGGCGCGCCGCGAAGTAGCGCAGCTCCCGGCAGAGCTCGTCGGCGCTTTCCTGGTCCGCCGTCACGATCAGAAGCGGAGCGGAGAGCTGCGGGATGAGCCGCGACAGCAGGTAGGCGGGCGCGGAGCCCTTGAGCCCGGCGACGGAGACGACGGCGCCCTCTGCCTGGAGTAGTGAGGTCACCTCGGTCAGGAAATTGGGGTTTGGCATGTTCATGTGCTGGAGCAAGGAGGCCCTTTCTGGGTCCGGCGGGGGTGGCTGGCACGTACCGGGAGAAGCATAGCAAAAACGGGGCCGCTGGTCCAGACCATAACGGCGCGATAAACTTCGGGGCGCGCACCAAATAAATAATAAAGTAATGGAGGGAGTTGCCGAATAGATTTTTATAGTGGAAATCCCGGCCTGCAGGATGCGCCGCCAAAGGTAATAGGTGAACCGATGAACGATGACGATGCCATACACTCCGACGTCCTGAACTACTTTACCTGCGAGTTCGGCGCTCTCGAGGAGCGTCTCAAGTCGGGTGGGTTGGAGGACTACCGGGAGCGGGTGCTGGTGAGCCAGAAGATCGGGGAGGCGGTGAACCTGCTTTCCCCCTACGTGAGAAGCGATCCGCGTGCCCGGCACCTGGTGCGCAATGCCGAGGCGCTCAAGAAGGACCTCCTCTCGGTGCGCGAGATGATCGTGAAGCAGCTGCTGCAGCAAAAGGAGCAGCAGTCGCTACTGCAGGCGATCATCACCCGCAACAGGCAGATCCCCCCCCCGGAGAGTCCCCGCTGACCCTCTGGTCCCCCGCGTCTGCGGCCCCGGAGCGCGGCCCGAAGCGAACCTTTTTCACGCTGCTGCAGAAATAGCTTTACAATCCCCCCGCACTATATTATATATCTCCATCTTGTGGAGAGATGTCCGAGTGGTTGAAGGAGCACGCCTGGAAAGCGTGTGTAGGTTAATAGCTTACCGAGGGTTCGAATCCCTCTCTCTCCGCCATATTTTTTTTAATTCCTTGCGGATAGACCTGATAGCTGGGTCCCGCGCAACGGAAGGTTACCAACCCCGTCAGGTCCGGAAGGAAGCAGCGGCAGTAACCGCCACCGTGTGCCGCGGGGTAGCCCAGCTATCAGCTCTTTCCCCAATCCCCCGTAGCGCCTTTCCCTTCCCCTTGCACTTAATTGACCGATCCGATATAACTGACTGATCCGATTTAACCGACTGATGCCGAGAGGTATGCCCCCTTGTCCTATCTTGTACTTGCTAGAAAATGGCGCCCCCAGACCTTCAGCGACCTGGTCGGCCAGGAGCACGTCAGCCAGACCCTGAAGAACGCCATCGACGGCGGCCGGGTGGCGCACGCCTTCCTGTTCACCGGCGCGCGCGGGGTCGGCAAGACGAGCTCGGCGCGCATCCTGGCCAAGGCGCTCAACTGCGAAAGCGGCCTCTCCACGGAGCCGTGCAACGCCTGTTCGGCCTGCCTGGAGATCACCGAGGGGAACTCGGTGGACGTCTTCGAGATCGACGGCGCCTCCAACACGGGGGTCGACGACATCAGGGAGCTGCGCGACAACATCAAGTACCTCCCCTCGCGCTCGCGCTACAAGATATTCATTATCGACGAAGTGCACATGCTGACCAACAACGCCTTCAACGCACTGCTGAAGACGCTGGAGGAGCCCCCCTCCCACATAAAATTCATTTTCGCCACCACCGAGCCGCACAAGGTCCCGATCACCATCCTCTCCCGCTGCCAGCGCTTCGACTTCAAACGCATCGCACTGCCGCGCATCGTGGCGCGCCTGCGCTACATCGTGGACCAGGAGGGGGTCGCCATCAGCGACGAGGCGCTCGCCGTCGTCGCCCGGAAAGGGGACGGCAGCATGCGCGACGCGCTCTCCACCCTGGACCAGGTGCTGGCCTTCTGCGGGGAGACCGTCGCCGATGCCGATGTGGCGACGCTGCTGGGTGTCGTGGACCGGCGCCTCATCATGGAGGCCTCGCAGGCGGTGTTCGCGGGCGAGCTGCGCGGCGTGCTGCAGATCGTGGCCCGGGTGGACAGCTTCGGCTACTCCATGCGCCAGTTCTGCCAGGAGCTGATCGACCTGTTCCGCGGGGTCGCCATCATCCAGGCGGTGGGGGACGGCGCCGGCGTGCTGGAGCTCTCCGAGTCCGAGCTCGCTGAACTCTCCGCGCTTGCCAAGGGGCAGACCCCGGGCGAGCTGCAGCGCCACCTGACCCTGCTTTTGAAGGCCGAGGCGGAGATGGCCCACGCCAGCTTCCCGCGCCTCGTGCTGGAAATGGCGCTCATGAAAATGGCGACGCTGCGTCCCGCGGTCCCCGTTCAGGAGCTGCTGCGCCGTCTGGCGGCCCTGGAAGGCGGAGCGCCGGCAGCACCGAGGGGCGCGGCGGTCCCGGCGGAGCGCACGGACGCGCGTCCCGCTCCCCGTCCACCCGTAGCGGCAGCGGCTCCCGCACGCGAGCCGTACGCTCCACCCGCGCGCGAGGCGGGCGCCCCGCAGGCGGCGTCCCCGTCAGCGGTTTGTGCCGTCGAGGCGCCGCAGCTCGCCGCCGACGAGGGTGACCTCTGGGGCAGCCTGGTCCGTTTCGTCAAGGGGAAGCGGCCGATGATAGGAACCGAGCTGGAGCAGGTCTACCCGATCAAGGTCTCCCGGGAACTTCTGGAGATCGGCTGCCTTGCCGGCTCCTATGAGTTGCGCCGCATGCAGGACCCGGAAAAGATTGCCGAGCTCAAGGGGCTGATGCAGGCACATTTCGGCGGTCAGCCGACGGTACGCGTCACCGTGCTGAGCTCGATCCCGTCGGACGCCCCCCCGACCCTGTCGGAAAAAAAAAGCCTTGAAGATGCCGAACGAGCGGCAGCCCTGAGGCGAGCAGCCGAGGCGCACCCGCTGGTTACCGCGGCGGTCGAGCTCTTCGACGGCGAGATTTCCGAAGTGAAGGAGTTAAAGGCGTAGCATAACCTTCCGCTACCACACAAAAACTCTCCCTCCCCTTCAGGTCGGGCTCACTGCCGTGAAGGTAACGAGGGGACTTTAGCTGTGTCCCCCCTGCGAAGTAGGGGGGAAGGCTCGCGCAGCGAGACAGGGGGGTTTCTCTGCCGGCGGAAACACCCCCCTGCTTCACTACGTTCAGCTTCCCCCCTATTTCATAGGCGGGAAGGAACCAGCGGCAGGGAGGCTAGAGGCGGGGATGGGGGCCGGAGGAGGGACCCTGGCCGCGGGTGTCTGCGCTATCCGGGAAAGATAAAGAGAGCAACGCAACACATCACATATCACACATCACAGCAGTAGGTCGGAGGATACGATGTCTAAAGGTTTGGCGCAGATCATGAAACAGGCTCAGATGATGCAGCAGAAAATGGGCAAACTGCAGGAAGAGGCCGCCGAGCGCACCGCCGAGGTCACCACCGGTGGCGGAGCAGTAACGGTGGTTGTCAACGGTAAGAACCAGGTCCTGTCGCTGGTGATCAAGAAGGAAGCGGTGGACCCGGAGGACGTCGAAATGCTGCAGGACCTGGTCCTCACCGCGGTCAACGAGGCGCTGAAAAAGGTGCACGCCGCCATGAGCGAAGAGATGAGCAAGATCACCGGCGGACTTAACATCCCGGGACTCTTCTAGCATAGATTCGGGCCTCAGGCTCGAAGAGCGGCAAAAGGGCCGGCATCTTCCTGGGGGAGGTGCCGGCCTAACCTGTGGTAATTTCATTAACACTCAATTTACTCTCATTAATTAACCCGATCTAGGCTAAAAAAATTTTTGGTTAAAATAATCAGTAAAAAAATGTTTTATCCGCGGTGGGAATATGCTACATTTTTCGAATTCGCTGACCAGACTGTTGGGCGAGCTGAAGAAACTGCCGGGTGTCGGCGAGAAGAGCGCGCTGCGACTCGCCTTTCACCTGCTGAAAGCCCCCGGGAACATGGAGGCGCTGGCCGAGAGCCTGCTGCAGGTTAGGGAGCGGGTCCGCTTCTGCTCGGTCTGTTTCGCCATCACCGAGGACGACCCGTGCTGGATCTGCTCCGGGGAGCGGGACGCGACCGCGCTCTGCGTCGTGGAGGAGCCCCAGGACATCCTGGCCATGGAGAGAAGCCGCGCCTTCAGGGGGCGCTACCATGTGCTGCAGGGTGCGCTCTCCCCGCTCAACGGCGTGACACCGGGAGAGCTCAGGATCGCCGAGTTGTTGCAGCGCCTGCAGGGGGGCGAGGTGCGCGAGGTACTGATCGCCACCAACTTCAGTGTCGAGGGGGAAGCCACGGCACTCTACTTGACAAAGCTGATAAAACCACTATCCGTTAGAGTTACCAGGCTGGCCCACGGCATACCGATCGGCTCCGACCTGGAGTACGTGGATGCCGCCACGGTGCAGCGTGCCGTGGAAGGACGCTCGGAGTTGTAAGGCATTATCCCTGACTGCGGAGCCCTCATCCCCGGGGCCCGCAATCTTGCATTCATTAGTCATCGGTCTTTTTTTTCACCAACAGGAGGAAACCCATGTCCCGCAGAATGGTAACGATTGACGGTAACACCGCCGCAGCGCATGTAGCCCACGCCACCAACGAAGTAATCGCCATCTACCCGATCACCCCTTCCTCCGTCATGGGAGAAATTTCTGACGAGAAGAGTGCCAAGGGCGAGAAGAACATCTGGGGCACGACTCCCCTGGTTTCCGAGCTGCAGTCCGAGGGGGGCGCCTCCGGTGCCGTGCACGGCGCGCTGCAGGCCGGCGCACTGACCACGACCTTCACCGCGAGCCAGGGCCTTTTGCTGATGATCCCGAACATGTTCAAGATCGCCGGCGAGCTCACCTCGACGGTGTTCCACATCTCGGCCCGCGCCATCTCGGCCGCGGCTCTCAACATCTTCGGCGACCACTCCGACGTCATGGCGGCCCGCACCACCGGCTGGGCCATGCTCTGCTCCAACAACGTCCAGGAGGTCATGGACTTCGCCCTGATCGCCCAGGCCTCGACGCTGCGCGCCCGGGTCCCCTTCATGCACTACTTCGACGGCTTCCGGACCTCGCACGAGGTGCAGAAGGTCGAGGAACTGACCTTCGACGACATGCGCGCCATGATCTCCGACGAGCTGGTGCAGGCACACCGCGGCCGTGCGCTCACCCCGGACCGCCCCGTCATGCGCGGCACCGCCCAGAACCCGGATGTCTACTTCCAGGGTCGCGAGACGGTGAACAGCTACTACCCGAAGGCTCTCACCATCGTCCAGGAAGAGATGGATAAGTTCGCCAAGATCGCCGGTCGCCAGTACTCCCTGGTCGAGTACGTCGGCGCACCTGACGCGGACCGTGTCGTCATCGTCATGGGGAGCGCCGCCGACACCTTCGAAGAGACCCTCGAGACGCTGAACGCGAGCGGCGAAAAGGTTGGCCTACTGAAGCTGCGCCTGTTCCGTCCCTTCCCCGTCGACATGCTGGCCGCCGCGATCCCCGCTTCCGTCAAGAAGATCGCCGTGCTGGACCGCACCAAGGAGCCCGGAAGCCTGGGCGAGCCGATCTACCTGGATGTCAGGACCGCGATCGGCGAGGCGATGGCCGACGGCAAGTGCTCCTTCCAGGGGTATCCCGTCATCGTGGGCGGCCGCTACGGCCTGGGTTCCAAGGAACTCACCCCCGGCATGGCCAAGGGCGTGTACGACAACCTGAAGCTCGACAAGCCGAAAAACCATTTCGTCATCGGGATCAACGAGGACGTAACCGACTGCTCGCTCACCTACGACGAGGGCTTCCACAACGCCTCCGCGGAGACCTACGCCGCCATGTTCTACGGCCTGGGCTCGGACGGCACCGTCGGCGCCAACAAGAACTCCATCAAGATCATCGGCGAGCATTCCGACAACAACGTCCAGGCCTACTTCGTGTACGACTCCAAGAAGGCGGGAAGCGTCACCACCTCGCACCTGCGCTTCGGCAAGGGCGTGATCCGCTCCCCGTACCTGATCGACCGCGCCGACTTCATCGCCTGCCACAACTTCTCCTTCCTGGAGAAGTACGACATGCTGGACCGCGCCAAATCGGGCGGCACCTTCCTGCTTTGCTCGCCGTTTGACAAAGACAAGGTATGGGACTCCATGCCGGTCGAGGTGCAGAAGCAGATCATCGCCAAGAAGCTCAAGTTCTACGTCATCAACGCGATCGCGCTGGGCGAGGAATTGGGGCTGGGCGCCAGGATCAACGTCATCATGCAGACCGCCTTCTTCAAGATCTCCGGCATCATGGAGCTCCAGATGGCGCTGGACGCCATCAAGGACGCCATCAAGAAGAGCTACGGCAAGTCCGGCGAGAAGGTCCTGGAGATGAACTACAAGGCGGTGGACGCGGCCCTGGAGAACATCTTCGAAGTGAAGGTCCCGGCAAGCGCCTCCAGCAAGTTCAAGATGCCGCCGGTCGTCGGCGCCCACGCACCGAAGTTCGTCCAGGAAGTCACCGCCCCGATCATCGCGGGTTACGGCGACTCCCTGCCGGTTTCCAAGATGCCCGCCGACGGCACCTTCCCGACCGGAACCTCGCAGTACGAGAAGCGCAACATCGCGGTCGACATCCCGGTCTGGGACGAGTCGATCTGCATCCAGTGCGGCATCTGCTCCTTCGTCTGCCCGCACACCACCATCAGGATGAAGGTGTACGACGCCGCCAAGCTCTCCGGCGCTCCGGCGACCTTCAAGTCCGCCGAGGCACGCGGGGCCGAGTTCAAGGGGATGAAGTGCACCGTCCAGGTGGCACCGGAGGACTGCACCGGCTGCGGCGCCTGCGTGTACAACTGCCCGGCCAAGTCCAAGGAAGACCCGAAGCACAAGGCGATCAACATGAAGTTCCAGGCGCCGCTTAGGGCCACCGAGGCGGTCAACTACGACTTCTTCCTGGCGATTCCCGACACCGACCCGTCACTTTACAAGCGCGACACCCTGAAGGGTAGCCAGCTGATCACGCCGCTCTTCGAGTACTCCGGCGCCTGCGCCGGCTGCGGCGAGACCCCGTACCTGAAGCTCCTGTCGCAGCTCTTCGGCGACCGGGCCATGATCGCCAACGCCACCGGCTGCACCTCCATCTACGGCGGCAACCTGCCGACCACGCCGTGGGCGCAGAACAAGGACGGCCGCGGACCGGCCTGGTCCAACTCGCTCTTCGAGGACAACGCGGAGTTCGGTTTCGGCATGAGACTTGCGGTAGATAAGTTCACCGAGTCCGCACTGGAGCTCCTGGGTGAGCTCTCCAACTGCAAGTGCAAATCCTGCGACTCGATCAAGGGAGTCATGGCGGAGCTCAAGAGCGCCGACCAGTCGACCCAGGCCGGCATCGAACTGCAGCGCGGCCGGGTTGCCAAGCTGAAAGCGGCGCTGACCGCCTGCGACGAGCCAGCCGCCAAGCAGCTCCTCTCGCTGGCTGACTACCTGGTCAAGAAGTCGGTATGGTGCGTCGGCGGCGACGGCTGGGCCTACGACATCGGCTACGGCGGTCTGGACCACGTCATCGCCTCCGGCAAGAACGTGAACCTGCTGGTACTCGATACCGAGGTCTACTCCAACACCGGCGGCCAGGCCTCCAAGTCGACCCCGATGGGCGCAGTCGCCCAGTTCGCGGCCGGCGGCAAGCCCCAGGCCAAGAAGGACCTGGCGATGGTCGCCATGGCCTACGGCAACGTCTATGTCGCCAAGGTCGCACTCTCCAACCCGGGCCAGGTCGTGAAGGCGTTCATCGAGGCGGAAGCCTACGACGGACCGTCCCTGATCATCGCCTACAGTCACTGCATCGCCCACGGCATCGACATGACCACCGCCGTCGACGAAAACCGCCGCGCCGTCGCCTGTGGCCACTGGCCGCTGGTGCGCTACAACCCCGAGCTGTCCGAAGAGGGTAAGAACCCGTTCCAGCTCGACTCCAAGGAGCCCACCATCTCCCTGGAAGAGTACGCCTACGGCGAAAACCGTTACCGCGTGCTGAAGAAGACCAACCCGGAGGCAGCCGCGGCCCTGATGGCGCGCTCCACCGAGCTGACCACCCGCCGCTTCGATCTCTACAAGAAGATGGCCGAGATGGATTACAGCAAGAAATAAGCGCGTACGACAGCGTGAGCAACAAGAAAAGCCCCGGAGTGATCCGGGGCTTTTCTTGTTACATACAAGGCGCTGTTCGTAAAGTGACGTTTGGCCTTACTCTATGCAACTCCCCACCGACCCGCTCTTGCAGACCGTCTTGTCGATCCAGAGCGCCCCGTCCATCCGGGTCCCCTCCATCCGGGTGCCGCGCAGGCGCGCCTGGTTCAGCGAGGCGCCGCGCAGGTTGGCTCCGGTCAGGTCGGCGAGTTCCAGGTCCGACTCCGCCAGGTCGGCGCGCTCCAGGTTGGCCAGGTGCAGGTTGGCCCGGTTGAACTTCACTCCGCTCAGATTGACGCCGGCCAGGTTCATCCCGCTTAGATCGGAACCGGAAAAGTCACGGGTCGTGGTCAGGATTCCTTTCACTTCGCTCTCGGACAGCCGCCTGTTGACGACCTGCACTCCGGCCTGGGCCGTTTTGGGACCCGCCTTGTGGCGCGACTTGGCGAGCCGTTTTTTGCGCGCCGGGTGGTGCGGCTGTTTTTTCTTGGGGACGCTGACTGCCGCGTCCTTGGTGCCGTTAGCTGCACTGGCCTCCTTGGCCAGAGCGGCCAGCTTCATCTCGGCCACCTTGAGCGTCTGCGCCTCGGACTCGTTGCTCGCCTCGGGTTTCTCCTGGGCAGCTTTGGGCGCTGAACCGGGAGCGGCGTAGGCGCAGGGCGCGGCGGCCAGGGCAAGGGTTAGTATCAGGACGAAACGACGCATGGGGGCCTCCGGGGTACCTGTTAAAATTTGCCACCGGCGCCGTCGAGTCGGCTGCGTAGCGGTGCAGGTGCATTGCTCTTATCGGCAGCAGCGGGGAAAACTGAAGTCGTTTCGGGACCGCCGGGAGGGCGTCGCCAGGAAGCAGCCCTAGTCCAGAGGGCAAGTCCCTCACCCCTGCCTCTCCCGGAGGGCGAGGGGGAGTCGATCCCGAACCAGAGCCTACAGAAAAGTCCACAATAGATTCCCGATGTGCTATATTTTATGGTTGCACGGCAACTCATGAGCCGGGCGCACATTATCTGGATGCGGGAGCGACATGGCTACGGACAGGATCGTCATAAAAGGTGCCTGCGAGCACAACCTGAAGTGCATAGACCTCGAAATACCGAGGGACAAGCTGGTCGTCATCACCGGGATCTCCGGGTCCGGCAAATCGACCCTCGCCTTCGACACCATCTACGCGGAAGGGCAGCGGCGCTACGTCGAGTCGCTCTCGGCCTACGCGCGCCAGTTCCTGGAGCAGATGGAGAAGCCCGACGTCGAGTCGATCGAGGGGCTCTCCCCCGCCATCTCCATCGAACAGAAGACCACCAGCAAGAACCCGCGCTCCACGGTCGGCACCGTCACGGAGATCTACGACTACCTGAGACTCCTGTTCGCGCGCGTCGGGAAGCCGCACTGCTACAGCTGCGGCAAGATCATCTCCTCGCAGACCGTCACCCAGATGGTGGACCAGATCATGTCCATGCCGCCGGGCTCCAAGATCACGCTGCTCTCCCCGATCATCCGCGGCCGCAAGGGTGAGTACCGCAAGGAGCTGGCCCAGCTCAGAAAGGACGGCTTCGTCAGGGTGGTGGTGGACGGCACGACCCACGACCTTGCCGAGGAGATCGTGCTCGACAAGAAGAAAAAGCACGACATCGACATCGTGGTGGACCGGCTCGTGGTGAAGCCGGGGATCGAGAAGCGCCTGGCCGACTCCCTGGAGACCTCGCTCTCCCACGCCGAGGGGATCGTGAAGGTCGCGGTCTCGGCGGACGAGGCCAGCGGCAGCAAGGCGGAGACCCTGCTTTTTTCCGAGTCCTCGGCCTGCATCGAGTGCGGCATCTCCTACCCCGAGATGACCCCGCGCATGTTCTCCTTCAATAACCCCTACGGCGCCTGCCCGGACTGCACCGGGCTTGGCACCAGGATGTACCTGGACGCCGAGCTGGTGGTACCCGACCCCGAGATCTCCATCCGGGACGGTGCCATCGCCCCCTGGGAGAAACGCTTTTCCGGCTGGTACCACCAGACCCTGGAAGCGCTCGCCAAGGCCTACAAGTTCGACATCCGGCTCCCCTTCAAGGACCTGCCCAAAAAAGCCAAGGACGTCGTGCTGAACGGCTCGGGCGGCGAGATGGTGGACTTCTGGTGGGAGGACGACTCCGGGAAACGGCACAACTACCAGAAAGCGTTCGAGGGCGTGCTGAACAACCTGGAGCGGCGCCACCGGGAGAGCGAGTCGGAGACGGTGCGCGAGGAGCTGGAGAAGTACATGAACATCATGCCCTGCCCCTCCTGCGCGGGCGCCCGGCTCAAGAAGGAGGCGCTCTTCGTCCGGGTCGGCGGCCAGAACATCCAGCAGGTGACCGCCCTCTCCATCAAGGACTCCCTCACCTTCTTCAACACTGTCGCCCTCTCCGAGAAGGAAGAGGACATCGCGCGCCGCATCCTCAAGGAGATCCGCGAGCGCCTCAACTTCCTGGTCAACGTCGGGCTCGACTATCTCTCGCTGGACCGCGCCTCCGGGACCCTGTCGGGTGGGGAAGGGCAGCGCATCAGGCTCGCGACGCAGATCGGCTCCTCCCTGGTCGGCGTCCTCTACATCCTGGACGAGCCGTCCATCGGTCTGCACCAGCGCGACAACGGGCGCCTGCTGCAGACGCTGCGGCACCTGCGCGACATCGGCAACACGGTCCTCGTGGTGGAGCACGACGAGGAGACCATCATGGAGGCCGACTGGGTCATCGACATGGGACCCGGCGCCGGCGTGCACGGCGGCGAGGTGGTGGCCCAGGGAACCCCGGCGCAGATCATGGCGAACCCGCACTCGCTCACCGGGCTTTTCCTCTCCGGGAAGCTCTCCATACCGGTCCCCAAGAAGCGCCGCAAGGCGGAGCGCTTCCTGACCATCCAGGGGGCCACCGAGAACAACCTGAAGGACGTCAGCGTCGAGCTGCCGCTGGGGGTCATGACCTGCATCACAGGGGTCTCCGGCTCCGGCAAGTCGACACTGGTGATCGACACCCTGTACCGGACGCTGAACCAGCGGCTCTACAAGAGCCGGGAGAAGGCGGGGGCGGTGCGCGCCATCCTCGGCCTGGAGGTGCTGGACAAGGTCATCAACATCGACCAGTCCCCCATCGGGCGCACGCCGCGCTCCAACCCGGCCACCTACACGGGGCTCTTCACCGAGATCAGGGAGATCTACGCCCAGCTGCCGGAGTCCAAGATGCGCGGCTACAAGCCGGGGCGCTACTCCTTCAACGTGAAGGGGGGGAGGTGCGAGGCCTGCTCCGGGGACGGCATCATCAAGATCGAGATGCACTTCCTGCCGGACGTCTACGTGCAGTGTGAGGTCTGCAAGGGGGCGCGCTACAACAGGGAGACCCTGGAGGTGCGCTACAAGGGACGCTCCATCGCGGAATTGCTGGACATGACCGTGTCGCAGGCGCTCGGCTTCCTGGAGCACATACCGCGCATCAAGGGGAAGCTGAAGACCCTGGAGGAAGTGGGCTTGGGCTACATCAAGCTCGGGCAGTCCGCCACCACCCTCTCGGGGGGCGAGGCCCAGCGGGTGAAGCTCGCCAAGGAGCTCTCCAAGCGGGCCACCGGGCGGACCATCTACATCCTGGACGAGCCGACCACGGGACTGCATTTCGCCGACATCGCCAAGCTCCTGGAGGTGCTGCAAAAGCTGGTCGACGCGGGGAACAGCATCGTCGTCATCGAGCACAATCTCGACGTCATCAAGACCGCGGACTGGATCGTCGATCTCGGCCCCGAGGGCGGCGACCGGGGCGGCGAGGTGATCGCGACCGGCACGCCGGAGCAGGTGGCGCGGGTCGAGCGCTCCTACACCGGGCAGTATCTCAAGAAGCTGCTGAAACCGGCGGCGCGTTAGCGCTTGCCGGGAGAGCCGGGGAGGCCAAGCGATGGAACAGAAAAAATGCGGTTGCGGGGCAGCGGAACGGGACGCGGGAGCGTCCCGGGATGCCTTCCCACGCGGGAGCGTGGGAATGATGGTACGAACCGAATGCGGGGAAGGCAGCTGCTCAGGGTGCCCCGGCGAGGAGGTCTTTGGCTTCTGGTGCGGCTCCTGCCAGCGCTCGGTCCCCGAAAAGCGCTGCCCGTATTGCGGCCTGAAGGCGCGCAAGAAGCGGCAGGACGACGCCGGCTAGTCCGGCGCCGAGGGCTCCATGTAGATATTCGCACAAGCTCTTTTGCCAAGAGTCCTGTCCCCCGGAATCTCCCCAAAGATTACCCCCCGTCCCTTCACAGAGCCAAAAATACGCTATAATAAAATTACTTTAATCCACGTTCCCATGGGGCCATTTCGATATGCGCCTGGATCCGCTGTTTCGATCAATCATACTGGTGGCCCTGCTGCTTCAGGTGGGGTGCAGCACCCTGCTGCCCAGCGGAAAATCCGTTACCGAATCGCCCTGGCTCACCTATACCGATGCCAAGTCCGCATTCGACAGCATCACGGTCGGCGTCACGACGGTGGAGGACCTCAAGCGGCTCGGTTACGACGTCAAAGCCTCCCCCAACCTCAAGGTGCTAAACTACCTCGATATAGCCGCTACGGTGCAGGCCATCCCGCTCCAGGAGCTCGATCCCGGCCTGCAAGCCTGCCTGCGGGCGCGGGCCGATTGCCGTGCCTACGTTTTCGAGCCCAAAAGGGTCTACTCCAAGCGCATCGGCAACTTCTGGCTCGATATCGGGAACTTCCGGCGCGTGACCCATGAGACCGGCTGGCATTTCAAGGCGCTGATCGTCTTCGTCAACCACCATGTCGCCTATAAGCTCGCCAGCGGCGAGCCTCAGATCGATCAACTGCAGGAACAAGTGAATCCGCTCGGCCCCATCCAGATCCCCAATAACCTGATCTTCGGCATATTCCCCTTCTGATTGCCCCAACCAGCCCGCCATGCCGGTTGACATTGCCCGGGATTCGCGGTACTTTGCGGTCCCTCGTAAGCTTTTGTAAACTTTTGTAAAGGGTGCTATCCTGAAAGGCCGGGGTCGCGGACCGGATCAGCTGCTCGCAGGCGCGGGCCGCTGCCGGTCGCTCTCCGGAGGGCGGCGCTGCAATGTTTGGGAGTTATCGGGACCGGAGGTGAGGCGGATGTCGATTGCGGGATGTGATTTCTATTGCGGAAGGGTGCTGAAAGGACTCGAGGAGGTTCGGGTCCACTGGGAGAACGAGCGCATTTTCGCTTTCCACCATACCAATCCACTTTGGGAGCACCATATCGTGCTGCTGCCCAAGAAGCATATTGAGTCGTTATTGACGCTGGAGGATGCCGACAACGATCTGCTCCTGGAGCTGATTGCCGTCGCCAAAATGATCGCGGCCGAGTACATGGCCCGCTTCGGAGCCTGCCGTGTGTACACCAACCTGGGGAGCTATCAGTCGGCCAAGCACCTGCACTGGCACATCGGCTCCGGCGCGCAGTTGCGGCCTTACTGAGGGGAAGTTGCGGCGCGCCATGGGCAGGCCGGTCGAAAACCCCCACACTGAAACCCGTCAAAGGGATAACCTGAAGCACAGGGAGCGTACATGGATTGGAAGGACGGCTATATAACCGAGGTCGAATACGTGCACGGAGTCTACCGCGAACTGGGCCCCTCGGTTTTGAATTTTATCCTGTTGCTGCAAAGCAGGGAGCCGATTGCGCTGGAGCAGGGCTTCACCTACTGCGACCTGGGGTGCGGTCAGGGCGAATCGGTCAACCTTTTCGCCGCCTGCCACCCCGAGGGGCAATTCCACGCCATCGACTTCAACTACGCGCACATCGCGGGCGCCCGCAACCTTGCGCGCCAGGCCACCATCAGTAACGCCACCTTCTGGGAAGCAAGCTTCGCGGACCTGGGCGACCTCGACCTGCCGCAGTTCGACTTCATAACCCTGCACGGCATCTACTCCTGGGTCGGGCCCGAGAACCGCCAGCGCATCGTGGATTTCCTGCGCAACCAGCTCAAACCGGGCGGCGTCGTCTACATCAGCTATAACAGCCTGCCCGGCTGGAGCACCCACGCGCCGCTTCGGCATCTGCTCTCCTCCTATGCCGACACCCAGTCCGGGTCCCTGGAGGAGCGGGTCGACCGGGCCATCAGTTTCGTCGAGGGACTCAAGTCAGCGGGGGCCTCGTTCTTTGAAGCCAATCCCTCGTCGAAGGATTTCTTCGAGTACATCTGCACCCTGCCCAGAAACTATGTGGTTCATGAATTCTTCAACCGGGACTGGACCCTGTTCTACCACGCCGAGGTGGTGCGCAACCTGGCTGCGGCGAAGCTGAGCTTCGTCGGTTCGGCCAATTTTGCGGAAAACCAGGACATGCTCAGGTTCTCGGCTCCGCTGCAGCAGGTTCTGGACGGGGTGGCCGATCGGGTCATGCGGGAGACGGTAAAGGATTTCTCCGTGGGCCCCCTGCTGCGCCGGGACATCTTCACCCGTGGGCGCCAGAAGATCAGCTCCCAGGCGCAACTGGAGTTTGTCGACAAGACCATCTTCGCCCTGGTGGTACCGCAGGCAAGGATTGAGAGAAAGGTGCGCTTCCCCATCGGCGAGGTGATCCTGGAGCGGGAGCTCTACGATCCCATCCTGTTCGCCCTGGAGGAAAAACCTCAGACGCTGGCACAGCTGCTGGGGCGCCTCGACGTTGGGGTGCTCGGCAAGCATAGGGTGATAGAGGCGCTCATGGTCCTGCTCTCCGCCGAGTATATCCTGCCTGCCGTGGAGCCTGCTCTCTACACGCTGATGACCACCAGGAGGCTGAACAATTCGGTGCTGGAGCGGCAGATAGACAACATAGAGAAGCAGTTCCTGGCTTCTCCGGTGGTGCAAAGCGCGCTAAAGGTCGACTGGTTGGAGCGGCTGCTGCTGTTGTGCGAGATCCGGGAGGATGTCGAGCCGCTCTCCTTTGTCTGGGGCAGGATGGAGGCGAACAACCATATGCTCACCAGAAACGGGGTGGCCCTGCAGACCAAGGAGGAAAATATGGCGGAACTGGTCCTGGTGATAGAGACCTTTCGCACCTACAAACTGCCGCTGTTGCGCCAGCTGGGAGTGTTCTGATCGGGGCACGGGGGGGCGTTACAGGAAAAGCTGGATGCGGAGGGCACCTTTTGGGGTGCCCTCTTTTTGGTGGAAAACCTGCGGCTTTAGCGGCGCTGCTCGCTCATTTCGTGATAACGTCGGGCCGCGTCGATCTCGCGCATGACCCCGCCCACGTCGGCTTTCTTGCCGCTCTGCTCGAAGTGGCCGGTCAACTCGGCGCCGGGCTTAAGCTTGCCGCTGGCGTAGAGCTTCCAGATCTCCTTGCCGAACTGGGTGGTGAGGAGTTCAGGGGCAAAGCGCCCGAAGTAGGCGGTCATGTTGTCGACGTCGCGCTCCAGCATCCTGGGGGCATTGTTGTTGCCCGAGGCGTCGACTGCCTGGGGCAGGTCGATGATGACCGGGCCATCGCTGCCGACCAGCACGTTGTACTCGGAAAGGTCGCCGTGCACCAGCCCGGCGCAGAGCATGAGGACGATCTGGTCGATCAGCCTCCGGTGGTACTCACGCGCGAGGCCCGGGGTCAGTTCCATGTCGTTGAGCCTGGGAGCGGCGTTACCGTCCTCGTCGGCCACCAGTTCCATCAGGAGCACACCACCCAGGTAGCAGTGCAGTTTCGGCACCCGGACGCCTGCCGCGGCCAGACGCTGCAGCGCGTCCACCTCGGCATTCTGCCAGGCACTCTCTGTCTCTTTGCGACCGTAGCTTGAGTGCTTCTCCATGGCGCGGGATCGGCGGCTGTTACGCACCTTGCGCCCTTCCTGGTATTGGGCCTGCTGGCTGAAGCTGCGGCGGCCCGCCTCCTTGTACACCTTGGCGCAGCGGAGCTCCCCCTTGGAGAGGACCACATAGACCTCGGCTTCCTTGCCGCTCATGAGCTGGCAGATCGCCTCGTCCACCAGTCCACTTTGCACCAGCAGTTCTAAACTCTTGGGAATCTTCATAGCACCCTTTATACACTGTTATGGCGCGCTAGGGAAACATTACCAGATTTAAACTCCTTAACCCGCGCGCTTGCCCGCGGGCAGGCCGTTCTGCTTCTCCTTGGTTCCCGCACGAAATGGTGCTATGGTAGGTGAGGCCGCATAACCAAGGCCGTCAGGAGAACCACGAACCATGCCCGAGAGCACGCATCCTTTTCAGACCCTGACCCCCAGCTTCATTATGGACGCCGTCGAGAGCCAGGGGTATCGTTGCGACTGCCGCACCTCCGCCTTGAACAGTTACGAAAACCGGGTCTACCAGGTCGGTATCGACGAAGGACTGCCGTTAATAGCCAAGTTTTACCGCCCGGGGCGCTGGAGCGACGAGCAGATCCGCGAGGAGCACGACTTCTGCTTCGAGCTGGCCGAGCACGAGCTGTCGGTGGTGGCGCCCTGCCGCAACCAGGCGGGCGAGAGCCTGTTTCATTTCGACGGGTTCCGTTTCGCGCTCTACCCGCGCCAGGGGGGACACGCCCCCGAGTTCGACAACGACGAGAACCTGATCATCCTGGGGCGCATGCTGGGTCGCATCCACAGCATCGGAGCGATCCGTCCCTTTAAAGAGCGTCCCATCCTCGACAGCATCAGTTTTGGGCACCAAAGCGTTGAGCTGATCGGCGCGCGCTTCATCCCCGACGAGTACCGGGCGAGCTACCAGGCGGTGACCGGCCAGCTGCTGCAGGCGATCGACGAGATCATTGCCGGGGTCCCGGGGGTGCGCTACATCCGCTCCCATGGCGACTGCCACGCCGGGAACATCCTCTGGCGCGACGGAGCGCCCCACTTCGTCGACTTCGATGACGCGCGCATGGCTCCCGCGGTGCAGGACCTCTGGATGATGCTCTCCGGCGAGCGGCCGCGCCAGCTGGCGCAACTCGCCGAACTGATCAAGGGGTACCGTGAATTCTACGACTTCCATCCCAGGGAGCTCTGGCTGATCGAGGCGCTGCGCGCCCTGCGCATGCTGCACTACAGCGCCTGGCTCGCCAGCCGCTGGGAGGATCCCACCTTCCCGCGCACCTTCCCCTGGTTCAACACGGTGCGCTACTGGGGCGAGCATATTCTGCAGTTGCGCGAGCAACTCGCGGTTCTGGAGGATCCTCCGCTGGAGCTTCCCTGAGGGAGTCGAATTGCGCGGACCTGCCGCGATCAGCAACGAGAAAAGGCGACCCATCTGGATCGCCTTTTCCCGTTTTTGGCCGGTCAGCAAGGGTCTGCCCCCTCCCTTGCCCTCCCCCTCCGGGAGAGGGGAGGGCGACAGGAGCCCGCATCGCGAGGTGCTGCAGGCGCTTGTGGAAAGTGGCCCCCTCTCCCGGAGGGGGAGGGCTGGGGAGGGGGAAGCCTCGTCGGCTCGTGCGCAAAGCGCGGCAGGGACGGCTAGTCCTGCGGGAACCCGGCGCAGTAGTCGCTCACCTCGCGAAGGTAGGCTTGCTTCGCCTCGGAGTCCAGAAATGCGCCGGCGAAGGAATTCTCCACCAGCTGACGGATTTCGCGAAAACCGAGCCCCAGCGCCCTTTGGACCGCGAGGAAATTATCGGTCAGGTAGCCGCCGAAATAGGCCGGGTCGTCCGAGTTGACCGTCACCTGAAGCCCGCGCTCCAGCATCTGCTTCAGGTTGTGCTGGTCCAGGGTCCGGAAAACCCGGAGCCGCACGTTGGAAAGCGGGCAGACGGTGAGCGGCACCCGGCCGGCCACCAGTTTGCCTACCAGGAGGTCGTCCTCCAGGCAGCGTACCCCGTGGTCGATGCGGGACACCTCCAGGAGCTCCAAGGCCTCCCAGATGTAGGAGGGCGGACCCTCCTCGCCTGCGTGGGCGACCGCCGGCAGCCCCTCGCGCCGGGCGCGCTGGAAGACGGCGGCGAACTTGCCCGGCGGGTTGCCCGCCTCGGAGGAGTCGAGCCCTACCGCTGCGATCCAGTCCCGAAACGGCAGGGCCTGGAGCAGCGTCTCTTGGGCGGACTCCGGGCTTAGGTGGCGCAAAAAGCAGAGGATCAGCCGGGAGCTGACGCCCAGACGCCCCTCGGCCTCCAGCTGTGCCCGCCGTATCCCGGAAATGACCGTTTCGAAGGGAACTCCCCGATCGGTGTGCCCTTGCGGGTCGAAGAAGATCTCGGCGTGCCGCACGCAGTCGGCATGCGCTCTCTCCAGGTACGCTCGGGTCAGCTCGAAGAAGTCCTGCTCCTTCCGCAGGACGTGCATACCCTGGTAGTAGAGGTCGAGGAATGATTGGAGGTCGGCGAAATCGTAGGCTGCGCGCAACTCCCCCACCGAGTCGAAGGGGAGTTGCATCCCGTTTCGGGACGCGATGCGGAACATCAGCTCCGGTTCCAGAGTCCCCTCGATATGCAGGTGCAGTTCCGCCTTGGGGATGTTGCGGATGAACGTCTCAATTTGGACCATCGGGCTGCTCCGCGTACTGCTGTGCGTCTACCGGCTGCCGGGCACACGCAAGGGATGCCCCTGCCAAGGACGGTTTTGTGATGGATACCCGTTGCCTTCCGGGGACCCGCACGGGATGCTTGCTGGCCGCCTGGAGGTTCGGTCTTGCAGCGGTACCCCCGGCAGGAATCCGGAGGCAGATTCTGGGGGCGGCTCAGCGGGTCTTCTTTTCGATTTCCAAGTCGAGGTGCTTCAGCTGTTCGATGCTCTTGTTGAGCTCATTGATGTTCTTGTTGAGCTCGTTGACCTCCCTGTTCAGGGACTGGTTGGCGCTCCGGTAATTCCTGCTCTGACGCCTGAGCTCCTCGGCGGAGCCGATCAGCTCGACTATGGGCGCCGCCTGGACGGTCCAGGGGCTGTTGGGATATTCCTTTTTCAGCCGTCTCAGCAGCTGATGTCCCTGGGGCGAGGCCGGCCGTTCCGCGCTCGGCTTGAGTGAGAGCAGCGCCAAACGGAAGAGCGCCTCGTCGGTCACGCCCGGCACCGGATTGCTGCTGCAGATCGCTTCCAGGAGCTTGGCGGCGCCGGCGCTGTCGCCTTTCCCCAGCAGAGCCTGGGCCGCAGCGAGCCGTTTCGACTCGGAGCGGCTCTGCAGGAAGCCGCCCTTCTCGCCCGGGCGCGGGGTGGCACAGCCGCAGCAAAGCGACAGTGCCAGAAACAGGATGGCGAATTTTTTCATGACACCTGCTTTTGCCGGCTGATCAGGTAGCTGCTTCCCGGCGTTTCTTTGACCGAATCCTTGACCTGGGCCGAGGCCCGGGCGATGTCGACGGCGGTGGCGAACTCGTCCCCGCCGCAGATGATGACGGCGATAGAAATGGTGGTGATCGGGAAGAAGCGGTGCACCCCGTAGCGGTCGCACCCCTCGATCCCCCCGCGCTCCAGGTCTTCCGGGCTGAAATGCGTGGGCACCTCGGTGTCGAAGGCGTTGATGACCGCCTCGCAGATCGCTGCTGCCTTGTCGGTGGAGAGCACCATGACGAAATCGTCACCCCCCACGTGCCCGACGAAGCTCCCGGGATCGCCCTGGGCCTTGACCGTGGCGCAAATCAGGTCGCCGGTGACGCGGAGCAGTTCGCTTCCCTTGGCATAGCCGTAGTGGTCGCTAAACGGCTTGAAGTTGTCCAGGTCCGCATAGCAAAAGGCGAAGCTGGCGCCGCTTTTGAGCCGCTGATCGAGGACCCGCTCGATGGCGATGTTGCCGGGCAGCCTGGTCAGGGGGCTGGCGTCCAGGCTGTTTTGCTCGAGGACCTTGAGTCGCGCAGCCATGCGGGTGAAATCCCTGGCCAGGTCGCTGATCTCGTCGCCCGGCGGTATCTGCGGGTCGTAGTCGAAATCCCCCTCGGCGATCCGGTGGGTCGCCCTTTGCAGCTTTCTGATGGCGCGGAAGGTGCGGTAGGTGACGAAGGGGGCCACGCCGATGGCCAGCAGGAAGCCGGTGCAGGATATGACGATGGTCCAGCGGATGGTGGAATCCTGCTGGTAGTTCGCGCTCTGCAGCTCGGCCTGGAGCAGATTCTGGCGCTTGACATAGCACGCATCCACCGCATTTAACAGCCGCAGCGAGGCAGAGCGGAACTGGTCGGCGCGGCTGGTCTGGCCGGAGAAGAGGCCGACCGACGCCAGAAGGTAGTCAGTGTAGAGCCGCTTCAGCGTGGCGCTGTCCTTGGCCCGGTCCAGTTGCTCTATGACCCCCAGGTTGGCGAGGGACTCCTTCTCCCGCTGGTGGAACAGTCCGATGAAGGTCGGGTCTTTGAGTATGGCGTACTTGCCCGCGTAGCTTTCCTGTGCCAGCAGGGAGGTACGCAGCTTGATGAGGGAGCTTATGATGGGGAGGTCGTTATTGGCGATGCCGCGGGCAGTTCTGTTGAGCGCGTACAGGCTTAGCGAAGAGTAGACCAGTGCGGCTGTGGTAAAGAGCGCCATGGCTGCATATCCCACGCTGATCTTTTGGATCAGTGAGAACCCGGAGGGTCGGGATGCATCTTTTGCCTTACTAGCGGTTTCCATATAGTGAATAGTAGGGGAGCAGGTTGAATAAGTCAATGTGTACTCAGCCGATTTGCCAGTCCACGGGCAATTCGGAGATGACCTTGTCCGCCGCCTCCTCGGGGGTCTCCGCGAGAAAGGAGACGGTCACCCCGGCGTAGCGCCGGTACAGTGGCAGCCGTTCCTGAAGGAGCTCCTCGAGTCCGCCGGCCGTCAGGCCGACGATGCCCCGGGGGGCCTCGGCCTTTATATGGGCGCGTAGGGCCGCGATGGTGACATCAAGAAAGACGATCGTCGAACGCGCCGCCAGCTGCCGCATGGCAGGTTCCGAATAGACCACGCTGCCGCCGGTCGAGACGACGGCCGCCTCGGGAATTGCCAGATCGAGAATGGTTTCCTCCTCGATCCGCCTGAACGCCGCCTCTCCTACCCGGTCGATAAGCGCCTGCAGCGGCAATCCATGGCGCTGCTCGATGCACTTGTCCGTGTCCACGAACTTCCAGCCCAGACGGTTGGCGATGATTTCCCCGACCGCGCTTTTTCCTGATCCGGGCATCCCGATCAAAGTCAAGCTGCGCATAAACCTCCAAGTCATTGCAGTGTCGAATCGCTGCGTATAATGCTTGCTGCCGGAAAACGAGCCTGGCGTAAGAGCATAATAACACCCAGGCCGGAAGCCAAGAAGAAAAATTCCGCGGCACCCCTAAGCTTTATCTCTGCCTTTTCCGCAACGGCCGTACAAACCGAGAAATTGCGGAGCCGGTATTGACCTGGAAATAAAAGCTGCTGGCAAATTGCTTAAAATTAGATATATTTAACCTGCGGTGGCTCGTTTCGAGGAGATTGCCGCACGCCACAAATCTTCAGGAGCAACGAAATTTCCCATTTCGCCCGCTTAAATCCGCCAAGAAGGCGCCTCGCAATAAGGAGCAGGTAATCGTTTAAGGGAGCAGAAGATCCCGATTGCCGGTTCAAGGGGTACCCGATGGGTCCAGATGGATTTTACCTGTCGACTGCTGACACACCCTCCTGGGAGGCATCCTGCACGGTTTCGCCCCAGGGGCTCGACCCGCGGCCAGGGGCCGTCCCCTCCTGTTGTCCCTTCTGCGGCAACCAGGTGAGGACCTACAGCGCTGCAGAGGAGCAGAGGCGGCAGCTTAATGCACTGCTGAGCCAGGCGTACCTGCATGCCACGGTCCCGAGCCCTCCCGTCCCGGTTAAAAAACCCAAGATGATAAAGATCCCCTGGGCCAGGCCCGGCACCGGGTTCACCCAGATGTTCGAAGCGCTGGTCATGGCCCTGATCAGGCAGATGCCGGTGAAGGTGGCGGCGACCATTCTGGAAACCAGGGACGCGCGTCTTTGGCGCCTCATCGATGGGGACGACGGCAGGGCAGCGTCGAGCGGCCAGGCAGCGTCCTTTCCCCTGGCGCAGCGGAGTTTCGCCGGCGACGGGGCGGGATGCCTGAGTGTTTGCTATGACTTGGAGCTTTCCTTTGACACCTCGACAGGGGAAAGCCTTACCGTCCGGAGCAGCGCCGAAACGCCGCCGGACAGTAAGGAGAAAACACCGAACTTCGCAGCAGTTGCAAGCGAGCTGCCGAAAGCGCTGGTTTGCGCGGCGCTGGCAGCGCTCATCGTGCTCGCCTGGGCGTCACTCGCCTCGGCACAGTTCCGGGGCATCAAAAGGCTAAACGATGCCTTCGGGCTGATGAGTGCGGAAGAGGGCAGTCTTTACCCGGGGTTGAGCAGGGCACCGCCTCGCTCGGTCTGATCGGTCCGAAGAGCGGCTGGGCTCCGGGCAGCATAGGCCGTGCGGATTTCGCACGGGGCCCTTCCACGGGACCGGCCGCCAGGTCTCGACCACGATCAAACCGGCGTTAAGGACGACGTGCCGCACCGTTCCGGGCAGCATGATGAACGGCAGACCAGCACGGCATCTCTTACTAATCTGGCAGCATGATGTCGCTGCTAATCACAGGAGAGAAGCAAATGAAACGAATCACTGTATTACGGAACCTGATGGTACTGGCAGGATGTGCAGCTCTTGTTTGCGCCGCCGATGTTGGCGAAAGTCACGCCGCAACCACGGCGACAGCAAGTTCTACCGGCTATGTGGTACAGCCGCTTAGCATTGCAAAAACAGCGGATCTCAACTTTGGTAAATTCATCGCGGGAGCCAGCCTCGGTACGGTGGTCGTTTCCACCGGCAATGCCCAGTCTGTCACCGGTGGTGTCAGCACGACGACAGCCTTTGCAGCTTCAGCAGCGGCTGCCACGTTCACTGTCCAGGGTGAACCGCTCGCTACCTATGCCATCAGCTATCCGAATACATCAGTCCTGGCAAACGGGGGCAACTCCTTGACCCTCGATACGTTCACCACGGCAGTAGGCAATGGTGAGACTGTAGGAACTTTGCCGGCAGGGGGGACCCAGACTCTGACCATTGGCGCGACTGCCCATGTCGCGGCTGGCCAATTGGCAGGAACCTATTCCGGGACCTTCGATGTGATGGTTAACTACAACTAGTTTCTCTGGTATGCAAGTGCAAGCAAGGGGGTGGCAACGCGCTCCTCCTTGCTTGTTTTTTCCTTACGGATTCAAAGGCCCCGGTATGACGCAAACCGTTGCGGTACGACCGGGGAAGGGGAGCACACGGATGTCCGGGCAACGACGTGCACTATGGCGTGGTATCTGCGTCGCCAGCCTACTGGCCGCCCAATCAGCCTGGCCGCCACTTCTTTGGAGTGCGCCCCTGGCAGTCGTTAAGACTCAAGACCTTTTATTCGGGAAATTTGTCGGAGGCTCGGGCTATTCCGGCTCGGTGACCGTCGACCCGCAAGGTGGCAGGTCCTCTTCCGGCGGCGCCCAGCTTTTGACCAGCAGCTGCACTGCAGCGGGATTTACCATCACCGGAGCTGCGGGGAGCGCCTACGCCCTGAGCCTCCCCACCGCGTTTACCATGAGCGCGGGCGCCGATCAGATGGTCGTCACGGCGCTTACCGCCTCGATTCCCGTCACCGGGGTCTTGCCCGCCGGCGGATCCTTGACCTTTACGGTGGGAGGCACCTTGACGGTCAACGGCACCCAGAGAAACAGCAGCTACAGGGGCAATCTGGATGTTTCCGTCAAATAGGAGGAGCTATGCGGATTTTCGTGAGAAAGTTTTTCCCGGCAAGCCTCATCCTTTACTGCCTGGTATCTGCCGCTTCGGGGGTGGCTCTGGCAGCGCCGGACCTGATGGTGTATCCGACCAGGGTGGTCATGAACGACAGGCAACGGACGGCCCAGGTCGACATCATCAACACGAGCCAGGTCAAGGCCTCCTACAAGATAAGCCTGGTGAGAAAGCGGATGACCGACACCGGCGGCTTCGAAGACGTAGCGTCTCCGCAACCGGCAGAAAAATTTGCCGACGACCTGGTGAAATACTCGCCCCGCCAGGTGACTCTCCTGCCGGGCGCCGGGCAGACCATTCGCATGATGCTCAAGGTCCCAGCGGCCTTGGAGGAGGGGGAGTACCGGTCGCACCTGGTTTTCACCAAAATGGTCTCGGGCATAAGCGACCTGTCGGAGCAGGACGCTTCAGACCCGAATACGGTCTCCATGAAGGTGGTCACCAATATCGGAGTGTCCATTCCGGTGATAGCGCGCCACGGCAAGCTGGAGGCGCAGGCGGCCATAGACCCGTCATCCGTCAAGGTCGTAGCCGTCGAACCCAAACAGCAGCTGGTCGACTTTACCCTCTCCCGCACCGGGACACGCTCCGTCTATGGAGATGTCGCCGTGTACCGGGGGGATGAGAAGGTCGCAGTGGGCAACGGCCTGGCGATCTACACCCCGAACCTCACGCGCAAGGTTGGCGTCCCGGTCCTTGACACCTTTATGCTCAAACCGGGGGAACATATCAGGGTCGTCTTCACGGAGCGGGATGAGAAAAAGCCTATGGCCGAGACGACTATCACCCTTCCCTAAGGTATGCGAATCCTTGGCGGCCAGCGTAGCAGCCGTCAGGCGGCCTTAGCGGCAACCGCACTTTTTTTCGTCAGCTTAACCCCTCACGCGCTCTTTTCCGAGGCTGAAGCCGCCGGCGCCGAGCCCTCGGCCAGCGCCTCGCAAGCGGCCGGCGCTTCCCGATCTGCCGGCGCCGCAGCAGCCGCGAGCGCTCCACCGTCTATCGGCGCCGCAGCAACGACCGGCGCCTCTCAGGCCGCCCCCAAAGCTGCGAGTGCCACCCAAACCGCGAGTTCCCCTTCAGATGCTGCACAAGCCGGCCAGGATTCGGAATTAATTCTGATCCTTGATCTGGACGGCGAGATCATTTCCGACAGTTTCGTCGCGGTGCAGCGAAACGGCAGGATCTTCATTCCCGTTTGCGCTGCGGCTGAGGCCCTTTCGCTGTCCATACACTGCCTGGAGGACAGGGCTTTCGGCTTTATCCTGGAAGAGTCGCGCCCTTTCGCCATTGATCTGAAAGAGGGATTTGCCATCCTGGGCAGGCGGGCGCTTCCGATAGGTGACGCGGCTTTCATGCAGGGTACCGAGCTGTTTGCGGAGCTTGGGGAGCTCTCCCGGTGGTGGCCGATCGATTTCAAGTACCGGGAGGAGCTCTCCACCGTCAAGATGCAGCCGCGGGAACTGCTCCCGGCCCAGGGTTTCAAGAAACGGCAGAGGTTCAAGAACCCGGCGGCCCCCGCGCTGCCGAGGCAGTATGAGGATTTCACCCCCTCCAGAGGAGTCGCCTCATTGCCGACCGTCGACCTGACGTCACAACTGCTGGTGTCGGGAGAGGGGCGCGGGGGGCAGAAAAGTTCGACCTTGAATTCGCTCGGCTTGTCGGGGGATCTGCTGTACCTGTCCAATGAGACGCACCTGTTCGCTGAGAACGATGCCATCAAAAGATTGGACGTGTCCCTGTCTCGCAGAAGCGACGCCGGATTCAGGCTCGGCCCGGTTCCGGTGACGCAGCTCGTGGTCGGCACCTCGCAAGCCCCGACGGTAGACGGTATCGGAGCCGGTTCCGCACCCATGTACGGGGTTTTCCTCTCCAACCGCCCGATTTCCGGGGCTTCGAAATTCCTTTCCCATGACATAAACGGATACCTGCCGGCGGGCTGGGACGCGGAGCTCTTCCACAACGGCGCGCCGATCGCCTACCAGCCGCCGACCCAGGATGGCATGTACCATTTTCAAAACCTCGGCGTTCAGTACGGCATCAACGTCTTCAAGGTGGTCATGCACGGACCCTTCGGAGAGACCAGGGAGACGGAGCAGACCTTTCTAAGCGATGCCGTGACGCCCAGCGGCGAGTTCCTCTACACCCTGTCCGGAGCCTGGCAAACCGGACTGACGCCCAGCGAGACCGCCGGTCCGGTCGGCGTCTCGAACCTCACCATGACCTCGGATTTCGGGGTGGCCCAGGGTCTCACCGGATCGGCTCTGCTGGTGAGGCAGACGGACAACTACGGCTCGGAGCGGGACTACGCCGGCTTCGGGGTGCGGACGGCGCTGGGCTACACACTCATCTCGCTTGACCTGGTGCAGTCCTTTACCCCGGCGGGAGCCCAGGGCGAGCTCCTCACGCTGAGATCGAGCAGCCGCGACGTCTTTGGCAGTGCCGTGCAGTTGGAACAGAGGTTCTTCCGGGATTTCGTAAGCCTGCGCTTCCCGAAGAATGACGATCCCCTGCTGAGCCAGACCCTGCTGAAGTGCAGTTCTTCCCTGTCCGGGTGGAACGAGGCCCGCTTCCCGCTGTATGCGGAGCTCGGCTTTGATGCCAAGCGCTCCGGGGCGCTCGATTGGACCACGGTCTGGCGGGGAACGGGCGGCTGGGACGGCTGGAACGGCGCACTGGAGGCCGACGTATCCCGGCAGCAACGGATTTGGTACGCAAGCGGCCTGTTCCAAATCAGCACCCGGGTGCAGGGGGTGAGCGTCAGGGGGCAGGTTGGGCTGGCCGTGGCTCCCGAGGTGACGCCGTCGGCGGTCAACCTAAACGCGGACCAGGACCTGGGAAACGGGTTCCAGCTGAACTCCGGCTTCATGCACGACCCGGTCGCCAACAAATCCGAGCTTAGGGTCGGCGTGTCCAAAAAGTTCGGCCTGGTGGGCTACGCGATCTCGGCCACCGGCGGCACGAGCGGCGCCTACAGCATCAACCTTGCAGTCAGCAGTTCGCTGGCGGCGGACCGCTTCAACCGGCAGGCGCTCATCTCAGCGGAAGCCCTCTCCCCGTCGGGCATGATCGCCGTCTCGGCCCTGCAGGCAGCACCGGGCGCCGCCCCCGGCAAGGAAGTTCCCTTGAAGGAGGTTCCCGGAATCGGGTTCCTGGTGAACGGCAACCACGCGGCGACGGTCCCCGGCAGCAAGGGTACGCCGGTTATAGCCTACTTGCGGCCGGATATACCGGCGGACGTCAGCGTCGACCTGGGCTCCGTCGAGGACCCGTTCATGGTGCCTAAAGAGGACGGCTGCCATATCACCCCGCGGGCCGGGGTGGTTTCCGCCTGCCGGTTCACCATGATCACCGGGGGCGAGATCGACGGCATGGTGCTGGTCAAACTGAACCGGGACGAGGACGTCCCCCTCAAGGGGGTGAGGCTGGACCTGTTGCCGGCCGGAGCACCGGGGGCGCCGGCGCTCGCCAGCACCCAGTCCCAGGAAACCGGCTACTACGTATTCAAAGCGGTTAAACCGGGAAACTACCGGATCGTCATCCCGGAGGCCGAGATCGCCCGACTCAAGACCTACCCAGCCGTTCCGGTGCCGGCGACCATGCCTGAAGGGGGAGATCAAATATCCGGGAAGGATTTCCTGCTTCAGGCGCCAGACAGAAAGCCGTGAGCAGTGGGAATCAATACCAGGGATAGCCTTTGGAGCGGCGGCGGATCAGGTGTTCCAGCAGAAAAAAGGGACGGATGCAGAGGATGCCCTTGCGCTTCAGGTCGAACAGGTCGATGCAGAAGTGATACAGGCAGCCGGCCAGCAAAGGAAAGACCATCGGGTGCAGGATGGCCAGCAGGCCGAGCAGGATGAAGAAGTCGATGGTGTGGAAGAGGCAGAGGCCGACGTAGGGGATGGTACTCTGGATGGGTTGCAGGTCGCGGAAGTAGCGAAACATCCCGGGCACGCTGAGGCTACGTCTGCGCTGGACGAATAAAAGGTAATGGTCGACGTCGATCAGCACTCCGCCGACGGCAAAAAGGGCGATTTCCCCCGTGCCCAGAAAGGGAGTCAGTGCCGCGGCGGCCACGCCGGTCAATGCCAGATGTTGGGTCAAGGTCATAGCGAAGCCCTCGTGATCTGCTGCTAAGTATATCCCCCAGGCCCGGTGTTGTCAGGGTTGGGTCCCTGCAGTGCGGCAAAAACCCCATCCACCTTGCGGGGGATGGGGGAAGGCGCAATTAGAGCAGGGTGGCCTTGAGCAGCGTACGCAGTTCCTTGTTGCTGCCGGATTCCTTTTTTACCATGGCCTTGCGCTCTGCGAGAGTCAGGAATGCCGAGAGGTGTTCCTTTGCCAGAGCCGGACTCCCGGCGATGGACGTCGCCAATTGGCACAGTATCTGAACCGGAAGGCCGTTTTTGAACCCCTGGACCAGGTTGCCGATCTCCTGGCGGCGCTGCTCGTCACTCCAGGACTGGTAGGTTTCGTCACCTATATTGGTAAGTTTGTCGAGCATGATTCCTCCGCAATTGTGATTTCAGGCTAGGGCCATCCGGGCACCGCCAGGTTGGGCACAGGGATACGTCGCGGCAATCTCGACGCTATTTCTTGTGCTGATGGCTGAAGATATGCTCCTTGCAATAGCAAAACTGTCCTTTGCACTGCGGGCAGTAGCGAAAGTCCATCTCTGGATGGCTCTCCTCGGTGCTGCCGCAGATGCTGCAGCGATGGGGCGGCAGGTCTTCCTTGCGGGCCAGTCCCCCCGCCTTCTTCACCAACTGCCGCTTGCCGTACCGAAGGTTCGTGCCGATGTCGCGGGCGAAGAAAACCAGAAAGTTGGCAGTTGCCGCCAGCACCGTGAGGCGCGTCGCCCAGTCACCGAAGATGACCTGGTAGGCGTAGCTGAGCCAGGTGAGCAGCGCCAGCCATTTGATGCGCACCGGCAGGACGAAGAAGAGCAGGATCTGGTAATCCGGGAACAGGGTCGCGAAGGCAAGAAAGACCGACCCGGCGAGAAAGCTGTTGCTGACGGGGTATCCCGGGACCAGGAACGAGACGGCCACGGTCATCAGGCAGCCCAAAAGCAGGTACACGTTGTAGCGGAAGGCGCCCCAGTGCTCCTCCAGCGTGGAGCCCAGCATGTAAAAGAAATACCAGGCGAAGAGGGTGAAGATCAGGCTCTGCCGGGGCGGATCGAAAGGGAGGGTGAAAAGTCGCCACCATTCGCCCTGCATCAGCAGACTGGCGGACAGATAGGTGGCGCTGCGCTCCAGTTTCCCGGTCAGATACATGAGATAGAAGAACGACTGACCGGCAATGAGGTAGATGGTCAGGTTCGGGATGGCGAAGCGGCCGAATTTTTTATCGAGCGAGTCGAGGAGTCTCATGGTAGGGATGTCGTTTCCTTTTCTGGGGACTTCGGGGCATTTTGCGACAGCGAAGGGCCGGCATGGGGAATCTGGGCGCTGCCATGAGGGGAGGCCGGCGACGGTTTTTTCTCTCTTTCGGAAAGCAGCGCGGCGCACTCCTGGGCACTGATGAGATTCAGGCCTGCCAGTGCCTCGATGTCCACCGGCCGGGCATACTCCACCGTAAAGGCGAAATCCTCGGTGTCATAATCGCTGGGGCGCGGGTAAACATTGCGCACCATGGCCTGCAGTGGGGACGGGTAATGCTCCAGATGCTCTTGCCAGTCACTTCGCTGTTGTTGGGACATGAAGTTAAACCAGATGTGGTGGGAAAACTCATGAACCATGAGGTCGCGTAGTTCGCGGTCGTTGTAATTCTGGTACAGGTTGCGGTAGATGAGTTGGGTGTCCGGCCGGTAGGCGCCCAGGTGAAACTTGACCTGGCTCGGCATCATGACTTCGTTGAACGATTGCCCCCCCCCGCGCAAGGTGCTTCTGGTCGGATCGTAGCGGTTGAAGAGTATCGCCAGGGTCAGGTCCGAGCGGGACAACTCCAGCACCTTATCCCGGAAATCCCAGCTGATCGGCACATAGGTGGTGGCGCAACCGCACAATAACAGGGCCAGCAGCAAACAAGTGGCAAATTTTTTGATGAGCGTGCCGCTTGGCATCAAGAGGCTCCTGGATCCTGGCGCTAACTGACAGAATTTAGATGAAAAGCGGAGCACTGGTGCCCAAGCCGTGAACCACACTGGTAAAGGCGTCCCTGTCTTCCAGCTTTGCCGCGCCGAAACGCTGTGCGAAGAGGTCCCTGATAAACGGGATGCGGGAGGTGCCGCCGGTGAGAAAGACGGTATCTATCCCTTGCTGGGTGACCCCGGATTTGGCGACGACGTCATCGATGCATTGGGCAATCCGCGAAAAGTTCTCCGCATTGATTGCATCAAATTCACCTCTGGTTATCGACTCGGAGATGGCCAGGTCACGTTCGTTAAATCTTATATCAGTTAGTTCTCTGTGTGACAACTCGCATTTTGCCTTCTCGATCGACTGGAACAGGAAAAAACCGTAATTGTCACTGATGAGATGCTCCAGGTTCTCTATTGCTTGTCTGTCATTTGCCGAATTTTTGATCAACCGGATTTGTTCCCGGATTTTCCGGGCTCTCAATAGCGGAATGCGGTGCCACTGGCACAAAGTGTAAATTATGCTGTGCGGGATATCGAAGAGATCTTCTTTACCCATCCCCTTGTATTTGACACCCCGTCCGAAGTACTTGGCGACCTTGTCCCACATGATCTGCGAATCGAACTTGTCGCCGGCAGTGTAGACTCCGCCCAGCGAGAGCACATCGCTGCGCCGGTCCGCCCTGGTGAAGGCTCCGCCTTTGACCCGAATGACGGTGAAGTCCGAGGTGCCGCCGCCGAAATCGCCTATGAAGACGATCTTTTCCGAGCCGGCCGGCAGGGACTCCTCGAAGGAGAGCGCGGCGGCCACCGGTTCGAACTGGAACCAGATCTGCCGGAACCCTGCCTTGCGCGCTGCGGTCTCGAGCCGGTTCTGGGCCAGGGCATCCTTTTCGGGGTCTTCGGAGAAAAGCACCGGCCGGCCGAGGACGACGCTGTCCACCTGGCAGCCGACGCGCGCCTCGCCTTTCGCCTTGATTTTCCGGAGGATGATGGCGATCAGGTCGTCTATGCCATAGTTCTTACCGAACACCTCGGTGCTGACAAAGCTTCGGTTCGGCAGGAAGGTCTTGATGGACTGCATGAACCGGCCGGCGGCACCCTCGTTAACATAGTGGTTGATGGCCTCATGGCCGGCGAAGATTTCACTCTCCTCGTTGAAATAGAGCACCGAGCGCATCAAGCTGCCGTTTCCATTGAATTCATCTATGTTGACAACTTGAACCTGGCCGTTATGGTATATGGAAAGCGCCGAATTGGTAGTACCAAAATCGATGCCGAAAACTATCTGCATGTAAACTCCTGGAGGGTCGAAACCTGAAATCTACCACACAACCATGCCGGTGCGCAAGTCGACCGAGCTCCCGACCCCGCAACCTTGCGTAGCACCAGCCAATAATACTTGCCAGGTACTAAATACTGTTGATTATTGCTACTTCCTCCCATAGAATGAGAGGATTGCAGAATTTTCTAAGGAAACCATGGCGCCCATCCTCCTTATCTCCGATACCGAAAGAGTGAAGCGGGTCTTCGAGTCCCTCGGAAAGCAGGAATCCCTGCAACTGCGGACCGCTGCGACCTTGATCGAGGCGGATCAGGATATTTCGGAATCCGTTCCCGAGTTTACCTTTGTGCAGAACCGCATCTCCGGATTTTCCGGCGAGATAATCCTCCGGCACCTGAAAAAGGTGCTTCCCGCGGGCGCTAAAATCGTCTTCCTGACCGACGACCCCGAAGCGATGAAACAGGCGCACAAGCATGTGGAGTTCTGCCTGGACCTGTCGTTGGGTGACGAGGACCTGGCAGGGGATGTACGGGACCTCCTTGCCGGAGTCTTTCAGCCCCGGACCGCGATGGCAGGTGATCATGAGCTCCCCGTTCCCGGTGGCCACCAGCTCAAGGCCGGCACGGAGACCAAGGTCAAGCACGAAGTTAAAGATAAGCCCGAGCCTAAAAGTCAACAGGAACCGAAAGTTCCGGAACTGAAGGCGAAACCGGAACCCAAGGTCAAGCCAGAGCCCAAGGTTAAACCAGAGATCAAGGTCAAGGAGGACCACTCAAAGGTTAAAGGTGAACGGGAAGTCAAGCATGAGGCGAAGGCTGCCGACCTGGCTTCCGGCCCCGCTGGCGCAGCGGTGGAAAGAGCACCGGCGCCGAGGGAAGCGGATTGGTCTGTTGGGGGACTTAAGGAAAGCGGCACAGCTGGTTCAATAAAAAAAGCACCGAAAGCTGTGCCTGCCGGGGGGGCTGGCGAGGTTGAACCGGCGCTGGATCGAGCACAGGAAGTCGGCCGGAGCGCTGATCCCGCCGGCAAAGGCGCCAAAACTCCGCCAGCAAGGACCCTGAGCGAGGCGGTGCTGTCCGGAGAACGTCCCCCGCAAGGGGCGGGCAACACCGGCGCCCAGTCCTTTGCCGACATCATGAATCGCGCCTCGGGCAACGTCGAGGCTCAACCGGTCTCTGCCGGAGAGTTTACCGGTGGCGAACCACTTGCCGACGCCATGCGCCGAGCGCGCAGGAGCGTGCGGAAGCGACCTGTCTGGCTGTATCCGCTCATCTTTGTGCTTTTCTGCATTCCCCTGGTTTCCTATATTGCCGGCAGGCGGACCGCGCCTGATGAATCAGCGCTTGCCCCGCGCAACCTCTCGCGCCCGACCAGGTCTCCGAGCCCCCAAACGGCTCCGGTGACGGCGCTAGCCCCGGCTTCTTCGGAGCAGAAAGCGGCTTCCCCGGCGGCTCCTTCGGCAACCAAGCAGGCGGCTCCTTCGGTCGCTGCGACGCCGCCTGCTCTGCCGGCAGTTCCGGCCGCCAAATCCGCCGCGCAACCTCCCGCAAGACCGGCAACCGGGGCGGGCGAACCACCGCCGGTAAAGCCGGCAACCAGGGAAGCGGCCAAGCCGGCTCATGAAGTGGCTAATCCGGTAGCCAAGGAGGCGACTAACGCCGTAGCTAAGCCACCCCTGAAGGCCGGGTTGCGGACTGCGCCACCCATGGTGACCCGTGCCAGATTGGATGAGTCCTACGGCAAGACACATCCCGGCTGGCAGAGATACCTTGGCGCCACTCTCGAATATAAATTGTTTAAGGAGGCGGGCCTGTACCGGGCGCTCCAGGTCATCTCACGGACCGGGGAGCCGATTGCCGACCCTCTCTTCAAGAGGGCTCTGGTGGAGTTTGGCGGGACGGACAGGTACCAGGTGAAAACCACTGGAGACAAAGGAAAGTATCTGGTGGAACAGGGAATGACAAACGGTGACTTGGCACTCACAATCTACCGCAACAAGGGTGATCATCTGATGAAAGCATTCGTACTCTATTACCGTTAAAACCTTGAGATGGCTCTGAATATATCGAAATGAGGTATGTAATGATAAATTTGAAACAAGGCGGACCCCTTTTTCTTCTTGTGCTCCTTTCAATGCCCTTGCCACTGCATGCCGCGCCGTCTCCTTTCGATATCGATGTAAAGGAACTGGACCGGGGTACACCGCCCGCGGTCCCGCCGAAGGTCGAGAAGAAAAAACCCAAAAAAGCAAAGAAGCCGGCGCCCCAGCCCGCAGAGGCAGTCAAGACCGGCGCCGTGCACAAGAACGCGGGGAGCGAGGCTGACTATGTCCGTTACACCGTGAAGCCCGGTGATCACATTTTCAAGATACTGGTGACCCGGTTTGGCATGTCCAACGAGGCTGCCGAGAAACTGATCCCCGAGATCATCCGCATCAACAACATCGCCAACATCAAGAACCTGACGGTCGGACGTACCCTGCTCATCCCGGGGGGCCGCCAGGAGCATGCCGCGAAGTCGGCACATGGGAAAGCGCGGCACAGCAGGGCCGAGGGTAAGCCGGAAGCCGCCTCTCGTGCGGAAGTTCCGGAAGTTCCGCCGGCCCGTCCGGCCGAGCCGCCAAAGGTTCCCCTTGCCCAGATTGCACCACCGATAAGTCAGGTCGCGCCTGCCCCGGCGCTCCCCGACGTGGCTCCTCCGGCGGCTCCGCCAGCCGCAGCTTTGCCTCCTGGCGCCAAAGCAGCTACTCCGAAATCACCGGCAACTACCGAGGTGAAAGCCCCCGAGTTGCCGGCACCCCCGGTCACGGCATCCAGCTCGACGCTCCCCAAGCCGGTAACGCCCAGACTGATATCCCCCAGTCCGATTACGCTCAAGGATGTGGCGCCCGTGCCCGTTCAGACCGCTCCTTCAACTGCACCCGCTGTTGCGGCCGCACCAGCACCCGCCTTGTCAACACCCGTTCTGGCAACACCCGGCGCAGCGAAACCTCCGGCGACGGCGCCTGTGGCACCTGGGACGGCGCCCGCGGCAGTGGCACCCACTACTGCGGCAGCACCCACCCTGTCAGCGCGTGTTGGGGAAGCAGCTTCCAGCGTACCCGTTGTTCCGAGCGTCCCCCAGGTTACTACCTGGATCTGTTCGGTACCGGACAAGGAGCCGGCCAAGATCGTCGACTCCATAATGAATGCGCTTTCGCTGCACTGGAGCAAGAACCGCATCATCCAGTCCGATGCCGGGGCCTCAAACGCCTTCAGTATCAGGGTCGATCGCTACTTTGAGCTGAACGGGGTGCGCTACATCGTAAGCATCGGAGAAAACGATCCGTACAGCTATACCTTGATCCGGCTCCTCGAGGGTGCCGGCTACCGGACTCTCATGATCAACTCGGACGATACCTTCAAAACGGTGGGTGAGAAACTATTGCGGCTGGTGGGAATTGCTCCTGATTACGGGGTGTATGGTATCCAGGGAGGGAAGCAGAGTCCAGGCTTTCTGGTGCAGCCGGATGACGCAGGGGGGCGGCAGGTGGTGATAACCAACGAAGCCGCCGGTCCGAAAGTAAAGTGGGCCCTGCCCGCCGGGTGCGGCAGCAGGTGAACGCGGGATCTTGGGCCTGCGGCTCCGCTCAGCGACTCCACTGAGGGACTTCCACTGAGGGACTTCCACTGAGCGACCGCTCCTGCGACCCGCCCAGGGGCCACTTCACGGCTCCGCTCAGGAAACCTGCCGCTCCCTGAGCGGAGTGAAATGCAACAATGTGCCCCCCCGCCGCAGTAAGCCGTGGGGGCGAGAGTTTAAGCGCAACAATGCGCCCCCCGCCGCAGTAAACCGTAGGGGCGCATCATCATGCGCCCTTGCCGCAGCTGCCCACCGGCAGTGAACCCGCAGGAGTGGGTAAATGGTGCATTCGGATGGAAAAGAGATCAACTCAGGGGGCGATACTCGGGGCTGGGGTGTAGAGTTGCTCCGGTTCGGCGGTACCCTCGTCGGGGGCAGGGCCGAGCGACATGGCGTTTTGCGGCACGACCAGTCCCGGCAGCGCCGCCTGAAGTGCTTCGTCGGTGAGGGTGGGCGGCTCCTGCGGGGATTCCTTCGGCACGGTGCCGGGAATCGTCACGACAAAACGATGGTCTTTTCCCTGCACGGCTCCGGCAACCCACTCGTCAACCTTGTCTTTGACCACCGATTCGAGCGTGCCTTTCATGGGCGCATAGGCCGCCTCCTGTGCCAGCGGCTTCACGCGCTGCAACTGGTCGAATACCATCTTCGAGTAGCGGTCCCGCTTATCGGGGGTCTGGCTATTGTAACAGCCGATGGCCTTCCAGGTGTAGCCGTACTTGTTCATGCACATGGACAGGATCCAGGCGCCTGTCTTCGTGTTGCTGCAGGCATCTCCCAGTGAGTTCCAGCGCTCCTTGCCAAGGGTGGCAGCCCAACTCGAATTAATCTGCATCAGGCCGAAGTCAAAGGTTCCGTTGCTGTTCTTGTTGACGGCCTTGGGATTGAAGTTTGACTCGACCTTCGCGATGGCTCGCAGTATCTGGGGGTTGATGCCGTACTGGGCACCCGCCTCCTCAAAACAGAAAGCAGAGGCATCAGTTCCCAGCGCAAGTGACAGGAGTCCGACCAGACAGAATAATTTTATTTTACCCATAATGCGGGTTCCTCGTGTAGGGCGAAGGACATAGCTAAGCGTTGCCGGCTCCCTTGCCGTGAGCGGAAGTTCTTGTGACGGTTGAGTGCTAGACCGGGCCCGGTAGTTTGGCCGGTGCTCTTGGACCCTCAGCACAGATCGAGCAAAAAGGAAGGTTGCAGAACTCGAGAGGGTCTGGGATGTCGACGCTTGGGTCTTGGGATTATTGACGCGAACCTGGCTATAATACCCCTTCCGGGAGATCATGTCACCTGTTAAAGCGCCGCCGGCCCGATCGCCCGCGGCTGGGCAGCCCCGGCTGCGGAGGCCGGAATGGCGGCTGGCCTTCATTTGACAATGAGATGCTACAGCGATAGCATGTCAAGTCTGGGCGCACCGGGCGCCCGGCTTATCGATAAAGACGATCTCCCATGCCATCACGCCATGCAGACCATAGCCTCCGTTCCCCGCCAAGGACTGGTCGCGCCAGGCGCCCCGCCTCGCCCTGGGTTTGGGGAGGGGTTGCGCTCGTTGCCCTTTTGGCCTGCAGCCTCTTGGTGCTGCGAGCGGAAGCCAGGATGAGCGTGACGCCGGGCGGCATGCTGCAGCGGGGGGAGGGCTCGGGGGAGCCGAGGCCGGTCGCCGCGCCGAGCCCGCAGCACGGGATGGCGGCAGCCAACGCCGGGCAGTTCCAAAGGATTGAGGAAAAGAACGGGCAGATCCACGCGCAATACGGCTGCCGCAATTTCAACAACGACCCCCTGCGGGTGAGCTACAGCATCGCCACCAGGGACCTGGCCGCCTACCAGCAGGGATACGGCTTTACCCAGGGCGAACTCGACGCACTGAACCTCTGGCAGAAAAAGGCGCTGGACGACGCCTACCGCTCGGCCGTGCAAAACCATCTGAAGCAGGAGGACCTGAACCGGGCTGGTGCCGCCATCAAGGCCGACTACCGAGCCAGGTACCGCGCCCTGCTGGTCTCCCGCGGCTTCGCGATCCTGCCGGGAAACCTGCTGGCGGCGGACATCCCCGGCATCGCCCGGCGCAACGTCAAGGAGCTGAAGCCTTTTGCCCTGGCGCTGGGGAGCACGGCGGACAAGAATGGCTACGGTTCCAGCGAGGTCATCGGTGCGGCGCTGTCGCTGGTGCAGACCGCGTTTCTGTACGAGAACGTCCCCCTGCTGATCAACGGCAGGCAGACCGGTGGCGTCTATCCGCCGCTGGAAACCGTCGTCAAGGGCAAGGGAGACTGCGATACCAAGAGCGCCCTGCTTGCCGCGATCCTGCTGAACTGGAGCAGGATGAGGCTGGTCGGGGTCGGCGTGCCGGACCATTACCTGATGGCGGTGCTGCGCAACCCTGCCAAGGGGGACGCCTTCGTCGAGTACGGGGGGCTGCGTTACGTGCTGATGGAGCCCGCGGGCCCCGCCTGGCTTCCCGTCGGGGCAGTCGGTCCGGTGACGAGCGCCCTGCTCGATTCCGGCGCCGCCCTGGCGATAGAGCCGTTCACCTCGAACTGATCGGAGCACCTATGTTTTACCTGCGACTGCTGGTGAGTTTTTTCGAGCTCGCCCTGATGATCGTGCTCTCCGGGGTGATCATCTACCTCATCTACCGGGTGTTCGTCAAGGCGAGCCCGGATTTCGACATGGAGGACGAGATCCTCAAGGGGAACCTGGCCGTCGGGGTGCTGGTTTCCACCATCATGGTCTCGGCCGCGCTCATGCTGAAAAAGGGGGTGGGCGCCTCGGTGGGGATGTTCCGGCTCTCCGTGTCGGCGCCGGCGGACGTCTCTTTCCCGCTCTGGCAGACGGCGCTGCTGGCGCTCGGGCATCTGGTCATCACCCTGTGCGTCGCCGTCTTCACCATCTCCATCACCCTGAGACTCTTTGGCCGGATGGTGAAAAAGTTGAAGCCCGAGTTGCGCGTCGGCGAGCAGCTGCAGCAGGGGAACCTCGCGGTGGGTCTGCTGCTCTCGGCGGTGGTGTTCATCGCCACCCTGTACGTCGGCGAGGGGGTAAGTGCCCTCACCAAGGCACTGGTGCCCCAGCCGAAGATTGGAACCATTCAAATCATGGAATAGCCGGGCTGTCAGAAGGAGTAGCACATGAAGATGAATCTGAACGATCTGGAGATCAGGGTGCTTGCCTGCCTGATGGAAAAGGAGCTCACCACCCCGGAGAATTATCCGCTCAGCCTGAACGCCCTGGTGAGCGCCTGCAACCAGAAGTCGAACCGCGACCCGGTCCTGAACCTCGCGGAGGCCGAGGTGCTGCGCGTGCTGGAGACCCTGGGCTCCCGCGGGCTGGCGCGCCTGACCACGACCGGCGGACGGGTCGCCAAGTATTGCCACTCGGCCGCGAGCAAGCTCGGCCTCGGCACGGAGGCGCGCGCCATCCTGACCGAACTGATGCTGCGCGGCCCCCAGACGGTGGGGGAGCTGCGCACCAGGGGAGAGCGGATGGCGCCGTTTAACGACCTACCCGCGGTGGAGAAGGTTCTCGCTGAGCTGCAGCAAGAGGCGCCTCCCTTCGTGATCCGGCTGCCGCGCCAGGCGGGACGCAAGGAGCTGCGCTACGCCCAGGTCTTCGCGGGGCTGCCGGAATTCTCCCCGGAGGACGAGGCCCTCGAACCGGAAAAGCCGGTCGAGCGGCGGGCGCCGGCAGGCGAGCGTGCCGCGCGTCTGGAGACGGAGGTCGGCGCGCTGCGAAGCGAGATCGGCGAGCTGCGCCGCGAGGTGGAAGAGCTGCTGGCGCAATTCGCCTGAAACACCCGAACCCAAAAAAAAAGAGCTCTAAGTTTCCCTTAGAGCTCTTTTTGCATGCGTCTTCATGTGTGCCGGGGAGCCAGCTTCAGGAGCACTCCGGCACCGGTCCGTTGGACACTCCCGCCCCGCCGGCCTAGTTGGTAAACATCAGCTTGCGTTCCAGGTCCATCGAGTGGGAAAGCCGCTTGGCGTCCTCCATGGTGATCAGCCCATCGTCGTGCAGCTGGATCAGGTGCTGGTCCAGGGTCTGCATCTGGTACTGGTTGCGGCTGTTCTCCATGTGCCCCTCGATCTCGTCGAGCCGTCCTTCCCTGATGCAGCTTTGGATCGTCGTGGTGGCGCGCATGATTTCCACGGCGGGGAGGATGAATTCGCCCGTCTTGTCCTTGATCAGGCGTATCGAGACGGTCGCCACCAGGATGTCCGCCAGCCGGTGCCGCACGATCTCCTGCGCATCGGGGGGGAAGTGCCCGACGATCCGGTTGATGGTGGAAACCGCACCCTGGGTGTGCAGGGTGGAGAGCACCAGGTGCCCGGTCTCGCCCGCCATCAGGTAGGCGTCGATGGTCGCCGTGTCGCGCATCTCGCCCACCATGATCAGGTCCGGGTCCATGCGCAGAGCCGCCCGGAGTGCGGTGCTGAAGCTCGCCGTGTCGATCCCCACCTCGCGCTGGATGATGCAGCTTTTCTGCGAGGTGAACAGGAACTCGATGGGGTCCTCTATGGTGATGCAGTTATAGCTGAAGTTCTCGTTGATGTAGCGCAGCATGGAGGCCAGGGTGGTCGATTTCCCGTTGCCGGTCGGCCCGGTGACCAGGATCAGGCCGTTGGGCGCCTTCACGATCTCGCCCAGCACCGGCGGGAGGCGCAGTTCCTCGAAGGTGCCGATGTTGGCGGGAATGACCCGCATGATGATGCCGAAGCTGCCGCGCTGGCGGAAGATGCTCACCCTGAAGCGCGCGCCGCTCGGCAGGGAAAACGAGGTGTCGAACTCCTTCTGGTCGACCTCCCAGCGCCGGTTGTTGTGTTCCATGATCTGGGCTGCGATGAACTCGGTGTCGTTCGCGGTCAGGTTGGGGAGCTTGGAGCGGATGATCTGCCCCTTGCCCCGGAAAAAGGGGGGGTTGTCCGTCTCGAAATGCACATCGGAGACTTTCTTGTTGAAGGCTATCTCGAGAATCTGGACAAAAATCTTCGCATCCATGTCTGCCCCTCGCGTTTTCTGTTCGAATATCTGCAGTCAGCTACCTTAGCTGGCCCGGCAGGTTTTGCCGCAATCCCATTGGGAAGTGGCGGGCTTTCGCCCAGCTCCCGTAGGGGCGAATCATCATTCGCCCAAACTCGCTGGGCTCAATCCGACGACATCTCCCCTTTGCTGGCGGGGGATCTTGTTAGGGTCATACTCGCCCCCCGGCCCGCCCCGCTTATTCCGAGCTTGCTGCCTTTTGTGCCATCCGCTTCCGGTACAGCGCATTGTCGATGACGAGGCTTGCGTGCTGGGCCAGCGTCTCCAGGAGCTCCGGCTGGGGAGCCCCGCCCGCCCGGGTGCCGAAGTCGGCGTAGATGAGCGCGATGACCCGCCCGAAACTTTGCACCGGCAGGAGCAGGACCTTCGGGCTGGCCGGGGTCCCGATGGTCGCGAAGAGGGTCTCCCTCATGACGAGGTCGGCCTCCCCGTAGTAACTCCCGGAAGCCTTGAGTGTCTGCTGGAAAAGGGACTGCCCGTTGAGCGGCAGCCTCAGCTTGACCGAGGTCGTCGCACCGGCCTCGCCGATGCCGATGCCGCGCTCCGCGATCAGCTCGGAGCGCACCACCACGAGGGTGAGCGCCCGGTCGAAAAAGCCGCTCACCGCCTGCAGCAGCTGGAAGGTGACCTCGGAGGGTTCCCGCTGCTCGGAAAGGTTCTGGAACTGGCGCCTGAACTGCTGCAGCAGCCCCTGCCCCGGCTGGCTGGCGGCGTCCTTCAGGTGCCGGCTCAGCGCCTTGGTGCAGTCGATGGCGTCCATGATGAAGCTATCCGGGCGCTCCTCGCGGCTGGGCCTGGGCAGGACGGCCCGCAAGCCGGTCTGCAGCGCCAGGGTGGTGAGCCGGTAATCGCCCGGGCAGCTCAGCAGCAGGATGCCAAGCTCCGGGTACTTCTCGCGTTTCTGCCGCAGCAGCTCGACCACGCCCTCCCGGGAACCACGCCTGGTGCCGGGCTCGCCCGGGTCGATCAGCAGGAGCGGGATGACCCCCCTGGAGAGTGACTGGTCGATGATGGGATCGAGTCCCCGCTCGTCGTCGGTGGCGCAGCGAAACAGCGGGCCGCAGGCGGCGGCCACGCACTCGCGCACCAGCTTGTCGGCGGTGAAGAGCACCACCCCGGTGCCGTCTGCCGGCAGCCCGGAGGCTCCGCTTAGCCCCTCCAGGAAGCTGTACAGGCGCTGCTGCTCCTCTGCCGGGACCCCGGAAAGGGTCCGGCTCAGCCTGGCGCGCGGGGTGTCGGGCTCGCTGTCGGCCAGCCCGGAAAACGGCGTGGGGATGATGCGCTCCAGGGCGTCGAGCCCGTCCAGGCCGAGGTCGGCGGCGCAGAGGTCGGGGCCTTCCTGGGCCGGCGGGATCGCCGCCAGGACCGGGGGAACGCCGAACATTGCCTCGACCGACAGGGTGCCGTCGCGCTTTCTCTCGTCGTAGATGCGCAGGGCATCCATCAGGACGCTTTGGGTGTTGAGCTGGATTTCCTTCTTGAGCTGCTCGGGGAAGTAACGGTATTCATCGGAGACGAAGATCTCGTCCACGTTCAGGGAAAAGCTGCCCCGGCTCCAGGTCAGGATCTCGACGATGGTCATCTCGATCAGGACCTCCAGCCCCTGGTAGGCGTCCTCGGTCCGGATCTTGCCCGCCTCGATCATGGTCTGGATGATCGGCTTCCTGGCGGCTCCTGCCCTGAGCTGCTCATGGAGGGCGCTTTCCAGCTCCTCCGTGCTGATCATCCCCATGTCGATCAGGATCTGGCCGATGCGCACGCTGTTGTTGACGTGGTTCGCGCTGACGATGTAGCCGGCGTGAAAGACGAGCTGGCTTTCGCCCTTGAGGCTTCTGAGGGTCAGGGTGCCGGACTTGCCGGTGGCGTGCAGCAGTTGGATGACATCAACAATGGGCAGGTGTTCTAAATCGCCGTCGAAAGACATCGCGGATACCTTTAATTAGGTGTCAGGTGCTGCGGGGGTGAACCTGCATGAACGTGAGCGCCCCCCGGGCCGAGGCCGGGTAGGGCTCATCTCCCTGCCTGCCGGCCGCTTTTGGGGCGAGGATGGACGCTTGCCGCGCAGGGTAACGCCGGAATCTTAGCATGTGGTACACGCTAAGTAAACGGTAATTGTTGGTTAATTGCGCGACGGCTCCCATTGTCGCGTCCGCAGGGGGGCTCATTTGAAAGAAGCCGATGCCGTGCTGGAAACCTTTGCAGCGCCGACCGCTGAGCGTGGAGGGAGGCGGGCCGCACCGGGAGAGGAGAGCCGCGGCGCTGGGCGCCTTAGGTCATTCATTAGATTCTGCGGGGTCCCGGAGGGGGGACTGGGGCGCATCAGGCCGGGTCCGCTCTGTCCCAGACCCGTCGTCCCTCCCGAGAGAGCAGGAACTGTCGGGTGCTCTCGGGCACCAGCGCGGTGAGTCCGTCGGCCTCGCCGCGGGCGAGCTGGGCCCGCACGCCGGCTGCGCTGATCACGTTGTCGCGGGTGCTGACCCGTTCCAGTTCCGTCACCCCGATGCCGAAAAGCGGCAGGACCCGGTGCATCGCTTTGTTGTAGCGGGCGGTCGTCCCGGAAAGCGGCTCGGAGCCGACGAAGCGGGTCTGGATCTGGAAGTAGGGCGCGATCCGGCTGGCGAAGAGCAGCAGGTCGAGCTCCATCTGAATCGCCCCGCCGGGGTCGCCGCCCCTCAGGAAGCCCGTGGGGAAGCTGGCGCCGGTGACCGCGTAGCAGGAGGTGTCGAGGAGCGTCACGTTGGGGAGGTCGCAGGTCCCCTCGCTCACCATCCGGAAACGGTATTCGAAGGGGAACAGGGAGCGCTCTTCGCGCACCACGAAGAGGTACAGGCGCTGCACCAGGGCGGCGGCCTGCTCGATCAGGTAGCGGTGCCCGAAGGTGAAGGGGTTGCAGTTGGCGACGACTGCCCCGTTGGCCCCCGGGGTCACCAGCCGCTGGTGGCGCGCCAGGTAGTGCCGAAGCCCGTCGCCGTACTCGAGAAGCGCGCTCCGGTCCGAGGCGACCAGCAGGCAGAAGCCCAGGGCCTCAAAGCTGGCGGTCTGGTCCGGGGCGCAGAAGACGAAGAAGGAGTCGAACCCCTCCTGCAGGCCGAGCTCGATCAGCGCGCTCACCACCTCCCCCAGCAGCGCATCCCTTTCCAGGTCCCGGGCGACGGCGAGCATCTTAAGCACGCGCCCGTCCCTGGCGCCGACCGCGATCAGCTGCCCCGACTCGATGATGCCGACCAGGTCGTCGTAGCAGGTCTCGAAGCAGAGGCCGCTCGCCTGGATCAGGGCTCGGGCCTGGTTCAGGTCATCGTTTGACAGGAGTGACGTTACCATATCAAGAGCGTATCACTAAACGCCCCAAAGGCATCCGGCTCGGGGATGCCGATGCTAAAAAACGCTATTTTGCCAAAGGGGGTCCGGAAGGCGCGGGGGGCGCTGGAAGGGGCGCTGCCAGGCCTTGGGGCCTGGCAGCGGTTTGGAAAGCTGTAGTTACTAAAAGGCGACGTTGGTGCTGAACTGGACCTTCGCCTCGGTGGGATAGGTGGACTTGTTGTACTTCACGGTGCCCAGGCCGTAGGCCCCGTCCAGGTCGAAGAAGAGCCAGGGGATTCCCAGGCTGAGTCCGCCGGTGACGGCGCCGCTGGTCGTCTGCGCCAGGTCCGTGTAGCCGCCGGCCCGAAGCTTCAGGCAGCTGAAGGGGTGGAACTCGGCGCCGCCACCCAGGTGCTGGGTCTTGAGCCCCGGCACGATGGTCGTGTTGGACAGCACGTCGACGTCTCCGGTAAGTTCCAGCCAGGAGAGGGCGTCCAGCGAGACGCCGGCCCTGACCTGCCGGTCCACTACGATCTTCTCGCCGGACGCGGTTGCGAACGACGGTTCATTGAGGTTTTTGGCGACCAGGCCGATAGCCGTGGAGTTGAACGGCTTCCAGAGCAGGCCGAGATCGATGCCGTAGGCCGAGGAGGTTCTGCGGTCTTTGGACAGGTCGTGGGTCAGATTACTGGAAGAAATCGTCGAGTTGGAGGCCGTATCGAAGACCTGCTGGTTGGTTTTGGAGGTAGCCTCTCCATGGATATACTTGGCGCTCGCGCCGAGGCCGAGTTTGCCGGCGGAGCCCAGGTCGAGGGCGTAGCCGTAGGAGAGCGGCACCTCGATCAGCGCGATGCCGCGTACCGTCACCGTCTTCGAGTTCAAGGCGGCGTCGACGTCGGCCTGGGTGAGCGTCAGGGCAAGCGGGGTCGGAATCGGAGTGCCTCCCTGGTTCGGGATGGCGCCTCCCTCAAAGGTCCCGTAGACGCCGAACCCGAGATGCTGCACCTGTGCGCCGAGAGCCGCCCCGACCGTCAGCCGGAGGTTGTCGCGCGAGGTGGTGTCGATGAGCCGGTTGATGGCGTCGGCGAGGACGTTGGCCTTGGTGAGGTTGGTCTGGTCGCCGTTCCAGGCGCTGTGGGCCGTGGACAGGTCGTCGAGGTCCTGTGCCAGCTTTCCCTTGGGCTCGATCCCGGCACCGGCGGTCAGCGAGACCGTCACGGTTTTGGGGGCGAAGGCGAGGCCGGCGGGGTTCCAGTAGGGTGCCATGGCACCGTAGCTCCGCGCCACACCGGCGCCACCGACGCCCAGCGACCCGCTGCCAAGCGGCTGGAACTCCAGTGCGTGGGCGGCCGAACCGAGGCCGAGGAGGATTGCGGCGAGTGCTGCTGAACGCTTGATCATGTGCCACTCCTTGAAAAGTTACTATGTGCAGTGACCCGCAGGCACTGTTAGGTGCTGCAGGAGGGGGGGGGCGATTTTACACATTAGAGCAGACTACTAGTGGTTTTAATGGGAGCATAGTATACACAATCTCATCGGGAACTAGCAGAAAAACTTTAGCTTTGCGCCCCGGCTCCCGGGAATTTTCTCCCTGGCGGGTCCTGGCGCCGGGTCGCACATTAAACCTTGAATTCGCGCGGTAATCTGCGATAATCTGCTTTTTGGTGTAATGCGTGATGGTTACGCTATTTCGGCATTGGAGAACCTCCCGTCATGGAAATATACAAGGCTCAGCCGCGCAAGCTGCCGCAAAGCTCAGGCCGCAAGCTCTTCCTGTCCCTTTTCGGCGGCTGTGTCGTGCTGGCACTGCTCGCCTGCCTCGGCTACTTCTTCTACCTGCTGGGCGCCCTCCCCAAGGTGGACCGCCTGGCCGACTACCGCCCCCCGATCCTTTCCCAGGTGTTCGGGGAGGACGGCAGCCTGGTGGGCGAGTTCTACCTGGAGCGCCGCACCGTCGTCGCGGTGGACAAGATACCGAAGCGCCTGATCCAGGCCTTCGTTTCCGCGGAGGATTCCAACTTCTACCAGCACACCGGGATCGATTACCTCGGCGTGCTCCGGGCCGCCTTCAAGAACGTCATCTCCCTGCGCAAGAAGGAGGGGGCCTCCACCATCACGCAGCAGGTGGCCAAGTCCATGCTGCTCACCCCCGAGAAGAAGTTTTCCCGCAAGATCAAGGAGGCGATCCTCGCCAAGCGGATGGAGGAGCGGCTCTCCAAGGACGAGATCCTCTACATCTACCTGAACCAGATCTACCTGGGCGCCGGCGCCTACGGGGTGCAGCTTGCGGCGGAGACCTACTTCGGCAAGGAGGTGGACCAGCTGAACCTGGCGGAGATGGCGCTGATGGCGGGGCTTCCCAAGGCGCCCAACTCCTACTCGCCGATCAAGCACCTCGACAAGGCGAAGGAGCGCCAGGCCTACGTGCTGGAGCGCATGGTGAAAGAGGGGTACATCACCCAGGTCGAGGCGGACCACGCCAAGGAGACCCCCATCGTGATCCATGCCCTGAAGAAGGTGAACGCGGAGCAGTCCGCCTACTTCCTGGAGCAGGTCAGGCAGCAGCTCGAGGAGAAGTACGGCGAGGAGCGGCTCTACAAGGACGGGCTCAAGATCTACACCACGATGAACGCCGAGATGCAGAAGGGCGCCTACGACTCCGTGGTGAACGGCCTCAAGGCCCTGGACAAGAGGCAGGGCTTCCGGGGCGCCGCCAAGTACCTGGCCGAGCCGGAGGTGGACCCGTTTTGCAAGAAGGTGGAGGACGGCATAGACTACCTTTCCCTGAAGCAGGGCTCGACCTACCAGGGGGTGGTGACCGCCCTCGATCCGGTCAAGCGCGAGATCACCGTGCGCGTGGGGGACCGGACCGGCAGCATTCCCAGGAAAAACATGGAGTGGGCCGGCAAGCTGGAGCTGGTGAACAGCTGGGGCAAGCCTGAAGCGAAGCGGGCGATCGGACTCGGCGCGATCCTGGAGGTCCAGGTCAAGGAGCCCGACCAAAACCGCGCCGGCGCGATCTTCGCCCTGGACCAGGTCCCCGAGAGTCAGGCGGCCCTGATCGCCATCGACCCCCTGACCGGCGGGGTGCGCGCCATGGTGGGGGGGTACGACTTCAAGAAGAGCCAGTTCAACCGTGCCATGCAGGCCAAGAGGAATCCGGGCTCCGCCTTCAAGCCGGTCATCTACGCCGCGGCGCTGGACAAGGGGATGACCCCGGCCAGCATCATCGACGACTCCCAGGTGGAATACGAAAGCGGCGGGGACAAGGCCTGGAAGCCGAAGAACTACGACAACGTCTACCGCGGGCCGGTCACCATGCGCGAGGCGCTGACCGAGTCGATCAACGTGGTGAGCGTGAAGATCCTGGAGCGCATCGGGGTTTCCGCGGCGATCGAGTACGCCAAGAAGCTCGGCATCACCTCGCCGCTGGCGGCCAACCTCACCCTGGCACTGGGCTCCTCCAGCCTGACGCCCATGGAGCTCACCAGCGCCTACGCGGTGTTCGCCTCGGGCGGCTACCGCACCACCCCCTACTTCGTGACCCGGGTATTGGACCGCGACGGACGGGTGCTGGAGGAGGTGGCGCCCCCCGTCATCCCGGTCTTCGCCAAGATCTCCAGCGCAGCGCCCCCGGCCCAGGCCGCCGGCGAGGGGGACGAGGCGGCGCAGCCGCTCAGGCTGTCGCAACCGGCGCCGGAACCGGCCCCCGCGCCTGCCGCGCAGACCCCGCCCCCCCTGGGCGCCCAGGTGCTGAGCGCCATCCCGGTCATCTCGCCGGAGACCGCCTTCATCATGACCAACCTGATGGAGAGCGTGGTATCCAGCGGCACCGGCGGGCGGGCGCGCGCGCTGGGCCGCCCGGTGGCGGGGAAGACCGGCACCACCAACGACATGAAGGACGCCTGGTTCGTGGGCTACGTGCCGCAGCTGGTCGCGGGTGTCTGGGTCGGCTACGACCAGGAGCGCAGCCTCGGCTCGGGCGGCTCCGGCGGCCAGGCGGCGGCCCCCATCTGGACCGAATTCATGCAGCGCGCCCTGGCCTCAGTCCCGGTCAAGGGATTCCGGACGCCCTCCAACGTCACCTTCGCCCTGATCGACCCGCGCACCGGGCACCTGGCCCGCGAGGGAAGCTCCGGCGCAGTGCAGGAATGCTTCATTAGCGGCTCCGAGCCGACCAGCTACGATCCGGAACCGGCGGCCGAGCCGGTCGAGGTCCAGTAACTGGCCGTTACTGCGAAGGTTTTTCGCCCGTGGCGCCTTCTTTCAACGGCCGTTGCCGCCGCGGGGCGCAGCCGCTCTGGGCGCGGGTTCGCGAGGCGGCTGGGAGCTAGAACCGCTCCTATACTGGAGAAAATGCTGTAGCCGCCAAGAAAACCCTTGCAAACTGCAAATTTATGATTATAGTGACATTAATTTAATACATCCAAGGAGGGTTTGACATGACTAAAGCAGAACTCGTCGAAGCAGTGGCAAAATCCGCTAATCTCCCCAAAGGCGCGGCCGAGAAGGCTGTCAGCGCATTCATTGACAGCGTAAGCGACGCCCTTAAGCAGGGTGACCGGGTTACGCTCGTCGGCTTTGGCAGCTTTGAAGTGGCGAGCCGTCAGGCCCGCACCGGGAGAAACCCGCAGACCGGCAAAGAGATCAACATCGCCGAAGCCAAGGTGCCCAAGTTCCGCCCGGGCAAGGCCCTGAAGGATGCGGTAGCCGCCAAGAAGAAGTAGGCCAGGCTGCACTTCGTGTGCCCTCCAACGATCCTTGCTTTTTGCCAGGTAATGCACGGAAAACCCCGCCAAAGCGGGGTTTTTTTCGTGTTAGCTGCTGCTCCCGCCCCACGGGACTTCCTGCCAAGCCGCATCGAGGGGCGACTTGGTGCCTGCCAGAAAAAGCTTGCTTTCTGCTGCGGGGTGTAGTAGAGGTATCCGTCTGACTGACATCAGTTCCATCTGGGAGCAGGTTTCCCTTCCCATCGATCCAACCCCTCGCATTCGGTTATCCCCACGAGAAATGCGGCAGCAGCAATGGTTGGCAACGGTGTATTTGGTTTGCCGGTCATATGCGTGTTGCTGTCCCGATTGATGCGGCAAATGTTGCCGCAGCGGTTCTTCACGCTCCACACTTTGCAACTCCCGCTTTTGCACGCTAGTTCTCGCGCCCACCCCCTTGGGGATGTCGGGTCGCGGCGCGGACTTTTGTCCGAAACCGCGGGAAAAAAGGAATCTCAATGTCTTTTGAAACGCTGAACCTCTCCGAACCGATCCTGAAAGCCATCGCCGCCTGCGGCTACACGGAACCGACCCCGATCCAGGCCCAGTCGATACCGCTCGCCATCCAAGGCAAGGACCTGATCGGGAGCGCTCAGACCGGAACCGGCAAGACCGCCTCCTTCGTGCTTCCCGCGCTGGAGCGCCTGCTGGTCCCCTCGACCAAGAACGGCAAGGGCCCCCGCATCCTGGTGCTCACCCCCACCCGCGAGCTGGCCAACCAGGTGACGGACGCGGTCCGCAGCTACGGCAAGTTCATGAGGGTTAGATGCGGCTCCATCCTGGGCGGCATGCCGTACCGCGAGCAGATGGCCCTGCTGTCCCAGCCGGTCGACATCATCGTGGCCACGCCGGGACGCCTGATCGACCACCTGGACCGCCGCTCCATCAACTTCTCCCGCCTGGAACTGCTGATCCTGGACGAGGCCGACCGCATGCTGGACATGGGCTTCTCCGAGGACGTGGACCGCATCGCCGCCGCCGCCCCGTCGGACCGCCAGACGCTGCTCTTCACCGCCACCATGGACGACGCCATGGCTCAGCTCGCCAAGCGCCTGCTGCAGAACCCGGTCCGGGTCGCCGTCGAGAACAAGGAGGCCTCCGAGCTCAAGATCGAGCAGCGCCTGCACGTCACCGACGACATGCGGCACAAAAACCGCCTGCTGCAGCACCTGGTGGCCGACGCCAGCGTCACCAAGGCGATCATCTTCTCCGCGACCAAGCGGGACGCCGACCAGCTCGCCTCCGAGCTGTATGCGCAGGGTCACGCGGCGGCAGCGCTGCACGGCGACATGTCCCAGGGCGCCCGCAACAAGACCATCATCAACATGCGCCGCGGCAAGGTCCGCTTCCTGGTGGCGACCGACGTCGCCGCCCGCGGCCTGGACGTTACCGGCATCAGCCACGTCATCAACTTCGACCTCCCCAAGTTCGCCGAGGACTACGTGCACCGCATCGGCCGGACCGGCCGCGCCGGCGCCACCGGCATCGCCATCTCGTTTTGCTCCATGAACGAGGTTGCCTACCTGGACCGCATCGAGCGTTTCACCGGCAAGACCCTGCCGCAGAGCGTCATCCCGGGCCTGGAGCCCACCCGCCCGCTGAGAAGGGCCGGCGGCAGCGCACCGCGCGCCAGCAAGGGGCGCCCCGGCGCGCCGGGCAAGAAGCCGTTCGCGCCGAGCAAGGGTCGGGTCGGTGCACCCGCCTCCGCCGCGCGCCGTGAGCAGCAGGTCGTCGTCGAGTACCGGCGCGGCAGGGGCGGCGCCGCCAAGTAACACCTTTTCCGGGTTGCTTTAACCCGGTCTTTTTGGTATCGTCTGCAGAAGAATAGCGGCACCCCGTTAGGCATAGTTCGCCAGGGGTGCCGCTTTTACAACAGGACTACGCCGCGGGGGTTCCCGGCGGCCTGAATATACGATTCCAATTGGGGGGTAAGCGCATGAGCGGAGCTGTCGAGATAGGAAAGGGATTGTACCTGATCGGGGTGAAGGACCCGAACCTCACCGTGTTCGACGACCTCTTCCCGACGCAGTACGGTACCACCTACAACTCCTTTTTGATCAAGGGCGACACTCACTGCGCCATCATCGACACGGTCAAGGCGAAGCGCTTCGACGAGTTCCTGGCCAACTTGCGCTCGGTAATGGACCCCGCCGAGGTGGATTACATCGTCGTGAACCACTCGGAGCCGGACCACTCGGGATCCCTTTCCCAGCTGCTGCAGGTCTGCCCCAAGGCGGTCGTGGTCTCCAGCCAGGCGGCGCGCACCTTCCTCGGCAACCAGATACACTCCCCCTTCGAGTCACGCATCGTAAAGGACGGCGACCAGCTCGATCTGGGCGGGCGCAGCCTGCGCTTCATCGCGGCGCCGTTTCTGCACTGGCCCGACACCATGTTCACCCTCATCGAAGGTGAGGGGGTGCTCTTTTCCTGCGACGCCTTCGGCGCCCACTATTCCGGGGAGGGAATCTTCGCGGACCAGATGCCCGACTTCTTCAGCGAGACCCGCTTCTACTTCGACTGCCTGATGCGCGCCTTCAAGGAGCGCGTGCTGGCGGCCGTCGCGAAGCTCGATGGCATCGACCTGAAGCTGCTCTGCCCGAGTCACGGCCCGATCTACCGCCAGGAGGCGCGCAAGGCGGTGGAGGCCTACCGCACCTGGTCCCTGCCCAAGGTGGGCGGCAAGCGGATTTCGATCTTCTACCTCTCCCCCCACGGCAACACGGAGAAAATGGCGGAGGCGGTGGCCAAGGGGGCGACCCTGCCGGGCGTCTTCGTGACCCTGTGCCATATCAACCACGCCTCGGCCTCCGACATCCGCGACCTCATGGAGGAGTCCGACGCCCTCGTCTTCGGCACCCCGACCATCAACCGCGACATCCCGAAACCGATGTGGGACGTGCTCTCCTACCTCTCCACGGTAAGTCTCAAGGGGAACCTCGGCGGCATCTTCGGCAGCTTCGGCTGGAGCGGCGAGGCCTGCCGGATGCTGGAGGAGCGGCTCAAGGGATTGAACTTCAAGCTGCCGGTCCCCTTTGTCCGGGTTCCCTTCCTGCCCAAGCCCGAGGCGCTCGCCGAGTGCGAGGCGCTGGGGCGGAGCATCGCAGAAGAGGTCCTCAAAAAGTAGCGCACCCCGGGTCCCGTGCAGCAATCCCCCCTGCGCAGTAGGGGGGAAGGCTCGCGCAAGCGAGACAGGGGGGTCTTCCCCTTTTTCAGGTTCGTTCAGCTTCCCACCCTTTCCAAAGGGGCAGGCCAGCGTTGAGCCGTCCCGCCTTTTCCGCGCCACGCGAAGAAAGGTGTCCGCAGCACCCTTTCCCGCGCAACCTGCCATGCGAAGCGTGCCCCTCTTATGCCCACACCCGTTCCACACATCGTTGAGGTCGCCATCCCGCTCCCTTTGGAGGGAAACTTCCATTACCTGGTACCGGCCCACCTCTCGCCCCTCGCCCTCCCCGGCACCAGGGTGCTGGTCCCTTTCGGCAGGCGCAAGGTGACCGGCTACCTGCTCGGTCCTGCCGCCCCCGCCGGCGGCGAGCTCAAGGAGGTGCTGGAGGTCCTGGACGAGGCGCCGCTCTTCACCGCCGGGGAGCTCGAGTTCTACCGCTGGATCGCCGGTTACTACCTGCACCCGCTGGGCGAGGTCATCAAGATGGCCCTGCCGGCCGGGATCAACGTGGTGAGCCGCTACCGCTGCGAGACCGCGGAGGACGGCACCCCGGTGCTGCGGGAGTTCCTGAGCGGCGGCAAGAACGTGCGGACCGAGAGGTTCTACTCCAGCCTGCCGCCCGAGACCGGCGCCAAGCCCAGGGGAAAGGGGGTGGAAATTCTGGAGTTCCTGCAGTTCCTGCGGGAAAGCGGCGAGGCCGGGGAGGATGGCGAGATCTCCGGGGCGGCGCTGCGGGCGCGCTTCGGCCACTGCACCCCGCAGCTGAACCGTCTGGTGGAGCTGCGGGCGGTGCGCTGCGTCGAGCGCGAGGTCTACCGCGATCCCTTCCGCATGGAGAGCTTCGGCAAGGACAGCGTGCTGCAGCTGAACCCCGACCAGGCGGCGGCCTTCTCCCGCATCAGCGCCGCGCTGGCGGCTGGGGTCTTCGCCCCCTTCCTGCTGCACGGGGTGACCGGCTCCGGCAAGACCGAGGTCTACCTGCAGTCCATCTGTGTCGCCCTCCAGGCCGGCAGGTCCGCCCTGGTCCTGGTCCCCGAGATCGCCCTCACCCCCCAGCTGGTGGGCCGCTTCAAGAGGCGCTTTGACTGCGGCATCGCCGTCTTGCACTCCGGGCTCTCGGACGGGGAGCGCTACGACGAGTGGCGCCGCATCCGGCGCGGCGAGGCGGTCATCGTGATCGGCGCCCGCTCGGCGCTCTTCGCGCCCCTCTCCCGGCTCGGGGTGATCGTGGTGGACGAGGAGCACGAGGGGTCCTACAAGCAGTCCGAGGGGGTGCGCTACAACAGCCGAGACCTCGCCCTGGTGCGCGGCAAGCTGGAGGGGGCCGTCGTGGTGCTGGGCTCCGCCACCCCCCTGGTCACCAGCTACTACGCCGCCCAGCAGGGGAGGCTCGGCTACCTGCACCTCCCGGGCAGGGTGCGCGAGCTCCCCATGCCCGAGACGGCCATGCTGGACGCCCGCGGCCAGCGTGGCAAGACCTTCCTCCCCGAACTGGTCAATGCCATAGAGGATAACCTGGACGCCGGCGGGCAGACCCTGCTCTTCCTGAACCGGCGCGGCTTTGCCACCTACCTGGTGTGTCAGGCCTGCGGCCACGTGCTGCGCTGCCCCAACTGCGAGGTGACCCTTACCTACCACCGCGGCAAGGGGCGCCACGTCTGCCACTACTGCGACTATTCCATCCTGGCCCCTTCGGTCTGCCCCGCCTGCCAGGGGAGCGAGATCACCTTGCTCGGGCGCGGCACGGAGCGGGTGGAGGACGAGGTGAAGGAGCTCTTTCCGCTGGCGCGCGTCGCGCGCATGGACCGGGACTCCACCAAGGGGAAGGGGGGGCACGCCCGGGTGCTGAAGGCGCTGGAGGACGGCTCCATCGACATCCTGATCGGAACCCAGATGATCGCCAAGGGGCACGATTTTCCCGGGGTGACCCTGGTCGGCGTGGTGTCAGCCGATGCCTCACTGAACCTCCCCGACTTCCGCTCCTCCGAGCGGACCTTCCAGCTGGTGACCCAGGTCATGGGGAGGGCGGGGCGGGGCGACAAGCCCGGGCGGGTGCTGGTGCAGACCTTGGCGCCCGAGCACTACGCCCTGACCCACGCGGTGAGCCACGACTACGAGGGGTTCTACGCCATGGAGATCGCCTTCCGGGAGGATGTCGGCTATCCGCCCTTCGCCCATCTGGCCGCCCTCACGGTCTCGGGCATCGTCGCGGCCCAGGCCGAGAACTCGGCCCAGGAGGCAGCCAGCCTGCTCAGGAAGATCAAGGCGGACTGCCGTCTCCGGGTGGAGATCCTCGGGCCGGTCACGGCACCGCTTGGCAAGGTGCGCGGGCGTTTCCGCTGGCAGATCCTTTTGAAGGGAAGGGAGCGCAGCGAGCTGCACCGGGTTCTGTTCCACTTCCGCTCGGGGTACAGCCACCCTGCGGCGGTGCGCCTGATCGTCGACGTGGATCCGATCGAGATGCTCTAAGGCCAGCCGGCCAGCAGCTCCGCCCAATTGGTCCGATCCGACCGATTGGGCTGGTTGCAGCTGCTCGCAGCCTGCTGCAGAGCCGCACTACGCTGCCTGCCGCCAGGCCACAACAACAAAAAAGGGGCCCCTTGAAGGAGCCCCTTTTTTGTCTGCTGCCTGTCGGCTGGTAGCAGCGCCGGAATAAACTGTCCGCACCAAGCTGTCACAACAAAAAAGGGGCCCCCTTGCGGGAGCCCCTTTTCTTGTGTCAGCTGCCGGTCCCTCGTGCTAGTTCGGGAACAGGAAGGCGTAGATCATCATGCAGAGCAGCGTGAGCCCGATGAACAGTGCGGTGAAGCCGAAGCTCTTCAGGCAGAAGTCATAAACGATGCCGCTCGACTTCTTGGCCTTGTAGTTCTCGGTGATCCCTTCACGCTCGTAGCGTGCCCACTGGTCCCCACGCTCCTCGATGAACTCGTGCTTGGACATCTGGCCGTTGAAGATGACGAAGTCCATCGGGAACTTCTCCGGGCGTCCGTGGGTGTTGAAGAAGTGGACGCTGAAGATGAATCCGGTGGCGAGCAGAGCCTCATCCGAGTGGATGATGGTCGCCACGTTGAAGGCCCAGCCCGGCAGGAAGCTGCCGAAGAATTCCGGGAACCAGAGCATCAGGCCGGAGCCGCCGATGGCGAACATACCCCAGAAGACGGCGATGAAGTCGAATTTCTCCCAGTAGGTCCATCTCTCGAAGGTCGGCTTGGCGCCCTTGAAGAAGAACCAGCGTACCATGCCGACCACGTCGGTGATGTCGCGCAGGTTCGGGCAGAGCGACTCGGGTCCGAACAGCCTCTGCAGCGGGTTACCCTTGAGGTCCTTCCTGATGAAGAGGAAGTGGATGCTCATGCTGATCGCCATGGCGAAGTACACGAAGGTGATCCCTGCGCAGCAGCGGTGGATCAGCGCCGCGTTGGGTGCGCCGCCGTAGAAGCCCATCAGGATCTTGGCCCAGCCCTGGTCGCTGAACTTAAGCGGCAGACCGGTCAGCGAGAGACCGAGGAAGCTGATGATGACCAGAAGGTGCATGAAGACGTGGACGCGCTTGAAGCGCTTGTACTGCTTGTGCCCTTCGGGTACCACGTGGTGGATGTGTCCGTCTTCCAGGGCCGCGGCGATCTCTCTGTTCTCCACGAAGCCGCGGATCATCCAGAGCAGGGTGTGCAGCCAGAAGACCGCGAAGGTGGAGACCAGCAGGCCGGTCATGGCGAGGAAGGTGTAGAACAGGATCGGGTAACGCTCGCGGTCATTATGCTCACCGTGGGCGTAGAACTTGGTGAACAGCACGGAGTCCTTCTTGTGGCAGGCTCCGCAGGTCTTCACCAGGTTGGCGGGGTTGACGGAGGAATTGGGGTCCTTGGAGGGGAGGATGGCGTGTGCCGTGTGGCAGTCGGCGCATCCCGCAACCTTCTCGGGGTAACCCAGGCGGTAGTTCTTGCCGTGGTAGCTCGCCATGTAGCTCTCGACGGCGACCTTGGAAATGTGGTTGCGCTCCACCAGCTTCTCGTCGCCATGGCAGCGCAGGCAGACCTTGGTGTGGAATTCGCGGTTGGCGTGCGAGGTGGCGTCGCCTACGGCCTTGATCTCGTGCAGGCCATGGCAGTCGTTGCAGGCAGCCGAATCCTGGTTCCCGGCGATGACGGCCTTGCCGTGCACGGACTGGCTGAAACCGCGCTCGTCCTTGTGGCACTTGATGCAGATGGCGAGCACCCGGCGCTTGTCCTTGTTCCAGGAGACGTGGCCGTGGATGTCGGTGTGGCAGTTGGCGCACATGACACCCTTCTGGGTGTGGATGCTGTTGGCGTGCTCGGCAGCCTCCTTCTTGTGGCAGCGGACGCACTGCACCTTGCCGACCTTGACCTCGCCTTTCATGTGCTTGGCGAGTTCGGTGATCTCGATGTGGCAGCTGGTGCAGCCGTTCTTGCCGTGCACCGAGTTCGCCATGAGCGTCGCGGAGATCTTGTCACCGTGGCAGCCGAGGCAGGTTGCCGGGTCGATGGCGAGCCCCTGCGAAGCGGCGGCCGGTTGGACGAGCACAATGAGCAACAAAAGTGGAATGAATCGAGTGAAAATGCGAACCATAGATAATCTCCTGTAATTAAAAAAACATCGTTTTACGATGCGTATTGACATTTAGGGGCGCCTGGAACGGCGCTTAATGTATACCGCAATGTTATTTAAATCAACTAAAAAAGTTAAATGTATAAGGTAGATAGCGCTTTTTCTCCGGCTATTTGACGTAATTTGTATACAGTTATCCGGTCATATAGCCGAACTGCCGATTTGATTAATGAAATAGCAGGCGGCCGTGGTAGGTAGGTGCGCCAGTGGCGCAGCAATGGGGGGAAAAGCGGAGTGCTGAAGACTCCGGCAATACGCGGGGTGCCTGAAGAGAAAGATTACTGAAAGGTTACGATTCCTTCCGAGGCGGCAAACTGCAGGAAAGGGAGCGCCTCGGCACGCGGGAGCGCAACCCGGGTGCAGAGTTCCTGGGCAGTGCGAGCGCCGTCCAGGGCCGCGAGCAGGTCGAAGTAGGGTTGGGAAAGGGACTCGGTGCAGACCTCGCCGGCAGCCGGATAGATGACGGCATAGGAAGGGGCGGCCTTGAAGCAGGAGGCGAAGTCGGCGAGCTCTATGTCGCCCGCTTCCAGGATGTCCAGGATCTCGTAGTTGAAGCGGGCGAGGGTCGCCGAAGGGGATAGAGCCAGGGGGTGGCGCCAGAGGTCGGCCTTTTTGAGCTCCCGGGCGCTGGGCGGGGTGGGGGGCGCCGCCAGCAGGGCCAAGGCGTAGAAGTGGTGGTAGTCGGCCAGGTCCAGGGCGAGCGGCAGCAGCCGCGCCTTCTTGCGGTCCCGGAAGATCTGGCTCAGAAAGTCGCGCTGCAGGCCCCAGATATCCTCCTCGGCGACCTCCTGCTCCCCCCCGGCGCCGCGGGAACCGAGGAAGCGGGAAAAGGCGGCCAGGAAGGCGGCAGGGGCGAGCCTCAGGGCGGAGGCCGCGGCGTTGAACCAGGCGACCGCCTTGCCGCGGCTGTAGAAGATGTCGCAGGCGGCGGCCAAAAGGCGCGCCTCCTCAAGCTCGGGCGCCGGGAAGCTCGGTGTGGACAAAAGCGTGTAGGGGGGCGCGTCCAGGTGGGCGAGTCCCAGGGCGGCCGCCTTGCCATGGAGCCTGGTGCCGGGGAGCACCGCCAGCGGGAAGATGTCCAGGTGGTTAGGATAGAGCGAGAGGGCGAAGTCGAGCGAGTCGCGGAACAGGGCGGGGCTGTCACCCGGCAGGCCGTAGATCAGGTCGAAGCCGAAGATCGCGCCGCTTTGGTTCAAAAGCGATACCCGGCGCGCGAAGTCGTCGCGGTCGAAACCGCGACCGACGTTCCTGAGCACCTGGGGGTCGGCGCTTTGCAGCCCGATCTGCAGCGAGCAGGTTATGGAGGCGAAGAGCCCGGCGAGCTCGGCGTCGATGAATTCGCTCCTCACCTCGAAGTGGAAGTGCACCCCCGGGGCGAGCCTCTTGATCAGACGGAGAATCTCCTTGGCGCGCGCCGGGATCTTGTTGAAGGTGGAGTCGAGCACGAACACCTGCGGCACAGCGAGCCTCGCGAAGAGGCGCAACTCCTCTTCGACCCTCGCAAGGGAGAAGCGGCGCACCCCGCCGCTTCCCTTGTGGTCGAAGCAGAAGGCGCAGGCGAAGTCGCAGCCGCGGGAGAGCTGCCAGAGCGCGCCTCCGGGAACCCCGGGGTCGAGCAGACCCGACAGATAAGGCGAGGGGACCGTGTCCAGGTCGACCGGCGCGGGAAGGGCGCCGGCAGGCTCCCCGGGTACCACGACGCCGGCGATCCCCGCGGGTGAGAGCCCCCGGAGCGCGGCCCGGACCAGCTGCAGGAAGGGGCGCTCCCCCTCGCCCCGCACCAGGAAGTCGAAGACGCCGGTACGGAGCAGCCCTTCCGGGTTCGCGGTCGGCTCGGCGCCTCCGGCGCCAAGCGCCAGAGAGGGGGAACCCCGGCGCAGGGTTTCCGCGATGGCGACGGCCTGGTCGCGGCCCCAGACGTACACGGAGAAGGCGACCAGGTCGGGCCGCAGCGCGAGGATCGTCCGGGCGCAGGCCTCGGGCGGGTCCTCCGGATAAAACTCGCAGATGTCCACCTGCAGGGTGCCCCGCAGCCCCGGGTCAGCCAGCAAGACTTCCTTCAGGAAGGCGCAGGCAAGCGGCACCGCCTGCGGCGAGCGGCAGGCGTGGATGGCGACCAGCGAGATTCTCATGAATTCTTCGGGCGGGCTTTCAGGCGGGGCTTGCCACCCTCGATGATGACGGCGAACTCGACGTCGCTGCAGCGGTATTTTTCCAGTATGGCGGGCTTTTGCTGTGCGATCGCTGCGGCGATGCGATCCTTGGAGAGGTTCTCGGTCGGCAGGTTGCAGGCCTGGCGCGCGGCGATGTAATCCCGGAAGATGCGGTCCAGCAGGCTCTCCGGCGCCCGTGGAGCAGGCTGCTCCGGGCGCTCCTGCCCGTTTCTTTGGTGCAGCGACATCTTGAAGCGGTCCCGGGTGTACTTCCCCTCCTCGATCAGGCGGTTGGTGCGGACCCACTTCTGGCGGTGCACGCAGAGGGAGGCGACCAGGGAGTTGTACTTGAACTTGTACATGGCGTTGTTGATGGTCGCAGGCTGGTAGCGCCGGGCGCACCGCTCCACCTCTTCGAGCAGCTGCAGCGGTTCCCGCTTCTCGATGCCGCAGAAATACTGCTCGTACCTGATGATCAGTTCGCGCAGGTCCTGTTCCAGGCGCGCTATGTCCTCGGGTAAGCCCATGCCACCTCCAAGCAGACTATATCGGGAAGTCGGCGTCCTGTAAATGTTAAAAATGGGCCCGGGCGGAGCGGCGAGCCACGTTAAACCCTTGACGATCCACGCCAATGTTGTTAAAAATATACGATTTCGAGCTAGGCTAGAGGAGGAGAGGTGGCGATGATAACTGCAATCGTGCTGGCAGCCGGTATGGGGACCAGGATGAAGTCCGGTCTGGTGAAGGTAATGCACCCGCTTGCCGGTGCTCCGATGATCGCCTGGCCGGTCGCCGCCGCCCTGGAGGCGGGGGTCGACGGGTGCGTGCTGGTGGTTGGGCACCAGGAGGAAAAGGTGCGCGGCGTCTTTGCCGGCAGGGACGAGATCTGCTTCGCGGTGCAAAGCGAGCAACTCGGGACCGGCCACGCCGTGCGCTGCGCCATCCCCGCGCTGCCGGGGGGCACCAGCAGCGTCCTGGTCCTGTGTGGCGACACGCCGCTTCTGACCGCCGGGACGCTGCGCGCCATGCTGCAGGCCCACGGAGCAAGCGGCGCCGCGCTGACCGTCATGACCGCGACCGTTGCCGAGCCCTTCGGGTATGGCAGGATCATCAAGGGGGCCGATGGACGCGTGCAGCGCATCACCGAGGAGAAGGACGCCTCCGCCGCCGAGCGCCTGGTCTGCGAGGTGAACGCCGGGGTGTACTGCGCCGACCGGGCCTTCCTGCAGCAGGCGCTGGCGGGACTAGGTAACGACAACGCCCAGGGGGAATATTACCTGACCGACGTGGTGCCCCAGGCGGCGCTCCGGGGGCTGGACTGCCTGAGCTTCCCCGTGGCGGACCCGGCGGAGATCACCGGGGTGAACGACCGGGTGCAGCTTGCCGAGGCGGGGCGCGTGCTGCGCGGACGGATCAACCGCGAGCTGATGCTCTCCGGCGTCACCATGACGGACCCGCAGGCGGTCTATATCGACTGCGGGGTGCGCATCGGCCGGGACAGCGTGGTCCAGCCCGGCGCCTCCATCCTGGGGAGCACGGTCATCGGCGAGCGCTGCGAGATCGGCCAGGGGGCGCTGATCAGCTCCTGCTCCATCGCGGACGACGTCGTGGTCAAGGCAGGGAGCGTCCTGGAGGGAGCGGTCGTGCACGAGGAGGTCGCCATCGGTCCGATGGCGCACCTGAGGCCCGGCAGCGAGCTCTCGGCGCAGGTGAAGATCGGCAACTTCGTCGAGACCAAGAAGGTGTTCATGGGGCAGGGATCCAAGGCCTCCCATCTCACCTACCTGGGGGACGCGACCATAGGGAAGCACGTGAACATCGGCTGCGGCACCATCACCTGCAACTACGACGGCGTCAACAAGCACCAGACGATCATCGAGGACGAGGTCTTCGTGGGAAGCGACGTGCAGCTGGTGGCACCGGTCCGGGTCGGCAGGAACTCCCTGGTCGCCGCGGGGACCACCGTGACCAGGGACATCCCCCCGGACTCGCTCGCCCTGTCGCGCGTGCCGCAGGTGAACAAGGAAGGGTGGAAGCTGAAGAAGAAATAAAAACAGTTCTAAGTTCTACGTTCTAGGTTCTGGGTTTTAAACGTAGTAACATGGGACCGGTTCAGGACATCAGGTACCGGTAGGTCAGTTGTACTCCTTGTTGATGTTGATTATGTTTGAGAACGTAGAACATAGAACGTAGAACGGTTTCTAAGGAGTTAGCCATGTGTGGTATCGTGGGATATACAGGGGGGCAGGAAGCCACCGCCATCATCATCGAGGGTCTGAGGAAGCTTGAGTATCGCGGTTACGACTCCGCCGGCATCTGCACCATGAGCCAGGGGAAGGCGTCCATCAGGCGCAGCGAGGGGAAGCTCGTCAACCTCGAGCGCCTGCTGCAGGCCGAGCCGATCAGCGGCACCATCGGGATCGGGCACACGCGCTGGGCCACCCACGGCAGGCCCTCGGAGATCAACGCCCATCCGCACCAGGCCGGCAGCTTCGTCGTGGTGCATAACGGCATCATCGAGAACTACCTGCAGCTGCGCGACGAGCTGAAGGCCGCGGGGCACAACTTCAAGAGCGCGACCGACACCGAGGTGATCTCGCACCTGATAGAGGAGCGGCGCAAGGTGTGCGGCAGTTTCGAGGCTGCGGTCCGTCTGGCGCTCTCCGCGGTGCGGGGCGCCTACGCGCTCTGCATCCTGGACGAGAGGGAGCCCGGCGTCCTGATCGCCGCCAAGCTGGGGGCCCCGATGGTCGTGGGGCTGGGCGATGGCGAGTTCTTCATCGCTTCCGACATCCCCGCCATCCTGGCCCACACCCGCTCCATGATCTTCATGGAGGACGGCGAGATCGCCGTTTGCAAGGGCGGCACGGTCGCTTTCAGCACCATTGGGGGCGAGGCGCTGCAAAAGACGCCGCGCCACATCGACTGGTCGCCGCACATGGCGGAGAAGGGCGGCTACCGGCACTTCATGCTGAAGGAGATCTTCGAGCAGCCGCGCGCCGTGCGGGACACCATTGCCGGCAGGCTCAGGGAGGAGGAGGGCGACGTCTACCTGGAGGATCTGGCTCTCAGCGACGCTCAGCTGAAGGGTGTGGAGCGGGTCACCATCATCGCCTGCGGCACCTCCTGGCATGCGGCGCTGGTCGGCAAGTTCCTGATCGAGGAGCGCTGCCGCGTGCCGGTGGAGGTGGACATCGCCTCCGAGTTCCGCTACCGGAACCCGGTGGTCGACGAGAAGACCCTGGTGGTGCTGATCTCCCAGTCCGGCGAGACGGCCGACACCCTGGCGGCCATGCGCGAGGCGCGCAGGCGGGGCGGCAAATGCATCGCGATCTGCAACGTGGTGGATTCCTCCATCGCCCGCGAGGCGGACGGGGTCATCTACACCCACGCCGGGCCCGAGATCGGGGTCGCCTCCACCAAGGCATTCGTGACCCAGTTGATTGCCCTTTACCTCTTCACTATCAGGCTGGGGCGCTCGCGCGGCAGCATGAGCCGGGACGCGGGGCGGGAGCTGATCGCCGCGGTCGTGCGGGTGCCGGCCCTCATGGAGGAAACCCTGAAGCTGAACGACCAGGTGGAGAAGATCGCCCGCAACTACATGGCGGCGCGCGACTTCCTGTACCTGGGGCGCGGCATGAACTACCCGATCGCCCTCGAGGGAGCGCTGAAGCTCAAGGAGATCTCCTACATCCACGCCGAGGGGTACCCGGCAGGCGAGATGAAGCACGGGCCGATCGCGCTCATCGACGAGCACATGCCGGTCGTGGTGCTGGTGCCCAAGGGTGCCAACTACGAGAAGGTCTGTTCCAACATGGAGGAGGTGATCGCCCGGGGCGGGCGCGTCATCGCGGTCTGCACGGCGGGTGACTCCGAGGTGCGGGACAAGGTCGAGGTGGCGCTGGAGATACCGGCCGACGGCGAGGAAGTGAGCCCGATCATCCTCTCCATCCCGATGCAGCTCTTGGCCTACCATGTCGCGGTGTTGAAGGGGACCGACGTGGACCAGCCGAGGAACCTCGCCAAGAGCGTCACGGTGGAGTAGCAGTTTGCCGCTGGTCAGCAATATTTCTTTTAAGATTATCGAAGCGAAAAAAGCCGCTTTCCCAGAGGAAGGCGGCTTTTTCACGTTCTATCCTAACCTGATTGCCCGCCTTCATGCTTTGCAGGACAGAGGGGTGATCCCAGAGGAACACTAAAGATTCATAGCCTGTTGGTGCAGAGGTGCTATGCTTGGCATTGTGAACTGTGTAGGTCTGACCCTCAGACCCCACTAAAGATTCATAGCCTGTTGGTGCAGAGGTGCTATGCTTGGCATTGTGAACTGTGTAGGTCTGACCCTCAGACCCCCTAAAGATTCATAGCCTGTTGGTGCAGAGGTGCTATGCTTGGCATTGTGAACTGTGTAGGTCTGACCCTCAGACCCCAATTTTGCATCGTAACCGAAAGGACGGGATGGCCAGATCTGGTGATCTACGAGTTAGGTTTAGGTGACCATATCATAATGCACTAGCTTGAATAAGCTACACCCCAAAAAGGTGGCCCACATGGGTTCTCCCCATAGACTGAAAATTGGACTCGCACTGGGCAGTGGCTCGGCCCGCGGTTGGGCGCATGTAGGTGTCATCCGTGCTTTGGAACAGACCGGCATTAGGCCAGACGTGGTGTGCGGTACCTCAATCGGGGCTCTGGTGGGCGCCGCCTATGCGAGTGGTGAGTTCGACCGCTTCGAGAGGTGGCTGCTCGGGCTGCGAATGGCAGATGTTCTTTCATATATGGATGTGCACCTGAGTGGCGGCATTATCAAGGGTGAGCGACTGATGGATTTCTTTCGCCTTAATTTTAACGACCGTCCAGTCGAAGAGTTGAACATCCCATTCGGAGCGGTTGCAACTGCACTGCACACAGGCACGGAAGTCTGGCTGCGCGAGGGTTCAACAATCGACGCTGTGCGCGCCTCCATTGCACTACCCGCCCTGTTTACGCCGGTGGTGCGTGAGGGGCGGATACTGGTAGACGGTGGCTTGGTCAACCCGGTGCCGGTGTCTCTGGCTCGCGCTATGGGTGCCGATGTAGTGATTGCAGTCGATCTTAGCGCCGACATCCTTGGTCGCCATTTGCATGAAAAGCGTGAACTCGAAGTGCCGGCCGGCGAAATCAGCGAATGGCTCCGCAAGTTGCAGGGAAACCTGAGTGTACTCCTCCCCACGCTTTCAGGCGAGGAGCCCCGTCTACCGTCCATGCTCGACGTAGTGGCCTCCAGCATCAACATCATGCAAGTACGAATCAGCCGTAGCCGTATGGCGGGTGACCCTCCGGACATAGTCGTTACGCCCCACCTAGCTCACTTTGGCCTGCTCGAATTTCACAACGCAAAGGAAGCGATCGAAGAGGGTAGGCATGCTGTAGAGGCAGTGCTACCGAATCTGCATAAGCTCTTGACGAATGTTCGTAAGTGAAAACATGGCGACGAACTAAAAGCTGTAGTACGGTAGTACGGCGATTAAATGAGCGACACCCTAACGCGCTCCATAAAACACACCGTTTGCCATGAACGTTTCTGGAGAAATATTGTGAAAAACATGGACGGGAGACTTACTGTGCGCAACACTGCGGATGGTGCGGAGTTCAGGATTGAAGTCTGATCACCACGCAGCCACAGTCTCAGACGATAAAGGGTGAGAAAAACATGATTTTTACCCCAACCAAGTGCCGGCAGGCCTGGCAGAGAATCGTCGTAGCCATTCTTTTGGTGGCTCTTGCCTTTGTGGTGAGGACCGAATTCCTCCAGGAACTCGGAACGCGTCTACCTTACCTTACCTTTGATCCCGCCGTGGTCGTTGCCGCCCTCTTCGGTGGCCTTGCCGGTGGCATCCTGGCAACGGTCCTCTCCTTGGTTCTTGCCGACCCATACTGACGAGGAGTTTGAGAGCTACTGAATTGACCTGTCTTAAGAGCAAAGTTGAGCAAAAGCGGTCATGGGGGCCATCGCCGATCGGGTCAAGTCAGCGGCCCATACCGTGGACAGTCTTGGAGGGAGCTCCGAACAGATCGGCGAGATCATCGTCACAATCGAGGACATTGCTGACCAGACAACTGTTTGATTTCAAGTATTACCTCACTCTCCATCCGATGGTTACTGCTGCTTATCACCTTCGTGGTTGCTCTGCCTGCAGGATCGTAACCGAACAGCAGAATCTGGTTATCGGAGCGGAACAGTTGATGACCACCCCGGCCCAACTTCCGGAGGTCAAGGGACATGACGCTGCCAGGGTTGAGCCGATTCTTAGAGAGCTGCGCAAGTTGAACCCCATGTATTCGAACATCTTCATTGCAGATCGAAAGGGTACCGTCTGGGCCACGGCAGTTCCGGTAACATCTCCCTTTGTGGTTGCGGACCGGCGCTACTTCAGGAATGCCCTCAAAAACGGACGACTGTCATCCGGTGAATACGTTGTTAGCCGGGCCACAACCAACCCAGCCATCAACCGGGCCTATCCCCTGAAAGACGACTACGGAGCTGTTGCCGGGGTCATCAGCGTTGGCTTCGTCATCGACCGATACCGCCGTATGTTGGAACAGACGCGATTGCCAATCGGCTCCAGCTTTATTCTCATGGACCACCAAGGAGTGATACCACCATCGAAACTGCTCCGGTGCTACTCGACGACGAGTTTGCCTGTCAGCATACAGGTGTGATCCCGGGACGCTACCTGATGCTGGCGGTCACCGATGACGGCTGCGGGATGGACCAGAATACGCGTCAGCGAATATTCGAGCCGTTCTTCACCACCAAGGGGGTCGGAAAGGGAACCGGTCTGGGGCTCGCAACTGTCTACGGGATAGTTCAGCAGCATGGGGGGAGCGTCTGGGTCTACAGCGAACCGAACCGCGGGACGACCTTCAAGTGTTATTTCCCCCTCGTGGATGAGTCGCCAGTCGGTGAGCAGCCACCCGTTTACGAGCAGCAGTTGTCGCTTGTCGTAGGGAGACGCACAATTCTCCTTGTGGAAGACAACGAGATGGTCAGGACCCTTGTACACGAGCTGCTGACGCGGCAGGGGTTCGAGGTGCTGGTGGCGGAAGAGCCGGAACAGGCACTGTTGATAAGCGAGAATCGTTCGCTTGACCTGCTCGTCACTGATGTCGTCATGCCCGGCCTCGATCCGGAAGGACCGATCGACTTCGATAATGCCAAGAAAATGCTCATAGAGATCGCGACGGCCTCGTGCACTTCGTGCGAGTACGACGTAATCCTGGACGTTCGAAAGGCGCGATCAGAACTGACGCTAGCCGACCTTTGGTATCTGGCGGTTGAACTCAGCGACTTACTAAGACATTTTCTCGTAAGACCGCGGTTCTTTGCCCACAGGATAAATCTGATGATGCAGATTCTTTTGCGATTAGCGCACAAAACAGGGGCTTGCTCGTCAGTGCATTCACTTCTTTTGAGGCTGCAATTGAATGGCTGGTCGCCTGACCTCAAGAGTCACTTTTCTCTATATTCCCGCCGAAGCCGTTCAAGTCCTTTTTGATAGCTCTCTGCGTCGCCATACTCAAAAAACCGTGGATAACGTTCATGGTGCAGCCTCTTTCTCCGGTCCGTTAGGTCTGCGACGGTAATTAATGCCGAGTTTGTCCATGCGCGCTCTCAAGGTGTTAGGCTCCAAGCCGAGCAATTTCGCCGCGCCGTTGGGGCCGTGAATCCTACCGTGGGTCATTTTAAGCACCTTGACGATGTGCAACGACATCAATTCATCCAGCTTCATTGGCGTTTGCAGATGGCTGGATTTTTCCTGCGGCTCCACTTCTTCACTTTTGTGCTCGGTGGGAAACAGCGAGTCGAACCGCAGTTGCCCACCTCGGTTCAGTATCAGTTCCCTTTCCGTCAAGTTCTCCAGTTCGCGGACGTTTCCAGGCCAGGCATAATCCATGAGGCGCTGCAAGGCGCCCGGCGCAATCGCCGGCGGAGCGGCTATCCCCAACTCCACGCATTTCCTGGTAACAAAATACCGGGTTAAGGCCGGGATGTCATCCTTGCGTTGGCGAAGCGGCGGAATGATGATGGGGAAAACATTTAACCTGAACCAGAGATCCTCGCGGAATCGATTCTCCGAAACCATGGTTTCCAGGTTGCGGTGGGTGGCTGCTATCACCCGGATATCCAGGGGAATCGGTATGCTGCCACCAACCCGTTCGATCTCGCGGTTCTGGAGTACGCGCAGTAGACGAACTTGGGCCTGGAGTGGCAATTCGCCAATCTCGTCCAGAAAGATGGTCCCACCCTCCGCCCGCTCGAACCGCCCGCGCTTCTCGGTAATTGCGCCGGTAAAAGCCCCTTTTTCGTGACCGAACAATTCGCTATCGATGAGGCTGTCCGGTATCGCCCCGCAGTTCACCTTGATGAAAGGCCCGTCCTTGCGTGGAGAGCCGGAATGAATCGCGTTGGCGATGACTTCCTTACCCGTCCCCGTTTCCCCCAATAGCAGCACCGAGTTATTGAGCTGCGCCACCTGCTGGACCATTTCCATGACGTTGCGCAACCCCGTATTACCGCCGATAATTTCATCCCCAGTTTGGCAGAAAAGTTCCTTGTTGAGAAATCGGTTGTCGTCGAGAAGAACGTCCCGGTATTTAAGAAGTTGTTCGTGGGCCAAGGCGTTGGCCAATGCAATGGCGAAGGGCTCGGCGGCAGCGGCAAGGAGTTGCACGTGGGAGGAATCATAAATCCCTTCACCCCAGGAGCGAAGGGTCAACGATCCCAGGAAATCATCCCCGACCCAGAGCGGAATTAGAATCACCGAGTTTTTTTCGAGTTCGATATGAGGGGAAAGGCCTCGAATGATCTCGTCTTGGTCCGAATTCATTATAGTGGGAACTCGAATCTTCCATGACTGAACCTTCGCCCAAAGGTCCTCGGGAAGGGGAACGATTTCGTCGGTAAGCCTTACGTTGTCGGCCCCAACCTGGGCGATTCTCCTCAGGGAGGAAAGTTTGGCATCGCGGATGGTGAGGCTGAGGACGTCGAGCGGAATGTGCTGCCGCAAATAGTCAAATGCACTGGCCAAGGCGGTTTTTATCTGTAGACTGCTGCAGATTTTGATCGTCACCTCCCGGAAAAATTCATTTTTGTCGACCATGCTGTCTGGTCCCTCCGATTATTCTCTCAACGTTCCACCGAAAATCGAAATATTTGGTAATTTTGCCTGTTTTTACCAAATGTTGCAAATATATTTACCATATATTTTACTGCGGTTGTGCTCGATTGCGCAAGTAGCCGATATTTAATATTTTATTTGCCTGGCACGGAAATGGCTAGCTCGATATCGAGAAAGGAGGACCTTTGGCGAAGCTTCTTTACGTAACCTGCGACCTGAAACCGCTCGATCACTCCCTCAGTCTCATCGCCGGTGATGAATTTCTCAACGAATATCTCAAATGGAACCCCCGGGATGAGATCCACATGCTCGACCTCTACCGCGACAATATCCAACGCTTTGACGCGGATGTTCTGAGCGCTCTGGAAAAGATACGCAACGGTCACCACTTCGCGACGCTGGATCCGGACGAGCAGCGAAAACTCGCACGCATTTGGAAACTCGCCGACCAGTTTATCGCCGCCGACAAGTCCGTGTTTGCCACAAACATGTGGAATTTCGGATTCCCGGCAGAGTTGAAGATGTACCTCGATACGGTCTGTGTCGTTGGCAAGACCTATCGGTACACCACGAGAGGGCCTGAGGGACTGTTGAAAAATCAGGGGAAGAAATGCCTGCTGATTTATTCGACGGATTTCCACGATTTCTACGGAAAGGAAGCCCCCAGCGTGTCGTACCTGAGGTCTGTCATGGAATTCATGGGAATTGACGAGTTGGAAACCATCGTTATCAAAGGCGCCGATCCAGTCCATGAAAATGCTGGTGAAAGCCTCGTCGAAGGAGCCAATAACTTGGTGCAATTGGCTGTGAGCTTCTGAACGCTGGAGTAATTGTCCGCTACTGAGAGAAGGCATTTATGAAATTATTAGTAATCATAACGATGCTCATCTGGTTCTGCGTTGCGCTTATTGCTTTCTTCAAAAAATCTTGAAATTCAGACCATGAGAGGGTCCTGACACAATGGAAAACGCATTATGACTAACATATTTAATTCTGCAGGCTTCGCCTTGATAGTGGCAACCTTGACACTGAACGGATGTGCCAGGCTACCCATAGGCGTTTCGCCCGGCTCTCGGATTGTAGAACCAAGCAATCTCAAGGTTGGCGGCGCAATAAATTCAGAGGCGAAACAACCGTCGCCATGGCCGGCGCAGGATTGGTGGAAAGTGTATGCCGACCCGCAGCTCGACAGACTGGTGGCGGTGGCGACCGAGGGGAACCCGACCATGCATATGGCGCAGGCCCGCGTCGCAAGATCGCAGGCTATCAGCGGGATTGCCAAATCTGCAGAGCTTCCCGTCCTCCAGGCGGAAGCGGCATTCACGCGGGAACAGTATACCGAGCATTATTTCATTCCGCCTCCTTACGCGGGAAACTGGTCCTGGGACAACATAGCCACGCTTGATCTCGTCTATGACCTTGATCTGTGGGGAAAACATCGCAGTGCTTTTGCCGCCGCACTGGACCAGGTGCAGATGACCATGGCCGAAGCACAGGAGGTGCGCCTGGCCCTGGAAACCGCTGTCATCCGTGTATACGTGCAGTTGTCACTCCAGTTCAAGTTGCTGGATGTCGCTCAGGAAACCTTGCACCAGCGCCAGGACATCCTGGATATCACGCAAAAGCGTCTGGCAGCCGGTCTTGGCACCGAAATAGAATTAAGACAGGCAGAAACCACCGTGCCCGCCGCGAAGGCGGAAATAGAGAGGATTTCAGAATCCATCGAGTTATTGCGGAATCAACTGAGCGCCCTTGCCGGCAAGGGGCCGGATTATGGCGAAAAGATCAGCCGGCCGGCTCTCTCCCTCGCCTTGCCGATTGGATTGCCGTCCACCATTCCTGCGGATCTCCTGGGCCGGCGACCGGATGTGGTGGCGCAACGATGGAGGGTGGAGGCGGCCGCCAAGGGGATCGACGTGGCGAAGGCGGCATTTTACCCGAATATCAACCTTACTGCCTTTGTCGGCTGGCAATCCCTCGGATTTGAGAAATTCATATCGCCCGAATCGATAATTAAAGGTTTCGGACCCGCAATTTCTCTGCCTATCTTTGAGGGGGGACGGCTGCGCAGCCAACTGCGCGTGTCAACCGCCGATTACGACATCGCCGTGGAATCCTATAACAACACCCTGATCCATGCCTTGGAAAATGTTGCCAATCAGATAGTGACCTTACGATCGCTAGAAAAGCAGCGCACTGAAACCTACCGGTCAAACTCCATGGCTGGCCGATCCTATGATATTGCTTCCTACGGTTTTCGCTCAGGATTGACCGATTATTTGCATGTACTCAATGCCCAAAATCTGGTCCTCACCGAAGCACAGTGCAAGGCTCAGGTTGAAGCACGCTTTCTCGACGCCTATGCCGCGCTGATGCAGGCGATTGGAGGGGGTGTCCCTGTTACTGCGCCACCCGTTTCGAAAGCACCGCAGGCGCCGCAACTGCCGGCAAAACAGCAGGCGCCACCTGCACCGCAAGTTGTGCCGGCAAAGCAGGGAGCTTAGAGATGAGTTTACTCAATCCAAATGGCGCTTGGCCGGGGTTATGCGTGCTGCAGCGTGAATTGGTCGCATGGGGCAAGACCGAAGGCATGGGGTGGGTATACGTGCTCAAGACGACCGTTGCCGTCTTGCTGGCGCTGGGAGTTTCTTTGCGCCTCGAATTTGGCCAACCGGTAACAGCCATGGTTACCGTCTATATAATCATGCCGCCACAAACCGGCCTGGTTTTGACCAAAAGTTTTTACCGCATCTGCGGCACATTGGCGGGCACACTGGCAAGTCTCGCTTTGCTTGGGCTGTTTGCGCAGGAAAGGGCGCTGTTCCTGTTGGGATTATCGGTCTGGATTGGCCTATGCACCGCTGGAGCCGCTTTGTACCGCAACTTCAAATCCTATGGTTTCACCCTTGCCGGTTACAGCGCCGCGATGATATCCCTGCCGCTGGTCATGCAACCGGCCGGATTCTTTGATTTTGCCGTAAACCGCGCCTCGGAGGTCGTTGTCGGCATCCTGTGCGCCGGTGTTGTCAGTGGCATCATTTTCCCGCGAAGCCTCGGCGACTCGATCGTACAAACCATACAGGGCCGATACGTTGAATTCATGCTTTTTGTCCAGGCGGCGCTCTCCGGAAAGATGGAATCCCGAGAGATTGACAGCATGCATCTGAGATTGATCGCAAATGTGGTGAATCTCGAATCCCTGCGCAGCTCCGTCAGCCTGGAAGCCTCCGAGATTCGCACGCATGATCATAAGCTGCGTCGCATCAATCGGGATTTTATGTCTTTGTCCACCACCTTTCATTCACTGTATCAACTTCTGAATCGACTAAAGAAGGCGGGTGTCCCTGCGGCCGGAGAGTTGGTCTCGCTGAGCGCATCGCTCGCCGACGCGCTGGCAACGGGGGAGGGACCTGCCCGCAACGCCGAGGAAGCACAACAGGCTGCGCGGCGGATTGCCGCGTTCCGGGCGAAGTTCTCCCCGCAGGTAGCCGCGATACGGCTAAAATATTCAGCTTTCTCCGACAAAAGAACGAATCTGGATTGTGAAACTGCCCTGGAACTAATTAACCGCTTCGACCGGGAACTTCACGACTACACGAGAACCTATGCTTCTCTGGTTGCGGATCGGCAGGTCTTGGAGCCGCTCGAAGGCGTTCGCTTTGCAACACGGACCGATCCCGTGCTGGCGCTTTTAACCGGTGCCCGGACCACGGCGGTAATTCTGCTTGTTTCGGCGTTCTGGATTGCCACCGCGTGGCCCAATGGCGCCAGCGCCGTCATGATGGCGGCCATAGTGAGCGCACTTTTCGCGTCGGCCCCGGATCCTGTCCGCGCCGTCAGAATGGCACTTGTCGGCAATCTGGCCGGTTTCGCCGCGGGTCTCCTCTGCAAGTTTATCCTCCTGCCAAACATAGACGGATTCGGATTGCTGTGCGCCGGCGTGGTTCCCTTCCTGCTGATAGGTCCTCACCTGACGTTGCACCCGAAACTGGCCACAGCCGGTCTCGGCTACAGCACCATGTTCTGTTTTATGGTCTCCCCCACCAATTCGATGCAGTACGATCCGGTAGGTTCCACCAACTTCGGCAGTGCACTGATGCTCGGCGTAGCCTCAGCAGCCGTTATTTTTGCGACGTTCGCCCCGGTAACAGGAGTGTGGTTCAAGCGCCGCACGGCCGTCCTGCTGCGTCGCCAGGTGGAAATGGCCTGCTTTGGGCCGCTTGCAAACATTGCCCACCGATTTGAGAGCAGCACACGCGATATTTTGCAGAGACTTGCAGCACAACAAAACGTTGAAGATCCGAATGACAGAAACATCCTTGATTGGATGTTCATCGTACTGGAGATCGGTCGAGCCATCATCCATCTTCGACAAGACGTTGAATCTGCATCCTTTCCGCAGCCTTTGTTTCACGGAGTAAGAAACACCATCGAGTCGACCGCGCAACTTTTCAATCGGCCAAATGCTCAGCGGCACAGTTTTGCTCTTGATATTGTCGAGAACTGCATTGAAACGGTTTTCCTGGCATCGGAACAGGTTGGGATTTGTGAAAAACCGCGGGAGGTCCTGCGCCGGGTGCTGACCTCGCTGAACCTGATACGCGTCTCGCTACTTGATGACGAAACCATTCTTGCAGCCATGGTCGCCGGGCCGCAGTCAGCTTTTCAAGGAGAAACATTCTATGCCTCGTGAAATTGCACTGCTCGATGCACTGGTGCCTAGTCTTTTCCTGGCATTTTTGGCCAGTGTCGTGCTCCAGGCGTTACTGGACAGAATCATGGGATGGTGCGGAGTTTACCGACACGTCTGGCATCCACCGTTATTCAGGCTGAGTTGCTTCGTATGCATCTTCGGCGTGTGCGGCCTTCTGGTACTTCGGTAACGAACCCGGAAGGGCAGGATGTTTTTGGCCTACAAATCTATTACGTAAAAGAGGATTTAGCATGAAACTCAGGATCCTGGTTCGTTTCGTCTGTACCATCACCATATTTGCGGCCGCTATATTTATCGGTAAGACACTTTGGAATCGATACATGAATTCGCCTTGGACACGTGACGGTAAAGTCCGCGCCGAGGTAATAAATGTGGCTGCCGATGTATCGGGGATTGTCGTAGGTGTGGCCGTTAAGGACAACCAGCTGGTACACAAGGGTGACATGCTGTTCACCGTGGATCGCGAGCGCTATGCTTTGGCTCTGTCACAGGCTAATACCCGGTTGGCTGCCAGTAAGGCACAGATGGTTATGAAGGAGCAGGAGTCTGAGCGGCGCGCCAAGTTGGATGGAGTCGTGGTGTCCACTGAAAATCGTGAAAACGCCAGGTCCCAGGCCGACTCTGCCGAGGCCGTTTATCAGGAAGCCATGGTGGCGGTCGACATAGCCAAACTGAATCTCAAGCGCACCCTAGTGCGTGCTCCGGTAGACGGATATGTTTCAAACCTCAATGTGCATGTCGGAGATTTTGCCACAGCCGGGATGGCCAAATTGGCTCTGATCGACAAAAATTCCTATTGGGTCTACGGCTATTTCGAGGAAACCAAGCTCCCTCTGCTGCACGCGGGGGACCCTGTCGAAATCCAGATGTTAGGCAATGGTCCTGGCCTTAAGGGACATATCGAGAGCCTGTCGAGCGGCATCTCCGACCATGACAATCCCCCCGGTCGCGAACTGCTGTCCGACGTCAATCCCATTTTCAACTGGGTTCGACTAGCACAAAGGGTGCCGGTGCGGATCAAGGTGGATCATCTCCCCAAAAACGTTCATCTCGTGGCGGGGACGACCTGCACGATTATTGCCAGGCCGCCGCGACAACAACGGGAACGGAATCCGGGTAATCGGAGGTCGCAAAGCTAGCTGCTGCTTCTTTGCTTGAACGTTACGCCTTACTCCCGCTGGAGGGGCGCACCGGTTAGTGCACCTTCACCTCCGAAACACCAGGAGATGTTCGATGGGCTTCATTGACGAAGAAAATATTGAGTCGTGGTCAAGCGCCTTGCGGCAACTAGTCGCATGGCGTAAAACCGAGGCCTTGGGATGGGTATATGTATCCGTTGCTGTCCTGCTTGCATTGGGAGTCTCTCTGCGTCGCGAATTGAGTCAACCGGTCACGGCCCTGGTTACCGTTTATATATTCATGTAACCTCAAACCGACATGGTTTTGACCAAAAGGTTTTACCGCATCTGCGGCACCTTGGCAGGCACCATGGAAGGGGGCGGATTCCCGAGCCGTACCTGCTTGCCACAACGTCACTACGTCGTTACGACCGAAATTGCGAGCTTGCCACGGGGTTAGTGATTACCGGTGTAGGCATGATCACTCCTCGGCTCAGAATGCCTTATTCCAGGTCAGAATGATTCCGCTACCGTCCTTGCCGTTTCGAATAAAACCGGAATCCCAGGAATAATCCAGATAGATTGAGGAGTCCCAGAAAAAGCCGCTGTCGAGACCCAGGGTTGTTGCTCCGCCGTTTTGTTTTTTAAATCCAACCTGGTTCGACCCGACAACTGTGGCCCGGTCGGCCCTGATAAGAGTCTCCCGCAGGTGGGCGTACATGAAGAAAGCGAGTTCGCGGCGGTATTCTACTGCTGCTACGACATATTGGGTCGCCAGCACATTGTTAAACATAGTGCCGGGATAGGCAGGGCGGTACAAGTCGTCCGTCTCGCCTGGTAGCGGTCCGCCGCCGATCCGAAATGTGTTGAAGCGATCGGCGCTTTTTTCCTGCATCGAACCGCCATGGAGGCTGACGAGGACCCGGTTCCTTTCCGACATGCCAGGGATGCAGCCAACCCCCATGACATACCCTGTATACAGGTAATAGTCCCGGGTATCTGACTTCTTGAAGTTTATCGAGCTGGAGCCGAAATCCGCCCACTTCTCCCGGTACAGGTAATCGATGTCAAACCCGGCGGCGAAGCCCGAATGGGGGAGTTCCAACAAATTCCTGCGCATGCCGTCGTAGCGCCCCCGAAGCTTGGCGCCATAAAGCATTGTGTCGGGCGGCAATATGGTGGTCGGCCCTGTTTCACTGGTCCGTTTGGCGTATGCATAACCCACCCGTCCGAGAAACTGGAACCTGAGATCGTTGTCGACCTGGAAGGGGGCCACCTTGTAGCGAAGCCCCGGCCCTGCCGACGCAATGAGGTTCCCCCAATCGACTGAGGAGTCTTTGATCTCCTGGTTGTTGAGCGTTTCGGTCTGTCCGCCGGGAATGGTGTAGTTGTCAAACAGTGTCACAAGTTCGAGGTTGCCAAAGCTCTTGTCATACTCAAGGTCATTGACGAACATGCTGATTGTATCGCGAGTGCGGGACGACTCCCAGGTGTGCTTCAAGTAAAAGGCGCCAATTGGAGAACCGGTAATTCCCCCCTGCTTCGGCATGTAATATGTCCCCCCCAGCGTCAGAGCCATGATGTTGCCTCGATCCAAGGCAGGCACATCAACGTTGCGCCCCATGAACTCGGTGTGGAGCGGTTCTCCCGCCAGTGGCGTGTGATAGACACCGGCTGCCGGATACCTAGAACCGGCTAGGTTTTGAGTCCCCGAATCATTCGCGGCAAGAGCGGAATCGCAGGGCAAAAGAACACCACATGATGCAATGAGAAGGAAAAGAAGACAGATGTGCAAAGCTGAACATCTTTGCGCACTAATCATTTGCCTCTCCCAAAGGTCCCAAACCGGTCCCCCTCCGATCGGAGAAGCTGCTTCAGGGCCGTCTTCAGCCGCAGCCGGTCGGCAAGGAAGTCGGTGACCGCCTCCGGATACCGGGCATGCACCGGTGCCTCGGCAAACGCCCTAGTCGAACAGCGGCAGGAGGGAAGGCGGGACGCTTCACGACCGTGCAGCTCCCCAGTCTCGTCGAGCTCCGCCATCAAAAGCGTTATCAGCGTCATTTCGTAATCGAAGAGGCAAACGCTGAATGCCTCCATCCCCTTGGTCCGCGTCTTTCCCAACAAATCTAAGGCTTTCTTCCTGTATGGTGAGAGCTTCGACTCCCGCTGTTTTTCTTTCATGAAACTCCTTTTCAAGCCTTACATTCACCCTCCCACCTGCAACCCTAACTGAATCCCTAGCCTGCTGTTTTGTTGCCGATACGGCCAGACCGTTTCTGAGCTTTGCCTGTCCTGCCAGAACAATCAGTTCGCGAGCGTTTAGGCCGCTCTTGATCTCGACAAAGAGGATCTTGTTCTTTCTCATTTCCTTACCTTTTTTCCCCTTGTTTGAAGAAATGGCTTTGTTAACCATTCGCTGTCATACAGTTCATATTGTCTACATATTGACAAGAGGGACACCAGAAGAATCCCACCAGCACTTCCTAAGAAGCAACCGCATATAAAAGCTATCCATACAGGTTTCAAAGTTCCACCTCCACGTACTTCTGCTTTTCCAATCCAGCAGACCCAACTTCAACGAGTGTTGAGGTTTTTGCCTTATATAACCACGTAGGCTATGCTCGTCCTATCTTGCTCCACCGTTCGATGGTAGTTTACCGCCGGCTTGCCAAAGGCCACGGCGTAACCGATCAGGTGTCTATCGGGAATGCCAAGGGTCTTACGCAGTTCGGGAACCAGCTCATTGAAGGTCAATTTGGCAATGCCATCCCAGACCGTGCCGACCCCGAGACTCTGGGCCAAAAGCTCGAAGTAGGACAGGGCAATCAGGCAGTCGGCTTCAGACGTGACTCCAAATTTGGGGGCTGAGGCGACAATCAGGTGTGGTGCACCACGGAAGACCGTATCGACCCGGTGTTCCTTCCACAGACTTACTAACTCGGCAACAAACTTCATTCCGGCTGGCAGCCTGTTTTCTCGTACTACCCGCATCATGCCTTCCATGGCCTCATCCCGAAACTTGGCCATTACCTCTTTATCGTCAATAACAGTAAACCTAACCCGTCGGGCGTTATGCCCCGTCGGGGCATGCCAGGCAACATCCAGCAGGCGCTGAATCAGCTCCGGGGCGAGGTTCTCATCGCGGTACTGGCGCACCGAGCGACGCCCCTTGATAAGGGTTTCGAGTCGATCCGGGTCAGGCAGGTTCCCCTTCAGCGACTGGCTGTGCTCCGGATTATTGCCCAAGATCGAAATCGCTCCTGTTGGGCAGACCGCCAGACAGTGCTGGCACTTGAAACAGGCCGCTTCTTGCTCGGTTGCAATAGCTGGGTAAACTGTGTTCATGCTAATAATGCCTGCCGGACAGTCTTTGACACAGAAGCCGCATTTGGTGCACTCCTGTTTGTCGATAGTAAATTTCAACATTCTAATTTCTCCTCAATGTGTGTTTTCAACCGCATGCTGCCCTTTATCTTCTGATCCCGTACCAGCAAGCTTCCACGGTCCGGAGGATCAGGGAATCGTCCAGCGTGATGAAGCCGAGGATATGGTTACGCGCCACAGTCAAGAGGGGGCCGAAGGCCAAGGCGGAGAGGATAACGAGCGGAATATTCTTCATCACCTGCCCATCCACCCCCTCCTCTAAAAGCTCGTGATACACATTGCAGTTTCGCTTTTGCCCTAGGAGGCCGTTTCTGCGGAACGCCACGCCGTAGGGAGAATGGTGAAACTGCACCAGATAGCGAAAGTCTAGAGGGTTGTCGGAGAAGTACCGCAGCAACGCCGTGCCGAGGTGGAGAAACCGCTCCCTGATAGGCTTCTCCGGCGCGTATCCCTCCATGACGAGGTGGTACACCCTATCTTCGAGATCCTGGTATACCTCGGTGATCAGTGCGTCCTTGTTCTCGAAATAGAGGTAGATCGTCCCGATGCCTACACCTGCCCGATCGGCAATCATTGCCAGGGGGGCGCCGTGGAACCCGTGTACGGCGATGAGTGCGAGGGCTGCACGGACGATCTCTTTACGCTTGTCAGGCTTTTCCATCGGGTACAATTCCTTTTCTCGGCGTTACGTTAGAGGCAGGTATCGATTCTTACCATCCTCACAGTTGCTTGTAGAGGTCAATTCAACTTCTCAAGTGTCAATTTGAGTCTTTCCACTGCCAGTTGAAACTCCCTCGACTCGGCACTGTCACCTCGGAGGCAGGAATTTCCTGTTTCTTTCTGCTCAACCAGCCAAGATACAAGCGCAGCTTGTGCGATATCGAGTGCCGCTAAGAATTCCACCATCAATTCCGGATCATCTCCGGAAAGTTGATATGCTATGCCTCGGATGAAGGATCGAGCCGCGCCGGATGAGTAAAATATCTTGGTTATTTTTTGCTCCACGAAACCCCCTTTTCTTTGCCCAATCAAGGCCGTTGCACGCACTCCTGCAGTCGCACCATCCGCGCTTATCCAACAGCTCGCTTAGGCGAGAGCCGTCATTTGTTGGCAATAAGAGCGCCACGGTCCTTCGGCTCCAAGCAGGCTAGGGGAAGGGGTTGGTGTCTCTCCTGCCGGTAGCGGCCAGGCTGAGATTCTTTCTCCATGTTCAGTACCCCTTTCCAACAAAGGTCGCTACTGGACTGCCTCCATCCGCTTCCGCTGTACAACAGCGAAGCGGGCTATTATCTGGTCGGATTCGTATTCCCGGCTGACCCCAGTTAGGTCGTAGAGTCCCCCGAAACGTACGTCCCCTCCAACAAGAGCTCCGAGCTTTCCTTTCTCCCGCACCAGATACCCGTCGAAATGGGTCCAAAACGGTCTCCGTCCCCAACCCATCTGAGTCCCGACTCGCCCGTAGACATCGGGAGGGATGCATACCAGCCGGAACTCCCGCACATCGAGCCCGAGGTCCCCTACGATGACGTCTCCTCTGTCGATGAGGGCTTTTTCAAGGCGAACCCGGCTGAGCCCCCGGGGGTCTTCAAAGCCAAGGGCCGAAAGGAGCGCGGAAGCCGGATACTCCCTCCCGGCATCCGGTTCATCAAAATCCTCAACCAGCACGTCTTCATCTACGAGGGTGGGAGCATAGCGGGCTCCCCCGGAATTGACAAACGGGTGGAGGGCAAACAGTTCGAGGAAATCCCGGGGGGCTGCAGGCATATCGGCAGGGAAAGGGACTCCCTTATTGCGCAAGCTTACCCCCTCCCGGCCGCTCTCGTCGGTGAAGGCCGGATGCCAGAGATAGCGGTAGAGGGTAGCGAGTTCCTCCGTCGAGAGATTGAGGTGCCGGGCACCGGCCTCCATCCGCACCGGAGCTAGCCCTAAGTTCCGGGCACGCTGCAACACTTCCTGCGGAAACTGGACGGTAAGGTCCGGGGTCTCGGCGACGAGCGATGGGCCGAGAGCTCTCTCCGCTCCTCCCTGTTCTTCATTTTCCAACCGAGCCGCCATTTTCTCCAGCGTCGCGAAATCGCCTGCATTCAGAGCTTCGATGGCCTTATGCTCGAGCCGCGACCCGCTCACATCGTCCTTCCCAGGCGCTTGCGAGGAGTAGGTCTTTTTGGCGGCCATGGCATTCCTTCGGGCTGCGTAGAAATCCTGCCAGCACTGATCGGATTCCTGCAGCCGTTCCAGTTGCGCCGATACCTTATGCAGCAGTGCTTGAACATCGCCGCTCCTCGCCAGCCCATGAAGCCCAGGGGAAAATGGGTCCAAGGGAGGCTCCCCCGGTTGATAGATTTTCTCCCCAAGCTGGCGAAACTTTACGTTCTCGGCGAGAGTTCGCTTCAGACTCGACATCCGGGAGCTCAGTTCCTTTACCTCGCTCCAGTTTTCCCGGCTCATGGCGCCGAAAATACGATCGGGCAGATTCGATGCTTCCGTTTCCTGGTGCTTAAGCGCAGCGAACTCGGCCTCGCTTAGGACCGGCTCGAGAAAGTCCCGGGCACGCTGGAGATACCGGTCCCGGTATACCGTATCGACGACTGCAGCTTCCACGAGATCTTCCGCCAGGCGCCAGCGGTCCGGGGCCGATGTACTCTTCTCATGCAGATTCATGATTCACTCCTTTCCTCGATGTGAGGTGGCCAAAGCAACTACCGGCAAGATGCGAGCGGGAACATCTTCTGCCGATTCGAGTTAGTAAGGGATTAAACATTGGTCCGCTCTTTATTCGGGTCATGTGCAAATGTTGGCAGTTTCGCCCCGGTTCCTCGGTTCCCCTCCACGGCATTGTTATAGGACCGTGTAGTCGGGTAGGCGAAATTTATATCATCGCATTCGGCGAATCTGTCCAGCACGTCTTCCCAGATCTCCTGGGTGCTCTCGCGCCTGTGGCGGGATTGACAGAGATGACGCACAGTCAGGAGTATGCCGCTTGCTTCGACGGTGGTGAAGACCCTCGGAGTCAGGTCGATCGGGACTACCAGAAAATCCCTCGCGTACTCCTTCAGTTTGCTTTCCACGGGCTCGGCCAGATGCCCGGCCTGGGTAACGGCTATCTCAGTCAGGATATTCTTGGCTCTCGTCCAGTTGCTTTCGAAAGTAACGAGGACGGCAACCTCGTTCCAGATGAAGTCGTGCATCCCCCTGCTATAGATTGCCAGGGGTTCGACGAACACTTTGCCTGTGGGGATATGCACGATTCGCCCGGTGATCTGGTCCGCGTGCACCCAGTTGCCGATCTCCGCGAGGGTAAACCGGGAAATCGTCAAGTCCATAACGTCTCCCGCGTGAATGCCGATCTGGATGCGGTCCCCCACGGCAAAGGGCCTGCGCCAGATAATCAGCATCCATCCCACCAGGTTCACCAGGGGGTCTTTCAAGGCAATAGCAAGGCCCGCCGTCAAAAACCCGAGAAACGTGGCAACGCCGTGAAATTCCTCGAACAATACCCGACCTACCAGAAATACAGTCAGCACGAATGCAGCATAACTGGAGATTTTCCGTTGCCGGTAACAAACCTGCAAATTCTCCGTTTGCCGCCATACCAGCTTCAATATCAGCCATCGCAAAGACCAGATGAATGCAATACATGCCAGCGAGCTGAACAAACGGTTGTGAAGTCCGACAGAAATACCGGTAGCTTTGTTAAGCAATACAACGATATTTTGCAAAATTTCCTCAAACTTTTCCATGGTTCATCCTTCCACTTGAAACGTGATGAAGCCGCCAAGATGTGACACAACCCGCCCCGGCTCATTGCGACTGCGCGGCCCGCGCCACTTCGCGCAGCGCCTGGGCCAGATCGCGGCTGACGGCAGCCAGTGCCCGACTCTGGGCCGCCACCAGTGCATCATGACCCGCGGTGCCGACCGGTTCGCTGACCACGGTGCGGCCGGTCTTAGAAATGCCGCCGTCGCTTCTGCGGACCGACCAGAGGGCCTCCAGGCCGACCCCTTCCCCGGCGGTCATCTCGAAACGCTGAATATCGAGCAGTACCCGATAGTCAGCATCCAGGCCCGCGTTCTGCGGATAGGTCGACACACGTGCCGGTTTGAGCAGAATACCCAGGTCGGCCGCTATGATGCGCGGTACCCCGCTCTTCAGCGACTCGGCCCAGCGGTGGGTCTCCAGGAAGTCCACCCGGTTGGCGCTGGTCCGCACGACGAGCTGCGGCCGGTCCAGCAGGTCGGGAAGGGTGATGAGACCGATGGCCACCGAGTCGAGGGTCGGGGTCGGGGCCGGCGCCTCATTTGTCGCGGCGACGTTCAGCGTGTAAAATGTTACCCTCGGCGAACTGCTGCAGCCGGCCAGCAGGGCAACTGCTAGGCACAGGGTCGTCATGCAGGTTGTGGAGCAGTAAATCTTCATGGTTTATCCTCCTGCTTGCCGCGGATCAGCGATTCGGGGTGACGTTCGAGATAATCGGTCAGGACCCGCAGCGACTGGGCGGTCCGGGCCAGTTCCCGGAGTGTCTCCCGCAGGTCCTGCTGCAGCGGCGCATCGGACGACAGGGTCTTTTCCGCGGCGCCTAACGTCTTGCGCCCCTCGTCCAGGGTCTTGCGCGCCTCCTCCAGTGTCATCCGCACCTCGGGCACCACGTCGGCATTCATCCGCAGGACCAGTTTATCGGCATCCCTGACGCTGACATCCAGGCTCTGTAGCGCCTTGCGCGCATCAGCCACCGTCTCGTCCAGGGGAAGTTTCTTCAGTTTTTTGGCGATCTGCATGAGTGTCGCCTGCAGTTCCACCAGGCTGCCGGGCGTGGTGGGGAACCGGGGGGGGCTCGCGGCCCAGTCCACATTCGCCTTCGGAGCATTGGGGAAGAAGTCGAGGGCGACGATGAGCTGTCCGGTCAGCATATTCCCGCTCTTGAGCTGCGCCCTCAGGCCGTGTGCAACCATCTCGTTGAGAATCGCACGATATTCCTTAGGTTCCGGCACCTCTCCAACGGCTCGTGAACGTAGGCGTTCCGGGTAGATGCGCATTTCGACCAGCATGTTGATTTCCTTGGTGTGGGTGTCGTGTGCCACACGGATGCCGGAGACCTCGCCGACGGTCACCCCCCGGAAGTCAACCGGAGCGCTAGGCGACAAACCCCGCACCGTTTCCTTGAAAATCATGACAAAACTCTGGCTGAAAGTGTCGCGATTTTTCACCGCCTCATCGCGGGTGGCGAACAGGGTAAAGGCCGTGTTGGAGCCGGTTGGCGGCGCCTCGCCGCCCTCGTCAAGGGTCTGGAAGGCTATCCCGCCGATAAGGATCGACATCAGTGACTGTGTGTCAAGTTTCAGGCCGCTGGCGTCCATGGTAAGGTCAACTCCGCTGGCATTCCAGAAGCGTGTGTTCGCCCTGACATACCTGTCATACGGCGCGGCGACGAAGACCTTGAAGGTCACTCCCTTGCCGTCCTTGTCGAGTTCATAGGAGACCACCTGTCCCGCCTGGATACGACGAAAGTAGACCGGCGAACCGATATCCAACGAGCCGAGATCCGAGCTGTGCAACTGGAAGCGGCTCCCCGGCACATCCATGGCGACGGCCGGCGCCGCTTCCAAGCCGGTGAACGCCCGTTGCGGTTGTTTGGATCTGCCGACGTCGACCCCGATGTAGGAGCCGCCCATCAGCGTCCCGAGACCGGTGAGACCACCCCCGGATATCCGGGGCCGTACCACCCAGAACTTGGTGTCCTCGACCAGGTAGGGCGTAACCTCCTTCCTCAGTTCGACGGTCGCAATCACGTGTGTGATGTCCTTGGCGATGGTGACATCCTTGACCAGGCCGACCTCGATATCCTTGTACTTTATTTTGGTCTTTCCAGCCTCCAGCCCTTCGCCGGTCTTGAAGGAGATCGTGATGGTCGTCCCCTTCTGCAGGTAGGTCTTGACCACCAGGGTGCCACCGATGATGGCGGCCACCATCGGAATCAGCCATACCAGTTGCAGGGAGAATCGCTTCTTGGGCTCGGGCACTGCCTCGGGAATGTCGTACCGTCCGGGTTCTTGCTGCTTTTCACTCATGATTGAATCTCACTTTCTGTAGGGGGTCCCAAATCAGGCGCGGATCGAACTCCGTGGCGGAGAACATGGTCAGCACCACCACCGCGCCGAAGGCCAGCGCCCCAGGCCCGGCATTGACGGTCGCCAGGGCTCCGATCTGCACCAGAGCAGCCAGGATGGCAACCACGTAGATATCCAGCATCGACCAGCGGCCGACCAGTTCGACGAGCCGGTAGAGCTTGGCCCTTTGCACCGGCTGCCTGATGGAACGGCGCTGGACGGAGATCAGCAGCAGGGTCAGGGCAATCAGCTTCAAGAGCGGCACCATGATGCTGGCAATGAACACCACCAGGGCCAGGTCCCACGATCCCGAATGCCACAGGTAAATAATCCCGCTCATGATGGTGTCCGTCTGGGCACCGAACAGGGAACTGGTCTCCATGATGGGCAGGACGTTGGCGGGTATATACAGGATGTAGCCGGCGATCAGGAAGGCCCAGGAACGGGCCACGCTGTTCGGCTTGCGAAAATGAAGCGGCGCTGAGCAGCGCGGGCAGTGCAGCGTCCGGCCGCTATGACCTCCCCGGGAGAGCATGCCGCAGACATGGCAGGAGAGCAGGTCGCCGGCGGCGGTAACCGGCGTATCGCTCATCGGGTGCCTCCCCTTTGGGAGTGCTGAGTGCACCCGGTTCCAGATGTCATGGACATTGAATGATGACGCCGTTGCAGTCGTCAGCAGGGTGAGAACCCCCAGTGACCAGAGGGCGATGCCGGGGATCAGGGTCCCGTAGTGGGCGAGCTTTACCAGCGCCACCATGACTCCGATGATGAACACTTCCACCATCCCCCATGGGTTGAAGATCTGCAGCACACGCATGACAATGGTAAATCCGGCGGGAATGCGCCCTCGCTTCAGCGCCAGGAGGATATGGATCATGATCACGAGAACTGCGCCAGGAGCCAGAAAAGTCGTGAAGAACACGAGTCCGGCAACCGGCCACATGTCCTGATTCCACAGGGTATGAACAGCGCTGACGAGCGAGGTGTCGTTGCGCGTGGTCTGGATCTGGAGGCTGATGATGGGAAATACATTGGCGAGGATGAATACAACTGCGGCCGCCAGTGTCAGAGCCAGTGTATGGTCGATGCTCCTGTTTTCGACGCGGTACAGCTTCGCTCCGCACCGGGCACAGAGTGCCGCCCTCCCAGGCTCCAGCGGAATCTCCCGCTGGAGCAGGTCACACTCGTGACAGGCTATGATGGTCATCGGACTATTCATGAATTCACCTGTTGGCAATGAGAGCGCACGGTCCTTCGACTCCAAGGAGGTCAGGGGAAGGGGTTAGCCTTCGCTGCAGATCCCCCACGCTATTCCTGGGAACCAGCGCGAACACCGGCCGGTTCCCTCTCCAGAGTTCTTCGAACCGGTTTTCCTCGATGAACCACTCCGGTGCGCTCTTGCTTCCGAATTCCAGTTCCCCCGGCGAGCCGACCACCAACACCCTGCGCCGGGCGTAGAGAGGCAACTCCTGCTGGTAGCCAAAACTCGCCACGACGGCGTCCTTCCCGGCCAGGTCGCAAACCTGCAAGGCGAGGTCACGGGTCAGCTTCCTTTCCGCTATAGCGGCCATAACGACCGGGGGCGCCAGCATCGCGGTTAGGTAGGAAACCAGCGCGAGTCCGAGGACGAGCCGATGCAGGTGGGGGGACCGGGTGTTCATGAATGCGACGATCCCGTGCATCAGAAAAAGCCCACCGACAAACGCGGCGCCGGCCTGGTTCAACCGCGGATGTCGCGCCACCCAGGGGTAGGCGGCCAGGCCGAGCGCGCAGATTGCATAGCAAAACGAGATAGCGAGTGCCGTAGCCGGTGCCCCCCGCATCTCTTCGATCAACTCTCCCAGGTAGACGCCGACCAGGATGGCGCAGACCGGGTAAACCGGAAGGATATAGGGGATCAGTTTTGAGTGTGAAAGGGAAAAGAACGCGAAGATGATCCCCCCCGCGAGAAGAAGGAAAAGTCTGGCTTCGCCGGCGCTTCCCCCGCAGCCTCGCCAGTTCCGCAGAAGTGCGGCAGGGATGAAAAACGACCAGGGGAGCATTCCCCCCAGGAGAACCGGGAAGAAAAACCAGGGGGGCTGATAACGATGATGTACCGTGGTGAAAAACCGTTGGAAATGCTCGTGCACGAAGAAAAACTGGAAAAACCCCGGGTTTCTCTGCGAAACCAACACGAACCACGGGACACAGACCAGGAGGAAAAGCGGGACCCCGAGGGGAAGCCGCATCTCGCGCAACAGGTTCCAGCGCCGGGTGAAAAGCAAAAAGACGAGGATGATTACCGCCGGCAGTACGATGCCGATCAATCCCTTGGCCAAAACTGCAAAGGCTGCGCAGAGGCAGAAAAGGGTGTAGTACAAGGATTTTCTCGGCTCCCCGGGGCGGGAGGCAACGAGAAAGGAACCGAGCGCTCCACAGAGGAAGAAGGAGAGCGTCGTATCGGTTATGTTGACCCTTGCCTGGACCACGAACCCCAGCGAGGTTCCTAAAACGATCGCGGAAAGGAGCCCCTTTTGCCGGTCGAAGAGTCGGCGGCCCACCTGGTAGGTGAGCAGCACGCCGAGGACTCCCCAGAGCGCGCCGAAGAACCTCGCGGCAAAGGCTGTCTCTCCGAAGAGGAGCGTCGCCAGGGCGTTGAACCAGTAGTGCAGCGGCGGTTTCTCGAAATAGGGGACATAGTTGAGGGTCGGAGTGATGAAGTCGCCCCGTTCGATCATCTCTCGGGGGATTTCAAGGTACCGGGCTTCATCGGTTCCCAGAAGCGGGAGGGTTCCGAGCCTCTCAAAGAACGCCACTCCGAAGATCAGGGTGAGTAGCGCCATATCCTGCAGATACCCCTTTCGCCCGAAGAATATCCTGGCTCCCATATTCATTTGCTTCTCCATGTAAGTGTCCTTAGGAAAACTGAAATCCGTTCCTGAAGACGGCAAGACAAGCATCCACGACCGATGTGTCATACGCCGTCCCGCGAGCGCCCGTTATTTCTTCGAGCGCGTACGCTATCCCTTTGCCGGGCCGGTAGGGGCGGTGCGACGACATGGCCTCGACGACGTCGGCAACCGCCACAATGCGTGCCTCGAACAGAATTTCGTCCCCCTTGAGCCCTGCAGGATAGCCGCTGCCGTCCAGACGCTCGTGGTGCTGCCGGACGATGAGGGGGACTGGCCATTGAAATTCGATACCCTTGAGGATTTCATATCCGACTTCGGCGTGACTCTCTATCAGTTTGAATTCGATCTCGCTCAGATGCCCCGGTCTGGTCAGTAACTCCGCCGGCACGTGCATCTTTCCGATATCGTGAAGTATCGCTCCGGTCCAGATCCCTTTCAGGCGCTCAGCCGCGATCCCCCCGAGTTCCACGGCAAGGGCACAGGCCAGTTGAGCCACCCGCTGCTGGTGCCCCGCGGTGTACGGGTCCCTCTTTTCCACAGCGGAACTCAGGGAGTGGACCGTCTCGTCCAGGAGTCGGTTCGTTTTCTCCAGGCTTTCCTTGAGTTCCGCCTCCATCTTCATTTTTTCGGAAATGTCATAAATTACCGCCATGGTGGCGACGACGCGGTTCTCGCTGTCAAACACCGGCGCCGATGAATAGCTGATTATGATTCCTTGACCGTTTTTTCTTGTCGCTGACATAGGCAAAGAATGAAAAACCTCCTGATTCATAGTGCGCCTGCGCAAGGCCTCATACTCCTCCCACTTTTCCCTGCCAAAAGCCCAGACAGGAAACCCGAGCACCGCCTTCTCGCTCCACCCGGTGATCTCCTCGGCTGCGCGGTTCCACAGCAGGATCTTGCCGTCGAGATCGAAGGCGATAATTCCCAGAGGGGACGCCTTGACCAAAGCCACGAGGCTTTGCTCGTTCGTGCCGAATACCCCATGCGTCCCTCCCGCCCCTGCAGCAGTGTTGTTCATTTCCATGGCAGATCCTTTCCTCGTTGTTGACGAGCTACTTCGTGCGATATCTCAATAGACCTCGGGGATAAACTTGAACTGGTAATCCGGGGACTGGTACGCCCCTTCCTTCTGCCGCTTCGGAAGCACGGCCTTTTTACGGGGCGCTTCCTGGTACGGTATCCTGCCCAAAAAGTGGGTGATGATGTTGAGCCGCGCCCGCTTCTTGTCGTCGGATCTCGCCACGTGCCATGGTGCCCAGGGCGTGTCGCTCGCCGCGAACATCTCGTCACGCGCCTTTGTGTAGTCGTCCCAGCGGCTGTAAGACCGGAGGTCCATAGGCGAGAGTTTCCATATCTTCCGGCCGTCATTGATGCGTCCTTCAAGCCGGCGGGTCTGCTCTTCCGGGCTCACCTCCAGCCAGTATTTGAGCAGAATGACCCCCTCCTCCTTCACCTGCTTCTCGAAGAGTGGGACAACTTCCAGGAAACGCTTCGCCTCCTCTTCGGAACAAAAGCCCATCACCCGTTCCACCCCGGCCCGGTTGTACCAGCTGCGGTCGAAGATGACCACTTCGCCCGCTGCCGGGAGATGCGGAATGTAGCGCTGGGCGAAAATCTGGGTCTTTTCCCGATCGGTTGGCGCGGGGAGCGCCACTACACGGAAGGTACGCGGGCTTAACCGCTCGGTGATCGCTTTGATGACCCCTCCCTTGCCGGCGCCATCGCGCCCCTCGAAAACAATGCAGATCTTGAGCCCTTTGAACTTAACCCATTCCTGGAGCTTCACCAATTCCACATGGAGCTTGGCAAGTTCCTTGTCATAAACCATGTTTTTCAGCTTTTCACCGACTTTTGGGCCGTTTTCATTACCCATTTCCTCTCTTCGTTCACCCTTCATGCATATTCTCCTTTTCCCGTGATTTCAGGTCCCGCACGTCCTTGGCGACGCTCAACGAACAAAAGAGCTTACGTGGGGGCGGGCGCCATTCCTTTCCAATCCTGGCCGGCCTCTTGCGTCGCGTCCTCCGCTGGTAGCGGCTGGAACCACTCCACCGCCTGATCGAGAGTGTAGAACATCCGTTCACTTCCCAGCCTCTCCCAGAGAGGCGAGCGCCGGATTACCGCCATGACGTAGGGGTTCATCGCCACCAGCGCGATCATGGTCCCGGCTTCACGGAGCTGCTCTTCCCCGTCGGTCAGCATCATGAGGGCGGTGTATTCCATGTCGGGCACGGCGCTCAGGTCCAGGACCAGGACCCGGGGAGTGAACTTCGCGACAAGAGCCCGCATCTCATGACCCAGGCGCGGGGCATTGGCGAAGAATATCGTCCCTTCCGGGCGAAGCAGCAAAACTCCGGGGAATGTTTCGTCCTGGTGCTCGGCGGACAGGGGGCGGAATACGACGGTCCCCGGTTTGCGCCCCAGCACATGGATGGGATGGCGATTGGCGCGAACGATAAGAGAGACCATCGACACCAGCACCGCCACCAGGAGCCCTTTCAGGGTGCCCAGCACCATCACCCCGAGAGCGGTGATGAGAGCCCAGTGAAACTCCATGGTCCTGATGGTGAGAACGGCGCGAAACTCGGCAGGGCTGACCAGACCGATACTGGCAATGATTACGACGGCGGCCAGGGTGGCATTGGGCATCGCCCCGAAGAGGGGCGCAAGAAAGAGAAGCGTAGCCACGATGACCGCGGCGGTGACCACTCCGGAAATCTGGCTGCACGCACCTGCTCCCTGGTTTACCGCCGTCTGCGAGGTTCCCCCTCCGCCGGGCATACAGTGAAAGAAGCTCCCGGCGAAGTTTGCCAGGCCGGTCGATACCAGTTCCCGATTGGCCTCCGGGGGAGGATCGCCCTTCCGAATGAAGGCGCGCCCCGCTGCCGCAGTTTCGACGAAACTCATCAGGGCGATACCGAGGGCAGCCGGCCAGAGCCGCTCCATCAGGGAAAAATCGGGGAGGGCGAAGCTCGGCAGCTGGGCCTGGACCGTCCCCACCAGCGGAATGCCAAACCTGTCGAGCCCGAGAAAGCCAGACAGGGCAATGCCAACCGCCACGGTTATCAATGGGGCCGGCAGTCGCGGCGCGAACCGTTTGAGGCCGAGCATGAGGCCAAGCATCGCCATTGCGAGCAGGAAGGTGGGCAGGGACGTTTGCGACAGGTGTGCAAATATCGAGACGATATCCTGGAAAAAACCGGCCTTGGCGATATGCACGTCCAGGAGCTTGGGGACCTGGTCCAGCACGATGACCAGGCCGATGCCGGCCTTGAAGCCGATAAGCACAGGATCGGATATCAGGTTGGCGACCACACCGAGGCTAAGGAGTCCCCCAAGCAAAAGGAAAGCCCCCACCAAAAGCGACAGGGCGGCGGATGCCGACATGAGCGCGGCGGGGTCACCGCCGGGGGCAACCGCAGCGAGAGTGCCGGACGCCAGGATGGCAATGGTGGAACTTGTCGTAACGCTCAGCAAGCGGGAGGACCCCAAAGCGGCATACACCACCAGCATCACCAGCGAGGTATAAAGTCCCACCACCAGCGGCAGTCCTGCGATGGCGGCATATGCCATGGCCTTAGGGATGATCACCGCCGCCGTCGTGATGCCGGCGACCAGGTCGAAGCGGAGCCATTCCTTTCGGTAGGAAGGGAGCCACTCCGTGATCGGAAGTATCTTGGCGAGTCTGCTCATTGCCTTGCACCTCTTTTCATCTGTCCCGGTCTGGCGCGTGGTCACCTGAGGATATTCAACTCACGCTTCTCGCTGACGAGGTAGCGGACCATGTAGTATTCGAAGGGATAGTCGCTTTCGTAATAGCGGAATTTCTCCCTATGACGCAGATCGACTGCCTCAAGGGCGGTGATCCCGGTCTCGATCTCGCTGCGGGCCCCGGTCCCTCCAAAAGGATCGATGCTGCTAACGACCTCCCAGCGGACCGCCGCGTCGACGGCGAATCCACCTGCATCGCGGACCGTGCTCGGACCCAGCACCGGCAGAACCAGATAGGGCCCGGTGCGGACCCCCCAGGTTTCCAGGGTAGTGCCGAAGGTCTCGTGCTGCTGCCTCCAGCCGAAGCTGGATGCCGGGTCGAACAGGCCGCCTATCCCTATGGTGGAGTTGGCCAGGAAACGGCCGAGCGTCACCAGGGACTTTTTCCCTTTTGCCTGCAGGAGGCAGTTATAAAAGGTCCTGACCTCGCCTATGTTGGAGAAAAAGTTGCTGACGCCGCTCTGGGCAACCTCTGGTACAGCCGCTTCGTAGGCGCCGACGATCGGTAGGAACACGAATCTGTCGAACTGGTAGTTGAACTTGTACATGCTTTTATTGAAGCCTTCCCACGGATCATTGGTGCGGGAGACACTCTCGTCGTCGCCGAACTCGCCCACCGTGTGCATGGGCGGGATCTCCGGGGCGAGATAGGCGTTGTTCGCGGCACAGCCGGTTAAATAAAGGGCCAGACCAAGGGTGATAGATACACGAATTATGTAGCGAGACATGTCGTCCCCTCCCTACCTCGTTGCCGGGCGCAGCCAGTCGATCAGAAAGGCCATGTTGTCGCGGTACTCAAGGTTGCCGAGATGCCCGCCACTGGGATAGACCTTGATCCGGGAACCAAAAACGCGTCGCAGATAGTCGATTTCTCCCGGAGCCAGAATGAAGTCGTCTTCATTCGTGATCACACCGATCCTGTTGGATGCAGTGAGGTAATCTTCTATTTTTTTCAGGCTCAGGGATCCGATCAACTCATCCCTGGTCAGTTCCGGCCTCACCCTCTGGAAATGCGGACAGTAATACTCGTTGAAGTAGTCGAGAAAGGACAGGTGCAGACAGGTCCAGAGATAGTCGCCCAGAGAATCGCTGTTTTTCAGAACCTTATGCTTCGGGATGACATAGCCGCCGTTGGTCATGGCGTCGGAGGTAAAGATCATCCCGGCGGAGCCGATGCGAAAAGAAACCGCGATCAGCCCCCCTGTTTCGTTGCGGTTCAGGAGCTGGGCCTCATAGGCGGCGTAGAGAAAGTCATCATCCACCGCAACATAATCGCCCTTTCGGTAAAAATCGGTGCTTTTCGCCACCACCTGGTTGAAAAATGCTCCGATCCTCCTGGGACCTCCGGGAATGCCGTCCAACAGCCCCTCGATCTTTGTTACCGAGTTGTACAGGCTCACCGCCGGATTGATCATCATCACCCTGCGGAAATCGAAGACCTTGCGCTCCTCGTCCAGCTTGGCGACGAAAGCCGCCTCGGTTCCCCCCAGGCTGTACCCGGCGAGGTAGAAATCGGAGACCTCGATGCGCTCCCCGGACACCCTCCAGATCTGCTCCATAGCTTGATAGAGATCGGCGGCATCGTCTGTCAAATTCCCCGGCACATGGCTGGTCGAGGCATTGATGATGAAGTTGGAGGAGGTCGGAGATGGGAGGGCAACTACATGAAAACCCGCGTGGTACAAGTTGTTTATGAGAGCAAGCATCCTCGATGATTTGCTGCTGCCACCGGTCCCAGCTATAAGAAAGATCAGGGGGGCCTTCCGGTCCTGAAACGCTACCGTGTAGCGCAGCCCATGGTCATAAAAGAAGATGTCAGGCTTCTCCAGATCCGTTTTCAGGGTCAAGGTCTGGACCGGAACCTTCCCGCTCAGCTCCGTCCGCAGGTTCTGCGGAGTGCCCAGAATCGTCGCGGCGTAGCTGTCATCAATCGGATAACGGTAAACGGCGTCGTCCGCCGAGGCAATACCCGGTAACAGTAGAAGGAAGGCAATGAGGACGCATCCTGTAATTTTCATAGCTAATCCCTTTTTCTCTGTTGTTATGGTTACAAACCGGTCGTTTCCATCGCGTTAAAGGCTTGCAAAATTGCACCGGTTATGTCGACCTTGTCGTCCAGGTACAACATGCTTTCATTTTGGAAAAAAATGCAGAGGAGCCCTTTCTTCCGGCCATAATCCTGAACGACTTTGACAATGTTTCCGACTATACGCTTGGTCAGCTCAGCGTTCTCCAACCGGAGATCTTCAGCGGTTTTGGTGACGAACTGCTGATATTCTTGGAGGCTATGTTCGTAAGCTTTTTGCTTGGCGCCCCTCTCTATTTCCGATAGGAGAACGCTCTGCTTCTCCAGTTCCGCTTTCACCTTGTTCAACTCTTTTCCCCTGGAGTTCTTCTCCATCTCGGCCTTCAACACATCGCTGTCCAATTTCGCCTTTGCCTCCTTGCCGGCATAGGAAAGAGTAAGGATTTTCTGAATATCTACAGAAGCAAATTTTGTCTCGTCGGAAGCTATCAATATATTACGAACATCCGAGGCAGCATATTTCATCCCGTAGGCGGCGTGCGCCGAAGAAGCGAGTGCAAGTAATAGTGCAAGCAGGTAAACGACCTGTTTCATAGTATTCTCCTCTGGATCCAGTACAGCAAAGCCAGCAGCAATTACCTTTGCTTATGGGCCAAATTTATACTTGCCAGTGGATGCTCAATTTCAGCTTACTGGTTTGTTCAGCAACCACGCGAAACTCAGCCGGGAAAAGCCCCCAGTGGCGTGTCAGCCGGTCCGTCAGGTGGAATTAGCGCGGGCACGCTGATTACCGTCCCGGCAGTGGGGCGCAGGGTTGAGAAAAGCGTACAGATTAATCGCGAACAGGTTGCTGTCTCCCATGGCGCTGGTGCGCCAGTTGCCCTCCAGGTGATGCAGTTCGGCAAAGCGCCCCCACCACGGCTGCCGTTCGCCCCACTCGGCCAGGGCCCCGAAGCCGCCCGGCGAGAAAACATTTCGATTCTGCATCTCCGCGTTACGGCCGAAGTAGCCGTTAATACGATCAAAGGTAATCACGGTGTTCCCTCCGCATGGGTGTATCGGTCATCACTCGCGGCCTGGCCGCGGCGCCGGCTTGGCCTCTCACCAATTCCCTGATCTGCGCGGCGCTGACCGGCTTGGCCATCACTTTCGAGATACCTGCCTGCCTTGCCAGGCGCGGAACGTCAGGGGATTCAGATCCGGTAATCATGATGATATCGATTTCGGGATGTAGCCCTTTTGCTGTCAGCGCCAGTTCGTATCCGTTCATGCCCGGCATCTGCAGATCGGAGATCAGGGTTGCAAAAAAGCCTTTTTTCAGGATTCCTACAGCCTCTTCACCTGATCTCGCGTAGCGGGCCTTAACACCTGCCCCCTGGACGATGCTCTTGACGAGTCTCAGGTAGAGTTCGTCATCATCCACAATGAGTATTCTGTCCGTGTCCATTTCTATCTCCTGTTAATGCTCGGTGAAGCATGTCGACCAAATCGCCGATCCACCGTCGTATGGGAAAAAAGGCCGCGATACGGGGAGGTACCGTATCGCGGCAAGGCGCCCCTAAACCTTAGCCGCGGGGACCGCAATCCTGCTTCCCTTTTGGTATCCGCACCTCGTAGTCCCGATCGGGCAGACGCCCGGCACGTCGGACCGCCAGACCGCCTTCCCGGTCGGAACCGGATTTAACCTCCCCTGCGGACAGTGCCGATCTGAGGATTTCCATCAGCCTTCTGAAATCTATCGGCTTGGAGAACAGCGCAGATATTCCGGCACCCACTGCCTTCTCGATGACGCCCGGGAACGCATAGGCCGTTACCAGGACGATACCCGTACCGGGATGCTGCTGTCCGACCCGGGTCGCCAGTTCGATGCCGTTCATACCGGGCATCTCGTAGTCGGTGATCACTACCCGGTACTGGTTGTCCTTTAGAAGTTCCAGCGCCTTGAAGCCGCTTCCCGCCGCAGTGACATCGAAGCCTTGCGATTCGAGAATGACGCTGAGCAGGTGCAGCTGATTCTCACAATCATCGACCAGAAGGATATCCTTGGTTCCCATTTCCGTCTCCTTGCTCTGATGGACCTACCTGGCGCTGGCCAGGAAGCTGGGCAGCGTTTGGCTCAGAAGTGCCAGCTCGCCCCGAACATGTGCAGATCAAGCCCTGTGTTTAAGTCGCCGTGCCGCCCCAGACCGCCGTTGGACATGTGCTGGAACCGATAGGAAATCCCGGGACCGGCGCCAAAACGGTAGGCGATCCCCAGGTGCCCCTCGAAGAGGGGGTTGCCGTTGAAATCCACCTTGCGGAACCGGTAGCGGCTCAAAAAACAGAGGTCACCCCCCATGTCCAGGGCCACTCCCTTGCGGCCGGCCTTGTCAAAGACCAGACCAGGGCCCAGGGTGCCGATGAAGGAGTCCTCGCTGCCGCTGTGCAGCGTCCCTGCGGCCACGTTTGTCTGCAACTGAAGCCCCCACCCCGACTCGTTCCTGACCGACCAAGGCAACCCGTAGGTGGCGTAGGCCTCGTACTGGTGGAACTCGCTCCTGCGCGAGGTCGCCGTAAACCCTCCCCTGACTCCAACCGAGTCCAATCCCTGGTCCGGATCCGAGCACCAACCGGAGGAGGGGCTCAGGGCTAAAATGGTTCCTAACAGCACTGCCGACAGCATAACTCTCATGACACGCTCCTTGGACTGGACAAAACGCGACCGTCTTCTCAATTCCCCCTACCGTTGGGATGCGAGCACTCCCCTGATCCGATCGAGTTCGGCTCCGGCCAGCCGGCATTGCAGCGAAGCCTGCAGTTCGTCCATCTCCGCCCTTTTGAGGGCGGCAACCGTTTCGGCATGTTTTGCCGACGTCACGGTCCCGGCTTTGAGCCCGTTTTCGCTAAGGCGTGCATTTTCCCTGCAGAGCGAGAGCGCTTCACGGGCGACGTCCATCATCTCTTTGGAGCGTTCCAGTTTCCGGTAGGCCTTATCGATGTCGATGCCGATCCGCTTGTCTAGCCGTGCCAGGTTCTCTTCCGCCTGCGACTGTTGTGCGGCCCTCTGGCCGATTTCTCCCTTCCGCTTCCCCCAGTCGAAGATGTTCCAGGTCGCCTCGACACCGAAGATGCCGACGTTCTTCGCCAGGAACGGCGCTCCGTCCTGATAGCCGTGCTTGGCGAAAATGGTCAAGTCGGGGATGTATTCGTACCGGGCGGCACGCACAGCATGGCGCGACTTTTCCACGGTTTCGCGAGCAGCAAGCAACTCGCCGTTTCTGGCCCGTGCCTCATCATAGGACCGGTCCTTTAACGGTTCGGTCAGCTCCGGCAGTCCGGCCACGGTCACTTCCAGAATTGCATCACCGGGCAGACCCAATAAGTCGTCGAGGTCCGAAGTCAGGTCCGAGATGCGGTTCTCCGCGACGAGAAGCGCCTGTCTCCACTGGAGCAGATTGGCCTGCGCCGAGGTTACCGCGACATCTAGCAGATTCCCCGCCCTCACCGCCTCCTCGGCCTCGCGCAGGTTCTCCTGCGCGGCTGTGAGAGAGGCCCGGGCGGCATCTCTTTCCTTGTTCGCAACCAGCAAGGCATAGTAGATCTGGTGCACCGCCAGGACCGTTTCGTTTTCAGAACTGGTCAGTTCCGCTTCCGCAATGCCGCGATCCGACCGGGCAATCGCATTGGCTTCACGGATTTTTAACAGCTGCGTCGTCGGCTGAGCGAGGGTCGTTTCGCTGTAGAGGATTGTGGAGCTACTCTGGCTCAACTTCACTTCGTTGTTGGGAAAAGGCCCGCCGTTGACATTTCCCAGGCTGCCTGCCGGTATGGTGACAAGCTGTTTGTCGGACAGGGCCATATATTTGGTGTTATTGGAAAGCATCGGGAAATATTGGGCCCGTGCCGAGACGATCTTCTGATTGTTCTCTGTCACTTTTGCCCGACCGATTTTGAGCACCGAGTTCTGCTTGAGAGCCAGTTCAACCGCCTGCGACAGCGTCAGGGCATGCTTCGCCGGTTCTGCCGAGGCATCCTTTCCCGCCGCGAGAAGGGCACACACCATGATCGCAACGGTGACGGCCGCGCCCGATTTACCGGATGGACCCTTTACCGAGCGGGATTTGACCGCCACGAAGATGACCGGAACGACCAGAAGCGTGAAACACATCGAGAAAACGAGGCCGAATGCCATGACGCTCGCCAGCGGGCTCCAGAGGCTCGACCCGGAGAGGATCATGGGGACCATGCCCACGGCGGCAGCCATGGAGGTAAGGAAGATCGGCCGCAGTCTGCGCGCCCCCGCCTCCCGGGCAGCCTGTTCCACGGTGGCCCCTTCAGCGATCCTCTCGTTGCAGTAGTCGACCAGAATGATGCCGTTTCTCACCACGATGCCGCACAGGCTGATTACCCCCATGAAGGAAGTGAAACCGAACGGATTGTGGGTGACCAAGAGACCGAACATAGCCCCGAAAAGGGTGAGCGGGATGGAGGCCATCACCACCAGCGGTTCGGAAATGTTCCTGAACTGCACCAGCAGGACCAGGAAGATTGCCACCAGGCTGATCGCAAGGGCGCCGATCATCTGCGGGAACACCTCGTCCTGGTTATCCTTATCGCCGCCGTAGAAGATCCGGTAGCCGGTAGGGAGCTCCAGGGACTTGATCTGCGGCATGGCCTGCTCCAGGATTTTCGAGGCATAAATCCCCGGCTTCGGGAAGGCCCGGATCGTCAAGGTATGCACGCCGTTTCTGCGGACGATCCTGCTGGTCTGCCACTCCGGCGCCAAAGTGGCGACGGCGCGGAGCGGGATTCTGGCACGGGTCAGTTCCGAGTTGACGTAGGTATTGCCGATGTCCCCGAAGGATGAGCGGGAGGCCGGGTCCAGTCGCAGCTTGATGTTGACGGAACGGTCCCCCTCCCAGAAAGTGCTGACCGCGGCGCCGTCAAATGCACCTGAGAGGGTTTGCGACACCGATGCGTCCGTTAAACCGAGACGGTTCGCCAGCTCGTCGTTGACTTTCACGTTCACCATGTACGAGTCGTTGAAGTAGTCCCGGTGCACGTACTGGGTATTTGCAGTGCCTTCCAGAATCCCCTGCACTTTTTCTCCCAACCGCTTCAGCTCCCCGACGTCGTCACCGGCGATCCGCACTTCGATGGGCGCCTCCATCTGGGACCCCTGCTGGAGCTCCTTCACGATCACCATCGCTTCCGGCGCCAGTGCGGCCAGCGCCGGTCGCAGTTCCTTCACCAGCCGGCCGGTATCCTTGACTGACGCGGTGTTGACGATGAACTGGCCGTAGGCCCCGTCGGGCTGCTGCGGATTGACGTTGTAGTAGAATCTCGGGGCGCTCTGGCCGACGAAGGTGGCGTAGTGTTCGACACCCTTGCGGGAGGCGAGCGCTTTTTCGATCCGGCCCATCACCGCGTCCGTTGCCTCGATCCGCGTTCCCTGCGGCATCCAGACATCGATCACGAACTGGTTGCGCTCGGCAGATGGGAAGAACTGCTGCGGCACGAATACGAAGAGCAAGACTCCAAAAGCGAAAGCAGCCACTCCGAGAGTGTAGGCCAGCCACTTTCTGTTCATGAAGGCCTTGATCCAGACCCCGTAGGCATCTTGGAGCCGGTCAAGCAACCCTTTCTTCTCCTTGCCGTGGGTCTCTTCGGCATCGTGGTCATGCAGCCCCTTCTTGATGAAAAAGCTGCAGAGGAGAGGGGTTATGAAGACCGCCACTAGGAACGAAACTGCCAAGGCGATGGCTACCGTGATGGGGAGAGCCATAACGAACTCGCCGGCGGAGCCGTTAATGATCAGCAGCGGCAGGAACGAGGCGATGATCGTGATGGTTGCAACCAGCACCGGGATGAATACGTCGCTCGCACTCCGCCAGGCCGCCTCTGCCTTCGGCACCTTGTGGTCCAGGAGTTCCACGTAGTTGTCAATTACCACGATGGCGTTGTCCACCACGATTCCGAGGACCACGATAAGCGCGGCGATGGATACCTGATGCAGGGCTATGCCGAAGACGTTCATGACGCCGAGGGTTCCGCACAAGCTTATGGGTATGGCCAGTGCCGCGATGAGAGCGACCCGTATGGGAAGGAGTAGGATGATGACGACAACCACTGAAACGATGGCGATCAAGAATTCATGGCTAAGGCTGGTGATCCGCTCCTTGACCATCCCCGGCTGGTTGCAGACCAGGTCGACCTGGGCATCGGGGGGAAGCAACACCTTGAGGCGCTTAAAGACCGTATCCAACTGCTCACCCAGTTCGACGATGTTTTTCCCCTTCTGCATCTCGACGGAGAGGAGCAGGCAGGGCTCGCCGTCGTAACGCACCATGAAGGTCGGGTCCTCGTAGCGACGCTCCACATTGGCGAAATCTTTGATGTATACCGGGTGGCCGTCCTTGGAGACATCCACGAGCACGTTCCGTATTTCGTCTTCGGTATTGAAGTTCCCCGTGGTTCTCATGGGGACCTTCGAGCGGTCGGCGTCGAAATTCCCACCGCTCTGGATGACATTGCGCTGTTGCAAGGCATTCGCTATCTGGCCCGGGTTGGCGAAATACTGCGAGATCCTCTCCAGGCTGCTGGTGATCCAGATCTCCTCTCCCTGGTTTCCGTTGGTGACGATTTTCCCCACCATGCGGACGGTGCGCATTTCGTCGTGGATCTTGTCCGCGAAATCGCGCAGTTCCCGAGACCCGTACCGTTTGCCATGGACGGCTACCAGCATGGCGACGGTATCGCCGAAATCGGAATTAACTACCGGCCCCATGACGCCGGCGGGGAGTTCGGTGGCACGCGTCAGGTTCATCTCGTGACGCAGTTTGGCCCAGAACTGGTCTGAATTCTTGACGTTGTCCTCCAACTCCACGTTGATGATGACGACGCCGGGACGGCTTGTCGAATAGGTCTTTTCCTTGCGCACCTCCGGAAACTTGAAGATATGCTTCTCAAGGGTTTTCGTAACCTGTTTCTCTACCTGCTCGGTGGTTGCTCCGGGGTACATCGCGGCCACGATTCCGGTCCTGATGGTGATCGAAGGATCTTCCGTCCTTTGCATTTTCAGAAAGGCGTGGACGCCTGCGAAGACGAGCATTGCCGTCAATATGATGGTTACAGCGGGATAGCGAAGCCAAAACTTTACCTGATTAGCAATGATCTTCCGCCAGCCTCAACCAGCCCTCTGGGCGCCTGCCAGTTCGGGCAGCTGCTTTGATGAACCTGGGAAGCATGGCGGCCAGATCGAAGCGGTGATTGAAGC
>Ga0316221_1000095_pt1 | contig 123884 bp, 112 predicted proteins | sample TBH18007metaG_FD_206003 | JGI IMG/M metagenome (GOLD analysis project Ga0316221, IMG submission 206003) | Freshwater microbial communities from Trout Bog Lake, Wisconsin, USA - TBH18007 | ecosystem: Environmental > Aquatic > Freshwater > Lake > Hypolimnion/Profundal zone | place: USA... | reverse complement strand
GCGCACGCTGCACATCGGTCGATATCCAATCCAACGTATCCAAATGCGCGTCCAACCAATCGGACACCGCTTTCAATTCCCGGCCAATTTCGTGTTTTGAAAAGGCTTCGTATATACTCATCTGGTGCGTGTGTTTTGTGCGCATTTTGGAACCCCGGTGCTTTTGTTTATTGTTTATAATCAATGGCTCGAAGGTAATTATACCCATTTCCACCGGGTTCTTCCACTGCAAAATTATATTTTATACAATAAAATCAAATTGTTATGCTTCTGAATGAGAATTAACTAATATGCAACACCTACTTAAAAACGATTAGCTTATGACTTCCTACCGCAAGAAAATTGAACGGCGGTTGAGTGCCAGCATGGTTCAATTAGCCCACGTCTATCGCAAGAAAGTCAGTCGATCCCTCGCAACCTACGGGATATCAGATTCACAGGCTGTTCCCGTTCTGCATATCGCCCGTTTCGGTGGTGGTATGCGCCAAAATATTCCAGCTGAAGAAAGCGGTATCGAAGGCTCCTCCCTGATTCGCCTGCTCAATCAGTTATGCTCGAGTGGTCTAGTCGAACGGCGCGATGACAAGCTTGACCGGCGTGCCAAGAATTTGCATCTGACGGCTTCTGGCCAAGTAATGGCCACTCAGGTTGAGGCCGCTTTGGTACAAATTCGCGGACGCCTGCTCATATCAGTCAACGATGCTGATCTGGAAGCCTGCTTGCATGTACTGTCCACTTTGCACACTGAACTGGAAACAAGCAGTGGCACCCGCCAAAGCTGCAGAGAATTAACGCTGTGTTCAAACTGAACTGGGCCAAACTGAAATTTTCAGTTGTAACATTTGCTTCAGCCATGCTTGCACTTTTTTTAAGCATGAGTATTGACCTGCAACGCCCCTACTGGGCAATGCTGACAGTCTATATCGTCAGCCAGCCTATGGCTGCTGCCGTACGCTCAAAAGCCATTCAGCGACTGCTGGGCACACTGCTTGGCGCAAGTGCCGCCGTCATCATGCTCCCGCTTTTGGTCAACACGCCCGCTCTGCTTAGTCTGGCAATGGCATTGTGGGTTGGCGGCTGTCTGGCAGTGTCGTTGCTGGATCGTTCTCCGCGCAGTTACATCTTGATGCTGGCCGGATATACCGCTGCGATTATCGGTTTCAGTAGCGTCAACCAGCCGGCTGAGATTTTCAACATGGCGGTTGCGCGCTCCGAAGAAATTACCCTCGGAATCCTGTGTGCGACTGTGATGCACAGTCTGTGGTTTCCCAGTCCGGTGGGAGATGCAATTCGCACCCGCATCCAGAACTGGCTGGGCGATGCAGATCACTGGGCACTCGACATTCTGCGCAGCAACGCCATGACGGCCATGAGTCGTGACCGGATTAGACTGGCCGCTGCGGCTAGCGAAATTCACATCCTTGCCACGCATTTACCGTTTGACACCTCGAATTTGCGTGAAAAGACACTTGTCGTGCGCGGCTTGCATGACCGGATATTAATGTTGATTCCCATTTTATCCAGCCTGTCCGACCGGCTCGCCGCTATGCGAGAGGAACGATTGGAACTGGATCCACAGAGCGTCCATGCCATAACTCGAATCACCGGGTGGATTAATGCAGACGCACCGGCTGGCGAAATCCCTCTGCTGCTTGAGGAGCTCAACACGTTATGCGGCTTAATCTGTCGCAACGACTGGTACTCATTGAATCAAATCGGTTTTTTCTCCAGACTGGAGGATCTTGTCAAGGCGCTGGGCGAAGGGCATGCTTTACTCAACCATTTACACGACCCGCAGACGCCTCTATCTGCGGCTCTTGACGCAAACATCAATCAAACCGGTGCACGCCCCATGCACAAAGACCCCGGCTTGGCCTTGCTTTCCGGTGCATCTGCCACCCTCGCCATCCTGATTGTCTGCGCAGTATGGATAGCACTAGGCTGGGACGAAGGTGGCGCAAGCGCGATCGGCGCATCCATTGTCTGTTGTCTGTTCGCCGCGATGGACGATCCGGCACCGGCCATAAAAACATTCGGGATGTCTTTACTTGTCGCGATACCACTTGCCGCCCTGTATATTTTCTTCATTTTTCCGGCCATCAACAGTTTCCCCATACTGGTATTAACCCTAGCGCCGACCATGCTGCCGATGGGACTGATTATGCTCAACCCGCGAATGGCGTTGCCGGCATTGATAACACTGCTCAATTTTTGTAACGCGATGGCCATCGTCGAGCGCATAAACTCAAATTTTGCCAATTTTCTCAATCTTAATTTATCCATGTTTTTCGGCATGCTTGTCGCCGTTCTGGTCAACCGAAGCTTGCGTTCAATGAGTACGGATGCCAGCGCAAAACGCCTGCTTCATCACACATGGAAAAGCCTTGCACGCCTGGCCAGCGGAAAAAATGGCGAAGAGCCGACCGCCTTCGCATCGCGCATGGTTGACCGTTTGGGTCTGCTTGCACCGCGCCTCGCATTAAGCCGGAACGAAGATCTCTTTGGGCTTGATGCCCTCAAGGAATTGCGAGTCGGCATGGATCTGGTTGCCCTGCAAAATATTCGTAACCTGCCCCAGTCGCCATCACGCACTGCTGTCGAACAACTTTTGCAGGCTATGGCCAAACACTACGAATCCCGCACCACAGCTAACGCCATCCACGACGAACAACTCTTGTCTGTTTTGGATCATGCATTGAATACGCTCACCACCGGCCTTCCTGCCGGGTGTGTGCAGACTTTGACTGCCCTGGTCGGCTTGCGTCGCAACCTGTTTCCGCAAGTACCTTTCATTACTCGCTTTGTGGAGGATATTGCATAATGGGTGAAACTGAATTTTTCGGGATTTATCTGAATTCCGAACTGGTCACCAGTCTGGTCGCGCTAATTCTTACCTTTGTGGTGCATCGCCTGCTAGTGTTATCGGGCTTGCACCGCCGCGTCTGGCACCAGGCACTGTTTGACACCGCCCTGTTTATCATTCTATGGGGCGTAGTTTTGAATTTTTCTATCACTTTATGAACGCGGATATGCTCAAAACTCATCTCACTAAATTTGGCCGCATCGCTGTTACCTTGATTTTTGTCACCCTCGCGGCATTTTCCGGGAAAAAACTATGGACTTACTATCAGATTGAGCCCTGGACGCCGGATGGACGTGTACGCGCAGACATTGTCCAGATCGCTCCCGACGTATCCGGTCTGGTCACTTATCTGGCTGTGTCCAACGATCAGCAGGTAAAACGGGGGCAATTGCTTTTTCAGATTGATTCTCAGCGTTATGCACTTGCACTGCGCGAAACAGACGCTGCGCTGCTCGCCTTGCGCATCAAGCTTGATCAGGCCAAACGTGAAGCAAACCGTAACAAAGTTCTGGGCGAACTGGTTCCGAAAGAAAGTCAGGAACAAGGCACCAGCAAAGTTGCAGAAGTGGAAGCTTCACTAGCGCAGGCCGTCGTCAGTCGCGATCTGGCTGCCCTCAACCTGCAACGTACCCGCGTGCTCGCGCCCATCGACGGCATTCTTTCTGATCTGAGCCTGCGTACCGGCAACTACGTGAGCACGGGTAAACCGGTGATGGCGCTGATCGATTTCAACTCATTCCGAGTAGAAGGTTATTTTGAAGAAACTAAACTTCAGCATATCACCGTCGGTCAAGCTGCGAAGATCAGGTTGATGGGTCAGCAGCGAACTCTGCCAGGACATGTACAAAGCATTGCAGCCGGCATCGAAGACCATGACCGCGTCTCAGGTAGCAACATGCTTCCCAGCGTTAATCCGACTTTTAGTTGGGTGCGCCTGGCGCAGCGGGTTCCGGTGCGGATTGCCCTCGACAATCCGCACGACAGCAGCCTGATTGCCGGGCTCACTGCGACCGTGAGCATAATTAAGCCTGACAATAAAGGCAGCATACGACCATGAACGCACGCAGTTTAAGCTGTTGCGGCGCGATGCTTCTGCTCGCGGCCTGCACCATCGTCGGCCCAAATTATCAGTTGCCCGCGCAATCACTAATCAATTCCACGAGTGCCCACCTCCCCTTTCAGGGCGCTGACCTGCATGAGTTTACGCGGGGAGAAATCCCTGATGACTGGTGGCGATTATATAACGATGCCCGGTTAAACCAGCTCATAGAAGCAGCGTTGGCAGCCAATACAGATTTACGTATTGCTGCGGCTAATCTTGCCCGCAGCGAAGCGGTAGTAATGGAAATGAACAGCAGTAAAGACGTTAAAGTTGGCGCATCCGCGACCGCCGTGCGCGCACAGGAATCCGGCGAGGCTTATCTGTTACAGAACAAAATTCCTGTGGAAAATCTGGCCAATGCCGGCATCAATATTTCTTACCAGCTCGATCTGGCGGGCGGCTTAAAACGCGCCAGTGAAGCGGCTTTGGCTGATGTCGAGGTCAGCCGCGCCGCACGCGACGTAGCCCGTATCAGCATCGCAGCCGACGTTGCCTATGCTTACACGGAAGCCTGTGCCGCCGGACATGAACTGGACATTGCCCGGCACAATCTCGATCTTCAGCAACAGAATCAGTCTGCAATTGCACGCCTGGTTGCCGGTGGACGCAAAATGACAGTTGAACTGCCGCGCGCCAATAATCACGTCGAACAAATTCGTGCCATCATTCCCGCCTTCATCGCCCGCCGCCGCATTGCCATCTATCAGCTGGCTGTGCTAACAGGCCATCCACCCGGCGAATATTCACGTACGCTTGAGAGTTGCACGCAATTGCCCAAACTGTCCAGCCCTATCCCTGTCGGTGATGGTGCCGCCCTGTTGCGGCGACGACCCGACATTCGGCAAGCCGAACGCGCTCTTGCCGCAGCGACAGCCCGCATCGGTGTTGCCACGGCAGCGCTCTACCCCAATATTACGCTGGGGTTCTCGGGTGGCGCGACAGGAATCATGGGGCATATGGGAGAGTTACCCACACAACGCTGGAGTTTGGGCCCGCTGATTTCCTGGAGTTTGCCCGGCAATCTGGAAAGATCACGCCTGCGTCAGACCGACGCCAATGCCGATGCAGCCTTGGCGCGCTTTGACGGGATAATTCTTAAATCCTTGCAGGAAGTTGAAAGTGCGCTGACAATTCTGGCACGTGATCTGGATCGTAGCGCTGCGTTGAGTAAAGCAAGAGATGACGCAACTGAAGCGGGACACCAGATGCACACACTGTATCACGCCGGGCGCTTGTCCTATCTTGACGAACTGGACGCCCAGCGCAATTTATCGAACAGTGAAGCTGTGCTCGCCGCCTGTGACGGGCAGGTAGCAGCAGATCAAGTGAAGTTATTTCTAGCTCTTGGAGGCGGTTGGAGGTAATTGCTGCCAGAGACGCCAAAACAAAAATGCTTGCAACTTCTGATGACATAACTAGTTCTCATTCATAAACCACCTAAATTTTTCACGGGCGACAGGTGTCCGCCCCGCCTCTTTGGCAAGCTTTTCCAGACGACGTGCGTCCGCTTGAGATGGTGTTAAAGTAGTCATCATTTCCTCCTTATCTGCGGCTAGTATAGCGCATACGGACAAGCCATTGTTTCAACAGCTTCACGCCGCAGCCTGCTCGAAAAGCGGTCTGTGCCATCGTCAAAGTATGACATCTCGACCGTGTTCAGTGCTGCAGCCGTCTCCAGACCTTTCCACTGGCAATAGCGCTGCCAAAGTTCTGCGGGTGACGGAAATTCGGCAAGCGTTAATTCCCGCTCAGTCTTGTCGGCAAGTCCGGTGCGGTCGTGAAACAGGAAGCCATTGCCATGGTGATATTACCTCTCACTACTTGATACCCGAAATAGAAGAGTTGCTTACGGCCGTCAATCGTGTCTGCTGGAGCAAGTCCGGTAATGACTTTGCTGAAAATAAAAATCGCTTAGAAGGAAATCTCTAAGCGATTGATTTAAGACTAGTATTTGGTAGGAACGATCAGATTCGAACTGATGACCTCTTGGATGTCGACCAAGCGCTCTAACCAACTGAGCTACGCTCCTTTTGAAGAGCGCGCATTATAGCGGAAACACGGCTCGTATTCAAACATTATTCCATTAACTTTCAATATCCGCTGGAAGCCAGATTATCGAAACGCGTATATTCACCCCGAAAAGCCAGCGCGACCGTACCGATAGGACCGTTACGCTGCTTGCCGATGATGATTTCGGCCTTGCCCCTGTCGTCCGAATCCTTGTTATATACTTCATCTCGGTAAATAAACAGAATCAGATCAGCATCCTGCTCAATCGCACCTGATTCACGCAAATCCGACATTACCGGGCGTTTGTTGGGGCGCTGCTCCAAAGAACGATTGAGCTGCGAGAGCGCCATCACCGGACATTGCAATTCCTTGGCCAGACTCTTCAAACCACGCGAAATTTCTGAAATTTCCGTAGCGCGGTTTTCACTCGCCTTGCCTGCGTTAGAACTCATCAGTTGCAAATAATCCACCACAATCAGGCCGAGCTTGCCGTGCTGACGATGTAAACGACGCGCCCGTGCACGCAAGTCCAGCGATGACAAGGCCGCAGATTCGTCGATAAACAGCGGCGCATCATTGAGCTTACCCAGCGCATGAGTCAACCGGCCCCAATCGTCATCCTGCAATTTACCCGAACGCAAATCCTGCTGATTGAGTTTACCGACAGAACCCAGCATACGCATCGCAAGTTGCGCTGCGCCCATTTCCATACTGAAAATCGCCACCGGCAACTTGCTGTCCAGCGCGATATTTTCCGCGATATTAATCGAAAAAGCAGTCTTCCCCATACTCGGACGACCCGCGACGATAACCAAATCGCCTGCCTGCAAGCCGGAAGTCATTTTATCCAGATCGGCAAAACCGGTCGGCGTGCCGGTCACTTCGCTGGCATTGTCGCGCCCGTACAGCGTTTCAATGCGTTCCACCACCTGCACCAGCAAGGGCGGCATAGACATAAAGCCCTGCTTGCCCTTGGAACCGGATTCGGCAATTTCGAATACCTTACCTTCCGCTTCATCCAGCAGTTGCGCCGCATCTCTGCCGGTCGGATTGTAAGCACTGGCAGCGATCTCTGTACCCACTTCGACCAGACGGCGCATGATAGAGCGCTCGCGCACGATTTCACCGTAACGGCGAATATTGGCAGCCGAGGGCACGTTCTGCACCAGACTGCCCAGATACGCCAGTCCACCGGCTTTGTCCAACTCATCGCTGTTCTCCAGCGCTTCGGCAACCGTAATCACATCCACCGGCTTTGCCTGCTCGGCCATTTTCACAATATGCCGGTAAATCAGGCGGTGTTCACGGCGATAAAAATCACCTTCAGTGATCAAATCGGCGATTTTATCCAGCGAACTGGATTCGAGCATTAAGCCACCCAGCACCGACTGCTCGGCCTCGACCGAGTGGGGAGGCATTTTGATCTGATCGACTTGTGCGTCTGAACCGGGGAAATTTTGCATGGCTTGAACTGTTGCGAATAAACGAGCGCTATTTTACCTTGCCAGGAGGTAAACTCTGAAAATAAAAAAGGACTGCAATGCAGTCCTTTTTAAATTGCTAAACTTACAACGAGTGCTTAGTGTTCGCCGAGCACGGAAACCGTAACATCTACTGCGACATCAGTATGCAATGCAATACTGACTGTGTAATCGCCAACGGCTTTCAGGTGACCTTCGCTCATACGAACTTGTGCCTTATCGACTTCGAAACCTGAAGCTACCAGCGCATCTGCGATGTCAGCATTCGTTACGGAACCGAATAAACGACCGTCTACACCCGCTTTTTGCGAGATTTGAACCGTTGTTCCAGCCAGTTTTTCGCCGCGTGCTTGCGCATCAGCCAGCTTAGCCTTGTCAGCGGCTTCAATTTCAGCGCGACGCACTTCGAATTCAGCCATATTAGCTGTCGTTGCGCGCTTTGCCTTGCCTTGTGGAATCAAAAAGTTACGTGCGTAACCATTCTTGACATTAACAACATCACCCAGTTGACCCAGATTGATGACTTTTTCCATGAGAATTATTTGCATGTCCGATACTCCTAGTGCAAATCAGTATAGGGCAGCAAAGCCAGGAAACGCGCGCGCTTCACGGCAGTGCTCAATTGACGCTGGTAGCGTGTCTTGGTACCGGTGATACGTGCTGGAATCAGCTTGCCATTTTCAGAGACGAATTCCTTAAGGATATTCACATCTTTGTAATCTACTTCTGCGATTTTCTCAACTGTGAAGCGGCAGAATTTGCGGCGCTTGAACAGGTTGTTGCGAGAAAAACGCTTTTTCTTGTCATCTGTACTTTTGCTTGATGGACGAGCCATGATGTTCCCTTTTACCAAATGTTGACAAACAGTATCTGCGCGATTTGTGCGCAGCGACAGTTATGCGACCAGTTCTGCGCCTTCTTCTTTAGGCTGAACAAAGTCTTCACTCAGCACTGAACGGGATTTTTCTTCCTTCATCATTGCCGATGGAATTGTGACTGCGGTCTTGGTCTTGACGGTCAGATGACGCAATACAGCATCATTGAAGCGGAACGCGTGTTCCAACTCGTCCAGCGTTTCCTGATTGCATTCGATATTCATCAACACGTAATGTGCTTTGTGAATTTTTTGAATAGCATAAGCCAGTTGACGGCGGCCCCAATCTTCCAGACGGTGAATCTGACCATCCTTGGAAGTTACTAATGTGCGATAACGCTCGATCATTGCAGGCACTTGCTCGCTTTGATCGGGATGCACGATAAACACGATTTCGTAATGTCGCATTACATCTCCTTGTGATTATAAACGCCCCCCGCCATGCGAGACGGTGGAGCAAGGCTGTCAAACCGACTATCGGATCAACAGGGGCGCGCATTATATATGAATACGCAGGAAAAGCAAGGAGAAATGGATAGTGGATAGTGGATAGTGGATAGTGGGAAGTGGGAAGTGGGAAGTGGAAAGTGGGAAGTGGGAAAAAGGGCAGACTTACCACTCACCACTTACCACTCACCACTCACCACTCACCCTCTCCTTCCAGCAATCCAAGTTTGCCGGCCAGCCACTTGGTGGTGGTCGCCTGCAACAGAATCGTCAGCAGAATTGCAATAAAAGTAACTGAGGCGATGATCTGTGCGCCCGGCGCCTTCATGCCAACCAGCATACCCGCCAGCGCACCGGGGATCACACCGGTTTCGCGTGTCCAGCACATAAACAGCAATTCCTTGAAATGCCATTTTGCCCGGCGATCCGGCAAGGCGCACAAGAATACCGTGACCGGGCGAGCGACCAGCATGAACACCGCCACCACGGCAACGCCAGCCCACAGATACCGGTTCATCAGTCCGAAATCAACCTGGGTTCCCAGCAGAATGAAGATGAACATGCGCATGATCAGCGCAGTCGTTTCGACATAGTCATGCATTAGGTGGTTCTCGACACGCGAGCGTTTGAAACCCAGCGATTCCATGTTTCCCAGCATGATACCAAACACGAATACCGCCATGAAGCCGCTGGAATGAATCCCATCCGCACTCATATAGGCACCGATCACCGCCATCAAGGTCACCACGGGCGCAAATTCAGCCAGAAAGTTATAACGTTCGTGAGAAATCAGCACGGCAGCCAGATAGCCTAACACTCCGCCAATTGCGATACCGAACAGCGATTGCTTGAACAGGTCCAGTAGCGCATCGGCAGCGGAAAAATGGCCCGAACCCATCGCCACACCCAGTACGGTAAAGGTGACTATCGCACCCATCGCGTCATTGAAAGCCGACTCGCTCATCACCGCCTGGGCTACGCGATCCCTGACTTTAACCTGTTTGAATACCGGCACCAGCGTCGCCGGATCAGTCGATGCGATCACCGTACCCAGCAGCAGCGCAACAATTGGCGGCAGGCCGAGAAAAGAATAAGCCGCCACACCGGTAATCGCCGCCGTAATCAGCACCCCAATCGTGGCGAGCACAGCGACAGTAATCCACACCTTTTTAAGTACGCGCAATTTAATCGACGCACCACCATCAAACAGGATATAGCTTGAACCGAAGATCAGTATCAACTGGTTTACCGCCGATGACGCCTTGATATCAACCAGACCGAGCACACCGGGACCGATCAGCATTCCTACCAGCAAAAAAAACACCACATCCGGCATGCGCACGATGCGGGCCAGCAGACCGGAAAATGTACCTATACCCAAAATCAGCCCGAATAACAGTAAAGTATGCTTGGCAATATCAAGTGAGAGCGACGTATCCATGAGAATTCCTGTTAAGATTTTTAGCGCGGAGCAGAGCGCAAATGATACTGGATTAATCAGCGTAATGAAAAAATTCCACCTATACCAGACCGGCTGCTACCTGGCTGAACCGATCCATGGTTTTGGCCAAACTTTATTTTACTATCTTGCCCGCAAGGTTCTATATAGAAACAAAAATTCCTTGGATGACAATCAGAACTTCCCAATAAGGTCCGCGCACTCTATTTTTTAGGCTACCGTTGCGCTCATGGACGTGGCGGCATGGTTGAAGATGAAACGCAAGCCGTGGAATGGTGGCGACAAGCCGCCACTCTGGGGTACGCGCGTGCGCAATACGTGCCTGGTGATGCATATTTCAATGGTAGAGGCGTACCGCAGAACGATGAACAAGTACTTTTCTGGTTTGCAAAAGCGGCAAAACAGGGCGATGAGGAAGAGCGACTGAATCTAATGCACAATCTTGACATAGAAAATTATATTCCCTAATTTTCGCAAATGGGCATACAAACAAGATGGCATCACCATCCGCGTCAACGGTAACGAACACCCGCCAGTCCACGCTCATGTTCTTCATGCCGATGGTAAGGCACTGGTATATTTGAGCGGAAAAACGATCAATCGCGGTGTGCCGGCGGCTTCGCTTAACGTGACACTCGCCACGCCCGTTAAATCCGCTCAAGCATGGATTTTGGCGCATGCGCAGGATATTGAAGCTAAGTGGCAACGTTGGAATTAAAGAAGATCACATTCTGACAACACCTGACCGCATTCAAACAGTGGCAACCATTACGCCGGATACTTTGCAAATCGAGTTTCGAAGCGGCAAAAAATATGCTGTTTCGCTGTCGGCTCCCATGGCGAACATTGCCGGATTTTCTGCGTTACATGATATTGCTGAATTTAACACGGCAAGCGTCGTTGACGACGGATGGACGATTGAATGGAATTGCGGCCTGACCATGGCGTCTGAACGCCTGTACCAGATGGCTAAAGAGCAGGCAGGGGAAGCTGTTCGGCGTGGGCGGCGGCGGCTGCAATGCACTGAATCTGATGATAGATCAGGGCGTGTATAGCGCAGAATTTATCGCACTGGATAGCGACAAACAAGCCCTCGATCACTGCAAAGCGCGCACTCGATTTCCGATCGGTGCGCCTGATTGTGCTGGTGACGGCGAAGCTGACCGCGCTTACATTAAAAATTTGCTCGAAGGTGCCAATCTGGTATTCATCGTGGCCGGAATGGGCGGTAAAACCGGTACGGACGCTGCAGCCATGGTGGCGGAAATTTCGCGAGAATTAAACATACTGACTGTTGCGATCGTTAGCAGGCCTTATATTAGCGAAGGCAATCGCGTGACTTATGCCGTAAAGGGAATTCGGGCACTGCGTGAACATGTGGACACGTTAATAGTCGTGCCGATTCCAGACTTGTTGAATCTCTCCGGCGAAACGATGGCGCAAGCTTTCACTACAGCCAATGGTCTGTTTCGGGATGTGGTGGCGAACATTGCCGAAGCGGTCAATTTCCCCCGGATTGATTGCTGTGGATTTTGCCGATGTGTGTACCGTACTGGGCGCACACGGTGGTGAGGCGATGACGGGAGCTGCGGTTGCCTCGGGATTTGGTCGTGCAAGGAGTGCGGCTGAGCGTGCTGTTACCAGTCAATTATTCGAGAATATGGATTTATCCGGTGCGCATGCTGTGCTGGTCAATATCACCTCAACCAGTGGCATTAAGCTCAAGGAACTGGATGAAGTGATGGCTCGTGTGCAATTTGCGGCTAAAGATGCCACTGTCATTTTGGCCGCGACATTCGATGAATCCATGGGCGATGCAATGCGTGTGACCGTGGTTGCTACAGGCATGAAATATTTATCCCCGGGGTATCTATCCACAGGAAAATCTGCCGGACTTGTTTGAATCTTAAATAAAGCCGGAATATCGTGCAGCAGCCGAAAAATTTTGTACGCATCACCTTCAAACGCTGGCTGAAGCTAAATGCGTATCGTTTTATGAATGCACCCAGAATTACCGGCAAGCACAAAAACGACTTTCACTTCAAATTAAGCGGTATTACAAAACAGTTCGTGGTCAGCATACATCACGGTATTGCGTTTGATATCTGAGTGGATGTCGTGAGCATCAAGGCCGTCAGCCAAGCGTTTCCGGTAGAGGAATAGCGGCAGCGGCTATCGCTCGGGGCGTACCAAGCCGGAAAGCTAATCCGCCAGAATATCGTCTGTGCGAGACCATAAGCCGTAACGGGAATTGACAAGCCAGATGCCTTTTCGATTATCTGGATTTCCACGCCCCATCACGGCTCAACGAGCCTCGCAGCTCAAGGCGGCTCCTCGCAATGACCCAATTTTTTGCAGCTAAACTTGATAGCCACCATCTTTTATGCGTTCATCGCTTCCCTTTGTGCCAGTGCGCGCGCTTCGTGACTATGATCGGCAGCTAACAGCATATAAACGCCGGGAACCACAAACAGGGTAAACAAGGTGCCTATCGACAAGCCGCTGGCAATCACCAACCCTAAATTAAAGCGACTCACCGCACCCGCACCGCTGGCGGTAATCAGCGGCACCACGCCGAACACCATCGCGGCTGTCGTCATCAGGATCGGACGCAGGCGCAACCCGGCGGCATGTTCTATCGCCTCACGCTTAGCAACACCCGAACGCTGCAAGTTGTTGGCAAATTCCACGATCAAAATACCATGCTTGGATACCAGACCGATCAACGTCACCAACCCTACTTCCGTATAGATATTCAGTGTGGCGTGACCAATACCCAGATTGATAAAGATCAGCGCACCGGCAATCGACATCGGCACGGACACCAGAATAATCACAGGATCGCGGAAGCTCTCGAACTGCGCCGCCAGTGCCAGGAAGATAATCACGATGGCGAAGAAGAATGTCAGCAGTAAGCCGCCTGACTCCTGCACAAACTGACGCGAGGCACCGGCATAGTCAAAGCTGTAGCCTGACGGCAGGGATTGCTGTGCCAGCGTCTTGAGGCCTTGCAACGCCTCGCCTTGCGATACGGTCGGAAATACCACGCCCTGAATCGTCGCCATATTCTGCTGTTGAAAATGGTTAATGGTTTCCGGCTGGGTACTGGTTTCCAGATGCGCTACCGTAGACAACGACACCATTTTCCCGCTGGCTGTACGCAAATAATACTGTTTGAGCTGCTCTGCATTCAGACGATGACGCTGCTCAACTTGCGGAATCACTTTATAGGAACGACCGCCTAATTCGAAGTAATTCACATAGCCGCCACCTAACATGGAGGACAGCGCGGAACCGATGTCCTCCATGTTCAGACCCACTTGCGCTGCCATGTTGCGATCAATTACCACGGTAGTTTGCGGCAAGTCGATACGCAAATCCGACTGCAAAAAGATGAATTGACCGGTTTTTTGCGCATCCTGCAAAAACTTTTGCGACACATCAAACAATTTGGAGAAAGGCTCGGTGGTGGTAATCACAAACTGAACCGGCAAACCCCGTGCTCCGGGCAGTGGCGGCGGCTGGAAAATGGCATTCTGCGTACCGGCAATACTGCCCAGATCCTTTTGTACCAGCGGTTGCAGCTGATTAGAGGTTCTGCTGCGCTCGCTCCAGGGCTTTAATACCATACCGGTAATCACCTGCGTCGGCATATTGAGCTGAAAGATATGATCGGACTCGGAATAATGCTTGAAAATATCATGTACCTGATCGCCATAACTTTCGCGTTGTTTGAGGGTCGCATCAGGCGCATTAAATGAAGCCGAAATCAGCACGCCCTGATCTTCCTGCGGAGCCAGTTCAGACATTGAAGTCGTGTACAGGAAATAAATACCTGCCAGAATCAGCACCGCAAACACGGCAATCACGGATACATAATTGAGCACACCGTGCAGTTTTTTCTCGTAGCTCGTATGCAGCACTTCGAACTTCTTGTCCAGCCAGATCACCAGATGATCCTGCCAGTTGCCGCCTATCTTTTTTGGTGCGCGCAACATGCGTGAGCACATCATAGGCGACAGTGTCAGCGCAATCACCGCCGACATAGTGACAGCGCCTACCAGAGTAAAGGCAAACTCGGTAAACAGCGCGCCGGTCAGCCCGCTCATAAATCCGATCGGCACATATACCGCAATCAACACGATGGTCATGGCGATAATCGGATTCGCCAGTTCACGCGCCGCTTTGAGCGCCGAGTCCATGGGCGAGAGACCTTCTTCCAGATGACGGCTGACGTTTTCCACCACGATAATGGCATCGTCCACCACCAGCCCGATGCCTAGCACCAGCGCCAGCAAGGTCAACAGATTAATGGAATAGCCCAACGCCAGCATCACCGTAAATGTTCCGATCAGCGACAGCGGAATGGCAATAACCGGGATGAGCACTGAACGCAGCGAACCTAAGAACACAAACACCACCACCGTTACGATGAGAATCGCTTCGATCAGGGTTTTAATCACTTCGTCTATGGAGGAATTGACGAACTTGGTCGAGTCATACACCACGTTGCTGTTCATGCCTTTGGGCAATTGCGCCTCGATTTCCGGCATAGCTTTGCGCACACGCGCAACCACGTCCAGCAGATTCGCGCCCGGCGCTACCTGTATACCGACGTACACGGCCTTCTTGCCATCAAAAGCGACACTGGAATCATAATCGTCCGCCCCCAGTGTGACGTTAGCCACATCCGACAGTCGCACCACCGCACTACCCTGCTGCTTGATTATCATCTGCTTGAAAGACTCAACCGAGTGCAACGCGGTGGAGGCATTCAAATTGATCTGTACCAACTGTCCCTTGGACTGACCACTGGAGGAGAGGAAGTTATTTGCAGCCAAAGCATTAGATACGTCAGCGGCAGTCAAGCCGACCGCTGCGAGTTTTTGCGGATCGAGCCAGGCACGCAGTGCGAAGTTTTTCGCGCCCAGCAGTTCGGCTGTCTGCACGCCTTCAATCGCCTGCAACTTCGGTTGTACTGAACGCACCAGATAATCGGTGACCTGATTGGGTTTTAACACATCGCTGTAAAAACCGATATACATGGCATCAATGGTCTGGCCTATCGACACTGACATCACCGGTTTTTGCGCCTGCGGCGGCATCTGATTGAGCACCGCGTTAATCTTGGTATTGATCTCCGTCAGCGCTTTGTCCGGATCATAATTCAGACGCAAGTTGGCCGTGATGGTGCTAACGCCCTGAATACTGGCGGAGGTCATGTAATCAATACCATTCGCTTGCGCTACGGCATTTTCCAGCGGCGTGGTAATGAAACTCGCCACCAGATTAGCATCCGCCCCCGGATAAGCTGTGCTTACCGTCACCACAGCATTCTGGGTATAAGGAAACTGCAACACAGGCAGCATGCCTATCGAGCGCAGTCCCAGCACCAGCATCACCAGACTGATGACCGTGGCTAAGACCGGGCGTTCGACGAAAATATCGGTGAATTTGCGCATCGTAGCGCTCACAGCAGTGCTCATTCGTCGCTCACCTCGGGATTAGGATTATTCGCAGTCGGCACACTATTATTCACAAACACCGACGCACCGTTACGCAGTTTAAGCTGACCGCCTGTCACCACCGTTTCACCGGACTTGAGTCCGCTGAGCACCGCCACCTGATCGCCGCGTGTCGCACCGGTCTGCACAAAACGCTGCTCGACCGTAAGACTGATTTTACCGTCGGCACCCTTGCTGCCCTGCTTGACGATAAATACCGTACTGCCGTAAGTATTGTAAGCAATCGCCGCATTAGGTACCGTAATGAACTGGCGTTTAGCGCCTTCATCCACTCTGACTGTAGCGAACATACCGGGCAACAGTGTCTCTTTAGTGTTGACAATACGCGCACGCACCTGAAGATTGCGGGTAGCCGTATCGACCACAGGCTCTATCGCCATTACATTGCCGCTAAAATGCCGACCCGGCAAGGCACTGGTTTGCACTGCGACCTTATCACCGGCATGAATCAAATTAATTTGCGTTTGAGGCACGGTAAAGTCCAGATATATACTGTCCAGTTGTTGCAGATTCACGACCGCACTGCCCGCTGCCAGATATTGCCCCAGGTCTATCTGACGTATCCCCAGCTTTCCGGCGAAAGGGGCACGTAGTGTTTTCTGCCCAATGCCCGCTTCCTGGCTTGCCACCTGCGCCTCAGCACTTTTCAGATTGGCGGCATCGGTATCGACAACCGCCTGACTGATCGCCTGCACCTTGAACTGCGCATTATCCCGTTCATAATTCTGCCGGGCAAGCAAGGCTTGCGCTTTTAGTTGTTCTAACTGCGCCTTGAGTGGTGCAGCATTCAGCTCCACCAGCAATTGCCCCGCTTTGACCGTAGCACCCGATTCAAAATGAATAGCTGTCACCAGTCCTGCCACTTCGGTAGCAAGACTTGCCCCTCTGGCAGCACGTAAGGTGCCGACGGCTTCCACCGTAGGCTGCCAGGTTTGCGCTTCTACCGTAGCGGTAGACACGGCCTGCGGCGGCATGCCTTGCCCTCTGATCGCTTGCTGGATCATTTTGTTGCGGAATTGCTGAAAGCCGTAAATGCCGCCAAACACCATACCGGTTAATACCAGCATGATGATCATGCGCCTGGTTGTTCCCTTATTCATAAAAAAACTCCATGCAGTGATTCGAAAAGTTGTTTAAATTGCCGGCAGTTAAGCTTCATTGCACTGTTGTGACAAGGCCGCCACCCATCGCTTGATATAACGCAGCGCTATCGGTCAGGCGCTGTGTCCGGGCCTCAATCAGATTGATGCGCGTTTGCTGTGCCTGTTGCTGCGCGCTAAGCAATTGCAAATAGCTAGCCCCGCCCAATTGATATTGCTGTTGTATGAGTTCTTGCGCCGCCTGTGCCGAACTGTCAGCCGCCGCCTGTGCCTGCAACATTTGCGCGTCGTTATCCAGGGCCCGCAGTACATCGGCCACATTACGCAAAGCTTGCAATACCGTTTGCTGATAATTGGCTGCGGCGGCATCCAATCCCGCCTTAGCCGAATTAGCCCCGGCTTTTAGCCCCGCATTAAATAAGGGTTGTGCCAGCTGGCCGGCCAGCCCCCAGACCATGCTGCCTGCGCCAAATAAACTGGAGGCAGCTAAGGCCTGTGAACCTACATTGGCCGACAGACCGATTTTCGGGTAAGCATTGGCTATCGCCACGCCATATTGTGCACTGGCGGCATGCAGCAGGGCTTCAGATGCCTGAATGTCAGGACGCTGACGCACCAGTTCAGATGGAATGAGCACCGGCAATTCACCCGGCAAAGTGAAATCGCTAAGCGCGAATTCCGGCACTTGCACAGTGCCGGGTGCCTGCCCTGCCAGAACCGCGAGTAAGTGATTGGTCTGATCCAGCTTGTTCTGCAAGGGCGGTATGGCAGCGCGCGTTTGCGCCACTTGGGTTTGCAAGGACAATTCGTCGCCGCGCGCGATGGCACCCAGTTTCAGGCGTTGCTGCGCAATTTCCAGCTGCCGCTGCTGCGCGGCCAGAATTGAAAGACTGGCATGTATCTGGGCTTGGTACTGCGCCTGCATCATGGCCGTCGTGACGATATTCGCCGCCAGCGTCAGGCGCGCTCCTTCCAGCTGATACTGCTGGTAATCCGCCTGTGCCGCATAGCTCTCCAGCAAGCGCCGGTTGCCTCCGAACAAGTCAAAGTTGTAGTTAACTGTCACGCCGGCGTTATACAGCCCGAATATTCGGTCGCCGCCTGCCTGTCCCATACCGGCATTGTTAGTACCCTGCCTCTGTGCACCGAGCGCGCCATTCACTTGCGGCAGCTGACTGGAACCTGCCACGGCAGCATAGGCCTGCTGCGCCTGCCGCAAAGTCGCCTGCGACGATTCCAGGGTAGGACTGCTTTTAAGCGCAAGTTCGATGTAGCTGTTGAGTTTATCCGAGCCGAAATTTTGCCACCAGCTTGCCGGTACAATTTGTCCTGCCACAAAATGTTGCACGCCACCTTGCGGCGTCCCGGGTGCGGCGACAGTTTGCGCGGGCGTGCTGATCGTTGCCAGTGGTGCTAGCGGCGGTTTAAAATCCGGCCCGACACTGGCGCAGCCGGACAAGCTAGCGGCTAGCAGTACCAGCGTATTGAACCGGGAAAACCGGCATATCGAATCTAAATTCATGTAGGGTCTTTCTGCTTGAAGTTAACCTTATCGACGACAGCGGGTTCGGACAAGCGGTTCAATCCGGCGATTGAAGCCAGTAATTTATGCTGCATGACTTCCATCTGATTCTTCTCCTCACTGCTAAAATCCTGCCAAATTGCCTGATAAATCGCCCACTGCACAGGCAGAACCGATTCTACGAAAATAACGCCAGCCTCGGTCAAGGTCAGGATGATCTTGCGCCTGTCAGTTTCATGGCCTGTCCTGCTCACCCAGCCTTTTTTAACCATTTCATCGGCAAACCGCGTGATATTGGTACGCGATGAAATCACGATATGGCTCAAATCGCTGGGAAAAATATAACGATCCGGACTGGAATACAGCATCATCAAGGCCGTCAGTATCGTGTCATTGATATCAAAGGACTGCAAACTCTCATTTAGCAGCTCATTTAATTTTTTGAATATAATGAATTGCATGCGCGACAACATCACCTCCTGACGAGGCTGACCTGCTATTTGCTGATCTATCGTATCCAGACGTTGTTCAAACGCATTAAGACATGCTTCGACCATAATGAGATTAAGGAAAAGTGATAACGGGGAAAATAGTAACTTGCGTTACCATATACTGTCAACATAATTAAAAGCCGGTAGCGATACCGGGATATTTGTCGCATGGTGTTAAACTTAACCATCCTACAAACTTGCCCGCCATGACACAAATTCTGCCCAGACAAATTCCTGAAAATATCCTGCAACACCTGCTTGACGAAGGGCTTACGCCTGCCATGGCAAAAATTTTTGCGGCGCGCGGTATCGAAAATATCGAACAACTGGATAGTACTTTTGCGCATCTGCTACCCTTTGACAAACTGAAAAACGCCCGTGAAATGGCAAGACTGCTGGCAGACGCCATTGCCGCGCAAAAAAAACTGCTGGTGGTTGCCGATTATGACTGTGATGGCGCAACCGCCTGTGCAGTCGCCGTGCGCGGTTTACGCGCTTTTGGCGCAACGGTTGATTTTCTAGTGCCAAACCGCTTTGAATACGGTTACGGCTTAACGCCGGAGATTGTTCAACTAGCCGCAGAAGGGTCGACACGCAGCGGCGGTATCCCCCTTGCAGGCACAGCCCACGTCAAACCCGATATTTTGCTCACCGTCGACAACGGTATTGCCAGTGTGGAGGGCGTAGCTGAAGCCAATCGACTCGGCATGCAAGTTTTCGTCACCGATCATCATTTGCCAGGTGATACCCTGCCTGATGCTAGCTGTATTGTGAACCCGAATCAGCATGGCTGTGATTTTCCCAGCAAACATCTGGCAGGCGTGGGCGTAATGTTTTATGTACTGCTGGCTTTGCGCGCCGAATTGCGCAGCAGAGGGCAAATGACGGACGAAAAGGGGCGAAAGCTGCTTGAACTGCTCGATCTGGTCGCACTGGGAACGGTAGCCGACGTAGTCAAACTGGATCAGAACAACCGGATTCTGGTGCAACAAGGCCTTTTGCGCATACGTGCCGGGCGCGCCTGTGCCGGCATCAATGCGCTGCTACAGGTCGCGAAAAAATCGCAGGACAAAGTATCCAGCATGGATTTGGGTTTTACCGTAGGTCCTAGGCTGAATGCAGCCGGACGACTTGATGACATGAGCCTGGGCATTAACGGCCTGTTAACCGATGACCCGCTCATAGCCTTAACGATCGCCACACAACTCGACACGCTTAATGGCGAGCGTCGCAGCATAGAAACCAATATGCAAGAAGATGCGCTATCGGTGCTGGACAATATTAATCCGCAAGACAATTTCAGCTTAACGCTGTTCGATGAGCGCTGGCATCAAGGCGTGATCGGTATTTTAGCCTCGCGCCTGAAAGACAAATTCCACCGGCCTGTGATCGCCTTTGCCGAAGCGAATAATAGCGAGCTGAAAGGTTCAGGCCGTTCTATCGCAGGACTGCATCTGCGTGATGCGCTGGATCTGGTCAGCAAACGCCACCCGCTGCTTATCAAAAAATTTGGCGGCCACAGTATGGCAGCCGGACTCTCGATAGCCAAGACTGACTTTGCGGCTTTTGTTAGCGCTTTCGAGCAGGTTTGCAGCGAGTTGCTCAATCCGAACGATCTGGCGCAGCGCATTGACACTGACGGCCCGCTCGACTTCTCCGGCATGACGCTGAAAGCGGCGCACTTGCTGGATGAACAGGTGTGGGGACAGGGTTTTCCTGCACCGCAATTCGATGACGATTTTGAGGTGCTCAAGCAACGCGTGGTTGGCGAAAAACACCTCAAGTTGCAACTCGCAACAGACGAGGGCAACATGATTGATGCCATCCTGTTCGGACACAATGAAGCGCTGCCCGAATACATTCATGCGGTCTACAGTTTGAACATCAATGAATACAATGGCAAGCAATCGCTGCAACTGATTATCCGCCACTGGGAATAAGAACAGATGCAAGGGACCCCTTCCCTTCTCCCTTCACCCGTTTGCGTTATAATTGCGCCCTTTTCAGCAAGACTTTTATCCACAGATTCACGCGAATTTTCCCTTTAACACCGGGCGCGCAATCTAACATTTTGATTATTTGTTGTTAATCGTTTTAATCTATTTAATCTGCGGACAACCGTCTTTTGAATTTAACCAATTAGCCCCGCTCAGGACAACATCATGGAAGTCGAACAAATCAATTCACTGAACAATCAATTGCAAGACTTAGCCTTGCGCAGTGCCGAATTACGGAGGTATCTTTGACTACGATACCAAACAGGAACGTCTGACCGAAGTTTGCGAACTGAGTGAAGATCCGGCCATCTGGCAGGATGCCAAGCGCGCCCAGGAACTGGGACGTGAGCGCAAGTTGCTCGAAGGCGTGGTGTTGGGTTTAGCCAAAATTGCTCAGGATCTGTCTGACGCGGCCGAATTATTCGAAATGTCGCAAGAAGAGAATGACGAGGAATCCCTGCATAGTACCGCCGATGACATAGCGGATATTGAGCGGCGCGTCGCGGAGATGGAATTTCGCCGCATGTTCAATCACCCGATGGACCCGAACAGTTGCTTTATCGACATTCAGGCAGGCTCAGGCGGCACTGAGGCACAGGACTGGGCTTCGATGTTGATGCGCATGTATGTGCGCTACGCCGAGCGTAAAGGCTATCAGGTAGAAATCCTCGAACTGTCAGATGGCGAAGTCGCGGGCATCAAGGGCGCATCCCTCAAGATCATCGGCGAATATGCCTTCGGCCATTTACGCACCGAAACCGGTGTACACCGTCTGGTGAGAAAATCTCCGTTCGATTCGGGCAATCGCCGCCATACCTCTTTTTCCAGTGTGTTCGTCTATCCTGAAGTCGATGATTCAATCGAGATTGACATCAATCCGGCTGATTTGCGTGTGGACACCTATCGCGCCTCAGGTGCCGGCGGTCAGCACATCAACAAAACCGATTCAGCAGTGCGTATCACCCATATCCCGACCAATATCGTGGTGCAGTGCCAGAGCGACAGATCGCAACACCGCAACCGGGCTGAGGCGATGGCGATGCTAAAATCGCGCATGTACGAGGAGGAATTGCGCAAACGCAATGAAGAAAAGCAGGAAATGGAAGACGGCAAAACCGACATCGGCTGGGGACATCAAATCAGATCTTATGTGCTGGATCAGTCGCGCATCAAGGATTTGAGAACCAACTATGAAGTCGGCAATACCCAGGGCGTGCTGGACGGCGATTTGGATGATTTCATCTCAGCGAGTTTAAAGCAGGGGGTTTAATAAAACTGACCACAACGGGCTCCTAACAGGTATCTTTGCTAAATACCTCCGTAGCGTAACTCAACAAGAGCGGCACTAAAGTTCATGTCGGCGAATAATTCTGAAAATCTTGCATCGGCGGTTTACATGCTCAAGGAAAACCCGCTTGTTTGATAACGCCTTGTTATGTACTTTGTCTACTAGCTAAAGTTGAAAAAAGGGAGAGGGCATGGCGAATTGTCAGGGTTGGCATCCTTGCCATGCCTTTTTTCCAGCCGACAACAAATCGGCATCGTACTGAACCGTGGCAACAGGTTTCCAGCTGGAGCGGTCAAGCACGATTTGTGCGCCGATAATCTGTAAATCCTGACCCATCGCTGCCGTGTAATTCTTATGCGCTTTGATGCGTGTCAATAACGTGCGAGTTTCCTGCTAACCTTTGCAACATTCCTGCTAATCTCGCGCGCGCGATTGGCCACTTTCACAGAACGATATGCCATGTCCACCGGGCATTCTGTAGTTTCCGCCGAGTGCTCTGTCATTGCTGCCGAGTGCTCTGTGGTATCAACCGGGTGCTCTGCCATTCCTACCAAGTGCTCTGCCGTTGCTGCCGAGTGTTCTGTAGTTTCCGCCGAGTGCTCTGCCATTACTACCGAGCGCTCTGTGGTTTCCACCGAGTGCTCTGCCATTGCTACCGAGCGCTCTGTGGTATCCACCGAGTGCTCTGCCATTACTACCGAGCGCTCTGTTTTATCCACAGGGCGATGCCGCTTGCCTGCCTATGCCATGAACCTTAAAACGGCTTTTTATCCACAACACGAAATTCACGAATTTTTTTAGCAGGCAATCTGCGTGGAAAGTGGGGGGAAATGGAAGCGCATCAGCGGGATGAAGGTGCAGCAATGGCTATTTATACGACACATCACCGTAAGCCATTAAATATTGAAATGCCCGGCACTGCTAGTGCTTGATGTCGCCACAGCCCGCGATACTCAGCTTTTCAGCAAACAGCTTTCAAAACCCTGTATCCGCTTACGAGACACAGCCGACCATCAGGGTATTGAATCTGAATGACTGCTGTTACCAGACCTTCAATTTAACATAAATTTTAGAGTATGATTGATTAAAGTTCAGCCATAGAAGATGACACTTTACTGAGAGTTTACTTAGAATAGCATGCTGAAATGTCTGCATATCGAGATTATGATGTGTACTACCTATATAGTAAGAGCCAGCAATATCTTGATGTGTTGCATGGCATCCTACGGGATCAGATTCGCGAATAGCTATAATTCGAAAAACTGCGTATTATCATGATGATCATCACAAAAAAGTAGCATCAATTTCAATTCAGCGAGACAACTGCAAATGGCCAATGATATAAATGACCTGATACTCGCGGCACTTTCCTGGATAGAGAAACAGTCAGAACTTATTATTGGCACCGGACAACCATTGAATGATGTGCAAATCTCTATTGCGCGCAGCGTGGGTGTCATCCATCCGGAATTGATACGGTTGCTGGAGGTCGATGAAATTCCGGTTCCTGAAGATGCAATATTGAGGCAATCGGCACAGATAAGCGGACTGCTATTGCTCAATATGGCAGGACTGACATTAGGTTATGGTATTTATACTCGTCGCTCCCAAACGACGCTACGTTTGCTTTCTCACGAATTTAGACATGTGTATCAATACGAGGAGGCAGGTTCTATTGCTAACTTTCTGTCAGTTTATCTTGAACAGATACTGACTGTCGGCTATCAGCTTGCCCCGCTGGAAATTGATGCACGCGAACATGAAATAATTTGAGGCTTGCCTCCTTAAAGGCGTTACTCACGTCATTTTCAGATGTTATGTATGCTCAAATTCGATAGGCACTTTTGCAGATGTTCTGCCGCTATGTTGAATCGCATATATACACTCATCGCGCTTTTGTTTGTTGGTAAAAGTGATTCGTCGCGAGCCAAATGAACCAAGCAAGTATAGATCATCTCCCCGCTTCCGTGTAATTTGGCCAATTTCAGATAAACACACTATATCAACCTTAGGAAGATCGCGAATAAATTTAAGCTTCAGATAATCAGTGAAATTGTAGCTTTCCTGATCAAAGTGAAACACAATACGGTCTTCCTCGGGATCGACAATTACTCCAAAGTGCGCAAGAGCTAACCATCTGAATAAAATAACGCTCAACCAGAGCCATAAAAATAGCATTGGAATGTCGATAAATAGAATAGACTTAACGCCATACAGTTCCACGTTCGACATCATCATTGGCAATATCAAGAAAAATACAAATAGGATAGGGGCGAAAACTATCGCATAAAGTGGTTTGTATATTGCATTAAAGTCATTAATTCTTCTAATTGAAGTCCCTTCAGTCGCAATGAAATACCTGCTCTTCAGATACCGGTGGTAACTGATGGTTATTAATCCGAAAAAAATAAACTGAACAACAGCTAGACATAGCAACGCTAAAAGGAAAATTGCTTTACCACTATCTTCTTGTTTTTTATTATTTACCACGAGTTATTGCCTCAAATTAAATGTATTTTTCTAATAAATATGGTATTAATTACTCTTTCCCTGTAATTCAGCAGCTATGTCACATACGTCCTTGTCTTTTTGCTGTTCTTCGTAAGGAAGATCATCATAAGCACAAAGACACCAACTGCGTTTTTTTGATTTTGCATCCATCTGCTGTTCTTTACTTTCTGGATTATTGCAATATCGCCAACCTTTCATAAAGCGCTCTGCACACCACCTGTCATGTTCCATACGCATCAATAAATCCAGATTTTTTTCGATAGCAGGTAAAAGATCATGTAGATTATTTTCCCGAATTAAGTCAAATTTTATTTTCCAATGATCAGCACTCTGCCGGTTAGAGTCACGCTTATCCTCAGACAACTCATGCCAATTCTGACCATTATTTTTGGTAAGGTAATGTTTATGAATTTTCACAGCCCAGTTTTCACGTACTCCGTGGATAATAGCTTCGTCATTTTCAAGTCTTACACCTTCAGAAATCGCATCAAATATAGAAGGTTGTTCGTTAATTTTGCTGAAATATTCAGGTTTATTACCATGCAAATCACAAAAAACCAGTTCTGGACAATAAAGATATGATATAAAATTGGCTTGCAAAGCAGCCAGAATCCTCAAAGCGATATCCCTGTCGGGATGACATACGTAAACAACTGAAACCTTCTCTGTTGATACGAATTTATCATATAAGTTACCTGGGATACATTCCGCTGATCTAGTAATGAAACAAGTATCGATAACGGGCAACAACCGGCATTCTATCTCGTTCCATGCCATGTGTTCGAACCTCACGGGATCAATCGCCGGAAATCGAGAATAAAGCGCATCGCGCATCTGCTCTGCATTTTCATCAATACATGTAATCCGCAACTTGCGCCCATTGGAATAATGACCTATATTAGCTCCCTGAATAATTAGCTGTTCAGCCAACCAGCCATTTCCAAGCACAAGAATATGTGGCTGCATATCCTCCGGGCAAAAATGATGAGGGGCCAAATGATTAGTCAACAACGATCTGGCACAGCTCGCAGATACATTGAAAGTTTGAAACTTCCATTTATTTTCCAACCCAATTTTTCTTCTATAATCTTCGATATGCTTATCAACAGATGACTTCAAAGTAGACTCATATATATGAATAATACAGTTTTGCGGTTTTATATCCGAATTGATTTTTTTTGTTTTACTAATAACTTCTTTTAGAGCATCAAATATTTCAAGATTTGTTTGATCTGAACCTGTCATGATATAGATACAGCTTGATCTTAAAACTCTGGCTTTTTTTAATGAACTTATAGACTGTGCATCTTCATTAAGAAAAATAACCCCACGTTCTTTCAAATAATCATTATTTGGATTTTCCTTAACATCAATTACTACAATATTTTTTGGATGTTCTTGATCCAAATACTGTTTGATGAGTGCTCTACCCTGATCACCACAACCACAAAATACAATGTGGTCATTCCAAAATTTAACCGTCATCGCCATGTGTTGATATGATGCGCGTCTAATTGCCGCTAAAATAATAGAAGAAGATGTCAATATGGGAATTCCGAATCTCGCAACCTGAATTTGCCACGGTGCATCACTACCGTGTACGCCACCATATCCCAATACCAACATCTGAAAGGTATTAAATAGGGCATCAAACCAAGTTTGTGGTGAATCTGACAACCAGTTGCATGAATTATTCCCTATACATCGACTAAATCCAAACATTGATAGTGAAATAAGTACGCTGAAAATGAGAGAAATATATATCCAGGCAGGATACTTAAAAGCTTTTAGCAATTCAGAATACTTCATATCTGTTATCTTTCAATTATATCAAGCATGAGTAAGTAAAGATTTGATGCTGTTATACCATGAAGCAGGCAAGTGTTCGATGCCATTAATTATTCCACTAAATTTGAATATGCCAGATAATTTAGATAAAATAGAAGGTGCCGGTGAATTTTCTTCAACAAAATGTTCAGCCACTTTTGTAATTGAACTCGCTTGTGTATTTTCACTGTCTATGTCTTTTATTCGCAGCATGACAATCTTTATTTCTTCAGCCGTGTAAGTCGCAAATAATTTTTTTGTATCAACTTCTTGATTAGTGTGGTTTTTAGCCTGCGTATTGGCGACCCGTTCCAGTATTAACTTAAAAAGCTTATCTGGAACGGGCAATATGTCAGATTGAATCTTGCGATACTCTCTGGCAGCCTCGCCACTTTTTTTAGTCAATAATAAAGTGTTAGCCAGTACCAGATGAGCATTGTTAACGGCAATTTTAGCATCATGATCAGGAGTCGATAATCTTGTAGATAATGTTTTTCGCGCTGCCAAAATTGCGTCTGGATAGTTTTTTTGTCTCAAAAAAAGATCGGCAAGCATAGATGTAATTTGACACTGAATTTGCCCGGACTTCTGCGAGGAATGAGTTGAAGTCATTCGGTTATTAAGCAGCTCCTCATTCGCCAATACTAAAACCTTTTGCGCTTCATCCTGCCGGTTGGCAGCCATGTCGCGTTTAGCCAGCTCGAAGGAGGACGCCAAAAGTTGCTTAAATGATTCCCTGCTTAGATTTTTACTGGTCAAGTACGCTGTAACGACCTGAGGGAATTGTGTATTAGCACTGGTTAATTCATTCGCGGGTAGTGCCACTCTTAACGCATCGGATGCCTTCGGTTGGATTGTCACCTTGGCTGGCGGTGCAATCGTTGTAGTTGCCATCGACTCAACCACCATCGGTAGCTTGGCAGCAGGCATGATTCCTGATACCCGGATGACCAGAAAAAATAATCCGGAAAAGATCACGCTACCAACTATAGCACCGCCAAAACGACCTAACCCGCTGTCAGATTTTCTGAATAAATAAATCAACATCCAGGCTATGAATGCGGCGAGCCAGAATTTTTCTCCGATAAAGAATCCGGCAATCAGAGAGGTGCCAAAACTGATACTCTTTAATACAGTCCATACAGACATGCCGTCACTTGGCGAGTCGGTGTCCTCCATAGCTGGACTTTTATCGGATATTTTACCTGGTACTCGTGGTCGTCGCACATCATCACGCGTCTCAACAACAGGTTCGCGATGAGCGGCTTTCAACGCTTCAATCGCTTTCTTGTAACCTTGGCTGGCGGCCAATTGTAGCCACCGCTCGGCAGCTTCATGATTCTGCCTGACAGCTCCTTGTCCTTCCATAAGTAGCATAGCCAGTTCATATTGAGCCTCCGGCATATTTTGGTTCGCAGCTTTTATGAACCATTTCAAAGCATCAGGGGCACTTCTACGAATCCCATCCCCCTTCGAAAATAACTTTGCAAGAAAATATTCTGCCTCAGCGTAACCCTGATTAGCGGCAAGTCGGCACCATTTTACAGCGGCTACCTTATTTTTTGCGACCTCAGCACCATTCCAATACATCATGGCAGCAGAATACTGAGCGCTTGCATCCCCCGCTTCTGCCAAATTGAGCAATGAAGTTAGTCTGGCTGGCTGCGGATTTAGTTTTTGATCCAGCAGAGCTAATCGTCCAGCCTGGTTTGCCGTCTGTGATTTAACACCTCCACAGCGAGAACAAAGCGAAGAAGTGCTTGATCCTTCTATCTCACACATTTCACAAGGCAAACTCAATCCGTGATCAGAACACACCATGTCCGAACCGCAGGTGCTACAGATCAATGTAGACGATGCAGCTTTGTGAACATCTTTCATTGATGTGACGTCCCTTGATTTCCGCCTGAATCGCGATTCAGTCCCTGATCATTGGTTTTAACAAATTTCCCCTGATTGAATAGTGCGCGTCGATAATTCTCAGTCTTTTCCATTTGAATGACGGAGTTACTGATACTCTTGCCCATCTGTTGCAACATTTTGCCGAAATCCACATCTGCCAGGCCGCCACCGTTTTCCACCAATTCAATCTCAGAGCGGTCCGCTTCAGATAGCAACTGAGTTCCCTCACCATCTGGCATGGCACAAAATAACTGAACATGGCGTGCCTGAATCTTTTCAATCAGGGCTGGAATCATCTCGTTATCTTTACGCCCACGAATATTAGTTTCAAAAGGTTCATCGGTGAACATCGCAACCACCCGCTTCGTATTGGCTAATGGGCCAAATGGCATATCCAGTGCCACATCCAGTGCAAAGAGCATACGCTCATCACCAAAGGCGCTGAGTTCATTTAAAGCACCAATTAGTTCATCCGGATTATGAGTGAATAAGTTAATTTTGGAATTATTTTGCAATTCGAGATATAACACATCAAGTGGGTCGACATCTTTAACAATCGATTTCAACTGGTATAGTTCATCGTCACTTTTTGATTTCGAAACATTCATTGCCACCAAACCAAAACGAATGGTATTGACATACCCTTGCAATGGTTTTATCACCGCCTTCAAGTGTTCGCGCAAGGCTTGAATACAAGGCTCCATACTTAAACTGGTATCGATAACCAGAACTAAATCAACATTCGGTGCAGACATTATTTTTCTCCTATTTTTTGCAATTCAAGCAATTCTTCCAGTCGATTCCTGACCAACATTGTCGATTCGGTATCGGCACCCAATTCGCGCTCACGAATATCCAGTGCTTTGCGATAGTTAATTTCAGCCTCGTCCAACTCGCCTTTCAATTTGAGCAATAATCCCAATCCGTTGTATGCAGCTGCAGTTTCCAAGCCATTTTCACCATAAGCGTGTATATGTCTTGCCACTGAATCTCGCTGCAAAGGCTCCGCTTTACTGAGTTTGTCCGTTTCACGTAGAAAAATAGCGAAGTTTTGCAACACTTGTATTGTGTCATTGTGGAATAAACCTAATGTCTGCTCAAAACTATCCAATGAACGCCTAAAATAATAGTCAGCATCATCAACATCACCTTTGCTAAAAAGTAACAATGCAAGGTTGAAATAACTGGTGGCAGTTTCTGGATGAATCTTACCAAAAGTCATTTCCTGAATTGTTATTGCCTTACGGTAAAGTGGCTCAGCATTATCATTGTTACCTATATTATAAAGTAACAAAGCTAGATTATTGAGACTATTTGCAGTGATTGGATGATTATCCCCGAACGTCTTTAACCTAATTTCCAACGCTCTTCGATACAACGGTTCCGCTGACAAATAATCTTTCTTGTCATTTAACAAGTGCGCCAAATTGTGTAGGCTTTGAGCAGTGTCTGGATGCACTGAACCCAAGATTTTTTCCCGTATCGACAATGCTCGCTGATACATCGTTTCGGCTGCTGCCAAATTACCTTGAGCTTTATATAGCACCCCCACATTGTTCAGACTCATGGCTGTGGATGGATTATCTGCTCCGAGTGATTTTTCGGTAATAGTCAGCGCTTGCTGGAATAGTTCCTCTGCTGCGGCGTAGTCGCCTTGTTCGTACAACAATACTGCAAGATTATTGATGCTAGTTATTGTGTCAATATGTTTGACGCCTAACGATTTTTCACGAATAGAAAATGCGCGGCGAAGCCATACGATCGCTTCATCAAATTTTGCAATTTTCAGATATATAGTTCCCAATGAATTGCTGCAAATAGCGATATCCAAATGTTCTGGTAAAAGAAACTGTTCTAGTTTCGTTATTAATATTGCCAAAACACATTGTGCCAATGGATATTGTGCCCAATATTCCAGCCAATCTCCAAAGTTCCTGATTGATCCACCTTCCTTTTTCACCCCATCAATATCCAGCTTATTGATTAACTCAACCCACCGTTTCTGTAACATATTTTTATCAGATGCTGTGAGTGAATCAACCGCACTAAGGACGAGTTGCTCACCATTGTTCGGTTCGTCATCGTGAATTTTTACAGGGATAGTGATATAGCCCAAGTCTTCTATGAGGCGCTTCTTTGCATGCTTCTGGTTTGTATATTCCAGCTTCGCTAGTTCGGTGATCTGGTGCAATGCCTCCGCAGTTCCTCTTGCATTGAACTCATTCTCACCCCTGCCATAGCCCGGTGCAAAGTGGGCATATAGTTGTTCTCGTACTGATGCTGTGCCGTAATATGTTATCGCAGAATCTCCAAAAATACGGTGCATTGGTACTCGTCTACCCTCCTTGTTGAGCAGGAATGGTGCGAAGTTGTTAAGCAATTTGGATAGGTGTATCTGCGGCATTCTGGGCTTGCCAGTGTCTTCGGAAATTGGATCGCAAGGCATTGCCAACAAGTCAGCCAGTTCCTTTTCAGAAAGTCCGGCTCTGGCAGCACTTATTAGTGCCATGAATTTGACCGCCAGATCAGGCTGCTCCGGCCTAGCATTATCGGCATCCAGCAGGAAACGATTCAGAAATAGTTGCTCAGCATCAGGCTGTTTGAGGATTTCATCGGTAATTTTTGCTATATTTTCATGACGAGCATCAACACGTAATTCTTCCAAAGCCAGACTAAGGAACAAAGGACTGCCACTTTGATTGGCACTGGCGAGTTGGCTCGTAAGATCATCGGGTAGCGTTTTGCGGTAACGCGAAAGAGTGTCGGTGACGAGTTGAATACGCAGCTCATTCGTCAGCGAAGGTACTTCGATTAATGTCTGCCAGTTGGCCGTTGATGTCCATGCCGGGGTATTGTCTGCGGCACTAACAATCAGAATACCATCTGGCCCCAGCGTTTGCGGGGTTAGGATATCGAGGTTTTTACCACCATCACTGAGTTGATCGAGAGCATCAAGAACGAACAGGTAGCGGCAGTTATTACGCCGTGCCGCCATTGATATCCAAGTGGAGAGCGCTTCAATTTTATCTTTTTTAGATTCTGGGATATTACCGGAGATGTCATGAATTTCTGGATGCAGGGTTTGCAGAATGCGATCAACCCAGCCGTCGAGATGGTTGGCATTGTCAGCGCCGATATAGTGATCGAACACGCGCCAGTCTTTGGCGAAGTTGGTTTGGTAGTGTCGTGCCAAGTCAGCCATCAGCGCACTTTTACCTTGCCCCGATGGTCCGGTGATGACAATAGGGCCATGGGAGGGGGCTTCGATGCGCTGTTCGATGGCAGCAATCATTTGATAACGCACATCTGTGCGCGGTAGAAAATTTTGCAGGCGCTGAAAGCGAAATCCTGCATGAGCGGCATTGCTGCGTTGCAATGCGGTAGGGACTTCGTCTGCTGGGAAATAATGGTCTAATTGTGCAAGCAGATAAATTTCAACGGCAGCACCGAACTGTTCCACGCTGGTGTAATTATCCAAGCCCAGAAAGCCGCTTTGACCAATCTTGCGCTTTAACTCGCCGAGCTTACTCTGTCCGGCATCGTAAAAATCGACCTCATGGGCGTTGGGATTGCCAGCTTTTGATTCAGCATAGAGCGTATCGGTTAACCCCGCATCTCGCAGACAAAACAGCGCATGATTGTCAATCTTTTCCGCAGCGCCAGCGCCCAAGACAGCAAGTTCCATTTCCAACTCGGTGACGCTGATGCCTCGCTCGATAGAGTCGCGAATAGCTGGAGCGTAGTGAGAATCGCTGTGCTGTTCCCAGTAGGCAGCAAGTTCATCATGCTTCGGTATCCAGCCATAGCGTTCACCCAAAAACCCGATAAAAAATGGCGGAAAGCCACGACAGCGGTCGATTTCCTTGAGACAAATCTCCACAGTCGCGCCGTTCTTGGACTCTTCTTCCGACACTCCCCAGCGCAAGTCGATCTCGCTAAAGCCGACTTGGCGTTCAAGACACACCGCTCGCACCTTGGGGAATACCTGCTTGACCAGATATGTCCGCTCCGCATCCATATCGCGAAAGGTAGAGGATAAAAAGACGCGGATTTCACGCGACTGTATGGCTGTATTGGTTGTCATATGTTAATAGTGAAAAATATCCCCAATATTTGAATCCGATTTTACTTGTCAACTTCCCGTCATCCGCTGCCGAACACTGCTTTGCGTAGCATTTAATCATTACGTCAGTGACTTTCATGATTAAGATTTTTAGAATTAGTGAACTTCGCATTTACTTTATAACTATTTGTAGAATCCGCTTTATCGTTTACGCGAAAGCGAGAACCCAATTAAATAAGGTACTGGAGCACAGTTTGAGCGATGAAGAATAAATCAGCGCTTCCCTTTCTTTATTTTCTGCTGCTGAATTGCCTTTTCCATATATTTTAATTCGTTGTGACAAGCAGAAATACTATCCATATCTTGTGCTCGCTTGGCCAATGAAAGCGCTTCTTTAAGTTCTGTGCTAGCTGTATTCCAATCCTTCCTTTTGTAACTTTTCTTCCCTTTCTCCTTGAGCATGCGGCACAAATTATTCACTACTACGACTGTACGCGGATGTGCTGCACCGAGAGATATTTCTCTGATCATTAACGCACGCCGAAACAATGGTTCCGCGCCAACATAATCGCCTAGTTCTTTCAGCAATTGTGCGAGATTATTGAGACAAGCCGCAGTATCTGGATGCTCTGCACCACGGGTTTTTTCTAATATAATCAACGCACGACGATACATTGGTTCCGCATCAGCAAAATTACCTCCTTCCTTTAACACTCTCGCAAGATTGATTAAGCTGGAGGCAGTATCTGGATGCTCTGGCCCGTGGGATTTTTCATGAATTGCCAGAGCATGACGAAACAATTGCTCGGCTGCCGCATGGTTACCTTGGGCTTGCAATATCCCTGCACGGTTGTTGAGGGTGCTAGCGATAGCTGGATGCTCAGACCCAAGGACTTTTTCCTTGATAGCCAGCGCACGCTGATACAATATTTCCGCGCCTGTATTGTCATCTTTGCGTTGCAGTAGGCATGCTAGAGAATGAAGACTGCTGGCTGTTTCTGGATGATCGGGGCCGAGAGTTTTTTCGCTGATGGCCAGCGAGCTGCGATACAGTAGTTCCGCTCCTGCATAATCGCCTTTGGTTTCTAGCAGTCTTGCAATACTATTGATGCTGCCAGCGGTGTTTCGATGTTCGCCACCCAAGGCCTTTTCAAAGATCGCCAGCGCGCGACGATGCAACGCTTCAGCGCCCGCGTAGTCAGCTTGGTTTTCCAGTAAGCAAGCGAGACCATGAAGACTACTGGCAATATCCGGATGATCGGAATCAAGCATTTTTTCTCGGATAGCTAGCGCGCGGCGATACAGAGGTTCCGCGCCTGCATAGTCTCCTTTGGTTTGCAATAATCCAGCAAGGGAATTGATGCTGCCAGCGATAAGGGGGTGTTCGATACCAAAGGATTTTTCCATGCTGGTCAGCGTGCGACGGTACAACAGCTCCGCGCCCGAGTAATCACCTTTGGTAAACAATAAGCATGCAAGGTCATGGAGATTGATGGCAATATCCGGATGATGGGGAGCTAGAAATTTTTCCCTGATCGCCAGCGCACGCCGATATAACGATTCCGCGCCCGCATAGTTTCCTTTGGTTTGAAGCAACCCCGCTATGGCGTTGAGATTTGCGGCAGTATCCGGATGTTCTGATCCGAGGAATTTCTCTCTAATTGCCAGTGCTCGGCGATACAGTGGTTCTGCACCCGAGTAGTCGCCCTGATCTTGCAGCAACAACGCAAGATTATGGAGGCCTCTGGCGGTAGATGGATGCTCAGGCCCGAGGATTTTCTCATCGATTGCTAGCGCACGGCGATGCAGTGGCTCTGCCCCCGCGTAGTCACCTTGAGCATGCAGTAAACTTGCGAGATTGCCAAGGCCACTGGCGGTATCCGGATGTTCTGAACCGAGGACTTTCTCTCTAATTGCCAGTGCTCGGCGATACAGTGGTTCTGCACCCGCGTAGTTACCTTGGTCTTGCAGGCATATCCCGAGATTATTAAGGCTGGCAGCCGTTAATGGATGCTCAGGTCCGAGGACTTTCTCAGCGATTACTAGCGCACGGCGATGAAGCAGTTCCGCGCCCACGTAGTCGCCTTGTACTTGCAGCAAAAACGCAAGATTATTAAGGCTGCTGGCGGTAACTGGATGCTCAAGTCCAAGGAATTTCTCATTGATTGCCAGCGCTCGACGAAGCAGGACTTCAGCATCCGAATATTGCGCGAATGTATATAGGTAGTTACCCAAAGCGTTTAACGCGCCCGCAGTTTCCCATTGCGGTAGCAGCGGCATCAGGCTAGGCAGCCAGTGTTGGGTTTGGTGCGGCCAGTCAAGGTGGTATTCATCCTCCGTGTTATCAAAGCATTGCCAGAGATATTCGGCAAGAGCTTGCTTGCCCGGCTGTGGATCAAGGTAATACGGCGAACTGGCTTCGTCACCCAGCCATTCGTGCAGGGTTTTATGGAACAGCTCGCAGCCTTGCGGGGTGTCGATCACATACGATCCCAGACGGTTGCGGCGTCTCAGATAGGTTTCCTTATCCCAGCCCAGAACTTGTTGCGCCAGTGCAGGCGGCAGCGGTTCAGGGGCGGCGAGCAGCAGGCGCAGCAAGGGTTTTACTTCATGGTCGTAAACGGATTGCAGTTTGTCGCCGCCAAAATAGTGATCGAAGGTAATGCGATACAGGCTGCCCAGTCCACGTGGAATGTGCTCGATGTTATCAAGGTTAATGACACCTTCGTCCAATCCCGTCAATACCTGTTGCAGATATAAAATCATGCCTTCGCTGTTGTCGAGCAGGATGATCTTGATGCGACTCTGCTCGTCATCTGGCAAGGCGCTGAAGTCGACACGTTTAGCGAGGCCAATATCGAGATAGGCCTTGAGATCATCCATGTTGCGATGGTTTTCTGTGTCGAGTTCAAAGGGAGCGAAGCCTTGCAGTTTGGCAACGATCTCCGGATTGGGGCGACTGGTAACAACGAAGCTAAGCCACGATGGCAGGTTCGCCAGGCGGGTGACCAGCAAATCCACCAGCGGATTTTGACCATTGCTGTCACTGGCTTCGTCCAGGGCGTCGATCACCACGACCAGGCGATGATCGCGGTAAATCAGGCCGGTTAACGGTTCCGTAAACAAAAAGTTGAAAAGGTCGGTTTCATTCTTCTTGAGCAATGCTTCGCGCAAGTCTTTCCAGTCATCCGGCTGAGTGCTGGCATTAAAACCAAGCTGGAAGCGCAATTTCCGGCGATAGTCGTCCCAGCGACTGGCAAGCTGAAAGGCAAGGGAACACAAGGCTTTGCGGGTATCGCGACGCTCTATGCTGTTAGACTGACAGAACCATGCACCCACGATGGCACTTTGCCGGGTGTGCGCCAGCATGGCGGCAATGGCAGTCTTGCCAACTCCGGGGCCGGCCTTGATCCAGAACAGGCGCGATTGAGGCTGGTTGTCGAGCCAGTTCTGGTACGCATCAAACACCCATTCGCGTCCGACAAATTCCGGAATATGCCTGGCAATATCACTGGTGAAACTGACTGGTTTCAGCACTTCGCGCAGACTTTTGATGTCGCCTTCAAATTCGCTGGCTTCCCCTTCCAGCAGCGTGATGATCTGGATGAGCTTTTCTTCATACCAGCGCGCCCAGTCCTTACCTTCCACTTTCCCGTCGCGAATATCGCGCCATAAGCTGAGGTCTTGCCACTGCAAGTGGCTGATCGTGACCGGCGGTGTAACGTCGTTGACCGGTTCCAGCAGGACAGGATAAACCGTGCCAAAGCGATTAAGCGCCATGGCTATCTCGTTGCTGCACACGCCGGGATCACGGGTGGCATGTTTGGACAGAAATGCCAGCACGAGGTCGCTGTCGTGAATCCCTTGCGTGATTTTCCCCTTCCAGTCACTCCAGTTGCCAATCTCCTTATAGTCTATCCAAACAGTATGGCCGCGTTTTTCCAGATCAGTCTTGAAACGATCTACCAGTTCCTGATTGTCGTCATGGCCGTAACTGAAAAAAACGACCTTGGGGTTGGTGGTTTTACTGGTCAGCAGTGAATTATCGGCAGTTGCTGCTTGCGGGGCCGTACCATTAAAGCGGATCTCGCACTCCAGGCATTCCCACATGCCTGCCTTGTGCTTGTATATGATGGGGTGAGCAGCGAAATTCGGACAGGCTGGTAATAAATTATTATTCATTATTTTCTCGTGCAGCAGTCATGAAGAAAAACCCAGGGCAATTGCAGCCTGTATCCAGGCAAGCAAAGCATTATCGGCATAAGAAGCCGGGTTAATCTGCCGGAGGATTTCAAACCTGCCGGTATCCTGACCAATAATTTTTTCAGCAATGACTGATCCGTAGAGTGTGGTATTGACCATCCCTTGACCTGAAAATCCACTGGCATAGTACATGCCTTCCAATGGATTGATGAGAAATGGAAGTTCGTTTCGACTCAAATCACAGTTTCCACCCCATATCGCATCAATTTTTATGTCGTCCCGATCCAATTGAGGAAACATAAAGCGCATTTCCTTTTCAATCTTGATAACCTCTAGTGCCACCATGGACTGAGCCAGGGCATCCGCACCGCCGAGTGTCAGACGAAAATATCCCTTGCGACCTGGTAGCGTAATTAATCGTCCATAATTCATTGATACTGTGGATGCATCGCAGAAACAGGCATTCCCCGGCACCATTTCACGAGCCTGTGTTTCGGAAATAACTTCTGTTGCAAGAATAACTGTCTGTACCGGTATATGGGCACGTGGCACAATGTCAAAGCTGATACCTTTAGGGCGCATGAAATCAACGCCTGTGGCGAAAACAATATTCTTTGCCTTTACCTTGCCATGGGGTGTTGTCACATGATAGCCAGCTGAGCCAAGCGATTGCACACCTTCAACAGTGCAATTTTCAACCAGTTTTGCACCGCATCTTTGAGCTAATTGTGCAACTGTCTGCGTATATATAAGCGGATTCAGGTGCCCATATTGCTGCCCAACATGCCCCTCATATAAAATTCCGTTGCGGTAGCGCTTTGTATTGACATGATTTTTGCAAATTTCAGCAGAGGACAGCAAGGTGGCAAATTGAAAGCCTGACCTTAGTAATATTTGACTCTCCGCCTTAATCCAATCGGCCTGTGCATCAGTTTTACTGGTTAAAAGCACCCCGGGATAAAATTCACAGTTATCTTTATGGGTTGCTGCACGTCGATGAATAGTAGCCAGCGCATCATGAGTCAGATTCCACACACCAATGGCGCGAGTGTCACCAAATGTCGCTATCATTTCTCCAAGGCTGCTGCCAAAGCCTGGCCATAACTGACCTCCGCTTCGTCCAGACGGACCATCGCCAATCTTTTTGGCTTCGATGAGGGCTACACTTTGTCCTGCCTGAGCCAACTCAAGTGCAGTTGAAAGCCCTAGCAATCCACCTCCAACAATAACGGTATCAACTTCATCCGGCAGATTAACTGCTAGTGCGGGATCATCTACCCCGGCATAAACTGACTTTTCGGTATTAAAGTCAGTTGAAAAGTTTTTCCAGAAAGATCTATTCATGCAGAAGCTCCTGGATAGTTGAAATATTGAATCATTATTCAGGCAAACTTTCGCGAACCACATGAAGCAGTTTATCTGCAAATCGACACACATCCGTCGCTGTTCGTCTGTCTTTGCATTCAGGGATAATTAAAAATTCATTAACCAACATTGATTCATAAGGCTTGAGTTTTGATATTTCATTTCGTAAGATACTGACCATATATTCATCGAATAGTGCAGTAGAATATTGGTAGCGCACAGTCTTAACCCCATCTATTCCATGAGTAAATAAAGAATTCCCCTGAGCGCAATTCAAAACGTGATATATCGCCTTTCTGGCAAGACACTCCTGCAAAAACCTAGTGGACTCATTAAATGCCAGATTGGCATGCTCAAAAAAAGGTAAAACGCGGCCCGGCTTCATTTCTTCATCAGGCTTACCTGTTGAATCAACCTGCTCCAAAATTAGCCATAAATAGGCAGTACTATAGTAGCGAGTGCTTGCATTAATCTCTAAACTTGCAGATGCTGACTGTTGGGTCTTTGATAAATACAACGCCACAGGATTCGATTGAAAAAAGTTTTTAAAAAACGGGATGTTACGTAATTCAGAAAAATATGGATCTTTTTCTGAGTTAACAATTTTCAAACCCCTTAATTTCATTGGCCAGCCAATGTCTGACTCACTTAAGCTTTTGTCATTTGAAATAAAGTAGTTGCACCATGTTTCTTTTTCCAGAATCAGCGGAATAGAGTTCGCTTCGTCACCAATTGAAACTTGCGCCACCATAAAGTTACAGTTAGCATCGTTCAAAAGAAATTTCGTTTCAACAGAAGGGCCCCACGAAAGCCAACAAAATTCGGAAAAATAATGCTGAGCGGTTAATGAGTCATCATTCAGGCTTGCAAGTCGTGAATATGCCTCTACAATCGGCGGCCAGTTATCATCATAGCTTGAAGCCAAGCTAGATAATAAGCGCAATGGGGAGACAAAAGATTTTTCAATGACCAATGTTTTACTCAAAAGATTAACTGGCTCAGGTCTATACATCCAATCAATATTTTTTTCAGACAGGTTGAAAATAGCCTGCGACTCACTAGACGTTAACTGAAATACATTATCAATTTTATATTCCTGTGCATCTTCCCCTGTATAAGATGCAACAATTTTATTTAATCGATTATGCTTAGTCTTTTCAGTAAGATTATGCTCACAAGATTTAAAGTCTGCTATTGTTGGCAGAAACCCTAGTCTAATCAATTCAACGTCACGCAAAATTTCAGAGTCCCTTGTTTTTCTTCCAATCGCATCAGATAATTCATTTAAATCTATTTGAAAGTCACGTATTTCAATTGCATTCAGTGATTTCAAAATAGCGAATTCTTTAGAAATATTTTGAGGATTTAAATTATCCAAAAATACAGGGACAAGTTTTTTATACTGGAATTCAGCTGCTATTAACTCCCGCTTTACTTCAAGGCTTATGTTCGAATTTTGAGACATAAATATTAAAAAAATCGAGCAATGCCGCAGCTTGTCCTTTATAACATTTGCCCACTTAGAGCCTTTGCTGATGCCGGTGTCATACCAGATGCGATATCCAACTCCCTGGAGCTGTTCAATGAGAGGGTAAACAATCCGCGAATCTTTGCGGGAATAGCTGACAAATATATAGGGTTTGGTCCCCATGTAGGCTTTATTTTGACTGTGCATTTTTCTAATCAAAGCGTTCTGATCCCAAAATCATTATTGTCAGGAATTTGATGCCTAGCTGAGTACTGCTATCTATTTAGCGGGCTATGAGGATTCGCTTTCTTCCTCAGGATCAAGAATCGCCAAGGTTACATCATCCACGATCGGCAATGCTTCCACGCCTTTGAGCTTGCGGTTGATGGCACGTGTGCGCAGACCAACCTTCTCGAAATGCTTGGAGGCGTCTTCCAGTTTCTTTTGTGTGGCATCAATCACATCGCCAAACTTGCCAAACTCGGTCTTGACTTCACCCAGCAAGGTCCAGATTTCAGATGAGCGATGTTCAATCGCCAGCGTGCGAAAGCCCATTTGCAGACTGTTCAGTAAGGCGGCAAAACTGGTGGGGCCGGAGACAATCACGCGATATTCGCGCTGAATGAAGTCTGCAAGTCCAGGACGGCGCAGCACTTCGGCATATAAACCTTCCGTGGGCAAAAACAGAATACCGAAATCGGTGGTGTGTGGTGGTTCGATGTATTTGTCGCGGATGGTTTTGGCTTCCTGCTTGATGCGATTTTCAAGCGCTTTGGCAGCTATTTCCATTTGTTCAATATCTGCTTTATCCTGTGCATCCATCAGGCGCTGATAATCTTCCACCGGAAATTTGGCATCGACCGGCAACCAGACCGGAATTCCGTCTGCCTTGCCGGGCAATTTGATGGCAAATTCCACCAGGTCGCGACTGTTTGGCACAGTGCAGACGTTCTTGGCATATTGATCTGGCGTTAATACTTGTTCGAGCAGGGCACCGAGCTGCACCTCTCCCCAGGTGCCGCGAATTTTAACGTTGGTGAGCACGCGTTTGAGATCGCCGACACCGGAAGCCAGCGTTTGCATTTCACCCAAGCCGCGATGAACTTGCTCCAGACGGTCGGAGACTTGCTTGAAGGATTCGCCCAGACGTTGCTCCAGTGTGGCATGGAGTTTTTCATCCACGGTCTTGCGCATTTCTTCCAGTTTCCTGGCCGTGTCTGTTTGTATTTCAGTCAGTCGCTCATATAGCGTGGCGCGTAATTGATTGCCTGTAGCACTTAATTGTTCCGCCAGCGATTTACTCATGGTGGTGAGTACCGCATTTACATCTGTTTTCAGGTGAGAACCGGCTTCAAGCTGCGATTTAGTCAGTGCTTCACGGTCGGTGCGCGACTCATTGATAACTTGTAATAGCTTTTTGTCGAGCGTTTCGCTCACCGAATGCAGGCCATCCGTCACCGTCTTGCGCAATTCACCCAACTGTTTATCGGTGGTTTGCAACTGGGCACGAATCGCGCCATCCAGTCTGGACAATTCCATGCGCAATTGTTCAAGCTGCTTTCCATCGCCTTCAGGATTTAGTCCTTTTTGAGTAGAAAGTTTCCAAAGAATAAGGAGTAATAAGACACAGATTGCAGCAAAACCAACCATTTCAATATTCACACTCACTACCCCGTCATACGAAAGATTAAACTTCAGGAAACGCCTTAACGCGTTCTATCACCACAATAGCAGCCTAGGAATATAATAGCAAAAAGCCAACTTCCAATTGCTCACAGTTCGCCCTAAAAATCAGTGCGGGAGCTGACAATTGAACCAACCTGGATTATTCTTCGTACAGGATGTAGCTTTGAATGAATATCTCATTGTCCACAATCCCCGCATCATCAACTGCATATTGAACTAGCCAATCTCCGGCCTTGCCTTCCAGAATCGCTTCTCCACCCCGAATCATTATTCGAAAGGGAATGGGTATCTGCTTTGAAAAAACCGGATTCTTCGATCTTTTCCGATAAGTATTTGATGACTGATTTCCAAGCAACTCATAACGCTCATCAAATACATTGCGTTTTACAGGCCATCTTTCGCCTGCGATTCCGGTCAATATCGCATCGTCAATATTGAAAGAAACATCCCCCTCAAGGGTGTTCACCAGTCCGGCACATTCTGCAAACCGAACCTGAACCGTTGCGATTTTTTTATAACGCCTCGCGTCAAGATCACAAGCGAGATCTGAAAAACCAATCGCAAGAGTCAGTTTTATTTCGGAAGACATATAAGCTTAATGATGCTTTGATTTATTAATATGATCGTCAAATCGGCGCATTGAAGATTACGATATGGTTAAATTAAATCGTGATAGCCTGAATTTCCTGTTTACCGGACATGTATCGCAGTCGACTAATAAAATTTTCAGTCTATTTAGCGTAATCACTTATTTTCCTGTGACAGCATCTGTAATGCGGTCTTTAGTTTTATCGATCAAACTATCCTTGTGCGCCTCATCACGAACAGTCTTATTTACGGCCTCACCGGTGTTTTTGACTATATTTGCAGTTACTTTACTAGCATTAACTGCGACTTCTTTCCATGGCGTCAATGCGTCAGGATTCACAAAATACACTACTACGATGATGACTGCGATTACGATAACAATGTTTTTGATCATTTAATTCTCCAAAGATGAACTATGGTTTTTCAGCCATTAATCTCAGATTACGTTCAATTTTCACAAGCACTGAGATAAAAATAACAAGGATGAATGCAAGGAACGCGCCTCCTGAAATATAGAGCTTCATCATTGCAGCTGCTGTATTCTCAGCTTTCCCCATTTCATTTCTGTTATTTTCAGCCGCTGCCTCAGCAATATTTTTATTAAAAAGCTCTGTATATTGACTAATCACTTCAGTTGATACTGCGACAGGAGACTCCTTGAATGGGGATTCTACAATTGCAGGAGGAACAACAAGCTCACCATTTTCATTAAAAACAGGTTGAACCGGGTCAACGGGAGGAGCCGTGATTTTATCCTTTGGATTTTTTTTCACGCGAGCAATAACAGTATCACTCTTCAGTGCCTTTTCAACGGTATCAACCATTCCAGTAACGTAGTCACTTTTGGTTTCTTCATTTTCAAATTGGTTTGCGAGGCTTGCAACATAGACCATTGCTTTTTTCTTATCGACCGACTCCATAACCCCTGCATAATTTTTTACGAATAAGTCAAGAGAATCAACAATTTTTTGATATTGATTTTTATATAGGTCATCAGCGGGTTTCTCTTCAGGAGTTTTTATGGTGGAATTAGCTGCATCACCAAGAGGGGGTTTCATTTTATTAATAACCTCATCCGTAACTACTTTTCTAGGTGATACTAATTTTTCGCTGTGTCCGACAGTGCCGGAAAATCCAAGGATACCGGCGACTATAGCGACAATCAGTAGCAGACTAGCCACGGTAAGCACAACAACTCGAAGAATATCCAGATATGTTTTTTCAATTTTATTGACAACTGACATAGCAACTCCTTATTTATAGTCGCCATATTGAATGGAAAAACTACATTAATTTTTAGGTAAAATTAGGTATCTGATCGGGATCAAACGCGGAATAAATTATCTTTGATAACAAACATGAAACGAATACGCGATGTCCGCGTGACAAGATCGCATTAAGCAATTAGTTTAGTCGTCCTCACTTCAATTGAATTAAGGATATTCCTATCTACATTCAATGTATATAGTGAAATTCTATTTTTTAGTAGGATTTTTCTTATATTGAGATAGGGATTTTTATGTCTGTCACAAATTAACATAAAAAAACAGACATGTATGAAGTAAAAATTGAACCAGGTTTCACATAACTGAGACCGGTATCACCTCAGCCAGCTCGCAACATCGATGACCGCTGCTAATTGGATAGAGGTAGTTAATTTTTGACAATTGACTGTCTGCGGATGGCACACAGCCGCGATGCGCAGATCAAAAATCATCGCCATAAAGCAGCTGTTCATATTACCCGACATTAGGAATTATTTTTCTTTCGATCCTCAATCTCTTTGCGGACGCGTTCAATTTCAAGTCGCTTGGCTTCCGGTGTGCCCCATTTGGGTTTTTCGGTCAGTTTGCGTTGTCTGATCAATTCCAGTTCATCGTGCCTGTGGGGCGGGTCAGGTCTCACAGTCCAACATTCATGCAGGTTCAAGGTAAAAGCGTGCCTGTGGGGCGGGTCAGGTCTCACAGTCCAACATTCATGCAGGTTCAAGGTAAAAGCAGGTGCAAGGCTCAAGGTGCAAGGTTCAAGCGGGAGAGGAGAGTTCTCCCGTTTTTCGCCGGAGACCTGCCTCTTAAATATACATACCGGCTCAGGCTAGCTGAATGATCTGGTTGAACCGCTCGCATACCTGCATGAAATTTACATCATCCAGTTTTCCCAGCGGGTGGGGATTCGCGCTACGCAATCGCCAGTCGAACGACTCGGGCTGATGGCACAACTGGTTTTACCGCATCGTTTTTATTGCCCACAAAGGAATTTATAGGCGCAAGTCCGACACCTTAAAATCCTCAGATAAATTAAACCGCTAATTCCCGCAGTATTTCAGGGTGTGCTTCGGCAACGCGCAACAGCGTTTTCGGCAATCTCCCGCATTCAATGTTGAAACGGCAATATTTTCACGCGCACTTTTGGCGCACACCGTCAGCAACCAGATACGCCCCTATGCTTTGGGCGCTATTGGAAAATTCTTAGTTCCGCCTAAGGATTGGGGAGTAATCCCCCCTGAAATCAATCACGGCAATAGAACTTTGATATTTCGTTGCTTGCCAATAGAGATTCTTGAAGGCAGTTCAGTGTGAACTTTGTAGCAAACCGCGAGGGTCTGGTTTCTATCAACAAATTCCCTGTCTTGATGGACCGGTTATGGCACGTACCGGCCAATCGACCTTCAATTATTGCACGGTATAAAGCAGTCATTGAGACAAATAAATAATTGCAGTCAGGCTACTTCCATTTCCTCAAGTTCAATATGAACGCGGCGGCCAATAGCGGTGGACATATTTACAAGTGCATCAAGCGAAAATCGAGATACGCGACCACGTAATAAATCGTTGACTCTTGGTTGCGTCACCCCGCAACGCGCAGCTGCCTCGGTTTGGGTCCAGCCTTTTTCTTTTATGATGTCAGAAATTTTCTGCATAATTTCTGACCGAGCTCGGAGGTTAGCTGCTTGTTCAGGGGTATCGGAAATCGCATCCCACACGCTTGAGTACTGATCGATTGTGGTCATTTTTCACCTCTCATTAATTGCGCGTAACGATCTTTGGCAATATCGATGTCGCGTTTTGAAGTAATTTGGGTCTTTTTTTGAAAAGCATGAAAAACATACACCGCATTCATGACTCTTGCACTATAAATGATGCGGTACGTTCCTGAATCATCGTTTTTTCATCGGGTTGATGGTTTTTTAATCGCGATGTAATCCGCCAGCTTCCTGTTGAGCGCAATCTCATTCAACCTTGAACAGGCAGTTTTCTGCTATTAACAATCTGACAGGTTTAAAACTGCGACGATGAACAACTGACACACCGTGTTCCCGCAAAGCCAGGACATGGGCTGCCGTAGGATAACCCTTGTGCGAGTCAAAACCGTAGACTGGATATTGCTCGTGCAATTGCAGCATCAACGCATCGCGGGCTGTTTTGGCAAGAATGGAGGCGGCGGAAATAGCGGCAACTTTGCTATCGCCTTGAACGATAGCCTGACTGTTAATGCCTGTATCAGGACAATAAAGACCGTCAACCAGCACTAATTCCGGCTGAATATTTAAAGCAAGCACCGCACGTTTCATGGCCAGCAGCGATGCTTGTAAAATATTAAGCTGATCGATTTCTTCCACCGATGCGTAAGCGACCGCCCAGGCCAGCGCACGCTGCTTGATCAACGGTGCCAGTAAATCGCGTTGTTTTTCAGAAAGCTTCTTGGAGTCATTCAAACCGGGAATGGGATTGGATACATCGAGGATTACCGCCGCAGCGCTGACAGGTCCTGCCAGCGGCCCGCGCCCGGCTTCATCTACACCGCATACCAGAATAACTGATTGAGTCATTTTCTATACCATCGAAAAACCTTATTCACGCGGAGACGCGGAGAACGCGGAGAACGCGGAGCAAAGCAAATATAAAATCTTCACAAAAAAATAGTAAGTTTATTTTACGATAGAACCTCCAGGCTCTAGTCGGTGATTTGAATATCAAGTTATTGTTTTTCTCCGCGTTCTCCGCGCCTCCGCGTGAGATGGCTTTTATGCCTATAGCAAGTAGGGCAGAATCGCTGCAGCCGCTTTCTGTGCAGTATTTTGTCGCAAGATGTGATGTAGCGCCGTAAACGTCTCTACGAGCTGGGCAATAGCATCCTGATCATTTAACAAATTGAGCAGCGCCTGGGAGAGATTTTCAGCTGTTGCATCATCCTGCATGATTTCAGGGACAACAAACCGCCCGCACAAAATATTCGGCAAACCAAAATACGGCAGATAACTTTTGCGCTTCATCATCCACCAGGTAAGTTGATTCAGACGATAGGTAATCACCATGGGACGCTTGAGCAAGGCACATTCAAGGGTCGCCGTACCGGAGGCGACCAGCACGATATCGGCCGCAATCATTGCATCCGGTGCATGCCCGAACAACAATGAAATGCTCAGCCCTTCCGCCTCGCAATCATAAAGAGCCTGCTCGAAGAGCATTCGTGTTTCGCGACTGGCCAGCGGCACCAAAAAGCGCGCTTCCGGTATTTTCTGCAATATCAGTTTAGCCGTTTCTATATACAAGTGTGCCAGCTTCCCCACTTCGGACTGACGACTGCCAGGCAACAAGGCGAACACAGTCGCTTGCAAAGGGATGCGCATCGTTTCACGCATCTTTTCCCGGTCAGGGTGCATGGGCAAGATATCAGCCAGAGGATGGCCAACATAAGCCACCGGTACGCCGGCATCCCGGTAAATTTTGCTCTCATGTGGAAACAACGCCAGCATGTGCGTCACTGCACGTTTAATTTTTTTGATCCGCTCGCCACGCCATGCCCAGATTGACGGACTAACATAATGAATGGTCGGAATACCTTGGCGCTTAAGTACATATTCCAGATCAAGGTTAAAATCCGGTGCATCTATCGCAATAAACAGTGCCGGTCTGTACTTTAGAAAAAACCAGCGCAATTGACTGCGTATGCCGGTAATTTCACGATAATGACGCAGCACTTCGACATAGCCAAATACCGCGAGTTTCTCCATTGGAAACATCACCTGCATGCCTGCCGATTGCATTTTCGGACCACCGATACCCACAAATTCGACATCCGAACGCAAGGCTTTCAAGGCCAGCATCAAGTGCTGACCGAGCAAATCTCCCGATGCTTCGCCCGCGACGATGCCTATGACTGTTTTATTGAGTGCCATGAACTAGCGAACGATACCGCGTTCCGCGTGGGTTAAAAAATCAGCCAGGGGTTGCAGTTCGGGATACTCATCCAATTGCCGGGCTATCGCATTTTTTGCGTCAGCCAGACTCAAAGCAGATTTATACAAGGTTTTATAGGCACGTTTGATCGCCATAATCGATGCGCTGGAATAGTCACGGCGTTTCAGACCTTCGGAGTTAATGCCATGTGGTGCGGCAGGGTTGCCGGATACCAGCATAAAAGGCGGTACATCCTGCAACAGAATGGTGCCCATACCGGTAATAATATGTGCGCCGATACGCACGAACTGATGTACTACCGTAAAACCGCCCAGAATCGCATAATCGCCGACATCTACATGCCCGGCCAGTTGCGCATTGTTGGCAAAAATCGTGTGATTACCTACCTGACAATCATGTGCCAGGTGAACATAAGCCATGATCCAGTTGTGATTACCGACACGCGTAACACCGACATCCTGAGCAGTACCAAGATTGAAGGTACAAAACTCCCTGATAGTGTTGTGATCGCCAATCTCAAGCCGGGTAGGCTCGCCCGCATATTTTTTATCCTGAGGGATTTCACCCAGCGAGCAAAACTGAAAAATCCGGTTATGTTGCCCGATACGGGTATGTCCATTGATCACGACATGCGGACCTACCACCGTCCCGCTGCCAATTTCGACATGCTCACCGATCAGTGTATACGCGCCTACCTCAACATCAGCAGCCAGCCTGGCACCCGGATGAACAATAGCAGTTGGGTGTATCATCAGGCCACCGTTTTAACAGTGCACATCAACTCGGCTTGTGCTGCCAACTTCCCGTCCACTTCAGCTATCGCTTTGAATTTAAACACACCGCGCATGCTGCGCAGCAACTCCACCTTAATAATCAACTGATCCCCCGGCGTCACAGGACGTTTGAAACGTGCGCCGTCAATGCCGGCAAAATAATAAACAGATTTCTCATCCGGATTAGCCGGCATCGTCTGAAAAGTCAGTAAAGCAGCCACTTGCGCCATTGCTTCAATAATCAATACCCCGGGCATGACCGGATGATGCGGATAATGACCGGGAAAAAAAGGTTCGTTGATCGTCACATTTTTGAGCGCGACAATACTTTTCCCCGCATCGACTGACAGTACCCGGTCAACCAGTAAAAAAGGGTAACGATGCGGTAGACTTTCAAGAATTGCATGAATATCCATTGCGGGTGTTTCGTAGTGCGTGCTCATGCTGTATTGCCTTTCAGGGTATCCTGTTTTAACGAACTTATCTCTTGTTCCATTTTTTTCAGACGTTGCGCCATTTCATCCAAATGCCGCAAATGCACCGCATTTTTGCGCCATTCCTCCTGCTTAGAAAAAGGATAAATGGCGGCATACGAACCGGCTTCGCGGATGGATTTGGCGATCAGGGTAAAGGAAGCGATCACCACACTATCGGCAATTTGCAAATGACCCAGTATGCCCGCACTGCCGCCGATCTGACAGTACTTGCCTATCGTCGTGCTGCCGGCAATACCGACACAACCGGCAATCGCGGTATGCGCGCCGATGCGAACATTGTGTGCAATCTGAATCTGATTATCCAGTTTCACACCGTCTTCAATCACCGTATCATCCAGCGCCCCGCGATCTATCGTGGTATTCGCACCGATTTCTACATCGTTGCCGATCACCACCCGACCAATCTGCGGAATTTTAATCCAGCGTCCCTCATCCATCGCAATCCCAAAACCATCAGCACCAATCACCACACCGGAATGCGCGATCAGATTGTCGCCTACCACGCAATCATGATAAATCACCACGCGCGGATACAGGCGTACATGATTGCCGATCACCACATTATCACCGATACAGCAGCCTTCACCGATCACAGTATGTGCGCCGATCACGGCACCTTCACCCACTACCGCCATCGCCGCGACACTGGCCGAGGGATCTATGCTTGCTGTCGCACTGATCACAGCGCTGGCGTGTATACCGGGCTGTATGGCCGGGAGCGGATTAAGCAAAGACGAAACCCGGGCAAATAAAGCATAGGGGTTCGCGCTGATAATACGCGGCAAATCTGTCGCATCAGCGTCCGCTTCCGCCAGTATTACCGCGCCTGCCTTTGTCGTTGCTAACTGTGCAGCATATTTCCGGTTGGTCAAAAAACTGATTTGATCCGCTTGTGCCCGCTCAAGCGTTGAAATCTGCCTGATTCTCACTTGTCCATCGCCCGACACACGACCACCCAGACGTGCAGCAATCTCCGCTAAAGTGTAAGACATGACTATTTACTGTCAGCCTTGTCTGTCGCCAGACTCTTGATCACCTTATCCGTGATATCAATCTTGGGATTACGATATACCGCCTCTTGCAGGATCAGATCAAATTTTTCTGTTTCTGCAATCAACTGAATCGCCTTGTTGGCACGTTCGAGCACGACAGCCAGCTCCTCATTCTTGCGCAGGCTCAAATCTTCACGAAATTCCCGCTGCATACGTTGCAGATTGACATTCAATGCGCTCAGTTCGCGTTCTTTATTGCGATGATCAATATTATCCTGCTGCACATTTGTGTCTTTATCCAGCAAGGTTTGCATATCCTTGGCCTGCTTCATGGTTTTCTTGATTTCCTGATCCCGGCCGGAAAATTCCTTTTCAATTTTTTTCTCGGCTTTCATCGCAGGCGCAGATTCACGCAAGATACGTTCAGTATCAACCACGCCGACTTTAAAATCACCCGCCACAGCAGTCCCTGCAATCAGCAGCAGACTCAACAACACACCCATCTTGATCATTTTCATAGTTACACCTTATCTGTTAAGTCCAGCCAGTTGGCCGGCAATTGACACTCATCCTAGAACATCGTACCCATAGTGAACTGGAATTTCTGCAACAAATCCTGGGGTTGCTTATTCAGTGGAACACCAAAACTGAACTTCAACGGCCCCATAGGGGACAGCCAGGTGACCGCCACGCCGGTTGAAGCACGCATACCCATCGTTCCCAGCATATCTGTCGGGCCATACACTGCACCTGAATCCAGAAACCCGCTCAAGCGAACCGACTTGTCCTTAATCCCCGGCATCGGTGTCATTACTTCTATACTGGCTACCCAGCGACTGGTACCACCTAGGGGCAGATCGGTCGAATCACGCGGTCCCAAAGAGTTAGGCTGATAGCCGCGCACAGTGCCCGTCCCGCCCGCATAGAAATTCTTGAAGAACGGCATAGGCTTATTATCGTAACCCCCACCAAAGCCGACAATTGCATTGGTCATCACGGTCCAGCTGCTACTCAATGGGTAGAAATACTGATTATCATAGTTCACCTTGTAATAGCGCATATCCATGATCGGCAGGGCAACTTCCGTATAGGCATGTTGCACCGAACCTGCCGTGGTGTAAATCGCACTGTCTCGGGTATCACGACCCCAGCCTAACGTCGCCAGTACCGTGGTATTGGTCGGACCGAAGGTATTAACATAATCAATATAGCGCTGCGGACTCAAGGTGGTCAGCCCGATATTGGTTGTTTCGATTGAAGTACCAAAACTAACACTCTGATCTTCACTGATCGGTACACCAAAACGCACACCGGTACCGATGGTTGCAGAAGTATAGGGACTAATCGCGATTGTCGTGGCATTGACGTCGCGCTTATACACATCGAACCCGCGGCTCATCCCTTCATCCGTGTAATAGGGGTTGGTATAGGATACCGAAATATTCTGGTTAACTTTGCTGGTATTGAGCTGCGTGGACAATACGTTACCACTGCCGAACAAGTTGGCCTGACTGACGCCGCCAGTTAGGACAAGCCCTTCCCCCTGATTTATCCCTGCACCCACGGTAAAGCTGCCGGTCGACTTCTCTTTCACCGTGGCATTGACATCCATCTGATCTGCAGTACCCTGAACTGCCGGGGTTTCTATATTGACTTCCGAGAAATCATTTAAACGGTCTACCCGTTGCTTGGATTTTTTGATTTTTGTACCATCAAACCAGGCGCTTTCAACCTGACGAAATTCACGGCGTATCACTTCATCGCGCGTTTTGGTATTTCCTGCGATATTAATTCGACGCACATAAACCCGACGCCCCGGATCAACCGCGAAATTAAATCCGACTTCATGTTTGACCTTATCGACATCAGGCACCGCACTCACATTAGCAAAAGCATACCCCTCCGTGGCAAGACGCTCACCGATGAGCTTCGTAGTTTCAGTAAGTTCTTTTCTGGAAAAAGCATTCTGTGGCTTAACCAGCACCAGTTTTTCGATTTCCGGCTTGGCTACGATGGTATTACCCGACACCTCCACTTTGGAAACCGTATATTTTGGCCCTTCGGTGACATTAATTGTGATGTAGATATCCTTCTTGTCCGGCGTGATTGATATCTGCGTGGAGTTGATATTAAATTCCAGATAACCGCTATCCATATAATATGAACGCATGGTTTCCATATCCGCAGATAGCTTCTGCTTGGAATACTGATCATTTTTGCTAATCCAGCTCCACCAGTCAGGTGTGCTGAGTTTCATTAAATCAAGCAAGGCGGATTCAGTATAGATTTGATTGCCCACAATATTGATCTGCTTGATCCTGGAAACTTCACCTTCAACCACGTTGAGTTCAACCCCGACACGATTTCGCGGCAATTGAGTCACGACAGCTTTCACACTCACAGCATACTTACCACGCGCTACGTACTGGCGTTTCAATTCCTGCACGGCTTTATCCAGTGCGCCCTGATCGAAAATCCGCGCCTCAGCCAAGCCGGCATATTTCATGCTGTCCTTGAGTTGATCCTTGGGAAAGTCCTTCGCACCCTTGATTTCAATGCTGGCTATCGACGGACGCTCATTTACCAGAACGATTAACACACCCTGTTCAACTTCAAGCCGTACATCCTTAAAAAACCCCGTACCATACAAAGCATGAATAGCGGCATCGGCTTTTTCATCATTCATCATTTCGCCGATTTTAACCGGCAAATAGCTGAACACAGTACCGGCCTCAGTGCGCTGTATGCCTTCGACACGAATATCCTTGACCGTAAAAGGGGTGATCGCCCATACGGGGGAGATGAATAACAGCGAGAGGATTCCTGCAAGTTTTGTTTTGTTCATTTAGCACTAACCTGAAATGAGGCGATTAATATCGTTATAGATGGCAATAACCATCAACGTACCCAGCAATGCAATACCAATTTTCTGACCGATTTCCCAGGCAGTTTCTGAAACCGGGCTCCCTTTGAGCCATTCAGCGACATAATACAGCAAGTGTCCGCCATCCAATAAGGGAACAGGCAATAGATTCAAAACACCAAGACTGATACTGATTAACGCTAAGAAACCGAAGTAGGTCATCCACCCCATATGCGCCGATTGTCCGGCATAGTCTGCAATGGTAATCGGGCCACTCAAATTCCGCATGGAAACTTCGCCGCCTATCATTTTACCCAGCATTTTCAGACTGATCATGGCAGTTTCCGCGGTCTTTTTAAATGCCTGCCGCAACGCATCGACAGGGCCATAACGCACCGAAATCGTCATTGCTTGCCATGCCTGCTCGTCAACTTTGGGTCCGGCACCGATTTTACCGACGGATTTACCGGATTCCACTATCGCTTGCGGGGTAACCGTCAACGTCAAATTCATTTCAGCGCGCTTAATATCAAAAGACAGCGCCTGATCCGGATGACTGCGCACCATATCCACCAGAGCACGCCAACTGTTCACAGTCTGTCCTTGTATGCGTAAAATCTGATCACCTTCATGCATGCCTGAGCGCGCTGCCACGCCGGAGGGCGTTAATTTACCGATAACCGGCAACAGCACAGGCTGGTTCAGCGTCAAACCCAGCTTTTCGAGAAATTCACCTTCCAGATCAGATACTTGCAACTCACTTAAATTTAACGTGTGATAAAGTGTCGTGCCGTCTTCATTTTTTGCTGCAATTTTCACCTCAGCGTGCTTAAGTGCTTGCTCTGAACCTTGCCGAAGTGCCTGCGTGAGTAACGCCCAGCGCAGTTCCTGCCAACTCGGGATTGCCTCACCATTAACACTGATGATGGTTTCGCCCTGATGCAACTGTGCCATTGCAGCGGGCGTACCCTGCGCCACCTCGCCCAGCACCGGTGTCAAACCCGGCACGCCGTGCATAAACACCACCCAATACAACATAAGCGCCAGCAAAAGATTAGCCAGCGGACCTGCTGCTACAATGGCCATGCGCTGTAATACCGGTTTACGGTTGAACGCTTGCGACAATTCAGCAGGCAAAACATCTCCCTCACGTTCATCCAGCATTTTCACATAGCCGCCTAAGGGAAACATTGAAATGACCCACTCGGTATCGCCAAACCGTTTTCGGTAAACGACTTTTCCAAAGCCTAACGAAAAAACCAGCACTTTTACTCCGCAACGGCGCGCCACCCAATAGTGTCCATATTCATGAAAAACTACCAGGAGCGCAATAGCGCCGATAAATGCCAACAGGGTAATCATAGAGTCAACAGCTGTACTTGCTTGCTTGCCGCCCGTCGTGCCAGCTTATCGGCATGCAGCACATCCTCAAGACAGGTAACCTGGGTGACAGGTAATTCATTCAACACAGATTCAATTACGCGAGCAATAGCCAGAAAAGAGATTTGCTTATCCAGAAAAGCCGCCACCGCAATCTCATTGGCGGCATTCAACACAGCCGGTGCCGTTCCCGCTACACGCAAAGCCTGATATGCCAGTGCCAGACAGGGGAAACGCTCGAAATCCGGCGCGCTGAATTCAAGCGTTGCTATTTTGAATAAATCCAGTGCAGCGACGCCCGATTCTATCCTTTCAGGATAAGCCAGACCGTAAGCAATCGGCGTGCGCATATCCGGATTACCCAATTGCGCGATTACCGAGCCATCCACATATTCGACCAGAGAATGAATCACACTCTGCGGGTGGATCACGACCTGAATGTCGTCAGCCGCCGCGTTAAACAACCAGTGTGCCTCGATCACTTCAAGACCTTTATTCATCATGCTGGCCGAATCAACCGATATTTTACGTCCCATCACCCAATTAGGATGTGCACATGCCTGTTCCGGCGTGACCTGCTGCAACTCGGCAGTTGGGGTATTACGGAATGGTCCGCCTGATGCGGTGAGCAGGATGCGCCGCACGCCGGCTCCTTTCAGATTGCCGTCATAGCCACGCGGCAAGGCCTGAAAAATCGCGTTGTGCTCACTGTCTATAGGCAACAAGGTAGCCCCGTTAAGCTGCACTGTATCCATGAAGACATTGCCTGCCATCACCAGCGTTTCCTTATTAGCCAGTAATATTTTTTTCCCGGCACGCGCCGCTGCCAGTGTCGGCCGTAATCCGGCAGCACCGACAATCGCCGCCATCACCGTATCCACTTCCGGCAAAGTACAAACGGCCTCAAGTGCCGCAGCCCCGCACAACACTTCAGTCTTTAAACCTGCGTCGCGCAAGCGCAGCCTCAAAGGTGCAACTTCAAGCTCATCAAGCAACACCGCAAAGCAGGGTTTAAACTGAACGCATTGACGAAATAACAGATCCACCTGACGATGAGCTGTGAGTGCAATCACCTGATATTTATCGGGGTGACGCGCCACCACATCCAACGTACTGGTGCCGATACTACCCGTGGATCCTAAAATAGTCAGATTTTGCATAAAAAGCTCCGTGAAAAGTTAAAAACACCGAACACGCAGGTCGTTTCACTTTTTACAGCATCAAGCTCACTTTTCACTACCTTCACCATTTCACGAAAAATTGCTGCAACAAAACAACCAGCGCAGCCAACGGCAAAGTTGAAGTCAGGGCATCAATGCGGTCGAGCAAGCCACCGTGCCCGGGCAACAAGGCACCACTGTCCTTGACTCCGGCATGTCGCTTCATCAAGGATTCAAACAAGTCGCCGATCACCGCCAGCCCCACCCACGCCCAACCTGCCAGCAAAAGCACGGGGAGTGCCATGAATGGAATGGCCGGATGAACGATGCATACATACAGGGATACGCCCAGCATGCCGCCTGCCACGCCCTCCCAGGTTTTGCCCGGACTGATAGCAGGTGCAAGTTTATTTTTACCAAATCTGCGTCCTGCAAAGTAAGCGCCGATATCAGCAACCCATACCAGAGCCATCACCAGCAACAATATCCATGGGCTCATTGCATGCAAATCGAGCATCGCAACTCCGGTAGGAATCAATACAGCCCAGCCTGTCAAACACATCAAATAGCGATTTTCAATTTTCCATGCTGTAATCATCCAGACGGGTACGATGATAAGCCAAAGCACAGCAGAAACTGCATAAATAGCAAGATGCGGAATCAACTGCGCAGCATGGACGTGATGAGCATCAAACCAGAGCAGCGCCAGCATCAGCATCAGCGTCAGCCCCCCGTATAGATAAGTCTGCCGACGCGATAATCTGGACAGCCCGGACCATTCAGTCACACCTTGTATCACCACCAATACAACCAATCCACGCCACCAGCCATCAGGCAGGACGAACATCACCAGCAACAATAATAACAACATGATGACGGCGGTAATGATTCTTGATTTAAGCACAATTCACCTTATTCAGCCTGTTTAAGCTGTTCGCTGATACGGCCGAAGCGCCGCTCGCGATCCTGATATGAGGCTATCGCTTTTTTTAATTCCTTAACATCGAAAGCAGGCCACAAGGTATCGGTAAAATACAACTCCGTATAGGCCAGTTGCCAGAGCATGAAATTGCTAAGGCGTTGTTCACCGCCGGTGCGAATGAACAGATCCGGCTCCGGTGCAGCGCTCATCGACAGGTACGCCTGCAAATCCGTTTCCGTAAAGGAAGTGCATTTTTCAGGATGATCCTGCAACAATTGATGCACGGCATGTAACATGTCCCAGCGCCCGCCATAATTGGCTGCAATAGTCAAGGTCAAACCGGTATTGTCAGCGGTAAGCGTCTCAGCGTCTGTCATGGTCTTTTGTAACGGGATGTCAAAACGACTGCGATCGCCGATGATCTTCAATTTGATGTTGTTTTTGTGCATGCCGGCAGTCTCGCGCTCCAGCATTTTAAGGAACAATGACATCAAAAAAGAAACTTCGTCATCCGGACGACGCCAGTTTTCGCTACTGAACGCAAAAACTGTCAAATATTCGACACCCAGATCACGACACGCCTTTACTGTTGCCCGCAAGGACTCGACGCCGCGCTGATGCCCTACGATACGGGGCATAAACCGCTTTTTTGCCCAACGACCATTGCCATCCATAATAATGGCAATGTGGCGCGGCACATGAGAGACATCCGAATTAGTGCATGTCGAACTTGGCTGAGTAGTCATAGGAATCAGGATCAAAGATGGAGGATCGAGGAATCAGGATCGAGGAGGGAGTAGAGGCAATCGCACAACTTACCACTCATTCCTCGCTCCTCAATCCTTATTCACACTGCCATCAAATCGATTTCTTTGGCAGCCAGTGCCTGATCAATCTCAGCGACAAAGCGGTCAGTCAGTTTCTGAATATCATCCTGTACGCGCCGTTCATCGTCTTCAGAAATTTCTTTTTTCTTAAGCAAGTCTTTGAGCGAACTATTGGCATCGCGGCGTATGTTACGCACTGCGATTTTGGCATCTTCCCCTTCGGACTTGACCAGTTTGATCATGTCGCGACGGCGCTCTTCAGTCAACATCGGCATCGGCACGCGGATCAATTCACCATTGGTCGCCGGATTCAAACCCAGATCAGCATCACGGATTGCGCGCTCGATCTTGCCTATCATGTTTTTTTCATAGGCCTGAACGCCGATCGTTCGAGCATCAACCAGCGTGACGTTCGCTACCTGAGTCACTAAGGTTGGACTACCATAATAATCCACCATCACGTGATCCAGCAAACCGGTATGCGCACGGCCTGTACGCACTTTACCCAGGTCTGCGCGTAACGCATCCAGGGATTTACGCATTCTTTGTTCGGTATCTTTTCTGATTTCAGCAATCATAATTTTCTCCTGTTTCGCGAGTGTTTCCGGGCAATGGCCTGTTACAGCGAACGTAGCCCGAAATCACAAACGGGCCACATGAGTAGTGGCATTACTTCAGTTTCAACGCTTATTCAACACGCACCAGTGTGCCTTCACCCTGACCTAACACAACGCGTTTCAATGCACCCGGGGTAAAAATACTGAACACGATAATCGGCAATTTTTGATCACGACACAACGTCAATGCGGTAGCATCCATGACCTGTAAATTTTTGCTGATCGCTTCATCAAAACTCAGTGACTGATAGCGAACTGCATGCGGGTCCTTCTTCGGATCTGCAGTATAAATCCCGTCCACCTTGGTCGCCTTTATGACGACTTCAGCACTCATTTCCACGCCGCGTAATGCAGCCGCTGTATCTGTGGTAAAGAACGGACTGCCGATACCTGCGGCAAATATGACTATCTTGCCTTCTTCCAGATAACGCAGCGCCTTGCCGCGAATGAACGGCTCGGCGACCTGCTCCAGATTCAGCGCCGACTGCACACGACAATCCAGACCTGCACGATTCATCGCATCCTGCAATGCCATTGAGTTCATCACGGTGGCCAGCATGCCCATATAATCGGCAGTCGCTCTATCCATTCCTGCTGCTGCAGGTGCTACGCCACGAAAAATATTTCCGCCGCCTATTACCATCGCCACTTGCACACCCATACCTACAACTTCCGCAATTTCTGCGACGATACGCTCGATGACCGCTCGATTAATACCATAACTATCGTCACCCATCAGGGCTTCGCCGGAGAGTTTCAGCAGAATTCGTTTATATACAGGTGTGTTCATGATGATTATCCTTGTGCTGCAGCAATCGTTGCAGCGACTTCCGCTGCGTAATCTTCAACTTTTTTCTCGATACCCTCACCCACCACAAACATTTTGAATGCAATAACCTGCGCACCCTTAGCTTTTAGCAGTTGTTCTATCGTTTGCTTGCCGTCTTCCGCTTTGACAAAGATCTGACCTAGCAGAGTCACTTCCTTGAGAAACTTTTGTACCGTACCCTCAGCAATTTTTACCAACATTTCTTCCGGCTTGCCGGCTTCGCGCGCTTTTTCAATAGCAATACGTCGCTCAGTTTCGATATCGGCTGGATTTACGCCTGAACTGTCGACCGACTTTGGCTTGGACGCTGCAATATGCATGCAAATATCGCGGCCCAGTGCTTCGTCGCCACCGGTATAATTGAGCAGCACGCCAATTTTGCTGCCATGCAGATAGCTGGAGATAGTACCACTGCTTGTTTCAAAACGTTCAATGCGACGAACAGAAAGATTCTCACCCAATTTCATGACCAGTGCCTTGCGCGTTTCTTCTACCGTATCCGTGCCATTGACGATCAGCATTTCAGACAAGGCCGCGACATCAGCAGGCTTATTCTTTGCAACTGTTTCAGCTACATTTTTTGCAAAAGCGATGAAATCATCATTTTTAGCTACGAAATCCGTTTCACAGTTCACTTCGACAACTGCACCCGATTTACTGTCTGCTGCGATAAACGCGTTAACCACGCCTTCAGCAGTGACGCGTGAAGAAGCCTTGCTGGCCTTTGCGCCGCTCTTGATGCGCATTTGTTCTTCAGCAACTTTAAAATCGCCATCCGCTTCAACCAGGGCTTTTTTGCATTCCATCATGCCCAGACCGGTTGCTTCACGCAACTCTTTAACCATACCCGCTGTAATCACTGCCATCTTCAACTCCTGAATTCTGATAAAAAACTTACAAAAAAAGGGGCTTGCGCCCCTTTCCGCGCCTATTTGAGACTTAGGCTGCTTGTTCTGGCTCTACAACTTCGGCCGCAACTTGCTGAACCAATTCATTCAATGCCTGTGCGCGACCTTCCAGCACCGCATCAGCGATACCACGAGCATACAGGCGAATCGCCTGAGTCGAATCGTCATTACCTGGAATCACGAAATCCACACCGATTGGTGAGTTATTGGTATCAACAATACCGATAACAGGGATACCCAGTTTCTTGGCTTCAACGATAGCACCTTTCTGGTAACCGACGTCGATGACGAAAATCGCATCCGGCAGATTAGGCATATCCTTGATACCACCCAGACTGCGATTCAATTTTTCCAGTTCGCGTGCCATCATCAGCGCTTCTTTCTTGGAAACACCTTCACCGGTGCTGTCAGCGGCAATAATTTCTAACTCACGCAAACGCTTGATGGATTGTTGAACTGTCTTGTAATTGGTCAGCATACCGCCCAACCAGCGATGATTAACGTAAGGTGAATTAGCGCGAACGGCTTCTTCTTGCAAAATTTCACGCGCCTGACGCTTGGTCGCCACGAACAGCACGGTTCCTTTTTTCGCGGACAGCTTGCGTACATAGCTTTCTGCTTCTGCAAACAGTGCTACCGATTTTTCAAGGTTGATGATGTGAATACGGTTGCGGTGACCGAAGATGTACGGTGCCATCTTAGGGTTCCAGAAACGGGTTTGGTGACCAAAGTGAACTCCGGCATCCAGCATTTGACGCATTGTTACAGCCATGATAATTCCTATCGTAAGGGTTAAGACTACCACTCGCCAGCCTGACTCTTATCAGAACACATCAATTAATGATTCATGCGATTCTTATGAGCACCCCAACTTGTGCGAGCGGGATATTTTCACCGGAAAATTCCGATGCAACGCGCATTCTAGCACAAAGATTGCGCTGACTGACAAGTAAATCCGGCCTGCTGCTGCCTTACAACTAAGCGCCGCTGTTAAGTCTGACTATTCTTTTCAGGCCTTGAAAAATGCAGCAAATTCAATTGAAACTCAGACGCTTTTCGCACATGCCAATGAGATTCGTTCCAGCGCACAGGCCAGCACGGACCTGGGCGAGGCGATATTCAGGCGCATGAAACCACTGCCCCCCTGTCCGAAAACCGTGCCGGGATTCATACCCACTTTGGCGTGCTGCACAAAAAATTGATGCAACGCCTGATCCGTCATTGCCATTTCACGGCAATCGAGCCAGAGCAAATAAGTACCTTCCGGCTGAATCAAGTGAATAAAAGGCAGATGCCGGGTTAAATAATCGCTGACAAAATCGCGGTTAGCCGCCAGATAAGGCATCAGACTATCCAGCCACACTTCTCCACCGCGATACGCCGCTTCAAAAGCGACAATACTGAACGGATTGAAGTTAGCCATATGCAGGCTGTCAAAAACGCGCCTGATCGCTGCGCGCTGTAGCGGCTCTGCGGCGATAATACAAGACAGGCCCAAACCCGGGATATTGAAGGTCTTGCTCGGTGCCACCGCGGTGATAACCTTAGCTGCATCACCCGCCAGCACAGCCAGCGGCGTATGTTTTTGTCCCGGATAAAGCAAATCGGCGTGTATCTCATCCGACAGGATGGTCAGATCATAACGGCGAGCAATGCGCAGCAGCGCCTTTAATTCAGCTTCTCGCCACACCCGACCGACTGGATTATGCGGCGAACACAATATCAGCATGCGCGCACCGCCTGCCGCGCAGTGTTCGAGATGTTCAAAATCCATCACGTAGCGACCATTTTGCAGCAGTAGCGGATTTTCGATCAAACGCCGGCCATTGGTCGTCACCGCCGAAAAAAAAGGAAAATACACCGGCGGCTGAACAATCACGCCTTCATCCGGTTTAGTAAATGCCAATACGGAAGCAAATAATGTCGGCACGACACCCGGCGCCAGCACCAGCCACTCCCGCTCGACTTTCCAGCCGTAACGTTTTTTCAGCCAGTCTGTCAGCGCCTGATAAATACTTTCGGGATAAAGCGTATAACCATAAACAGGGTGTGCCGCGCGCTCAGCCAACGCATTTGTTATCGCTTCGGGGGCGGCAAAATCCATATCCGCCACCCAAAGCGGCAACACTTCCGCTGTGCCAAAATACCTGCTCCTGCCGTCATGCTTGACCGAAGCAGTACCGTTACGCTCTATCAACTGATCGAAGTCAATACTCAAGCGACGCGCTCCCAGAGGGTCACTTCAGAGATAGAGTGCTGAAATTTTCGCCGGGTTTCGCGGATCACAAAGGGCACATCAAGCGGCGCTTGCATCAAGCGAAAATGTCCAGACAGCATTGCTTTTAAGCCGTCCAGCGTGGTGAAATTCTCCGCATTCTTCTTGAAGCCGCCTACCCACTCCTCACGGCGGGTATGCTCTAAAAGCCAGGTATAAGGAGAGGCGATCAGCAAAATACCACCTATATTGAGCCGCTCATGTACCATATTTAAAAACTTAGCCGGGCTGTATAAACGGTCTATCAGATTGGCGGCGAGAATCAAATCATAGCCACTGATTACCGGCTTGAGGTTACAGGCATCCCCCTGCAGAAAATCCACCCGGTTTCTGGTTTCCTCCAGCCCCATATCTGCTAATTTTCGTGTCTTGTAGCTTACCAGCTGCCCTTCCTCGATCAAGGTGTAGCGCAACACGCCCAGCGCGGCCATTTGTGCTGCCACACCGACAAATCGTGCTGAGAAATCAATACCCGTCACCTGAGTAAAATGGCGCGCCAGCTCGAATGTCGAGCGCCCTGTTGCACACCCAAGATCCAGTGCTTTTTTGGCGGGCTTGCCTGCCATGGCGCGTATCGCAATTTCTGCCAGCGCCCGTGGAAAATTGGCCACACCAAAATGTTCATCGCCGTAGTGAAATTCGGCATATTCTGAAAGCAGGCGATCAGTTTCATAATTTGAGGCGACAGCTACAGCCGGCGCATCGGCAATCACATAGCGGAATCCGGCATGCTGGAAAAAATGTCGCCTGAAAGCATAACGCGCTCCTTCTTGAGCCTCATTACCGCACGAAATCCAGGAACCACCTTTAATCAAATTATGGCGACCGTCAAAAGTAGGCGTAGTAAAGTCATCGTACAACGGGTGCACTGCAAAGCCTTCAAACGGATAAATCGGCGTTTGCGTCCATTGCCAGACGTTGCCAGTCAGGTCAAATAATTCGCCATGTGCGAACTCGCCAACCGGACAAGCAGAGGCATAATGATCAAGGTGAATATTAGCCGCTGCACGATGGCCGGCCTCAACCGCAGCAGGTGCGCAAACGTCGTACAGGCGATGCCACTCATCCTCGGTGGGCAGCCGCACTGTCTGTCCGGTTAGCGCCTTTTTCCAGCGGCAAAAAGCAGCGGCTTCATGACAATTAACCTCGACCGGCCAGTCCCAAGGCATGGCAATCACCTCAGCCAGCAGTCTTAAACGCCAGCCTGTCTCAGAGCTAATCCAGAAAGCCGGTTGTTCAGCCAGACTAAATTGCTTCCACGCCAGCCCCTCCGTATCCCAGTACGCATCCGTCACATAGCCCTGAGCCTCGACAAAAGCGAGAAACTCCTGATTACTGACCAGATAACGACTGGCGGCAAACGCAGCAAGACTCGCCTCATGCGAACCATATTCATTATCCCAGCCATACACCGGCGCTGACTTTTCACGCCCCAGGCGCACGTCTCCTGCGGGGATAGTCACCATCTGATTTTCCGGTGCTTTGCCTGATGCCTGACAGGCAACCCAGGCGGGATGGGCTTTGACATGAATCAATGCATGCTGGCGTATCAACACCGATGAAGTTTCCAGATGGATGCATTCATGTTCGATACCCATGACGATTGCCCACCAGGGATGATTCCAGTCAACAGGCAAAGTAAGCGGCAAGGTTGCAATCAGTTCGCTGACCGTCAGGCGAACCTGATGCCGGTATGCCATCACCTCGGCAACAGACGGCCAGGCATAATTGACCTCATCCAGATCATCCCAGCTCATCTCATCCACCCCCACTGCAAAGGTAGCTTCATAGCGAGCATTGACGCGCTGCGTCAATAAACCGGCAAGCACCAGCTTATTAATAAAAAAAGTGGCCGTATGACCCAGATAGAAAATCAGCGGATGGCGCAGCGAAATGGGCTTTATATAATAGGCCTCTTCGCTTGCCAGCAATTCAAACAATTGCTCATAACGGTCAAAGGTCGTGAGAAAATAGGATAATATTTCCTCGCGTTTTACTGCGGTATCCATACCTGACAATAACGGGGTTCTCTGAAATAACGCGCTTTGCATTGCACCACTCCTGCTAAATAGTTACCCGATTCTAACAGCGAATTATGACATTCATATGAGATAATCGACTTTGGAACACACAGGAAATTATATGCCTCCGCATCTGCTTGTATCAATTTCAGGACATGGCTTCGGCCATGTTGCGCAAACTGCACCGGTTTTGAACGCACTGTACAAAAAATGTCCGCAATTACGCATCACGGTGCGTTCAAACGTCGCAACATCACACCTGCGCTCGCGTATCCGTGTGCCGTTTACGCATTTGCAAAGCGAAGGGGATATCGGCATGCTGATGAACTCCCCTCTGTCGGTTGATGTTGAAAAAAGTCGCGCAGCTTATCATGCCTTTCATGCAGACTGGACTGCGCGTGTCGAAAGTGAAGCACAGCTACTCAAATCCTTGCACGCCGACATGGTGCTATCCAACGTAGGTTATCTGCCTTTGGCGGGTGCGCAGCGGGCGGGCATACCGAATGCCGCACTGTGTTCGCTTAACTGGGCGGATATCTACCGTCATTATTGTGGTGACAGCGCCCTTACCCGGCAAATTCAATCGTGTTACGCCCATGCTGATGCGTTTCTGCGCGCGACACCCGGCATGAAAATGACCGGTCCTTCGGCAGAGTTTAGCACAGGCTTGTCCAACCTTGTTCACGTTGCGCCCATCGCCGAAATCGGTGAAAACCGCCGTGATGAATTGAACCACTACCTGAAGTTATCCGGAGAAGAAAAACTGGTATTGGTGAGCATGGGCGGCATTCAGAGCCGCTTACCTGTTGAAAGTTGGCCACGCATAGACGGAGTGCGTTATCTAGTGCAACGGCAGACAAACCACCCCGATGCCATTGATTTTGAATCTCTGCCACTGAACTTCAGCGATTTACTGGCAAGCGCCGATGCGCTGCTATGCAAACCCGGCTATGGCAGTTTCGTTGAAGCCGCCTGTGCAGGCGTGCCTGTCATCTATGTCGGACGTCCGGACTGGCCTGAATCTCCCGCCTTGATCGAATGGTTACAACAACAGGGCGATAGTCTTGAAATTTCACACGACGCGTTGATCAACGGACATCTCGAAGCCCCGCTGAGAAAAATTGCCCGCAGACCAAGAACTGTCATCCCGACAGGCGCCGAGCAGGTTGCCTGCTGGATAGCCAACAAACTACCCTCAAGCTATGCCTGAAATAAAAACCCCGGACTTTAACCGGGGTTTTTATTTCAGGATGCAATGCGTTCAGTCGTCGCCTAGTGCAAATGCACATCCCCTTCATCATGCACATGACCGTGTTCCACCTCTTCTTCAGTCGCTTCACGCACACCGGTAACAGTACAGTTAAAGGTGACCGTTTTTCCGGCCAGCGGATGATTACCATCCACCGTCACTTCATCGTCGCCCACTTCAATAACGGTGTACAGAATAAAGTCTTCATCGTCGGATTCTTCCGGCGCGCCTTCAAATTGCATGCCGAGCGTAATATCTTCAGGGAAAGAACTGCGCGCTTCGACTTCGACCAGTTCATGTTCATATTCGCCAAAGGCATCATCCGGTTGCAACGTCACGCTCACGCTATCACCCGTCGCCTTACCGTGCAGAGCTTCTTCGACCAGCGGAAAAATACCGTCATAGCCGCCATGTAAATAGCTGATCGGGTCTTCGACCTGTTCGAGTTGCTCACCGGTGTCAGCATCAGTCAAGTCGTAGCGTAACGATACAACAGCATTCTTTGCAATCTTCATTTGTTCATCCTTTATAAAATATAAAACTCATGCCCTTGCTCAATAATAAAGCGCGTATATGACATGAAAGTGACTTGCCAGTCCGTCAGACCAATAAACCTGTTGCGCCATTTTAAACACTTTGCGGCCCGCTACCAAATAATTTTTTACCCGCTGCGCCCGACTAGCCTATAATCGTGCGCATGAAAACACTCTCAACTTTGCTCGGCGGTCTTTCCGTCAATGAATTTTTGCGCGACTATTGGCAAAAAAAACCGCTGCTGGTACGCGGCGCTATCCCGGAATTCAATGGTTTGCTCAGCCCGGAGCAGGCAATCAAACTATCCTGTACGGAAGATGTGCAAGCTCGTCTGATTAAACAGCGACACGGTCAATTTGAACTTGAACAATCGCCATTTACCGCGAAAGATTTTAAAGGCTTAAGCAAGATCCACTGGACGGTACTGGTACAGGGTTTGAATCATCATTTACCCGAAGGCGCTGCGCTTTTAAAACTGTTCGATTTCATCCCCCATGCACGCCTCGATGATTTGATGGTCAGCTATGCACCTGCAGGCGGTGGCGTGGGGCCTCACTTCGATCCTTACGATGTGTTTTTGTTACAAGGGATGGGACACCGCCGCTGGCAGATTTCCACTCAGGCTGATCGTACCCTGCTTGAAGGCGCATCACTGCGTACCCTGAAAGATTTCAAAATCGAACAGGAATGGATTTTAGCGCCCGGTGACATGCTTTATCTGCCACCACAATGCGCGCACAACGGCATCGCAGAAGATGAATGCATGACCTACTCCATCGGCTTTCGCACACCGGCCTATCAGGAACTGGCCGAGCAGTTTCTGGTGTATTTGCAGGATCGTATCTGCGTCGAAGGACTTTACGCCGACCCTGATCTTGAAACTCAACAACATCCGTCGGAAATCAGCTCACAGATGTTAAATCAGGTAGGGACTGCCATTGAACAGATACGCTGGGACAAGGAAGATATCGCCAATTTCCTCGGTTGTTATTTGAGCGAACCCAAGCCGCACATCTTTTTTGACACACCCGAACCTGAATTAAGCTTGAAAAAATTCAGTAAAACCATACAAAATAGCGGCATTGAATTGAATTTAAAGTCACAGATGCTTTGCAGGGATAACCGCATTTTCATGAACGGTGAATCGAATGAGGTCAGTGAAGCTGACTATGATACGCTGCGCGCACTGGCTGATGAGCGAAATTTATCCGCGCTTGCCGAGCCCTCAACCGAATTGATGAATTTACTTTACCAGTGGTATCTGGACGGCTACCTGATGCCTGGCCTGTAGTCATTTCAATTGATGTTACAGGGAGAATCAGCATGACGGATGTCCTTCTGTAACACATTTCTCCCAGTGGTATAGCAGACTATAGCGGTGCATGCTGGTTCAGGACGTGCATTATCTGACCACGTTGCCCGCCCATGATGAGATTACTGAGCCAGCTCGACGATCACAGGTATATCCATCAAATCTCACTGCTGCATAGCACCGCACCCGTTGGCATTGCAGACAAGCTGCATTATATTCGAGGCTTCCATTTGCTGATATGCGCGGCATTTTTGTACTAAATGAACCTGAAAAGGCCCGTGAACTTGAAAAATTCTTCCCGAAAACGTGGAAAAACTCGTATTGCGCCTTATCCACAGTAAAATCAGGACACTGACAAAATGTAAAGAAATGTAATTAACTGGATTTTTTCTATATTACTGGTAGAATGCCTTGACTTTGATTTATGGCTGAAAAGCCTGAGTCGAGCAAAATTTTAATACTTTTATTTAACTTAAGGAAACTAACCATGAAATTATCCGCTCTTGTTGCTGCTCTGTTGGCTCTTGCTTTGTCTGCTTGTGGTGAAAAAGCTGCTGAAGCTCCAGCTGCTCCAGCACCGGCTGCAGTTGAAGCCACAGCTGCAGTATCTGCACCTGCTGAAGCTGCACCTGCTGCCGCTGAAGCCGCTTCTGCACCTGCTGAAGCCGCACCAGTAGCCAAGTAAGCTTAAAGCTTATTTGCAAAAAACCGGTGCAAGCCGGTTTTTTTTCGCTTAAAACAATGAGCGCATAGCAAGACTATCATTCAGGAAAAAATGATATATCACCTCATATCCCGAGGGAATGCCCCTGCAGCATTGCTGTCTTTCGCCGAACCTTGAATCCGACTTTATACGATTTCGCGCCAGTCAAATCCCGCCTGTTGCGTCGCCACCCCCACCCAATTTTGCGCACAATTCATAACCTGACTTAAGGCCTTGATTGCAAGCTCAGGCGTATTGTTGCTTGAACTCAGATGCGCAGCGACCAGATGCTGCAAGCTGCTCACGTTCAGTCTAGCCAATAGTCCAGCGGATTCGCTATTGCTTAAATGACCGTAACGCCCGCCTACCCGCTGCTTCAGACTATAGGGATAATCGCCATTCATCAACATTGCACTATCATGATTACATTCCAGCACCAGCGCGTGACAACCGCTCAACATCGCCTCGATATGCGGCGTGCTACAACCCGCATCCGTCAACACACCCAGCCGCCTCGCTCCGTCGCCAAAGATAAACTGCACCGGCTCAGCAGCATCATGAGGCACAGGATAGGCCTGAATTTCCAAGTCCCCAATGGAAAACAACTGATTGGCCGCAATTTCATGCACGCTGGCAATGCCCGAAAATGATTTAGGCTGATTGCGCAAAGTGCCATACGACAGCCAGACAGGCAAATTGTATTTTCGGGCCAGACGCGCCACGCCGCCAATATGATCGCCATGTTCGTGTGTCACTATGACTGCGCTTAATTGCTCAGGATCTACGCCCAGACGAGCCAGACGCCGCACCGTATCCTTCAAGCCGAAGCCGCAATCTAGCAATACCTGAGTTTTTTCTGTGCAAACCAGCAACGCGTTACCTTCGCTGCCGCTCCCTAATGATGCAAACTTCATTTATTTATCCAAAGGCAGCATTAAAATCCGTAAAATCCCGGCACAACGCCGCACGCGAAATTCAATGGCATTTTTCTGTACACGCCAGTTTCAGTAATGAATAAAAAAGGCTCGCCAGAAATGACGAGCCCGTGATTTTAAAGTGACTGAAGGCTATTGATTGATGTTTTTGTAGATCTCTTCAAGTTTTTGCCGGCTTGCAGCACTGCTGGCCCCATTCTGATCTGTCACCGACACCTCACAGAAAGCGCCGTCATCCTTGACGATCACGCGATAGCTCAGATTGCTGTCAGGCTCGCTCTTCCAGAATTCCAGCTTGGCGACAATGCCCTGCTTCTGCTTAACGTTGGCCAGAAAATAGATGCCCTTTTCTCTGTCCTTATCTTCCACGACCAGTCCGGCATGTTCAATGGCCAACCCTACCCTGCGCCAGCTCTTGTCAAACGCGTCCTTAATCACCATCACACTACTGCCATCAACAACTGGCAGTAATTTGGCACCACCTGCGACCGAACCATCCTCTGCCGTCGAGGCAATCGCCGCATTGGCTGGCATGCCGCCGAAACGCACCATCAGACGCTGCAACATCTCAGCTTCAATTTCATGATCGCTCGGACGAGATTGCCAATGTGTCATATTGCCATCCGCTGACATTATTTCTTCTTTGCCATACTGCGTCAGATAAATTTCAGTACTCAGGCCATCCTGACTGCGCTGCAGACGAATGCGATATTGATCCTGTTGACCTGATGAATAAAGCCCGTCAAACACTTTACCGAAAACGCTGCGCAGCCCGTCTTGCGGAATTTTAGCGCGGTTTTCAGCCCATTCCGTTTCAATCACAGCGCCCGCCGGATCCTCAGACTTTATTTTCAATCCGACTTCATTCAGGAAAGCTTTAACCACAGGCCAGACATTTTCTGCTTTGTCATCGACCTTCAACCAGCGTTTTGCGCCCTCATGCTCCAGGCTCACGCCCTTAACCACCGGCAATACTTCGCTCTTTGCAACCGGCGCCGTTTCCTGTTTGCTAAAGGTGGAATAAGTTGCCGCGCCTCCAGCCACTTTATACCGATCATCTGTTTCAGGAGAACTCAGCCCGGGCGGAACTTCCAGCGTAGGCAACTTAACTGCAGCCGCACCATAATCAATCTGCTTACCGCCCAGGTTCACAGCACTGCAACCTGCCAGCGAAATTAAAACAACACAACATACTCCGGCATGCAAAACTTTCATAGTTCAATCCTTAACTTGTGTTAATACGCCCGCCTGGCGCATGGCTTGTTCAACTGCGCTATATGAGCACGCCGACAAAGGCGTCATTGGCAAACGCAAGATATTTTTCATCAGTCCCATCTGTGCCACAGCCCACTTCACCGGAATCGGATTCGCCTCAACAAACAGCCGCTGGTGCAGGCCCAACAGACGGAAATTAATTTCGCGTGCGGTAACGACATCGCCTGCCAGTGCCGCCATGCACATCTCATGCATCAACTTCGGCGCGACATTTGCCGTTACGGAAATCGATCCATGTGCGCCCAGTAACATCAACGCCAACGTGCTGGCATCATCTCCGCTATAGATGGCAAAATCTTTGGGCGCGCGCAGCAACAGGTCACTGCCGCGCTCGATATTTCCGGTTGCATCCTTGATACCGACGATATTACTTATCTGAGCCAACCGCAACACCGTATCGTTGCTCATATCTGCCACCGTACGCCCCGGCACGTTGTACAGAATATGCGGCATATCCACGGCTTCAGCGATGGCTTTAAAGTGCAGATACAGCCCTTCCTGAGTCGGCTTATTGTAATAAGGCACGACAGTCAGCGAGGCGTCAGCACCGGCACGTTTTGAGAATGAAGCCAGTTCGATCGCCTCTTTGGTTGAGTTGGCTCCCGTCCCCGCGATAATGGAGATGCGACCGGCGGCATGCTGCACTGCCTGAGAAATCAGCAACTCATGCTCTTCCAGATTGACGGTAGGCGATTCACCCGTGGTACCCACCACCACGATGCCATCCGTACCCTGCCCGATGTGAAAATCAATTAACCCATGAAATGACGGTAAATCCAGACAGCCATCTTCCAGCATGGGTGTAACGATTGCAACAATACTACCCTTGATCATTTTGACTCTCGTTTTCGTGACAAGCAAAGATGGTATTCTAACCTAACGGGCAGGGCTACCGTCAATTCATCCTGCGCTTATCGTCAAGAACGCGCTGCAGCGCAGATAATTTCATCTGTTCTCTGTCCAATAGTCTGTTGGCACGGCAATATTCGGTATTATCGTTCAAGTCCTGCGCGACAAACACCGCATAGCTGTGGAATAATATCACCACTGTCGAATAACTTAATGCTCATGTCCACACTCGCCTCACTGCAAACAGGCGATATCGCCACAATAGTTTCGATCCATGCGGAAGAAGCCTTACATCAGCGCCTGCTGGCGCTCGGCTTTCGCTGCGAACGACAAGTCGAACTGATACGCAAGGCCAGCTTCAACGGCCCTTTGCAAGTGCGCGTCGGCACCACAGACATTTTGTTGCGGCGCAATGAAGCGGCCAAAATAAAGGTGTGCAAACAATGAAACGCGTTGCGCTGCTGGGCATGCCCAACACCGGTAAATCCACATTATTCAACCGCATGACAGGTGGCGCGGCAAGGGTCGGTAACTGGCCGGGCATCACGGTCGAACTGCTTTACGGCAAGATCCTGCTGGGTTCTGACATGGTTGAGATCATTGACTTGCCCGGCATCTACGACTTGCACGGCTTTTCCGATGACGAACAGGTAGTCAGGCACTTTCTGCATGACAATGTGCCGGATCTTGCACTGGTTATTTTGAATGCCACACAGATCGAGCGTCAGATCAGCCTGTTGCTGCAACTAAAACAGCTCAACATGAATCTGGTGTTGTTGCTCAACATGTCAGATGAGGCCAAAAAATACGGCATTACCATCGACAGTAAAAAAATGTCCGAATTGCTGGATATACCGGTCTTCAAAATCAGCGGTAAATACGGTACGGGTTACCCGGAAGCTTTACAGGCGGTCACCCGCGCGCTTCGCTACCCGACGCCCGGCATGGCAGACAATCTGCGCAGTCAACTGGAACAGGATCAACACATCGAAGCTGAAATGGCCCGTGTGCTCAAACAAGCGGTACAAATACCTGCCCGACTGCCGGACAATCTTACCGAAAAACTGGATCGCATCATGCTGCACCCCTGGCTTGGGCTGCCGATCTTTTTCGGCATCATGTATCTGTTGTTCCAGGGTATTTTCCTGTTCAGCCAGCCTCTGCAAACCGGTATCGCAGAAATCCTCAGCTGGCTGCGCGAGACGGCCCTAGCTCCGCTCCTGAGCAGTCTGCCGTCCGCCCTGCAAGGTTTGCTGCTGGATGGTATTTATAATGGCATCGCAACGGTGGCAGCCTTTGTGCCCGTCATCGTGCTGTTCTTTTTATTGATGGCGATCGTCGAAGACAGCGGTTATCTGTCACGTGCCGCCTTTTTAATGGACGCACTGATGGCGAAAATGGGACTGGACGGACGCGGCTTCGTGATGCTGCTAATGGGCTTCGGCTGCAATGTGCCGGCGCTGATGGGCACAAGGGTGATGCGTTCACGCGCCATGCGACTGCTCACCATGCTGGTGATTCCTTTTTCACTGTGCTCAGCCCGCCTGCAGGTTTTTGTTTTCATCACCGCCGCGCTATTCTCAGCCAGTGCGGCCCCCGTGGTTCTTTTCAGCCTGTATCTGTTCAGCTTCGCCTCGGCCATATTCACCGCCCTGCTGTTCAAAGGTCAATTTAAAAACAGCGAACCATTTGTTCTGGAATTACCCCCCTATCGCTTTCCTACTGCGAAACAAATGATCTTGCGCGGCTGGCTGGAAGTCAGACATTTTCTGCAACGCGCCACGACCTTCATCATTTCCGGTGTGGTACTGGTCTGGCTGCTCACGCATATACCCTTCTCGGCAGCGCCGGCCAGCGCCGGTACGTTATCAGGCATAGTAGGAACGCTGCTGCATCCGTTTTTTGCACCAGTCGGCATTAACGAGCAACTCACCATCGCCTTGATTTTCGGTTTTGTTGCCAAGGAAATTGTCATCGGCTCGCTGGCGGTAATCTATGGCTTGACAGGCTCCGCATTGAGCGGCGCACTTGCCCACCAGCTCGATTGGGTACAAGCCTACAGTTTCATGTTATTCACACTGATCTATACACCTTGCCTGTCGGCCATCGCGACACTGAAGAGCGAATCAAAAAGTACCGGCTTCACTGTATTTTCATTAGTCTGGTCACTGGCGTTAGCCTGGCTGGTCAGTTTTGCCTTTTATCAGTCTGCCAGAGCGCTAGGATATTGATTTTCTGGCACCCTGCGGGAAATTTTGCATAGGTAAAAATAATTTTCAAACAGTCTTGTCACCCTGCCGGCGATTTTTAAAAAAATCCAAAGGATATCTTAACCATCCGAAAAACACTGCAAGGATCAAATAGAATACTTTTCGGCTAATTCCCGGGGAGACCATTAGCCTGCCGCCGGATTGAGCCGCTGTGTTTTGCGGATCAGCACATAAAAATTTCCAGCAGATCGTTCAAAAAGCGCTGTCCCTTTTCCGTAGGCGCAATGCGCTGATGATCCCTTGCCAATAATCCGCGCTGCTCACTCTTCTGCAACTCGCGTTGTATGGAAATCAGCGACAGACTGGTACGCTCATTATATAAACTACTGTCAAAACCCTGATTCAGACGCAATGCATTCATCATAAATTCGAATGGCAATTCCTCGCGACTCACTATATTTTCAGTCTGAACCGGTGCGCCCAGCGCCACCTGCTGCATATAGGCCTGCGGCTGTTTATAACGCGCCTGACGAATAATCCGGTCAGAAAAACTCAGCTTGCTGTGCGCCCCTGCGCCTATGCCTAAATAATCGCCAAATTTCCAATAATTTAGATTATGTTTCGAACGACGATTTGCTTGCGCGAAAGCGGATGTCTCGTAATGCTCATAACCCTTGCCGGCCAGTAACGCTTCAATGCTTTGCTGCATATCGGCGCTGGCATCGTCATCGGGCAACGAAGGCGGATTGCGATAAAACAGCGTATTGGGCTCCAGCGTCAGGTGATAACAGGACAGATGCTGAGGCGAAAATGAAAGCGCGGTTTGCACATCCTGCAAAGCCTGCTCCAGTGTCTGTTCCGGCAAGGCATACATCAAGTCCAGATTAATATTGTCAAAATGCTGCTGCGCAATGGCAATGGCAGATTTCGCCTCATCAGCGGAATGAATTCGCCCCAGCGCTTTAAGATGAATATCGTTGAAGCTCTGTATCCCCATCGACAAGCGGTTGATGCCGGCCTCTCTAAATGCGGCAAATTTATCGGCTTCCACTGTACCGGGATTTGCCTCCAGAGTAATTTCAGCCTCCATGGAGAGCGGCAACAACATGCGCACCTGACGCAAAATTTCTGTAACCGCCTCACCTGAGAGCAGGCTGGGCGTGCCGCCGCCGAAAAATATCGTGAAGATTTTACGGCCCCATATTTGCGGCAGCGCCATTTCCAGATCGCGGATCAAAGCGGCAACATAGTCTTTTTCCGGAAAAGTACCACGCGCTTCATGCGAATTGAAATCACAGTACGGACACTTTTTAACGCACCACGGAATATGAATATAAAGTGAGAGCGGCGGCAACGCAGTGAAACTCACCGTCTGAGATTTGAGAGAAACCGGCAGCACCTGCATCATGCAGTTTGCAACCGTTGCAGCAACATCTTCATGGCTTTGCCGCGATGACTGACAGTATGTTTTTCATCACTGCTCAGTTCAGCACTCATCTTGCCAAATTCCGGCAACCAGAATAAAGGATCGTAGCCGAAACCGCCCTCGCCGCGTGGCTCGCTGGCGATCCTACCATGCCATTCACCTTCACAGATAACAGGCTGCGGATCGTCAGCATGACGCACCAGCACCAGCACGCAGTAGTAATGAGCGCGACGATCTGTAATATCTTGCAGATCGTGCAACAATTTTTCATTATTGCGCGTATCGGATTTCGGTTCACCTGCAAAACGTGCCGAATACACCCCCGGCGCGCCGCCCAATGCCATCACACAGATACCGGAATCATCCGCCAGGGCAGGCAGGCTACTTTGCCGACTGGCATGACGCGCCTTGGCCAGCGCATTTTCGATAAACGTGACATGCGGCTCTTCCGCTTCAGAGATGCCAAGCTGCCCTTGCGTTACGACTTCGATACCCAGAGGACTGAGCATATGCTGGAATTCGCGCAGCTTGCCGGGATTATTGGAGGCGATAACCAATTTATTCATGAGTAATTTCCTTATACCGTCATTCCCGCGCAAGCGGGAATCTATACCTACTGGTTTGTCAGGGCAGCCTGTTGCATTTTGATCAGATCGGCAATCCCACCTTGCGCCAGTTCCAGCAACTGATCCATTTCAGTGCGGGAAAACGCGCAACCTTCCGCTGTGCCTTGCACTTCAACAAAATTACCGCTGCCCAGCATCACTACATTCATGTCGGTGTCACAGGCTGAGTCTTCCAGATAATCGAGATCCAACACCGGTGTACCCTGATAAATGCCCACCGAAATCGCGGCAATCGCATCGGTAATCGGGTCTTCAACCACAAATCCGGCTTTCATCAGGCCAGCCACCGCATCCTGCAGGGCGACAAAACCGCCGGTAATACTGGCCGTGCGCGTGCCGCCGTCAGCCTGAATCACATCGCAGTCGATTTGAATCGTACGCTCACCGAGTTTTTTCAGATCCACCACCGCACGCAGACTGCGTCCGATCAACCGCTGAATTTCCTGTGTGCGTCCTGACTGCTTGCCTTTGGCAGCTTCGCGCTGCATGCGACTATCGGTGGATCTTGGCAACATGCCGTATTCAGCAGTCACCCAGCCTTCGCCGCTGCCCTTCTTGTGCTGCGGCACGCGCTCTTCGACGCTGGCGGTGCAAATGACTTTAGTGTCACCGCATTCAATCAACACTGAACCCTCGGCGTGTTTGGTGTAGTGGCGGGTAATGCGTATTTCACGCAACTGATCTGGTTTTCTGGAACTTGGGCGCATAGTAGTAAGTAGTAAGTAGTAAGTAGTAAGTAGTAAGTAGTAAGTAGTAAGTGAACGATCGTATTATAATGCGCGGCTTGCGCGCAGCCAGCTTCGGCTGTTAATTTTGAAAGCTTTATACCATGATTTTAAGCATGACCGGTTATGCCAATACCAGCGCAAACTTTGCGACAGGCTCCCTGACACTGGAATTGCGCTCGGTAAACCATCGCTACCTTGATATTCAATTGCGCATGGCAGATGAATTGCGCAGCTTTGAAGGTGCATTGCGCGAATTAATCAGTGCTCAATTACAGCGCGGCAAGGTCGAATGCAGGATAAACTATGCAGCCCGCGATACCCGCAATGCCACAACCCTCAACCTGGAATTACTGCAGCAACTCTCAACCTGGAACAGGGAAGTTCAAGCGGCCATGCCGGACGCGGCAAGCCTGAGCGTCGCCGATGTGCTACGCTGGAACGGCATGCTTACCACGCCTACTGTTTCTAATGATGAATTGAGCACGACCTTAACCAGCCTGATGCAAAGTGCTTTACAGGAATTTAAGTCTTCACGCGCCCGTGAAGGCGAAAAGCTCAAGGATTTTTTATCTGTGCGTCTGGAAAAAATTGAAAACCTGCGCCTAGAGGTGATGCCGCATGTCCCTGAAGCGATTGCCGCTTACGAAGCGCGACTGATCAACCGACTAAGGGATGCATTGCAAACGTCGGAAGACGAGCGCATTCGTCAGGAGATCACGCTGTTTGCCAGCAAGATAGACGTGGATGAAGAACTCTCACGACTGGGCAGCCATTTATCAGAAATGCGTCGCATTCTCAAACTGGGCGGCGCTGTGGGCAAAAGGCTGGACTTTTTGATGCAGGAACTTAATCGCGAAGCCAATACACTGGGTTCAAAGTCAGTGGATGCCGAAGTATCCCGTAGCGCTATGGAAATGAAAATCCTCATAGAACAAATGCGCGAGCAAATACAGAACCTGGAGTGAAGTTTTAGACCATCTCACCACAACGCACAAACCCACCTAAAGCCGCTATCCATGCGGCTTTGTTGTTTCTTGCTATTGCATAGCGTCTCATAAAAGCGCACTATTCCCGCGTACCAGGGCGTGTACCCAAGACAATTACGGGATCAGTTTACGCGTACTCACACAGGAAGCTCCCGCAGGAAAACGATCTGCTATTCAAATTTTCAATTGGGTAAAGGCTTTGATATATGGTCGAGGGTGAAGGCCGCAGCTTGCCTTCAAAAATGAATTTCCATATTCGCATTTCCGGTAAGTGCATCGCTGGAAGACTAAGTGTAATATACACCGGCGGCCATAACCGGTGATATTTTCTGTTGTTCAAAACCTCAATTCAATTCCAGCAACGCGGTTAATAAACTGGCTAAATAGATTATAAAATTCTGATTTAAAAGAATAATTTTCTAAAACGGGCAGTGATCCGTATTATCCTCATTACCCGCACTTTCGACACTATTACGATTGCGGTGTAACATGACAGCCTGTAAAATGTCTCTCAATACTACAAATTGATAGTTATCACATTTTTTACGGGATGCGCTCCATGATTAAATTATGTATTGTTTGCTTTGTTGTGTGTGTTTGCTTCGTGAACTCTTCCGCTCAGGCCAGAGTGAGATTTAACGATAGTCAATGGACCATGATGGATAGATATGACAAAATACAGGAAGGACCTAATACGGCCATCATTTGCGACGACGCGAATAACACAATATTTGCTCCCGGCGAAGAGTTTGCTTGTGGATTGTACAGCAGTAAAGGGTTTGTTGCGGACCTGACCAAAAGAGAAATCTTCCCCATAAAGGAATACTTCGATGAGCACGATTTCGAGTCACGCAGGGAACACCTTGCCAGAAATTTATATTTCAAAGATGGCTATGCACGGTTGGAAATTTTAAGAGCCGCACACGAAAAACTGCGGAATGAAGATCGCATAACATACGACTCCGAGAATTCCCGAAACAAGTATTTGCGTGGAAACCAGGCTAATGAATCAACTGGACTTACCAGAGAATTTGAAACTCGTAACGCGGCCAAAGACCCGGACAGTTTCAACCCGAAAATGGCAATACTCAAATCTCAGCGTGAGCATCCAGAATATAATGACACTCATGCTCAAGCCGATACAGACGACAAACTTGCGAATCTCATTGCAAAATATGAGAATAACGATTCAGACAAGCTCGTATCAAAGTATCAACCACCTTTGCCCCAGATACAAAAACGGGAACAGGTCGAGCGCAATCATCTTGACCGTGACACGATTACAGAACAAAAACGCAAAGAGCTAAATAGCATCGCTTCCAGAATTATTTTGTGCAATCGCCAAACCGTAAGCGCATATCAAGCAATCGATAGAGAGCGAGAAATAACGCAGGTTTCCGGATACGAAAATAAATTGTTTATGCGACAAGCAGAAGAAATAATCGCCAACTGCCAAAATTCGATAAAACGTGATTTTGATGATTACCGCAGGAAAGGCGGATCGAGAAGTCTTGCCAATTTGAAATAATTAAATGCAACAGTAATGTCAATACGACCCGACTGTACGTCGGGTTTTCTTTTATTAAACGGGATGTTCAGTAACAGACAGGCGGAAAAAGCAATCGCGCTTGCCCGGGCTTCAGGCTAAAAGTGACTTTATCAATTGCCACGGTTGTGAAAACCCCTCTTTTCAAGGGGGGAAGAAACGGGGTTGCTGTGTGGAAGCCCCTTCCTTTCCGCGTAGCGGCAGTGGTTCATAGCTGAGGTGGAGGACACGAATCTTCACGCTGGAGGCAGGCTAACTGCCGGATTTAGGTTTATTCGCACTTGAGATAACTTTGTGCACCTTCTTTCTCAGATTAATCTTCCATATATTTCAAATAGAAATTAATCTGGAATCGATTCAAGATTACATCTGACTGAAGCTGACGCAAAAAATGCCGACAGGGCTATCGAGACCCGATCGCCATTTTTAATTTATAGCTCACTCAAATACTGTCTTGTTCAAAACTATTTTGATCATTCCCACTATTCAAGAATGTTCTGTTCAAGACAGTCACGAAACAACATAATTACCAGCCAGACTCACGTTCAGGACTCGCACTGATCTTATGTATACTCAAATCAGCGCCAATAAATTCATCTTCCGGATCAAGACGGATGCCGACAAGTTTCTTGATCATGCCGTAAACCAGAAAACCACCAGAAAAAGCAATTCCAACCCCCAGCAACGTACCTAGCAACTGTGACATAAAACTTACCCCACCCACGCCACCCCAAGCCTTCAAACCAAATATCCCGGCAGCAATCCCACCCCAGGCACCGCATAAACCGTGTAACGGCCACACACCCAGCACATCATCAATTTTCCAGCGATTCTGCGTCAGAGTAAACATCATCACAAACAAACCACCCGCAACACCACCAACCACCAATGCACCAATCGGGTGCATCAAATCCGAACCTGCACAGACAGCAACCAATCCTGCCAGAGGACCGTTATAAACGAAGCCTGGATCGTTCTTGCCCACCCACAAGGCGACCAACGTACCTCCAACCATAGCCATCAGCGAATTTACAGCAACCAGGCCGCTGATATTACTGATAGTTTGGGCGGACATTACGTTAAAACCAAACCAGCCTACCGTCAAAATCCATGAACCCAAGGCAAGAAAAGGAATACTGGATGGAGGGTGAGATGCAATACGTCCTTCCTTACTATAACGTCCGCGTCGCGCACCCAGCAAAAGCACTGCAGCCAGCCCGATCCAGCCACCGACAGCATGAACCACCACTGAGCCGGCAAAATCATGAAACTCGGCACCAAACACAGCATGCAGCCAGTTCTGAACACCAAAACGATGATTCCAGGCAATACCTTCGAAGAAGGGATAAACAAATCCGACCAGCATAAATGTCGCGGCCAGTTGCGGATTAAACTTCGCACGTTCAGCGATACCGCCTGAGACAATCGCCGGAATCGCCGCAGCAAAAGTCAATAAAAAGAAGAATTTAACCAGTTCATAGCCACTTTTTTGCGCAAGCTCCCCTGCCCCGCTGAAAAAACTCACGCCATAGGCAATCAGATAACCAATAAAAAAATACGCCAGCGTCGATATTGCAAAGTCTGTCAAAATTTTAACCAGCGCATTCACCTGATTTTTCTTACGTACCGTACCCAACTCAAGAAAGGCAAAACCCGCATGCATTGCCAGCACCATAATTGCACCCAACAATATAAATAAAGCATCACTACCTGTTTGCAAATTCCCCATACCCGCTTCTCCTGCTTTATATAATTATTTAAAATAACCCGTATAACAAGCAAAAATCATGCTAAAAATACAACACAATGATTTAAAAGAATAAAAAAATATTTTTTCCAGTAAAATCAGATCATTATGCACCATAATAGAGCGTAATTATAGAATTATCGACTAGTGCGCATCTAATCGGTGCATAAAATCAAACCTTCCAGTCCCTAAGATATTTCTCCAGCCAAAATAGCCCCACAATGGACTTACTGTCATTGATTTTCCCCCGATGTATCATTTCAATTGCTTCAGCTAACGGCAATTCGAACACTTCCAGAAACTCGCCGTTATCCAGCGCCTGCTTCTGCAGAGTCAATCCACGTGCCAGAAAATAGTAAATACGCTCATCACTATAGCCTATGCACGCCCAACTGGTGGTCAAGTAAATCCATTCGCTTGCAACATACCCCGTCTCTTCGAGCAATTCACGCTGACCCGTTGCAAGAACTTCTTCATTAAGATCAATTTTGCCGGCAGGAATCTCAATAAATTCGCACTGCGGAGGATAGCGAAACTGACGTTCCATGATCAGATTGCCATTATCCAATAAGGCAAGCACAGCAACGGCACCGGGATGGGTGATGTATTCACGCACTGCAGATTGACCATCAGGCAGCAGAACGCTATCGCAATGCACATGCAAAAACCCACCTTGATACACACTCTTTGATTCTATGCAGGTTTCCTCTAAATCCATTTCAATCTCCGAAAAAAAACTCCCGCACCAGGCGGGAGTTATCATTTATAAACCTTAATCCGTGATTAGTGCAGCAGTAAGGATTGTTGAACCGATACAGCACAAATTGACATCAGTGTGCTGGGTGCCAAGCCCAGGAACAACACACCCAATCCGTTGATACTGATCAACAAACCGGTATCAGAACCCATACTGATCGGCGCATGACTTTCAGGCGCATCAAAATACATCAGTTTAATCACACGTAAGTAATAAAATGCACCGATCAAAGAGAACAACACAGCAATAATCGCAAGCGGAGTATGGCCGGTCTGTATGATTGCATTGAGCACCGAAAACTTGGCGTAAAAACCGACAGTTGGCGGAATTCCTGCCATAGACAGCATCAGCAGCATCATCATGAAGGCAAGCCATGGACTACGCTGATTCAGCCCCTTGAAATCATTCAGCGTATCCGCTTCAAAGCCGGCACGTGACAACAACATGATCATACCAAAGGCCCCCAGCGACATCATCATGTAGACCACGGTATAGAACATCGCTGAACCATAACCTTCAATTCCTCCGCTAATCAAACCCAGCAGCATAAACCCCATATGAGTTATGGTCGAATAGGCGAACATGCGCTTGATATTGGTTTGCGCAATCGCAGACAAATTACCCAGCGCCATGGAAGCAACTGCGAGAATGATCAGCATACCGGACCAGTCATGCACCAGTGACTGCATTCCTTCAACAAGAATTCGCACGGTGAAGGCGAAGGCGGCAAGTTTAGGCACAGAACCGATCAGCATGGTCACAGCGGTGGGTGAACCGTGATAAACGTCCGGCACCCACATATGAAAAGGCACTACACCCAGTTTGAAGGCAAGGCCGGAGAGGATAAACACCAGACCGAAGGTCAACAGCAATTTATTATGCACACCCGCTGCAATAGCGTTTGAAATTACACCCAATTCAAGCGAACCGGTTGCACCGTACAGCATGGACATACCGTATAACAGCAAACCGGATGCAAGCGCGCCAAGCACAAAGTATTTCATCGCAGCTTCAGTTGCAACGGCAGAGTCGCGTTGCAACGCAACCATGGCATAAAGACTTAAAGAGAGCAGTTCCAACCCAAGATACAGCGTCAGGAAGTGATTTGCAGATATCATCACATTCATGCCGAGCAGGGAGAACAGTGCCAGAACCATGAATTCACCAGTAAACAAGCCGCGTAACATCAGATATTGACGGGAATAGACCAGCACCATAGACATACCCAGATAACTGATCATTTTCAACACATCCGACATCAGATCATCTACATACATTCCGTTGAAAGCATGAACAACCTGACTCGTGTGCGTACCCACAGTAATCAAGGAACATCCCAGCAAGGTGAATTGAACCAGCATATAGGTGAATATTTTGCTGCGACTCGTCACCATCAAATCAACGATCAAAATGGCACAGACCATTACCAGCAAAAATACTTCAGCAGCCGCGGGGAGCAGATTAGCCAACAAATTCATATAAACCTCAAAGTTAAGTCATTAGTTACTAGTCGTTAGAAGTTAGTTAACCGTGCGAAGCTGAATTCACTAGCGACTGGCAACTAACGTTCTACATCTACTGTTTATATCGGCAACTTGGAATGAGCAACATGCAACAATAAATCATTCACAGATACATGCAGTATTTCTGCAAATGGTAACGGGTAAATACCCATGCCCAGCACAAAAACAGCCAGCATAGCCATAATCAGTATTTCGCGTGCATTGATATCAGTCAATTCTTCCACATGATGATTGGCGACAGCACCGAAGATCACACGTTTATACATCCACAAGGTATATGCGGCACCGAAGATCAGGGTTGTTGCAGCCGCAAAAGCAAACCAGAAGTTAATCTTTATCGTGCCCATCAGTACCATGAATTCACCGACGAAGGCACTGGTTCCCGGCAAGCCGCTGTTAGCCATCGCGAACAACATGAAAAAGGCAGCAAACACAGGCATTTTGTTAGCCACACCGCCGTAATCCGCAATTTTTCTGGAATGTACCCGGTCATACAGCACGCCGATACACAAAAACAAAGCACCTGCGACAAAAGCGTGCGAGATCATTTGCAATATCGCACCCTCCATACCGTAGGCATTGAAAATAAACAGACCCAGCGTAACAAAACCCATGTGCGATATGGATGAGTAAGCAACCAACTTCTTCATGTCAGCCTGCATCAGCGCTACCAGGCCAATGTAGACGATAGCAATCAGGGATAACGCGATCATCACGCCTGCCAGTTTATGACTCGCATCCGGTGTAATCGGCATCGAGAAGCGCAGGAAACCGTAAGCGCCCACTTTCAGCATGATGGCCGCCAGCACGACAGAACCACCGGTTGGTGCCTCAACGTGTGCATCCGGCAACCAGGTATGTACCGGGAACATCGGCACTTTAACCGCAAAAGCAAAGAAAAAAGCGATGAAAATCAGCAACTGAGCACTCATCGGAATCATCATGTGCTGAAAGTCGATAATTTCAAAACTGCCACCCGATATATTGTACATATAGATCAGTGCAACCAGCATGAGCAACGAACCTAACAAGGTGTACAAAAAGAATTTCATCGTGGCGTAGATGCGGTTAGGGCCGCCCCAGATACCGATAATAATAAACATCGGTATCAGCATTGCCTCCCAGAACACGTAAAACAGGATGGAATCCAACGCTGCAAATACACCATTTACGATGCCTGACATTACCAGAAATGCAGCCATATATTGGGCAACACGTTTCTCAATAACTTTCCAACCCGCAAGCACAACAATAACGGTAAAGAAACTGTTGAGCAGAATGAACAGCATGGAAATGCCATCGACACCGAGATGGTAGTGAATATTAAAACGCGCGATCCAGTCATGCATTTCAACGAACTGCATGTTGCTGGTTGTTTTGTCGAAACCGATGTAAAGCGGAAGCGTAACCAGCAAACCCAGCACACTACCAACTAACGCCAGTATACGAGCCAGCCGCGCATTTTTATCATCGCCGGTTGCAAGCACCAGAATGCCGAAAACAATCGGCAACCAGATGGTCACGCTAATAACAGGTAATCCAAAAATCATGCTGTATTTCCTTTAATCCTGAAGCAGAAAGTTAAAAGCAGGCTGTAGAAAAGTGTAAATCACTGACCACTTGCTACAATTAAAACCAGTTGCGTATCGTCAACAAAATAAACACGCCGACAATCATGGTAAACGCATAATGATAAATATAACCGGTTTGTAAACGTCTGACCACACCGGAAATACGACCTACCAGACCTGCCGTACCATTCACCATTAATCCATCTATCAGCAGCGTATCACCGAACTTGCCCAGCAGCAGACTCAAACCACGTGCACCGCCTGCATAAAACCAGTCATTAAAACGATCAAAATAGTATTTATTCTCAAGCAGGGTGTATACCCACTGAAAACGCTGCTGTATCGCCGCCGGAATATCCGGACGCTTGAGATAGAAGAAGGCAGAACTCGCCACACCCGCGATCGCCAGCCACAAAGGCAGACTGGTCAGGGAATGCAGTGCCATGGCAAACGCACCGTGGAACTCTTCATGCAACTCTTTCATCACTTCATGATTGGCACCAATATGAATTGCATCCTTGAAATAGTCACCGAACAACATAGGCTCAATTGCAATGTAGCCGATAACCACTGACGGAATAGCCAGCAAGACTAAAGGCAGCCACACCACCCAGGGCGTTTCATGAGGTTTCTGACCGACAGCCAGACCGTGATGATGATCCGCAGACACTTCTTCATCGTCGTGATCACCAACATGCTCATCGTGAGCCGCGTCAGCATGGACGGCAGCAACATGATGAACGGCCTTACCGAAGCGTTCCTTTCCGTGAAACACCAGAAAATACATACGGAAGCTATAGAAGGCCGTGATAAATACGCCCGCGACAACGGCGAAATAAGCAAAACCGGAACCTGCCAGATGCGACATTCCAACCGCCTCGATAATGCTGTCCTTGGAATAAAAACCTGAAAAGAATGGTGTTCCTATCAGTGCCAGAGAACCGATTAAAGAGGTAATCCAGGTAATCGGCATATATTTGCGTAAGCCACCCATATTGCGGATGTCCTGATCATGATGCATACCGATAATCACACTACCTGCAGCAAGGAACAGCAAGGCCTTGAAAAATGCATGCGTCATCAGATGGAAAATCGCAACCGGATACGCTGAAGCGCCCAAGGCAACGGTCATGTAGCCCAATTGTGAAAGGGTCGAATAGGCAATGACCCGCTTGATGTCGTTCTGAATGATGCCTAGCAAGCCCATGAACAGCGCAGTAATCGAACCGATGATCATCACAAAGGATAACGCTGTATCGGACAATTCAAACATCGGTGACATGCGCGCTACCATGAAGATACCGGCAGTAACCATGGTCGCCGCGTGAATCAGCGCGGAAATCGGTGTCGGACCTTCCATCGAGTCGGGTAGCCAGACATGCAACGGAAATTGTGCAGATTTACCCATCGCACCGATAAACAACAGGATACAAATGGCAGTGAGCAAGTTAACCGACATTCCGGCTATCGGCGCCATATCATTTGCATGACTGGCGACAGTGGCAAATACCGTGGCGTAATCGAGCGTACCGAAAACCATTAACACCAACCCTATCCCTAACAGGAAGCCGAAGTCACCAACACGATTGACTAAAAATGCTTTCAGGTTGGCATAAATCGCCGTTGGTCTCGTATACCAGAATCCAATTAGCAGATATGACACCAGACCCACAGCTTCCCAACCGAAAAACAGTTGCATAAAATTGTTGGCCATTACCAGCATCAGCATGGAGAAAGTAAACAGCGAAATATAGCTGAAGAAACGCTGATATCCGGCGTCTTCTGACATGTAGCCTATCGTGTAGATATGCACCATCAGCGAGACAAAGGTAACAACCAGCATCATCGTCACGGTAAGCCGGTCAATCAGGAAACCAATATGAAAGCTGGTGTCTCCCGAAGTCAGCCAGGTGTAAACCGCACCATTAAAGGTGTGGCCTGCCATGACATCCTGAAAAATGTGCATAGAAGCGAACAGCGAAACACCCACCATCGCGATGGTGATACGGTGCGTCAGGGTACGGCCCAGCAATTTACCAAACAATCCAGCCGCAAGTGCGCCGAACAAAGGTGCCAGCGGCACTAACAGATAATAAGTTTGAATATCCATACCATCAGCCTTTCAAACTACCTAAATCATCAACGTTAATGGTGTTCAAATTGCGGAACAACACCACCAGAATAGCCAAGCCGATTGCCGCTTCAGCAGCAGCGACAGTCAGAATGAAGAATACGAACACCTGACCTGCAGTGTCGTTGAGGTAATGCGAGAACGCAACAAAGTTTGTATTCACCGCCAGCAGCATCAACTCAATGCACATCAACAATACGATGACATTTTTTCGGTTTAGAAAAATTCCAACGATGCTGATGGCAAATAACACCGCGCTGAACACCAGATAATGTGAGAGGGTTACCATGTTTTAATTCTCGCTCCCTTGATTTAATTGGTGAGTAGTGAGTGGCGAGTGACAAGTGGGACTATCCACTCCGCGCTCCACACTCCCTGACTCACTCCTATACACTGACTAATTACTACTTACTGATTTTTTGGTTCAGATTTCATGCTGACGATACGCAATCTATCCGCTTTTTTAACTTTAACCTGCTTGGAAATATTTTGTGACTTGACGCCTGCACGTCGACGTAACGTAAGTGCTATGGCTGCCACCATCGCGACCAGCAAAATCACCGCAGCGAGCTCAAACGGATATACATAATGCGTGTACAGCAGTCGACCCAGTTCTTTCGTATTACTGTAATCAGGTGCATGAGCAACGGCTTTGGACAGTTCTGAAGTTTGCGATGAACCCAATACCCAGATCATTTCAAACACCATCAATCCTGCCAGCAGGGCACCGAAGGGAAACCAGCGCCAGAAACCTTCACGCAACTGAACCAGATTAACATCCAGCATCATCACCACGAACAGGAACAACACCATTACAGCGCCGACATAGACGAGTATCAGTGCAATCGCCAGAAACTCCGCCTCAAGCAACATCCAGATACCGGCTCCGCTGCAGAATGCCAGCACCAGAAATAACGCCGCATGCACCGGATTGCGTGCAACCACCACGCCAACTCCTGCCAGGAGGGTAATCGTAGCAAAAAGATAAAACACCACATCAACAAAATTCATGAATTCATCCCTATAAAGCGGTAAGTTGTAAGTAGTCAGCAGTAAGTAAACGCCTAACTCACTACTCCCGACTATCTATATTTACTGTCTGCTAAACGATCTTTTGAAATCTGAGCTTCGTACTTATCACCTACCGCAAGCAGCATCGGTTTGGTGTAGTACAAATCGCCGCGTTTTTCACCGTGATATTCTAAAATCCGCGTTTCAACGATGGCGTCTACAGGACACGACTCTTCACAAAATCCGCAAAAGATACATTTTGTCAGGTCAATATCATATTGCGTGGTACGTCTCGTGCCATCGGCGCGTTCAGCCACTTCAATTTTGATCGCAAGCGCAGGACAAACCGCTTCACATAATTTACAGCCTATACAACGCTCCTCACCATTTTCATAGCGACGCTGTGCATGCAGACCGCGAAAACGATAACTCTGCGGTGTCTTCTCTTCCGGAAATTGTACGGTAATTTTGCGAGCGAACATGTATCGTCCGGTCAGCGCCATCCCTTTTAGCAATTCAACCAGCAAAAAAGTTTTAAAGAAATCCTTAATTTTTTCCATTTTATTTCCTCGTGCAGGCCTGATTAGCCTACCACAACCAATAGGGAGTTTGCATCCAGGCACCCACCACTACTACCCAGACCAACGTGACCGGAATAAATACTTTCCAGCCCAGGCGCATCAACTGATCGTAGCGATATCGCGGGAAGGTGGCACGAAACCACAGGAACAGGAACAAGACAAAAGCTACTTTGGCTAACATCCATACGATACTGTCCGGTAAAAATGGCACAGGTGATAACCAGCCACCCAGAAACATGATTGAGGTCAAAAATGCAATCAGAATCATATTGGCATATTCACCGAGAAAAAACAGCGCAAATCCCATGCCTGAATATTCTACGTGAAAACCGGCCACAATTTCCGATTCGCCTTCCGCCACGTCAAACGGTGCACGATTGGTTTCTGCCACCCCTGAAATCAAGTAGACAATAAACATCGGAAACAAAGGAATGATGTACCAGTTGAGCATACCATACTGACCATGCTGCCCGCGGACGATATCACCCAGATTAAGACTTTGCGCAGCCATCAACACCGTAACCAGCGCAAAACCCATGGCAATTTCATAGGATACGATTTGCGCTGCAGAGCGTAGACAGCCCAGAAATGCGTATTTTGAGTTCGACGCCCAACCCGCGATGATCACCCCGTAAACGCCCAGTGAAGTCATCGCCAGGATATACAGCAAACCTGCATTGACGTTGGTTAAGACCAGCTCCGCACTAAATGGGATCACCGCCCATGCAGCCAGCGCCGGCATCAAAACCATAATCGGCGCAATCACGAACAGCAATTTATTCGAGCCGCTAGGAATGATAATTTCCTTCATCAGCAGCTTCAGTCCGTCCGCCAGTGGTTGCAGCAAACCGAAATAGCCAACGCGATTAGGGCCAATACGGCTTTGCATCCAGCCGATAACTTTGCGCTCAGCCAATGTCAGATAGGCAACCCCTATCATCAGAGGGCCGACGATCAGCATAATTTTTACAACGGTCCAGATCGGCAACCATGCGGATCCAAGCAGATTTTGTATGGGTAATAACCATTCCATCATGCACGCTCCACAGTGATTGTTCCAAACATCGCACCCAGCAAAGCGGTGGCCGGATGACCTGCAGCGATACGCACCGCACCTGCCGGCACGCCCTCATCGGCCTGCACCGTCAATTGGGCACTTGCATTACCCTGTGTCACTTTGATGGCATCGCCTGCTTGCAATCCCAGTTTTTGCAATTCGCTGTTATTCAATTTTACGCAAGGTACAGCGCTGTCATTGGTCTTTTGCAGGGAATCGGCACGACGAACCAACGCATCAGAGAAGTAAATCGGCACATCAGTCACACGTTGCAGAGCAGCGGGTGAGCTAGTGACAACTTCAAATTTCACACCTGAAGTAAGGTTGCCTAACTTGTCGGAAATGGTGATTCCCTTGAGTGCTTCATCGCGAACCGCTTCACTCGAATCGTAATCAAAGCCCGTCACATTCAACAAATTACCCAATACGCGCAGCACTTTCCAGGCAGGACGCGCCTCAGCCAACGGCTTGACTGCCCCCTTGAAACTTTGTGCTATACCAGCTGTATTGATGAAAGTACCGGATGTTTCAGTGAAAGGCGCAATGGGCAACATCACATCTGCATATTCAAGCCCCTGATGCTTGAAGGCTGACATACATACCACCATATCGGCGTCCTTCATCGCCTTCATCGCCAGTTGCGGGTTGTGCATATCCAATTCCGGCTCAACATTCAGCAATAAGTAAGCTTTGCGAGGATTTTCCAGCACCTCAGCGGCATTCATGCCATGCACTGAACCTGCAAAAGGAACAGCTTCTGCCAAATACCCGCCGACACTGTTTGCCGCTTCGCCGAGAAAACCAAATTTAGCACCACACAGTTGCGCAATTTGCTCGGCAAACGAAGCTATCTGCACCGCCTGAGGATGTTGCTGTGCAAAATTACCCAGCAATACGGCAACTTGTTTACCACCTGCCAGACTTGCTGCAATTTTTGCTGCCGCGTCAGAGACAGTCAACGAAACAAGCAATGCCTGTATTTCGTCTGACAATTTAACCTGCTTTGTACTGGCCAGTGCTTTTAAAACCTGTGCCAGCGTGCTAACGAGCTCGGCAGGCGTTACGATAGCCTGGTTGGCAACCGGCATCAGCAAATCATCAGCGGCTGAATGAACGATACTCACCTGGGCACCGTGTTTCACAGCCTGACGGATACGCTGTGCCAGCAAAGGATGATCCTTGCGCAAAAAACTACCTGCGATAAGAAAACGGTCGCAGCCATTGATTTCGCTAACTGGCATCCCTAACCAGGGCGTACCGCTTTGTTTACCGTCTGCACTGAAATCAGACTGGCGTAAGCGGAAGTCCACATTGCCACTGCCTATGCCGCGCATCAGTTTTTGCAACAGGTACAGCTCTTCAAAAGTAGCGTGCGGCGTAGCCAGCGCGGCGATATTCTCAGCTCCTGCACTCTGGGTGATCTGGCGCAAGCCATTGGCAACATATTCAAGCGCGGCGACCCATTCAACTTCAATCCAATTCCCGCCTTGCTTGATCATCGGACGGGTCAGGCGTTCAGCAGAGTTCAATGCTTCATAACTGAAGCGGTCTTTATCTGAAATCCAGCATTCATTGATCGCGTCATTTTCGACAGGAACCACACGAACGACTTTATTGTCTTTGACATGCACTGCAAGATTCGATCCCAAGCCATCATGCGAACTAACCGATTTGCGACGCGATAATTCCCAGCTGCGAGCTTTGTAACGGAAAGGTTTGCTGGTCAAGGCACCAACCGGGCACAGATCAATCATGTTGCCGGACAATTCGGAATCAACAGAGCTGTTTACAAAGCTCATAATTTCTGCATGTTCGGAACGATTGGCCATACCCAATTCCATGATACCTGCAATTTCCTGGCCGAAACGCACGCAACGGGTGCACTGAATGCAGCGGCTCATTTCATGCGTTGAAATCAATTCACCGATTTCTTTTGGATGTATCACGCGTTTTTCTTCGTTGTAGCGCGATGCGCCGCCACCGTAACCTACTGCAAGATCCTGCAACTGACATTCACCGCCCTGATCGCAAATCGGGCAATCCAACGGATGATTTATCAGCAGAAATTCCATTATGCCCTTCTGGGCTTTGACTGCCATGTCGGAATGGGTGTGCACCTTCATGCCCTCGGCTGCAGGGGTCGCACAGGCAGGTAAGGGTTTGGGCGCTTTTTCCACTTCGACAAGACACATCCGGCAATTAGCCGCGATGGACAATTTCTTGTGGTAACAAAAATGCGGAATATATACGTCGGCTTTATGAGCCGCGTCCATTATTGTTGAACCTTTTGCAGTTTCAACCAATTTACCATCAATTTCAATGTTGATCATTACGCACCTAACCCGTCAGCTAAACCAAGCACCGCTTGTGTTCGATGTGATATTCAAATTCTGCTCTGAAATTCTTGAGCATGCCTTGTACCGGCCAAACAGCAGCTTCGCCCAAGGCGCATATACTACGGCCGGCAATATTTTCACCGACACTAAGCAATAAATCCAGATCCTCAGGCTTACCCAGACCGTGTTCAATCCGATGCACGATACGATACAGCCAGCCGGTACCTTCACGACAGGGAGTACACTGACCGCAAGATTCTTCATGATAGAAGTAGGACAAGCGCTGCAGTGCACGCACCATGCAGACTGTTTCATCCATCACGATGACCGCACCGCTGCCCAGACCCGATCCCGCTTTCAGGATAGAGTCATAGTCCATGGTCAGATCCATCATGATATGCCCGGGCAATACCGGCATGGAAGAGCCGCCGGGGATCACCGCTTTTAACTTATGTCCGTTACGCACCCCGCCTGCCATTTCCAGCAAAGTCGCGAACGGGGTACCCATAGGCACTTCGAAGTTACCCGGATTATTAACATGCCCGGTTACAGAAAACAACTTGGTGCCGCCATTATTTGGCTTACCCAATTCCAGAAATGTCTTGCCACTGTTATTGATGATGTACGGAATGCTGGCAAAAGTTTCAGTGTTATTAATGGTAGTAGGTTTACCATATAATCCAAAACTGGCAGGGAAAGGCGGCTTGAAGCGCGGTTGTCCCTTTTTGCCTTCGATGGATTCGAGCAAAGCTGTTTCTTCACCACAAACGTAAGCACCATAACCCAGATGATTGTGCAGATCGAAACTAAAATCCGAACCTAAAATTTTGTCGCCCAAAAATCCGTTGGCACGTGCAATTTCACACGCTTCCTCCATTCGTTCGTAAGCCTGAAAAATCTCACCGTGTATATAGTTATAACCCGTTTTGACATTCATGGTGTAAGCCGCAATTGCCATGCCTTCGATCAAAAGATGCGGGTTATACAATAAAATATCCCAATCTTTGCAAGTGCCTGGCTCACCTTCGTCAGAGTTACAGACGATATATTTATCGCCGTCATAATTACGCGGCATGAAACTCCACTTAAGACCGGTTGGAAAACCAGCGCCGCCACGTCCGCGCAAGCCGGACAACTTGACTTCAGCAATAATTGCATCCGGAGACATTTTTTCGGTAAGCACTTTACGCAATGCCTGATAACCGCCCACTTTGAGATAACTCTCCAGTGTCCACGGCTTATCAAAACCCATGGTGGTTTGAGTGACCGGACCGTTCATGATTTATCCAATTCTGCCAAAATCTGATCAATTTTTTCAGGTGTCAGCTTACCGCAAAGGCGTTTGTTATTAATAGTCATCAGCGGTGCGTCTTTGCAAGCCCCCATACACTCCCCTTCACGCATGCCGTACTTGCCGTCTGCAGTAACCTCACCAAAACCGATACCCAATTTGGCTGTCAGATAAGCGACGGTATCTTCAGCACCGCACAGCGTACAGGACAAATTTGTACAGACGGTCAGCGTTGATTTCCCCATAGGCTTGAGGTTGTACATATGGTAGAAAGTTGCAACTTCGTATACCGCCATTTGCGGCATTCCCAGATAGGAGGCTATTTCGCTCATATCTTCTGTCGAAATCCAGCCCTTTTCATCTTGCACGAACCGCAATGCCGACATTACAGCCGATTGCTTTTGATCAAGCGGATATTTTTTCAATTCCCGGTTGATTTGATCTTGTATATGAGTGGATAACATTATCGGTCTATCTCTCCAAAAACAATGTCCTGCGTACCAATGATGGTCACCACATCGGCGATCATATGACCGCGCACCATTTCATCGAGTGCTGCAAGATGTGGAAAACCCGGTGCGCGTATCTTTAAACGGTAAGGTTTGTTAGCACCATCTGAAACCAGGTAAATACCAAACTCACCCTTGGGATGCTCAACTGCGGCATAGGCTTCGCCTGCAGGCACATGCATACCTTCGGTAAACAATTTAAAGTGATGAATTAATTCTTCCATGTTTTGTTTCATGGACTCGCGAGCAGGCGGTGCAAATTTGTGATTTGTTGTCATCACAGCACCGGGGTTGGCGCGCAACCAGGTGATGCATTGCTTGACGATGCGATTACTTTGGCGCATTTCTTCGACGCGCACCAAATAACGATCATAAGAATCGCCGTTTTTACCTACCGGAATATCGAAGTCCAGTTGATCATAAGCAGCGTAAGGTCGTTTCTTGCGCAAATCCCATTCAACTCCCGAACCACGCAACATCGGACCTGTCATACCCAGCGCAACTGCGCGTTCCGGCGTGACAATACCAATGTCAACTGTACGCTGTTTCCAGATACGGTTGTCGGTCAGCAGCGTTTCATATTCATCGACACAAGTCGGGAAGCGACGCGTAAAATCTTCCAGAAAATCAAGCAGGGAACCCTGACGATTTTCGTTCATCTTTTTCACTGCTGCCGCGTTGTGTATCTTCGATGCCTCATATTGCGGCATGGTATCCGGCATATCTCGGTACACACCACCCGGACGATAATAAGCAGCGTGCATGCGCGCACCGGAGACGGCCTCGTAGGCATCCATCAGGTCTTCGCGTTCGCGGAAACAATACAAAAACACCGTCATTGCACCGATATCCAGACCGTGCGCACCCAACCACATCAGATGATTTAATATCCGGGTAATTTCATCAAACATAACGCGGATATATTGTGCGCGTACCGGCACATCTATTCCGGCCAGCTTCTCAATAGCCTGAACATAAGCGTGTTCATTACACAACATGGAGACATAATCCAGCCTGTCCATATACGGAACAGATTGCAAAAAAGTCTTATGTTCAGCCAGTTTCTCAGTCGCGCGATGCAGCAAACCGATATGCGGATCTGCACGCTGTATCACCTCACCATCGAGCTCCAGCACCAAACGCAACACACCATGTGCCGCCGGATGCTGCGGCCCGAAATTCATCGTGTAATTCTTGATTTCAGGCATGATTACCTCGCACAAGATTAATTTTCGCGCTTGGCAGCTTGGACAAATCAACTACCGCATTGCGGTCACAGCTAAAATTCATCGTGTAATACTTGATTTCAGGCATAAGCATGTCCTTATTTGCTAGCGTAGTTTGCTTCGCGAATGATGCGCGGAGTTACTTCTCTTGGCTCTACCGTAACAGGCTGATAGACCACACGCTGCTGCTCCGGGTCATAACGCATTTCAACATGACCTGATAGCGGGAAGTCTTTTCGGAAGGGATTGCCGACAAAACCATAGTCAGTCAGGATACGGCGCAAATCAGGATGGCCGGTAAAGATAATCCCGTACAAGTCGAAGGCTTCACGTTCGTACCAGTTAGCTGATGGCCATACTGACGCTACGGATACCACAACAGGAAAATCGTCATCTTCTGCAAAGATTCTTACACGCAAGCGCTGGTTATGCACAAGCGACAGCAAATGATAAACCACTGCAAATCGTTTTCCCTGCCACTCACCGTCACCGTATTCTGAATAATCCATGCCGCACAGATCACTCATTTGTGAAAAATTAAGACCATCTGCATCGCGCAGCAAAGTCAGCACAGGAATCATACCTTCAGCCTTGATGACTATGGTTGTTTCACCCAATTCCTGCTTCACAGCCACCAGATGCTCGGGTAATTGATTTCTCAGTTCCTCAAGCAGGGTTTTTTTAGCTATCGTCATAAACTTAGTCCTGGCGTGCAATCGTATTAGTACGCTTGATCTTATTCTGCAATTGAATCAGACCGAACAACAAGGCCTCGGCAGTAGGAGGGCAACCCGGAACGTAAATATCAACAGGAACGATACGATCGCAACCTCGCACTACCGAATACGAGTAGTGATAATAGCCACCGCCGTTTGCACAGGAGCCCATGGAAATGACCCATCGCGGTTCTGACATCTGGTCATACACTTTACGCAAGGCCGGTGCCATTTTATTACATAGCGTACCCGCTACAATCATCACATCGGACTGACGCGGACTTGGCCGGAACACGATACCAAAACGATCCAGATCGTAACGTGAGGCGCCCGCCTGCATCATTTCAACCGCACAACACGCCAGGCCAAAAGTCATCGGCCAGAGCGAACCCGTACGCGTGTAATTGATAATGGTATCGAGCGTCGTGGTAACAACACCCTTCTCCAGCAAACCTTCTATTCCCATTCCAAGGCTCCTTTCATCCACTCATAGATAAAGCCGACTACCAGTATAGCCAGGAAGATCATCATGGAAACATAGCCGAACATGCCAATTTCCTTAAGCACAATTGCCCAGGGAAAAAGAAAAGCAATTTCGAGATCAAACAGAATAAACAAAATCGCAACAAGGTAATAACGCACGTCAAACTTCATGCGCGCATCTTCAAATGCCTCAAAGCCACATTCATAAGGAGAAAGTTTCTTGTCATTAGGACGATGCGGAGCGGCTAACCTGCCCAGCAGCATTGGAACAACGCCAATCGCTAACCCGATACAGATAAACAGCAGCACCGGAAAATAGTTTTCCAACATTGGGAGCCCCCTTTAAAACAATATTTATTACTAACACGTAAAACTCAATCAACAGCGAATCGTAATCGAATTCACATTACAAAGAAAACAGGCATTAAATTCACTTTACCGCTTATTACTTTTAAAACTGGCGCACGAGGAAGTACTGAATATTTTCTCAGTCGATTGCTTTATTTAATATTTTCACATCAGAATCAATTTATGAGGAAAATCACAGCCACAACTCAGCAGCAAGTCAGCATTGTATAGTAAAAACAGCCCCAGTAAAACGTATTTGCAACATAAAATACCTGAGAAAAACGCTCTACATTGACAATCGCTATCTTAGCAGCAGAAAAACTTCCACAGACTAATTCCCGCCTCTTTAAATGCAACTAGTGCAATTATTCGCTCTGTTTAATTCCGCCTTACTCACGAAATACCGCCTTCACTTTCTCAACGAATGCCCGCTTTTACCATCAGACGTAACGGGCAGCATGGCCGGATATCATAGCAGATTAGCCGGACACGCCCGAGTATTCATCAGGTAGCGCCTGACGTGCGAGACACCCATACAGGCGTAAAAAAGCCATCGTTTAAGATGGCTGATTTACTTTACTGGTGCGGATGGGGAGACTCGAACTCCCACGCCCTTACGGGCACAAGCACCTCAAGCTTGCGTGTCTACCAATTCCACCACAACCGCATGTATTACTTAGGTATTTCCTTGGATTTAGAGTTATCTACAGAAGTCGGGGCAACAACTTTTACTGCACTTACTTTATCCATAACACCCTGCTGTTCAACCGGGTGAGAATACAGATAAGTTAAAGTTAGACTGGTTGTAAAAAACACAGCTGCTGCCACAGCAGTACTGCGACTCAGAAAATTTGCAGAGCCGCCTGAACCGAACAGACTTCCTGCAGAGCCTGTGCCAAATGCAGCGCCCATATCAGCGCCTTTACCATGCTGCACCAACACCAGACCGCACAACACGACCGCTGTCACCAAATGAAATGCCCAAACTATTGTTTCCACACCGGACTCCAGAATTTTATTTATTATTGTGCTGCTTTACAAATTGCCACAAAATCATTCGCCACCAATGACGCACCACCAATCAGCCCGCCATCAATATCCGGCATACTGAACAATTCAACCGCATTACCCGGCTTCACGCTACCTCCGTACAAAATACATAAATTTTGTGCTACACCCGCATCATAGCCCGCTACACGCTGACGAATAAAAGCATGCACAGCTTGCGCCTGATCCGCGCTTGCGGTCTTACCTGTGCCAATTGCCCAAACCGGCTCATAGGCAACCACGGCATTTTTGAGCACCGTTGCGCCAAAGCGTACCAGCACTGCATCAAGCTGACCGGCAACAACCTGTTCAGTAACGCCGGACTCGCGTTCAGCCAGTGTTTCACCGACACAAAAAATCGGTTTCAAACCGGCTTTTTGTGCGGCTTCAAATTTTTCAGCCGTGATTTCATTACTTTCATGAAACAGCCCACGACGCTCCGAGTGACCGATAATAACAACAGTGCAACCAAAATCGGTCAACATACCAGCAGCAACCTCACCGGTATAGGCGCCTTCCTGTTGAGTACTCAGATTCTGAGCACCCCATGCAAGATTGCTACCTGCCAGCAAAGTTTGCGCTTGAGACAAATAAGGGAATGGAACACAAACAGCATAATCAGCCTTGACCAATTCACTGACACCATTCAATACATCCTGCAATAGCGCCTGATTAGCAACCAGACCACCATACATTTTCCAATTCCCAACGACCAGTTTGCGACGCATCGTAATCTATCCAATGAGACATTAAAGAAGAGCAATCGTACCAGCTAATGGCCTTCAGGTCAATGCAACAATATTACCCTGACAGGCAAACCATTGCTTGCCAATTCAATTTACTTACTGAAAAACTTAACAACAGAAAATTAATTCGATACAGCTCAGGTGGTTATCAATTTTTCCGCTGCCAGCGACTGACCATAACGCTTGGCGCCAGCCTTATTGCGATTTCCACAGCGAGCCGCCCGCCCCCTCTGCATGCTGCCGAAAATAGAGCGCAAACAGAATTACCGCCGGACGCGCATTGTTTGAACACCTAGCAAAAGTTTAAGCGCCTTTTATCAACTTTTCAGTGGCCCCGGCAAACTTTACAGAGGGCTCCATATTCCAGCCAGATGGTTTCAAACGCCTTGCCGATGGTTTGAAACGTTAGTCAGACTGCTTGAAACGCTAGTTGCATTCCTGCAAACTCGTCCAAGGGCGTGTCGCTATTTCCCCGCGTGCCGGGCAGAAACCGGCGAGTGCTCCACCGTGTTCGCAACAGATCTGGCTGGACCGACGTCCCCTGCAACTAGCCTGCCAAACGCTCTGCCTAGTCTTTCAATAAATCTGCCTGGCATTTCAACCACTCTGCCTTGAGTTTCAAGGAATCCGGCTTGCGTGGCTATCCCTCAAACTTGCCTGCCCCTCTGAACAAAATTTGCAGTGCGCTGCAAGACTTACAAAACCTTCTGCAAAAAATATCGTGTGCGCCAATTTCTTTGCCGGGCGCTGTCCACTGCCTATTGCGTAAAACGGATTTTTTTAAAGCAATCAAGCGGCCAGCTGCACGCATTCTGCGCGTGGTTACGGGCGAAAATAACAGACCAAATGGCTTGGGTTCTGTTGACGTTTTACCAAACGAAGAGGATTGTTGATTTTTAATGGCATGGAGAGAAAAATTTTACGTGAGTAATTGCGGCTGTATATATTGCCCCGGTTTAAGAAATTGCCAGAAATTTATAACGGCCTGCCGTAGGTTAGCCGACGCTTCGTGCGTGTTTTTTACGGATATGATCGTCGGAGGCGAAGTATGGCCACCCGGCATGAAATATCATTCATGACAAGGGGATACTGTGATCGTCTGCAGGTTCTGCAGGATGGCGATGAAACATCCACAGCGATTGCATGACATGCTTGTGTAATGTTGAATAGCGGAATATCGTGGACTAATCATGCTCAGTCTTGCAATGCCCTTCACAGTGCTTGCCGCAGCCACCACACCCCAGCTTGCGTGCAGGGCCGAATTCAGGGTGGCGACGGGCAAAATGCTGCGCCAGTCGTTCAACCGCCAGCCAACCCAGCAGCATAGCCAGCAACAAACTTATCGTAACAAGATAAATCATTCTCCGCCGCCAATGCCGGCGAAGCCCATGAAGGACAGTGAAAGCAGACCACCCAGAATTACGCTGATCGCAGCGCCCTGTACCAGCGTTGGCACATTGGATAACTGCATGCGCTCACGCAAGCCGGCCATCAAAATTAAAGCCAGCGTAAAACCGGCGCCACCGCCAATGCTGTAGGCGAGCGATTGTGCGAAGGAGTAATTTCGCGCCGTTTGAAACAGGGCAACTCCCAGCACCGCACAGTTGGTGGTAATCAGCGGCAGGTAAATACCCAACTGCCGGAACAGCACGGGAAAGGTCTTTTTTACGAACATTTCAACGAGTTGTACAGTGCAAGCGATCACCGTAATAAAGGTAATCACGCTCAAAAATTCCAGATGAAAATGCACCAGCAGCATGTTCAGAAAATACGCCGAAACTGAAGCGACCAGAATCACGAAGGCGGTGGCAATCCCCATAGGGACTGCGGTGCTAAGCTTTTGCGATACACCCAGGAAAGGGCACATGCCCAGAAACATCGCCAGCACAAAATTGCCGGGCAATATCGTGGTCAGCAGAATATTCGCGACAGTGTCGTTATTCATGATGGCACTCCCTGAATGCGTTTGCTTTTATACTGCTCGAAGGCGGCAAAGACGATCAGCCATCCGGCCAGCACGAAAAAACCGCCGGGCGGCAACACCATTACCACCCAGGGCTGGAAGTGTTCTCCGAACAGGGAAATGCCGAACAATTTGCCGGCGCCCAGAATTTCTCGCACGCAACCGATGGCGAATAATCCCAGCGTAAATCCAAAGCCCATGCCGATGGCGTTGAATGTAGCAGGCAAGGGCGGATTTTTGGCAGCATGCGCCTCGGCACGCCCAAGCAAGATGCAATTAGCGACGATCAGTTTGATGTAGGCACCCAGCGCTTCATAAAGGTCAAGACTGATCGCTTGAATCGCATAGTCCACCACCGTGACGAAGGTGGCGATGATAAGGATATAACTGGCGATGCGCACCTGCTTAGGGATGGCATGACGCAGCAGCGATACCAGCAGACAGGAGGCACCCAGCACAAAGGTGGTAGCCAGCCCCATCGAAATGGCGTTGACTGCGGATACCGTTACGGCGAGGGTGGGGCACATGCCCAGCACCATCACGAAGATGGGATTCTGTTTCCAGATACCGTCCAGAAATTCATCAAAATTTGAAGGTACACTCATGATGCTTTCCTCAGTTTATCAAGTTGCGGCAGCAGTCTGGGCAACAGGGCCTGTGCTGACTCATTGATACCCCGTCCGACAGCCTTGGACGTGACGGTCGCGCCTGAAATCGCGTCGATCTGCCAGAGACCCGACCTGGTGCCGTGTTTAACCGTCTTCACCGCGTTGGCAAGACTTTGCAGGTCGGCGGATAAATGCACATCCAGTGCTGCAAAATTTTCCAGGAATGCCTTATCAGTCAGTATTCTGTCACCAATACCCGGTGTTTCGCGCATGGAAATCACACCTATGCCGGTAATGACTTGCTTTTCAGGATCATACGCATACAACACGCGCACCTGATCGGCATATCCGGCGGAAGACGCTTCTGCAGCAATTCCCATCAATTTCTTTGCTGAATCATACACAGCATAAAAAACAACGGCGTCCGAAGGTGGTTTGTCGTGACCTTGGGCTGCGATAATGCCTTTGCCGGTTGCGTAGTAAGTAACTACGTTTTTGGCATCGGGCAGTATCTTGAACACTTGTCGCTCAAGCGCGAGTTTCCGGTTTGCATCTGCTGCCGGCAAGGTGAACTGATAGATGCCAACGATGATAATGCCGCAGATGACCGATACCAGTCCCAGCGCGCGCACCATCTCAAAACTGGAAGTCTGTTTTTCCTTAGTATCGCTCATGACTTACTTCCTTTGGCACCGAGGACGCGGGGCTGGTTGAACTGATCGAGCAATGGCGCCGTCGCGTTGGCTATCAAAATAGCATACATCACACCTTCGGTGAGCCCGCCAAAATAGCGGATCATCACAGTCAGAATACCGATCAGCGCGCCGTACAGCCAGATGCCACGCGGCGTAATCGGCGAACTCGCCATATCGGTTGCCATGAACCACGCGCCCAGCATCAACCCGCCGGACAGCAACATAAAAGAAGGACTGGGATAGCGTGCAGGCTGAGCAAGATGAAAAAACCATGAAAGCAGCGTCACACTACCCATCACCGCGACGGGAATGCGCCAGTCGAGAAACTTTCTGACTGCCAGATACAGGCCGCATAGCAGAATCAGGATGGCTGATGTCTCCCCCGCACAGGCGGTCACTTGTCCGGTCAGAAATTCCATGGCAGAGGCCGCGACATTTTCGAACTTCCAGCGCGCCAGCGGCGTCGCACCGGTAAAAGCATCCAGGCCCTGCAATTTTATCCAGTGTTTGATGTCAGGCGGCAACATGAACGGTGCGGTCAGCGTTGTCGGGATGAAGCCGGCAAAGCGATTTAGTGAGAAAGCAGGCACCCAGGTGCTGATCGCGGTCGGAAAAGCCGCCTGAACAAAAGCACGCCCGATCAGCGCAGGGTTGAACGGGTTTTGCCCCAAACCACCGAACAGCGACTTGCCCAGCCAGATTGCCGACAAACCGGCCACCGCCCCCATCCATAACGGAAAAGAAGGCGGCAATGTCAGCGCCAGCAGAATGCCTGTGATGACGGCACTCCAGTCAGACAGCGTACTTGCTGTGCCAGACACGAAGTTGTTGATGCGTTCAGCCAGAAGACAGGCCAGCGTGACCACCAGGATCAGGGCGGCGGCTGACAAGCCATATTGCCAGACTGAAAAAACGCAGATTGGCAGCAGGGCATACACCACATTACGCATAATGACGGGCACATCGTTGCCACTGTGCTGGTGGGGAGCTGCACGTAACTCGGTATGGCTCATGCTGCGGTTTTCCTATCTTTAAGAAAAGACTTGGCTACGCGAAATTGTTGCACAAGAGGGATGTGCGAGGGGCACACATAGCTACAGCAACCGCATTCGAAGCATTCAGCAAGGAAAAATTGATCTGCCATCAATTCATACTCGCGCTTGGCAGCCAGCATGCCCATCTGCGTAGGATTAAGCTTTTTAGGGCAAGCCTTGACACACTTACCGCAGTGGATGCAAGGGTAAGTGCGTTGCTCAGTGTCATCCTTCTTGCCGAAAGCCAGCACCCCGCATACGCCTTTGGTAACGGGAGTATCCAGTGAAGCTATCGCGATCCCCATCATCGGTCCGCCTAAAATCACTTCTTTGGCACGGCTCTTTGCACCCACAGAGTCAAGCAAAAAGTGCAATGGTGTACCCAGCGGTACGATGTAGTTGCCCGGCCTGTCGACTGCGGGACCTGCGACAGTCACGACGCGCTCGGTCATGCCTTCACCCAGCGGCAGCAGTTTGCCGACATAGGCCATGGTCATCACATTGTTCATCACCACACCGATCGAGGAACTGCGTTTGCCGACGGGCACTTCGCGCCCCAGCAGGGTATACGTCAACGTCTCAGCCGCGCCCTGAGGATATTTTGTTTCCACCACTTTGACCGTGACACTGCCGTCGCCGGGCAATGCGGCGGTCAGTGCGGCAATGGCATCGGGCTTGTTATCTTCCACGCCGATGATGGCGCGCGGCGCACCACACACCCGGCGTGCAAAGTCTATTCCCGTCATGATGTGCTGGGCACGCTCCACCATGATGCGGTGATCACAAGTCAGAAAAGGCTCGCATTCAGAGCCATTCACAATCAGCGTGTCGATCACGCAGCCGTTAGGGGGTATCAGTTTGGCATGGGTCGGAAAGACTGCGCCGCCTTTGCCAGCCACACCGATCTGCTGCATGATCATCGCCAACGCTACGCCCGTCAATCCGTCCAGATTTTGCGGGTTACGCACCCGGATTTCCTGACCGTCCGCTTGATACACGCGAATGATAATCGCCATTTCCATTGCGCCACTGTCGGACGGGACGGGCAAGATAGCTTCGACGATACCCGTTGCAGGCGCATGTATCGGCAGGGAGAACATCCCGTCCGCCTTTGCAATGACCTCGCCGCGCAGTACTTCCTGGCCCACCCGGACGATCGCAATCGCGGGTTTCCCGACATGTTGAGACAAAGGCACGTACAGCTTTGGCGCGAACGGTAATCTTTGAATCGGCAAGCTTCCGGTCTCCTTGTGATAGTCCGGATGGATGCCGTGTTCGAAAGTCGCCACGCGTTTTTTAAAAAAAGAGCTCATATCAATGGAACTTTGCAGCCCGCAGTTCAAGTTTTCCGAGATTGGCCTCATTCATATTCCACGGTGTTCCGGGATGAATGATGCCCGCAGTGCATTTTTCTGCCGCCTTGACGATATCGAGGAAACTGCCCGCCTTTGGATTGATGACGACGGCTTTCTTTGAGGTATCATAAGCAAATATTTTCGGGTTGATATTGATGCATTCGTCGCATGCGGTGCATTCGGGTGTATCGACGTAAGCCTGTTCATAATCTGCTGCGGCAGCCGTTTCGGGTGTTGCCTGGGGCTTTGCAGTCGAAACCGTGCCGGTTATACCTGCCGAGAGCTGCTGTATCAATTCCTGACGTACCCGGTTAGCAATGGCCGTTTCGTCTACTTCAGGACGACCGATACCCGCTATGCCCTTGAGTTGCTGCCAGAAATTTTGGCGTTCCTCGCAGGATAAAACCATTTCAACCGAGACCAGTACGCGTAGCAGGCGGTTCTTCTTGTCCACAGACCAGATGAACGGAAACTTGCCCTCGCGTTCAGCGTCAGAAAGATCGAGGAAATCGCCCAGCAACACCATGTCGTCATTCCAGGTTTCCGGTGGTGCCTTCTTGAATTGTTTAGCAAAACGTCCTTCCGAGAGTGCGAAATCCGCGAAGGTCAGCGGCAGTGTAAATGTCTTCTTATCCCCGGACTCATCAATATAATCCAGATTATAGGTTACCCAGTCAGCTTCAAGTTCAGGATTACCTTCAAGGCTTACGCATTCGGAGAAGGTCACCCCCAGATCCGGGTTGTAGCGGAACAGTGGAAAGGCGCGCGATTCCACCGCGATTTTACTTTGAACGACTGCACTGTTGTCACCTACGCCGTGTTCCGGAGGACAGACCGCATATATGTTAAACATGGCAGGACGACGACTGTTCAGACCATCAATAAAGCTCTCCAGCAGATGTGTGGTGCTGGACAAGGAGCCCTGCATCACATAGGAGGTGCGGTGTGCCATGCCAATCACACTGATTTCCTTGCGATTTTCGGTCTTACCATGCCGACTGGCACCGTAAGGTGACATATCTGCCACCTGCCCGATAAAGCCGGAAGTACAGGCCTGGCCACCGGTGTTGGAATACGCCTGCGTGTCGACGATCAGAATCTTGATCGGTTTGCCTGACATCAGCGCGCGCGACAGATTCTGGAAGCCGATATCAAACATCGCACCGTCGCCGCCGATCGCTACGACCGGTGGACACAGTTGCCATTCTTCGTCGCTTAATTGTTCCCAGTTAAAGTGTGCAAAGTCCGAATCACTTTGTTCAGCATCATAGCCGCCATCCAGTTCCATCTCGACCATGCGCACGGCCTTGAAGCCTTCCGCCATCCTGGCCATATGACCTTCGAACACACCCATCGCCACAGAAGGTGAATCCTGGAACAGATTTGATGTCCACGGAAAAGGATAGGGATTGAACGGGAAGGTGGAAGCCCACACTGATGAGCAACCGGTGGAATTGATGACCCCCATCTCCGCGCGACCGTTTTTGCTCGGCCCTTCCAGGTAACGCCAGCGTAAATCCTTCAATTTTTCAAGCAGTTGTGTAACACGTCGTAACCATTGCGGATCAATGGGTTGACCTGTTTGTGATTGCAACAGACTGGCAGATAGATTCGCCAGCGTCAGATCACGTCCGGCGTGAGCCGCAATCGCCAGCTTTAATCCGTCAATATCGGTCAGATTGACGCTCGCGCTGAGCTTCATTGTTACATGCGTTTCCAGATTCGCGATCAGCGTATCGAGCTTGCCCAGAAACTTTTTCACGCGTGGTTGCATCAGCGCCGTCACTGTGCTGGTGAACAGATGAATAGTCGATTTTTCGCCACAACCCAGACACGCGCCGTCACCACTGACCAGGGAATTGTAGTTTTTCTTGTCAAGCAACAATGTTTCCAGCGCGCCTATTTTTTCGTCCAGATCATCAATGCGACTGTACTGTGGCGGCGTGGTGGGCAAGTTCAACCAGAAATTCCAGTCTGAACGTAACGTTTCAATACTTTCAGGTGTTTGCGTGACCATGGTCAGCGCGTTATCGCTACAAACGTCCACGCAAATTGCACAGCCCTTACAAGTGTAAGGATTAATGGTAATCGAGTACAGTCCGCCGCTGCCTTTTTCCTTCTTTTCCTTTAAATTCCAGTATGGTTTGGTGGTAGCAAACTTAAAACTGCCCAGGCCATCGCGCAATAAGTCTAGTTCTGCCTCAAGACGTGTACGGTCATCACCCTGAACCGGATCTTCAGTAAAGGCTTCAGTGATAGCGTTAGCCAGCAGTGCGCGGGCATCAAGCCCCTCACGATCCAGCGCATTGCGCAATTTTTTCTCAATCACTCGGCTGAACTTGCGCAGAAAACGGGTGGGGCGTCCGCTGGTTTCGATTTTCTGCACGACACTGTTCAGCACATCGGAAACAGTCGATACCAGCCCCGGGATGGCGCTATCAGGACACTGGGTGTAACACTCGCCACAGGCGGTGCATTTCTCGGCAATCCACTGGGGATGCTCGAAGCGAACCCCTGTCATGTCACGGTATACACCCGTGACAGCCGGAATCACCGAAAGCCCCATGAACGGATCGACCAGATTATCCGAGCCTTGTCCTTTCATGTAAAAACTGCCGGTCGCCTCCCAGAAACGGTGGATGTCGGAGATGCCGCCGTCCCCCTCGGGCAAATGCTTCAACATGATAGGCAATGTGGCTGCTGGCTTTGCAGTGACTTTAGCGCGCTGACCGACTTTCATCTGATCCACGGCGATTTCGAAAAGGTCTTCATAGCCGCGACGTACCACGCGCAGATTGTCCGCGACGATGCGCTTGCCCTTATTGCCGAACTTGGCTTCCAACTGGTTTTCGATCGCGGTGAATAACATGTCTTCGCTAAGCCCTGCGCGCTCCTTGACATCTGAAGCCCTGAAAAATGCCCCCTGAAAGGCGTTGCCCTGCATACGCAGTTGCAGTTCGACATTGGAAGATTCTTCGCGCGCGATCTTGAACGCATCAAGGAAGAAGACACGGATCCTGTTATCCGCGATGTATTTCTGGATATACACGGGGAAGGTCTCCCAAAGCGCATCGCAGCTGCCCAGATTGCTCTGAATGATAAATACGCCGCCGCTTTTCAGGCCGTCCAGTGCATTGGTATGCAGGAAAACTTGCGGATCAGGCGATAACACGACATCGACGTGGGTATATTCGCAGTTGATGCGGATGGGTTCGGGTGCGGCTGACAGATAGTAGGTTGTCGGCTGTCCCTTCTTTTCCGAGCCGTATTTAGGATTGGCCTTGATATCCCAGCCCAGCAATTCAAACAGCGTCATCGCCAGATTTTTACCGGTGGTCACCGCCCCCCAGCCGCCGATTGAGTGCATACGCACGGCGATCGCACCCTTGGGCAACAGATTCGGATTTTCTGAGCCGCGCAGCGCCATTGCCTTGATATCAGGGTAACCGGCCTGCAAGGTCTGCTGGCGAATCTCCTGTTTAGGCGTAACGGATTCGTCGCGAACGAAATCGACTGACAGATAATAAAATTTTCGGTGGGCCGCATCAGGCAGCATGTTTTCCACCGCTGCAATCAGGCCTTCCGGTTGCAAGTCGCGTGAACCCAGGCCGTAGCAGCCGGAATACAGGATCGGCATGTCTTTGACGTTGTTGTAAGAAGCATAGCCGGTATAGCAATCTTCACGACCATTTTCCAGACACTTGGATACCGTGGAGCGCACTTCACGCATCAGCGGCAAGTCTTCCGACAAAGGCTGATCGGTACGTTCCAGTACCGCCACGCACTTCTTGCCTTTTAGTACATGCCCCAGCAGATCGCCCGGAAAGGGGCGGAACATGGTCATATTGACCACACCGACTTTAATCTTGCGGTTTTCACGCAGCCAGTCGGCAACCGCTGCAGCCTGTACCGTCATGCTGCCTTGCCCTAAAATCACATAGTCTGCGTCATCGCAGCGGTAAGCATCGATACGATGATAACGGCGTCCTGTAAGGGCATAAAATTCATCCATACAACGGTCGGCAAGTTCCGGAATATGTTCGAAGAAATACGGGCGTTGTGCTGCTACCGCTTGCATGTAGGCATCCTGGTTCGCAACTCCGCCGGTCATCATCGGGTTGTCGACGTCCCAATTCGATGGCACACGGCGTCGTTTGGGGCCGTAGAGCATTTTTTGCGCTGGCGTGGGGGTATCAATGATGTCATCTGCGGCCCCCAGGAACTCAGCAATTAACGCGCGTTCCGGCACTTGCATTGGTTCGATAAGATGCGTAGTCAGAAAACCATCCTGCGCCACCATGGCGGGGGTGAGTGAGAGCTCGGCAGTCTTGCGACCGATCATGTTAAGATCGGCCGCTTCTTGAGCATTTTTTGCCATAATCTGAATGAAGCCCGTGTCGTCGGCACAGTGATAGTCATCGTGCGCGCAATGCACATTCAACGTCACCTTGGTGATGGCGCGACAGCCCAGATTCAGTACATAAGGCAGGCGTTTTCCAACGGCGGCATAGAGCGATTCGTGCATGAAGGCTAAGCCCTGCGACGAAGTGAAGTTGACCGCGCGCAAGCCTGTCATGGCAAGTCCTGCCGTCACCCCGGCGGCGGCATGTTCGGATTCAGGTTCAACAAAAATCAACGGCTTTCCGGCGGCATTCAAATGTCCCCTAGCGACTTCTTCAGCCCAGTATTCACCCATCTGTGTGGAAGGTGTAATCGGGTATGCGCCCGCACCTTGCGAGGCTTCGCGCTCCACCATGATCACGGCGGTATTGCCGTCGATCGCATCACGCGTACCGGGGTACTTGAATTGAATTGCGCCGGCTTCAGAGTCAGCCCTTGCTCCGAAAAGTTTGAATTGTTTAAGTTTGCTAATCATGATTTTTCCTAGACTTCAAGCGGGGCTGGTAATGACTCGATACGGATGATTTTTTTGGCAGATTTACCTTTGAAGGTGAGTCCGCCCTCAAACCAGACGATAGCACCGGTAGGACAGCGCTCAATGGCGACACGATTGTCCAGCGCATTTTTTTCGTAATCAATGACGGCGAGATTCTTTTCCAGACGGATTAGTTCAGGTGTGCCATCGACCACACAGCGACCGCACGCAGTACAGGCGACTTCACAGGCGGCCTCCGCTGCATCAGGTTCATCCTCATTGCGGCATGCTATCCATAGTTTTTTTGTAACACCATGAATAAAAAAAAGATTTTTAGGACAAATGTCGACGCAGTCACCGCAAGCCGTACACTTTGCCAGATCGACGACAGGTAAACCGTGACGGTCAATCACAATCGCGTCAAAATTGCACACATCGGCACAATCGCCCAGCCCCAGACATCCCCAACTGCAATTTTTCCCGCCCCCGCCGGCCACAGACGCGGCACGACAGGAAGTCAATCCCCTGTAACGGGCGCGCATTTTGGCAACGTGATGACCACCTGCGCAAGCCAGACGGGCAACGCGTTTTTCCACATTACCCATTGCAACACCCAGCAGGGCGGCGATGTGTTTATTTTGTTCGGCGGTATTAACGGTGCAAGAAGCGGGTTCGATTTGGCCTGCGACCGTCTGTTCAGCGAAATTACGACATCCTGCGGTGCCGCAAGCCCCGCAATTGGCGTGCGGAAGCAATTCTTCGACCAGATCAATACGGGGATCTTCGTACACATAGAGCCGCTTACTTGCGATAGACAGGAAAAATGCGAGCAATCCCCCGAGACAGGCCATAAACGCTGCCGTGACAAGCATGCTGTAAGCTGTTCCCATAACGCTCTCATTCCTGATAAGACCGTAAAGAGAACTGATGTATTATTCTCATTTGCTGCGATTTTTAATCGCACCACGCACGGCCGGATAAAACCATGAGACTGATAATTGTATTTTCTGCAGAATAAACCAGACTATAATCATTCGGTAAATCAATTATTTCAATTATGATTATTAATATTTCAAATATTAAGTTTTTTGCGGATAGACTGGGATGAATACAGGCAAGCAGAGTTATTACAAGAACAATCGCCTGAAACAAATGCGTGCATTTTGTGAAGTGGTTCGCTCAGGCAGTGTGACATTGGCCGCACAGAAACTTTTTCTGAGTCAACCTTCGGTATCCTTGCAGATACAGGCCATGGAACGTGAACTAGGTGTAAAGGTGTTCGAACGGCGCGGACCGGTTCTCAAACTAACGCCTGACGGCGGCGTGCTATATGCGCTGGCCAAACCGCTGCTGGAAGGTATAGATAGCCTGCAGGAAAACTTCACCGCGCAGCATGGCAAACTGGAGTCTGGCGAACTGAATATCGGTGCGGGTGAATCTACTATTTTGTACATATTGCCGGAAGCTGTGCGCAGGTTTGTCACTGCTCATCCACGAATTCAACTCAAAATCCACAATAAAACAGGGCGCGACGGACTGAAGATGTTGCGTGCCGACGAAATTGATTTTGCTGTTGGCTCGCTACTGGACATTTCCAAGGACATTTTCTACCAGCCTGTAGTGACATTTGATCCTGTGCTAATCACGCCACCGGATCATCCACTGGCAAAATTGAAAAATGTCACGCTTGAAGATATCAGTCATTACGGATTGATTCTGCCGCCGCGTCACCTTTCGACGTGGCTTATGGTCAAGTACGTGTTCCAGCAGCACAACCTGACTGCCACTGTAACGCTGGAAGCAGGCGGTTGGGAGGTGATCAAAAAGTATGTGGAGCTCGGTATGGGCATCTCCATCGTGACCGACATCTGCTTGACCGGAGCCGAGAAGCTGGCGCGCATTCCGCTTAAACAATATTTTCCTCAGCGAGACTACGGTCTGGTCTTGCGCAAAGGTAAATTTCTGTCACCTCAGGCGAGACGGTTTGTCGCGATACTTAAGGAAATTTATGGTATTGAAGATGCCCCAACGGAAATCACTATTTCAAATCAGCACTAAAGGCGGACAACTTTTCTGATTCGGACGCGGGCAATGCCGCACTTGATGAATTCAGTACCACAGCGGTACGTTCCGCTTTTTTGTAAAATTCGACCGCCGTAGCGCGCTCATGCACAATTTAGTGCGGCCACCCCCCGCCAAAGTGGTGCTTTATCTGATTCATCAGTGTCAAGCCGCAGCCTTTGTGCTGATACTTATGTATTACGGACAACTGACGAATTTTTACTAACTGGCCTGCACAGGTATATTATCGCGTTTGTCGATCATTTCATTGCGTTCATTCACATAGATGAGCTGAGGATGAAAGGTTTCCAGTTCAGCCTCATCATACATCGCATAGGTCGCAATAATCAGCAGATCCCCGGGATTCGCCTTGTGCGCTGCGGCTCCGTTTACTGATATGATTCCCGAGCCGCGTTGTGCGCGAATCGCATAAGTTGTAAATCGTTCACCGTTAGTAACATTATAAATATCAATCTGCTGATACTCCTTAATATCGGCAAGTTCCAGCAAATTGTCATCAATCGCGCATGAGCCTTCGTAGTGCAACTCTGAGTGCGTAACGTGCACCCGGTGCAACTTGGCTTTCAGCATAGTTCTCTGCATACATTACCTTTCAAATAAGGATCCGGATTATATATTGTATACCCTGTATATCAAAACCAAAACGATTAAACCTTAAGCGATTTTCTGATTATTGCGATGCTTAACCGCCATCTCCGCCAGCACGCCACCTGAAATTGGCCTCAGCAATACTTTCAACAATCGCCTAGGCAAAAGCAACTGCATCCAATTTAGCGACAAAACCTTCCAATTCCGCCGGCAGCGGTGCACTGATCTGCATAGCTTCACCAGTAAGAGGATGATTGAAGGCAATGCTATGCGCATGCAGAAACATTCTTTTCAAACCGGCTTTCATTAACTCGCGGTTGCGTGCGAAATCGCCGTATTTATCATCACCTGCGATAGGATATCCCAGATGCGACAGATGCACCCGAATCTGATGGGTACGCCCGGTTTTTAACTGTGCTTGCAATAGACTGAAGGCCGGCAGACTGGATGCCGGCCAGTTTTTTTGCAAACTAAAAATCGTATGTGCGGCTTGTCCTCCCTCGCGAACGGTCACACGTTTTTCCCCTTGCGGCGTGTCGAATTTATGCAGCGGTAATTTGACGTGCTGCTTGACATTATTCCATTGCCCCAGCACAAGCGTCAGATAACGCTTGTCGCTATTGCCTTCCCTCATGATTTCATGCATGGCTGTCAACGCCGAACGTTTTTTTGCCAACAGCAATACACCCGAGGTTTCCCTATCCAGCCTGTGCACCAACTCCAGAAACTTTGCTTGAGGACGCGCACGGCGCATTTGTTCTATTACGCCGAAACTCACCCCGCTGCCACCATGTACGGCCAGGCCAGAAGGCTTGTTAATCACCAGCAGCGCATCATCTTCATAGATGATCGGCAACTCCAGTGCAGGAATATAAACTTCAGGCAGTTCCTGCTTTTGCGCAACACGAACCGGTGGAATACGCAGCAGATCACCCAATTTCAGCCGATAAGTTTGATCAACCCGTTTTTTATTTACCCGCACCTCTCCACGTAAAATGCGATAGACGTGGCTTTTCGGCACACCTTTTAAATGCCGGAACAAGAAATTATCGATGCGCTGCTCTTCTCCGCTCTCATCGATTGTCAGGAATGTTACAGATTCTTTGCTTAAACTATTCATTATGCTTATACTTGACCGTTCGCGCGTTTTGGATCGGGTAAGTTTGGATATATTCCCGCCGATTATGCCTGAAATTTCCTTAAGAAAACTATTCAGCTAGTTGGCAAAGGCGCCTCGCGCCCCCCACCGACCGCAACCCGGTTAATATCACTCACCGGAACCAGCAGTGATAGTAATTGATTTACGCGCTCAAAGCACCTGTGAATTCCGTGACGGGGTAGACGAGTTTGCAATACCCGACCGGTTGAGCCGGACGAAGCAAGTGCCGATTTCGCACTGCATGAGTCCAGGAATTCTCCCTCGGGGCTAGCGACCGATGCCGCATCACCCAAAACTTTTTTGACCAAACTATAAAGAAACGATTTGACAACCCATTAACGTAAGTCTCGCCCGGCATTGCCCCTTGTTGCAGCAGCGGCAGATGGCGGAATTTATCATCAGACAGATATACTGTCGGTTTAATGCGTGCTGTTAGCAGCGCTTCTTGCGCACTTTGCGCATAGTCTGTGTCTTGCCCGTGTTAGAGCGCGGGAGAAAAAAATGAAACGCATGTTATTCAATGCGACACAACCGGAAGAACTCCGTGTCGCCATTGTTGACGGTCAAAAACTAATTGACCTTGACATTGAAATTGCCGGCAAAGAACAACGCAAAAGTAACATTTATCAGGCCGTCATTACCCGTATTGAGCCCAGTTTAGAGGCCTGCTTCGTCGAATATGGCGGTAATCGTCACGGTTTTCTGCCTTTCAAGGAAGTTGCGCCGCAATTTCATCAACCCGGCTGTGGTCCCCGCCCCTCAATCAAGGAAGCCTTGCGTGAAGGTCAGGAATTACTGGTCCAGGTAGAAAAAGACGAGCGCGGCAACAAAGGGGCAGCCCTGACAACGTATATCAGCCTGGCAGGTCGCTACATCGTATTGATGCCGAACAACCCGAATGGTGGTGGTGTTTCACGTCGCATCGAGGGCGATGAGCGTGCGGAATTGCGCGAAGTTCTCTCTAATCTTGACGTACCTGAAGGCATGAGCATCATCGCTCGTACCGCCGGCATCGGACGCAATGAAGAGGAATTGCAATGGGACTTGAACTACCTGAATCAGCTATGGACAGCGATTGCAGATGCTGCCAAGTCAGAAAAAGCACCATCGCTGATCTACCTCGAAAGCAGTCTGGTGGTACGTGCCATCCGTGACTATTTCAATCCTGAAATCGGCGAAATTCTGATCGACACTGACGAAGTCTATCAGCAGGCACATGCCTTCATGAGCACCGTCATGCCGGACAATGTCAACCGTATCAAGCGTTATGTGGATGATGTTCCGTTGTTCTCGCGCTTCCAGATTGAACACCAGATTGAATCTGCGCATTCACGCGAAGTACGTTTACCTTCCGGCGGCGCCATCGTCATCGATCATACCGAAGCGCTAACCGCAATCGACATCAACTCGGCGAGAGCGACCAAGGGTTCGGACATTGAAGCTACTGCCTTCAATACCAACCTGGAAGCGGCTGAAGAAATTGCCCGGCAGATGCGCTTGCGCGATCTGGGTGGACTGATCGTAATCGACTTCATCGACATGGAAAACAGCAAAAACCAGCGCGATGTGGAAAATCGTCTGCGCGATTCGCTGCGTTATGACCGTGCTCGCGTACAGACCGCCAAAATTTCACGCTTCGGCCTGCTGGAACTTTCCCGTCAACGCTTGCAGCCTTCCCTGGGCGAAAGTAACTACATCACCTGTCCACGTTGCAGCGGCATCGGCCATATCCGCGGCACGGAATCTTCAGCCTTGCATATTCTACGCATCATTCAGGAAGAGGCGATGAAAGACAGCAGTGCGGTGATCCATGCACAAGTACCGGTTGATGTTGCCACTTTCCTGCTAAATGAAAAGCGTGGCGATTTGCACCGCATCGAATCACGCCTGAATGTGCCGATTACGCTGATTCCCAACCCGCATCTGGAAACACCAAACTACACCATCAATCGCCTGCGCCAGGATGAATTGAGCGGTGAAGCTCCCCAGCCCAGTTATACCCTGGTTGAAAAACCGGAAGAAAACAAATCGGAACAGGAACCGCAAAAAGGCGTACGCAGCATTGCCGCTGTCAAGGGCATCACGCCTGTTGCACCTGCACCGATGAAGGCCGAACAGCTTGCAACCACTGCCCCGGGTTTGTTAAGTCAGGTTAGCGGCTGGTTTAAAGCATTGTTTGCGCCAGAAGTACCTGTAGAAGCACCGGCAACCAGCCGTCCAACTCGTGCGCGCACCGATCGTCCTGAACGGGCAGAGCGGACTGAAGGGGGCAACCGCAAACGACGTGACCGCAATGACAAACCGGAACGCGCGTTAGCAGTTGAAAAATTACCTGAAAAAACAACGGAAAAATCAACTGAAAAAGCAATAGACAAGGCCGCAGAAATCAAACGCACGCCACGTCCGCCTAAAAAGCCAGCTGAACCGCGCACTATTGAAGAAAAACCGGTTATCGAAGCTATTGTCGCACCCGTCGATAACGATGCAGAAACTGAAGCTGAAAAGACTGAGAAGGGTAGCGCGCGCCGACGTGGACGCCGTGGTGGTCGCCGTGAACGCGAAAAACGTGAAGTGATACCAGGCAGCGAAGAAACTGCGGGCACTGAAGAAATGGCTGACAACATCGAAAGCCAGCTCACTATTCTTCCGACAGAATATGTTGCGATGCCAACGCTTAGCTTCGCCGCAGTTGAACCAGCAGTCGTGAACGAATCTGTCCCGGCAGTCATAACAGAAACGGCCGTCACACCATTGCCAGAGATCGTTATCACTGAGCCGGTCATAACCACTGCTGCAGAAGCTGTAATTCCGATGGCAGAAACTGTGATGGCAGAGGCTGTGATTGCTGAACCTGCACCAGTTATTACCGAGACTGCCGTTGCGACTCCTGTTATTGAGGAGACTTTCGTAGCTCCCCTGGTTGCAACTAAAAGCGCTGCAACCTCTGAGTTGAGCGAATTGGTGCAAATCGAAACAGCACCCGGGAAAATCGCACCGGATGTACCTGCCGAGCGACCTCAACCAGTCATTCGTCGTCGTACACGTCAACTTGAAGTATATGTAGAGAGCGAACCGCTGGTGCAAATTGAAACACAACAGCACTAGCTTTTATCTGTGAAAAAAGCCGCACGACTGTCAGTCGGGCGGCTTTTTTCATTACTACTAACTATTCGGTCAAATTTGTCTGCCGGATGTGCTGCAACAAACCCTGCGCGGCATCCTCTATCATATCCAACACCTGCTCAAAGCCGTGCGCACCACCATAATACGGGTCAGGCACTTCACGCTTGCTGTGATGACTTGCAAAATCGAGCAATAGCCCCACCTGTTTTTTACATTCGCGCGGTGCCAAAGATTGCAAGATGGCCAAATTAGCCTTGTCCATCGCCAGCAAATAATCAAAATATTCAAAATCCCGGCTTTCAACCTGTCTGCCTCGCAAATTGCGCATATCATAGCCACGCTGCGCTGCCGCCTGTTGCGCCCGAAGGTCAGGCGCATCACCGATGTGATAATCATGCGTACCTGCCGAATCGATTAAAATGGATTCAGACAAGCCAGCACGCTCAACATAATGGTGAAACACTACGTCTGCAGTCGGAGACCTGCAAATATTGCCCATACAGACAAACAAAACTGAAATTTGGTTTTTCACAGGCTCACCTCCATTGACAGGCTACCAGGCCGACAAATCAAGTTTGACCGGTTGGATCCTTGAAACAGCCCTGATTCATACATGGCCGCCCGCTTTTAGCCAGGCCTTCAATTGCTGTAACGGTAAAAAAGACTAGCTCTTATCGTGACCAAAATGCTGCTGGCCTGACGCTATGACGAAATGATTGATGATAGCGCGCACCGGAGCAAGAACCTCAAGAAACAGGGTGCAACCTACACCAAAAATAACTATCCGTCAAAAAAATTACGCATTACTTTCCTTATCCAGCAAGACGCCCAGTGCCTGCAAGGATGGTAACTCCTGCAAGGTTCGCAAATTCAAGTCATCCAACAATTGACGCGTGGTGACAAACAACTCGGGACGACCTGGCGTGTCGCGCTGACCTGCAACTTCAATCCATGCGCGCGCCTCCAGCGTTTTGAGTATCTGCGCCGACACGGTGACACCGCGAATTTCCTCAATATCGCCGCGCGTGACTGGCTGGTGATAAGCTATGATTGTCAATGTTTCAAGCACTGCACGTGAATAACGCGGTGCTTTTGGCGGGTTGAGCCTATCCAGATAGTGCTGCATATAAGCCCTGCTGCGAAAACGCCAGCCACCGGCAACCTCGGTTAATTCTACACCGCGTCCCTGCCAGTCCTGCGCCAACTCCGCCAGCAAGGATTCAAGCTGGCGATTACTCAGCGGCTCATCGCTTAACTGCTTCAATTCGTTGAGCGACAACGGCTCAGAGCAGGTTAACAGCGCCGTTTCCAGAATGATCTTGAGCGCCGGTACTGAGACAGACTTACTCTGCCGCCCTGTTGCTTCTGACATAAATTACCCCAAATATTTCACCTTGCTGAATCTCCAGCAGATATTCCTTAGCCAGTTCCAGCATCGCGATAAAGGTCACCACCAGTTTGGCGACCCCCTCATCCGTTTCAAATAAACTATCGAACGTCACATAGTCTCCGCCTCTCAGACGAAGCAAAATATATGCCATCTGCTCGCGCACCGACAACTGCTCGTGACGCACTGTATGGTGGGTGTTGAGCTTTGCTCGGGTCAACAGCCCCAACCAGGCCAGCTTGAGATCTTCCACACTGATAAGCGGTAATCTGACTTCGCAAGTTTGTTCTATCAGCACCTGCACAATTTCAAAATCACGTCCTGCTTGCGGTAGTTCATTTAGCTTTTGAGCTGCCAGTTTTATTTGCTCATATTCCAGTAGTCGGCGCATCAGTTCCACCCGGGGATCTTCTCCGTCATCCTCCGCAACCTTGACTGTTTTAGGCAACAACAGTCTGGACTTAATCTCGATCAGCACCGCCGCCATCAGCAGATATTCCGCGGCCAACTCCAGCTTACGCTGCTTCAACAACTCGATATAAGTCAGATATTGCCGGGTCAGTTCTGCCATCGGAATGTCCAACACATCCAGATTATGCTTGCGAATGAGATAAAGCAGCAGATCAAGCGGCCCGGAAAAAGTATCCAACACCAACTCCAGCGCATCCGGCGGAATATATAAATCCAGCGGCATCTCCAGCATCGGCTCGCCATGCAGCGTGGCTACAGGGTGGCTTGTCACTTCAGACATAGATTATCTGCATGTCTGGCCGCGCTATAACAAAAACAGACACACAGACGATGATTTAAACTCAGGAATAACTCAACCCCATCGCCTCGCGCACATCGCGCATGGTCTCAATTGCCATTTTGCGGGCTTTTTCGTTGCCGTCAGCGATAATGTTGCGCACCAAACTCGGATCATCCAGATACAACTGTGCTCGTTCACGCATCGGGCGTTGTTCCAGGAGTACCGCGTCGATCACCGGTTGCTTGCATTCGATACAGCCGATACCCGCAGTCTTGCAACCGTGAATCACGCCTTGTTTGACTTGCTCGTTTGAATAGACCTGATGCAGTTGCCACACCGGACATTTGTCAGGATCACCCGGATCGGTGCGACGAACTCGCGCCGGGTCCGTTGGCATAGTGCGGATTTTTTTAGCCACGCTAGCCTCATCTTCGCGCAACGTGATGGTATTGTTATAGGACTTGGACATTTTCTGTCCGTCCAGTCCGGGCATTTTTGAGGCGGCAGTGAGCATAGCCTGAGGTTCGGCCAGAATGATCTTGCCACCACCTTCCAGATAGCCGAACAGTCGCTCCCGGTCGCCGAAACTCAAGCTTTGCTGTTCATCGAGCAGTGCCTTGGCAGATTCAAGCGCGTCACTGTCGCCCTGCTCCTGAAAACGGTTGCGCAGTTCATTATAAAGTCGGGCCTTTTTGCTGCCGAGCTTCTTGATTGCCGCTTCAGCTTTTTCCACGAAGCCGGGGTCGCGCCCATACAAATGATTGAAGCGGCGCGCAAGCTCGCGGGTAAATTCGACATGCGGCACCTGGTCCTCGCCAACAGGCACTTGAGTAGCACGGTAAATCAGCACATCCGCGCTCATCAACAGCGGATAGCCCAGAAAACCATAGGTGGACAGATCCTTATCAGCAAGTTTTGCCTGCTGATCCTTGTAAGTTGGCATGCGTTCCAGCCAACCTAACGGGGTGATCATCGACAACAGCAAATGCAACTCGGCATGTTCAGGTACTTTGGACTGGATAAACAAGGTCGCATGAGCGGGATCAACCCCTGCTGCCAACCAGTCTACAACCATATCCCAGACACTTTGTTCGATTTCCTGTACCGATTCATAATGCGTGGTCAGCGCGTGCCAGTCGGCCACAAAAAACAGGCATTCGAACTCATGCTGCATCTTGATCCAGTTTTTCAACACCCCGTGATAATGCCCCAGGTGTAAACTACCCGTAGGACGCATGCCCGATAATACGCGTTCAGCAAACATTCAGATTCCAACCATAATAAAAAGTAAACTTTCAGCTAACTTGACCAGGGGATACAACACGGCCCCCAGCACTGGCGTCATTGCCATTGCAATCAAAATAAACATACCATAAGGCTCAATTTTGCTCAACTGATATGCCTGACGATGCGGTAGCAGGCTGACGGCAACCCGCCCGCCATCAAGCGGAGGCAAGGGAATGAGATTTAACACCATCAGCACCATGTTAATCTGAATACCTATTTTTGACATATCGATCAGCGGTTCAGAAAAATAGTTATCAGGATAACTGTAGGCCATCTTGAACAGCAAGGCCCATATTATCGCCATAATTAAATTCGAAGCGGGGCCTGCGATTGCGACCCAGAACATATCTTTTTTCGGATTGCGCAACGCACCAAAATTGACAGGCACAGGTTTGGCCCAGCCGAACAACACCCCGCCCAGGGCAAGCGTCACTAACGGCAACAACACAGTACCGACCGGATCAATGTGGCGCAGCGGGTTCAGACTGATGCGCCCCTCCAGATAGGCCGTATTGTCGCCAAACATCCTCGCAGCATAACCGTGCGCAGCTTCATGCAAGGTGATGGCGAATAAAATTGGAATCGCAGCAACGCTAATGGTTTGAATCAGATGATCAGTTTGCATGTGTCATAATCCCAAAGGGTGCAATATCGCCCATTCCCTGCCTGAGCAGCACCGGCAAAGTTCCGGTCAAATCAATTACCGTCGTGAAGTCAGTGCCAGCTGCGCCCCCGTCAATCACCGCATCAACTTTCTTTTCCAGTAATTCACGTATCAGTTCGGCATCATCCAACGGCCACGGCTGCTCGGGTAAAATGAGTGTGGAACTGGACATCGGCTCCCCCAATGCTTCGAGTAAGGCCAGCGCCACCGGATGATCCGGTATGCGTATGCCGATCGTACTGCGCTTCGGATGCTGCAGTCGCTTGGGCACTTCACGGGTTGCCTCCAGAATAAAGGTATAACTACCCGGTGTATTCGCCTTGAGCAGTCTGAACTGAGTATTGTCCACCCGCGCATAATTTGAAATTTCGGACAAGTCGCGACACATCAGCGTCAGGTAATGTTCCTCGTCCAGCTGACGGATCTCACGTATGCGTGTCACCGCATGCTTGTTATCAAGCAGACAACCCAGCGCGTAGCAGGAATCAGTCGGATATACCACGATACCGCCGTCCTTGAGTATCGCCACGGCCTGATAAATCAGCCGCATGTTGACGTTATTCGGATAAATCGTAAAAAATTGTGCCATTAGCAATCCTGAAAGTTCAGCATTTCACGTGAGGAAAATGCGAAAAAACAATGTATTGAATATAAAATAACTATTGCAGCGTAGTCGATTTTTGTATGTTTTTCAGCCACGGAATGTTTGCCCGGATTCCCCTGCTATCGTTTTATCCCACAATTCCCAGACAGGACGGCAGATCAGCGGCAGATCAGGCAAGCGTCCCAGATCACGGTAACTCTCGTTCGGCCCGTGAAAATCCGAACCGCAAGAACACAACAAATTAAATTCTTCAGCATAACGGGCAAACTCGGCATATTGCTCAGCGGTATGACTACCTGTGACGACTTCCAGCGCCTGACCGCCCATATTGGCAAATTCGCACAGCAGCTGGTGCATGGTTTGTTTACCCATGCCGTGACGTCCGACCATATAGCGCCCCGGATGCGCCAGCACCACCACCCCGCCGCTACCCTTGATCCAGCTGATCGCACCCGACAAGTCAGCCCACTGATGCGGCACATAGCCTGGCTTCCCCATAGCCAGATAACGGTTAAACACGCTTTTCACATCCTTGCAATAGCCCGCTTCCACCAGATAACGGGCAAAATGCGTTCGGCCTATCATATTAGGATTGCTGGCAAGTTTAAGCGCCCCCTGAAAGACGCCACCGATACCGATCTTTGCCAGCTCATCCGCCATTTTTTGCGCGCGGATGCCGCGCCCGCTACGTACTTTTTCCAAGCCGGCCTGTAGCGCAGGAAATGCAGGGTCAATATTCAGTCCGACAATATGCAGAGTATGTTTACGCCAGGTAACAGAGATTTCCACGCCATTAATAAAACGCATGCCATATTGCAATGCTGCGCTGCGCGCTTCATCCAGGCCATGCATATCATCGTGATCGGTCAGCGCCAGCATTTTCACGCCGCGCAAAGCCGCACGTTCAACCAGCGCAGTTGGCGTCAATATACCGTCTGAAATATTGGAATGGCAATGCAGGTCATAATCTAACATGTGATTTTTAATTCATTCGCCAGCAGGCGCACAAAGTTGAAAAGCCGCGCACGCGTTTTTGCACGCAAGTCAGCGGGCATTAAAGTTTCAGTCATCACGCGTCGCCACCGCCCTTTTTCATGACTTTACCTTCTTCTGCGCGACGACGGCGTACTTCCTTCGGATCTGCGATCAACGGACGATAAATCTCGATGCGATCCTTGTCGCGTAAGACGGTGTCAGCTTTGGTCAGCTTGCCAAAAATACCCAGTTTGTGCGCAGACAAATCGAGTTCAGGAAACTTATCCAACAGTCCACAGGCCTGTATGCCTTCCATCACGGTGCAACCCGCAGGCACTACTTTTTTGAGCAAAGTTTGCTCGTCGCGCAATGCATACACCACTTCAATGTTTATTTGATCAGTCATGTGTTCGGATATACCTTCTCTGCCCGGTGAATGAACGCATCCACGAAACTGTTGGCAATGTAGTGAAACACCGGGCCGACCAGTTTTTCCAGCAACTTACTGGAAAATTCGTAATGCAAACGGAATTCTATTTTACAGGCAGAATCGCTAAGCGGAATAAATCTCCAACAACCATCAAGGCTGCGAAACGGTCCATCCTGCAAAGTCATCTCGATCCGATGGGGCGGAATACGCACATTCTCAGTCGTAAAACTTTGTTTAATATGTAAATAATTTATATGCACGGTAGCATGGACTTTATTTCCCTCCACATCCACAACACTCGCCCCACCGCACCAGGGCAAAAATATCGGGTAATCCGCAACGCAATCCACCAGTCGAAACATCTGTTCCGCGCTGTGTGCAACCAATACTGTTTTCTCAACCGTCGCCATTAGCTACCTAGATACCATTCCAAAGACTGGTAGAATAGCCGAACACACAGTAAAATTCATCTCCCATGAGCATTATCCAGAATAAAAAAGCATTTCACGAATATTTCGTTGAAGATAAATACGAAGCAGGTCTGATGCTGGAAGGCTGGGAAGTCAAAGCCATCCGCGCCGGACGCGCGCAACTCAAGGAAGCCTATGTCACGGCAAAAGACGGGGCCTTATACCTTTTTGGCTCGCACATCAGCCCCTTGTTGAACGCTTCCACGCATATTCATCCCGATCCGGTTCGTACGCGAAAATTATTACTGCACGCGGCGGAAATATCCAAAATTCTCATCAAGGTGCAAAGAGCCGGCTATACCGTGATGCCGCTGGATATGCATTACAAGGGCGGGCGCGTCAAGCTGACCATCGGCCTTGCCAAAGGCAAAAAACTCCATGACAAGCGAGCCACGGAAAAAGAAAAGGACTCCAAACGAGAGGCCGCCCAGGCAATGAAGAAAGCGCGTCGTTAGTGGCTCTCTTTCGGCGAAACATATAAACTATTTAAAAAAATGAGCCACAAGCGAGCCACGGAAAAAGAAAAGGATTCGAAACATGAAGCCGCACAAGCAATGAAAAAGGAACGAAGGTAGTGCCTCTCTTTTCGCATAACAAGGAAACATCATGAATGATATAGCACAGCTGCAAACCGCTTATCTTGCCGGCGGCTGCTACTGGGGTATGGAAGAGCTGGTCCGCCAGATACCTGGTGTGGTCAAAACCTGCGTCGGTTACACCGGCGGAACGACACCGGATGCAAGCTACGAGCAGGTAAAAACCGGCCAGACCGGTCACGCCGAAGCACTGAAGATCGTGTTCGATCCGGCCCTGCTCAGTTTTCGCCACCTGCTGTTTGAGTTTTTTCGCATGCACAATCCGACCAGCCGTAACAGGCAAGGCAACGACATCGGCAGCCAATACCGCTCAGCGATTTTTTATCTGGATGAAATCCAGCAACGTACCGCTCTTGAAGTCATTAAAGTGGTGGATACATCCGCTGACTGGCAAGCCCCCGTCGTCACAGAAATCATACCGTTCAAAGAATTTTTCCGCGCCGAGGAATATCACCAGCAATATCTGATCAAACATCCGCACGGCTACACCTGCCACTACATCCGCCACATTAAGCTGGGCGAGTAAATTTCGGATACTGTTTAATTTTAACCGGACTGTGAGGTATATAACTTGAACGAAGAAGAGCAAGTCAAACCGATGAGCATCACAGAACTCGCTGCCGGGCAACACACTATCGGGGAACTCCGGCATGAGTTGCAAACTTGCCGGATCGAACTGAAAAAGCAGAACGAGCAATTGCAGAAGTTACAGCTTGAACTGGAAAAATCCCGTGATCGATATGCAGATTTCTACGATATGGCACCGGCAGGTTATCTTACCCTCAACCAGCAAGACATCATCATCGAAGCAAATCTCACCGCAGCGACCATGCTCAGGATAGAGCGCCGTACGTTAATGCAGCAGCACTTTGCTCCTTTCGTAGTTCCGCCGGACAGCGAGCGATGGCACCGCCATTTTCTGTCCCTGCAAAAACATACACAAGCCGCTGCGGGGTTCATGCTGCGGCGAGGCGACGGCTCGCATTTTCATGCCAAACTCGACAGCCTGCGCCTGAAAAACAAAGAAGGCGACCTCATGACCCGCCTGGTACTCACCGACATCAGCGAAAGCGCACTAGCACGGGAGAAGCTTCAGGAAAGCGAACAGCGATTCCGCACACTGACCGACGCGATGCCGCAGATGGTGTGGATCAGCGAAGCGGATGGAAAAAGCATCTACTTCAATCAGCATTGGCTGGATTACACCGGTTTGACGCTCGAACAGAGCTACGGGTATGGCTGGCAACAAACGTTTCATCCAGATGACCGGCAACAAGCATGGGACGCCTGGCAACAGGCAATGCAAACCGGCAGCCTTTACTCCATTGAATGTCGCTTGCGCCGTGCAGATGATGTTTATCGCTGGTGGTTAATACGCGGGGTGTCGCGTCGTGACGAACATGGCGAGATCATCAACTGGTTCGGCAGTTGCACTGACATTACCGGGCAAAAAAAAACCGAAGAACAATTGCTCGATTCCCTGCAAAAACTGGGTGAGAAAGAACGTGCCAAGACCCGTTTTCTCGCGGCTGCCGGCCATGATCTAAGACAACCGGTTGCTGCAGCCGGACTCTTTGTTTATGCCCTGAAACATACTCAACCGACCGAACAGCAAAACGAGCTGATCGAAAAACTAGACCAGTCGATGACCGCATTCTCCGATCTGCTCAAACAATTGCTGGATATTTCCAAATTCGATGCCGGCGTAATCAAGCCTCACAATACCACTTTTAATCTGCTGGAACTATCCGGGTGGCTGGAACAAACCTTTGCCCAGAGCGCGCTTAACCGGAACTTAAAGTTCCACCAGTTTTTTTCCACTAAGCAAACATTAATCGTACGCACCGACATCGGTTTGCTGCGATCAATACTGATGAATCTGGTCTCTAACTCCATCAAATTTACCGCGCGGGGGGGTATTTTGATCAGCGCACGTCCACGCGGGGATCGAGTACAAATACAGGTCCGGGATACCGGTATCGGCATCACACAAGTCAACCTCCCGCTGATTTTTGATGAGTTTTATCAGGTTGCGAATCAGCAACGCAACCGTGAAGCAGGATTAGGGCTGGGATTGTCGATCTGTCAGCGTGCGATCTCCTTACTGGGCGGTAAAATCACCTGCTGCTCACGTCCCGGACAAGGATCGATCTTTGAATTCAGCCTGCCGCTCATCCAGGAAAAACGACTGATCACACGACCCGACAGCGCTGAACTCTCGCCGGATATCGCCCGCGACCTGTTTGGCAAAGGCAAGCGTGTGGTATTGCTGGAAGACGATGAACTGGTCGCCGCCGGCATGATCAGCCTGCTGCAGGGATTTGGCGCGGAAGTACTTCATTTCTACAGCGCTGAAGCGGCATTACAGCACGAGACAATTATCAAAGCCGACTACTTCATTGTTGACTACGCCTTGGGCGGGGCGCTCACCGGAATCGAATTTCTGGAGCAACTACAACACAGGCAACTGCCACAGCTACGGGCGGTGATCGTCACAGGCGAGACATCTGCGCACTTCATCAGCAGCGTCGCCAACAGCCGCTGGCCTTTACTGCACAAACCGATTGATTTTGACAATCTCGCATGGACGCTGCAATCCCTTTCGATAAAAAACTCACTCACCACCAGAAGCCTGAAAAAACTAAAAAACAAAAAGGCTCAGACATGAAATCTTTCATGACAGTATTTTCCTTAATATTACTCAGTGCCTGCAGCAGCACACATCGGGATACTGCATTCGC